>Ga0081539_10007279_pt1 | contig 10158 bp, 13 predicted proteins | sample TabmetS4T2R2_FD_71023 | JGI IMG/M metagenome (GOLD analysis project Ga0081539, IMG submission 71023) | Tabebuia heterophylla rhizosphere microbial communities from the University of Puerto Rico - S4T2R2 | ecosystem: Host-associated > Plants > Roots > Rhizosphere ... | reverse complement strand
AGGACGCGCCGGTAGGCGCCCAGCTGCTCGCCGTTTCGCATCAGCACGAAGTTGAAGGGAAGCCACTGCAGCGGCGCGAGCCAGTCGGGGCCGAGATCCGCGAAGCGGCGCACGAGCGCGATCAGCAGGTTCGCCTCGTAGCCCTCGAACAACTCCTTGCCACCCGCGTCGCGCACGTACCAGTGGCTGCGCAGGAGCGACTTCCCGAACGCCTTCTCGAGCAGACCGATCACGTTGCCGTCGGCGTCGAGAACCTCGTGCCGGCCGCGGAACTCGAACACCGACTTCGACTTGATCATGAAGACGTGCGCCTCGTCGTCCGGCGAGAGGCGAAAGCGGATGTCCTCCTTGATCTTCAGCTTCTTCTGCTTGACGTAGAGGAGCGCCCGGCCTTCCTCGTTTCCGGCCGCGACTGCGCTGATCCGGTACTCGTTCGCGATCGGCTTGAAGACCTGCTGGATCACGAACCGGTTCGCATGCTCGACCGTCTCGAGCACCCCCGCGGCGCTCGCCGGGGCCGTCGTGGGCTGCGGATCCTGCACGGCCGGATCATCTCATCCGCACGGATGACCCGCGAATCCTCCTGAAAGGTCACTCGGTTCGTTCCCGCGGCCGATGCCCAGCGCGCGGCGCGGACGCACCATTGAGGCAGTCGAGTAAGGAAGGGCTTCCCGTGAACTCTCCGCAGCGTTATCCCGACCTCGCCGAGCTCCGGATCACCGGGGACGTCGTCACCCCTGAGGATCCACGCTGGGAGCAGGCGCGGCTGGCCTGGAACCTGGCGGTCGACCAGCGGCCGGCGCTGATCGCGTTCCCCGAGTCGCCGAACGACGTGATCGAGACGATGCGCTACGCCCGCGCAAACGGCATGCGCGTGGCTGCGCAGGGCACCGGTCACGGCGCGGTCACGCTCGGCCCGCTGGAGAACACGGTCCTCGTCAAGACCTCGCGCCTACGCCGTGTCGAGATCCAGCCGCGCGCGCAGGTCGCGCGCGCCGAGGCCGGCGTCGAGTGGCAGGAGGTCGTCGCGGCCGCCGCGGAGCACGGTTTGCTTGCGCTTCACGGCTCCTCGCCGGACGTCGGCGTCGTCGGCTACACGCTGGGCGGCGGAATCGGCTGGCTCGCGCGCAAGCACGGGCTCGCCGCGAACAGCGTCACGGCGATCGAGCTGGTCACGCCCGACGGCATGCTCCGCCGCGTCGACGCGGACAACGAACCCGACCTCTTCTGGGCCCTGCGCGGAGGCGGTGGCAATTTCGGGATCGTCACCGCAATCGAGTTCCGCCTCTACCGGTACACCGAGGCGTACGCCGGCTGGCTGTGGTGGCCCGTCGAGCGCGCCGGCGAGGTGCTCCAGGCCTGGCGTCGCTGGACGCAGTCCGGGTTGCCCGACGAGATCACCTCGATCGGCCGAATCATGCAGTTCCCGCCGCTGCCCCAGCTGCCCGAGCAGATCCGCGGCAAGTCGTTCGTGGTCGTCGAGGCGGCGTACACGGGCGACGAGGAGAGCGGCGCCGAGTTGCTGCGGCCGCTTCGCGAGCTCGAGCCCGTGCGCGACACGTTCGCCGTCGTTCCCATACAGGAGCTTGCGCACCTGCACCAGGATCCGCCGCACCCCGTCGCGGGCGCCGGCGACGGGATGCTGATCCGCGAGCTGACCGCGGAGGCGATCGACGAGTTCGTGCGCCTCGCGGGCCCGGAGGGTCGCTCGCCGCTCGTGTCCGTCGAGCTCCGCCATCTCGGCGGCGCGCTCGCAACGCCGAGCCCCGAGCATGGCGCGCTGTCGTCGCTCGGCGCGGAGTACGCGTTGTCGGCGGTCGGCACGGCCGGCACTCCGGAGGACAAGCTGCGAGTGGAGATGCACATCGAGTGCGTGCAGGACGCGCTTGCGCGCTGGGAAGCCGGTACGGCGTACGGGAACTTCACGCAGAAGCGGATCGACGAGCTCGCGTTCTTCCCTCGGCACACCGTCCAGCGGCTCCGCCGCGTCAAGGCCGAGTACGACGCCGCGCACACGATGCACGCGAATCACCAGATCGCCCCGACCCCCTGACGTGGGCGAGTAGGTTGGCCGGTCTCCCTGAGCCGCACAGGGAGGCCGGCCAACCATGTCTGCGCTAGCGTCCGGCCCGTGGACGCGGATGCGGTTGAGCTGCGCGTGCTCGGCTGCCTGATCGAGAAGCAGCGGACGACGCCGGACCAGTACCCGCTCTCGCTGAACGCGCTGCGGCTCGCGTGCAACCAGTCGACGAACCGCGAACCGGTGGTCGCCTACGACGAGCCGACCATCCGCTCGGGACTCGACCGGCTCTCGCGCCGCGGCTGGGTACGCCTTGCGAGCGGCCCCGGCTCCCGCGCCGTGAAGTACCGGCATCTCTTCGACGAGGCCTTGTCGCTCGACGATGCCGACCTCGCATTGCTGTCCGTCCTGATGCTGCGCGGTTCGCAAACGGTCGCGGAGCTACGCACGCGCACCGAGCGCCTGCATCGCTTCGAGTCCGCGCCAGCGGTCGAGGAGGCGCTTCGTTCGCTCGCGGCCCGCGACCTGGCGGCCGAGCTTTCGCGTCGTCCGGGCGAGCGCGAGGTCCGCTGGATGCACCTGCTGGGCACGGACGACGGCGGCGAGGGCAGGGCGCCCCAGCCTGCAGAGGGCGACCTCGAGAGACGGGTGCGACGGCTCGAGGAGCAGGTCGCAGCCATCCAGGATCAGCTCCGTGCCACTTAGAGTGCGACGCGTGGAGACCACCCGCAGAGAGGCGGACGGCGCCTGGGCGGAGACCGTGCGGCGAGCGCCGGCGGCGCCTCTGGAGAGATGCGTGTCGAGCTACTACGCCTTCCGGGAGTCGAGTCCGGCGCCGGTGCGCAGGCGCGAGGGCCCAGGCGTGGAGGTGGTCGTGGTGCTCGCGTTCACGGACGACTGGACGATCGACGGCACGCGCCACACGTCGTTCGTGGGCGGCCTCCACGAACGTCAGGTCGCCACCGAGAACCCCGGGAGCGCAGACGGCATGCAGATCAACCTCGCGCCGCTCGCGGCGCACCGCCTCTTCCGGCTGCCGATGCGCACGCTCGCCCACCGGACGGTGTCGCTGGCCGACGTGCTCGGCCGGGACGCGGATCTGCTCGTCGAACGGCTCGCCGAGCTGGACGACGCAGCGCGCTTCGACCTGCTCGACGAGTTCCTCGCGAGACGACTCGCCGCCGCCGGAACGGACGACCGCGGGGTTCGGTGGGCATTCGAGCGCCTCGCGGATACGCAAGGCCGAGTCCCGGTCGGCAAGCTCGCCGAGGAGCTCGGCTGGAGCCGCAGGCGCCTCGTCTCGCGCTTCCAGGAACAGATCGGCCTGCCGCCGAAGGCCGTCGCCCGCCTCCTGCGCTTCGAGCACGCCCGCGAGCTCGGCGGGCGGCCCGACCGGGTGAGCTGGGCGGAGATCGCCCTCGACTGCGGCTACTACGACCAGTCGCACCTGATCAACGACTTCCGCACGGTGACGGGGCGCACCCCCGTAACGTTTTTCCAAGACACCACGGCCGCTGCGGCGTAGCCTCGTCGCCACAACCGACGAGGAGGAGCAATGACGCAGATAGTCGTCCCCTACCTGCTGTACGCGGACGCCACGCGAGCGCTCGACTTCCTCTCGCGCGCGTTCGGCTTCACCGAGACGATGCGTTCGGAGGACGGCGACCGGATCGCGCACGCAGAGATGTCCCTCGGCGAGGGCCGGATCATGCTCGGCCAGCCCGGCGAGGGCTGGGAGAGCCCGAAGAAACGCGGTGTCGGCACGGTGCTGCTGTACACGTACGTCGACGACGTCGACGCCCACTTCGAGCGGGCCCGCGAGGCCGGCGCGGAGATCGTGGAGGAGCCGACCGAGCAGCAGTACGGCGAACGCGTGTACCACGCCCGCGACACCGAGGGCCATGACTGGTACTTCGGGCAGCCGGTGCGCGTGGCGGCGGGTGCGTGATGGCGCTGCCGCAGGTCGTTCCGATGCTGAGCTACGAGGACTGCGCCGCGGCCGCCGACTGGCTCGTGCGCGCCTTCGGCTTCGAGGAGGTCGAACGGTACGGCGAGCCCGAGGTCTCGCACGTGACGCTTCGCCTCGACCGCGGCGGCGTCGTCTTCATCGGCAAGCCGGGCGACGTCTACGTCAACCCGAAGCGGCTGCGCGAGCAATGCGACGCCGCGGCGCGGATGTACGACGTGCCGTGGGTCGTGGACGGCGTCTGGGTGAACGTCGACGACCTCGACGCGCACCTCGAGCGTGCTCGCGCCGCGGGCGTCCGCGTGCTCTCAGGGCCCGAGGACGGTCCCGTCGGGCGGCTCTACCGGGCCGAGGACCCGGAAGGACACCGCTGGATGTTCGCGCAGGCGGACTAACGCAGGGCACCTTCCGCCTGCGCCGGCGGCGAGGGTTTTCGTCCACCGCGTCCGACTCAGAGCTCGAGCGACCACGTCTGCTCGACGAGGTCGTGGCCGAAGCTGTGGTGTCTGCCCTCCTCGACGAGCCGGAAGCCCGCGCGCTCGTAGATCCGCCGTGCCGCGTGGAGGACGTCGTTGGTCCAGAGGATCAGCTCCCGGTAGCCCGCGCTGCGCGCGAACTTGATGCAGGCGTCGACGAGCCGCGTGCCGACGCCGAGGCCACGCGCGACTGGGTCGACGAGCAGGATCCGCAGCTGCGCGACGTCGTCGGACTTCTTCACGCAGAAGACGCAGCCGACCCGCACGCCTGCGAGCTCGGCGATCCAGGCACGTTCTCGGTCCGGATCGTGCTTCTGCGCAAAGGCGCCGACGATCGACGCAACCAGCCCCTCGAACGTCTCGTCCCACTCGTACTCCGCCCGGTAGAGCGCCCCGTGGCGCTCCACCACCCAGCCGTAGTCGCCTGACCGCGGTCGGCGGAGCGTGACCCGCCCCTCGAGGTCGTCCCCCAGCAGCCGCCGGCCGACGCCGAGCGACTCGACGAGGCGCGCACGGTCCTGCTGCGAAAGCGGCGCCACGAGCCGGCGGATCTCGGTTGCCGACCGCGCGTTGAGCGTGGCGAAGGCGTCGCGTCCGCTCGGCGTGAGCGCGATCACCTGCCGCCGACCGTCGCGCTCCGAGCGCGAGCGGGTAATCAGTCCGCCCGCCTGGAACGCCGCGAGGATGCGGCTCATGTAACCGGGATCGACGTCGAGCCTCCGCCGCAGCTCGGCGACTTCTGTCGACTCGCGCTGGGCGAGCTCGAAGACGACGCGGGCCTCGGTGAGCGTGTACGGCGTGTCGAGGAGGCCTTCGCGCAGCACGCCGATCACGTTGGTGTAGAAGCGGCTGAACTCACGAACGGCGTCGACTGCCACGATTGCTCCAGTTATTTGACTGAGTCAAAGGATATCGGAGGGAGGAACGTGCGCTACATGGTCATCGAGACCTATCTGCGAGGCCCGGCTCCCGTCTACGAACGCGCCGCGGAGCGAGGCCGCATGCTGCCGGCCGGTCTGTCGTACCTGGAGAGCTGGGTCGACGAGCGCGGTCTCGACCGCTGCTTCCAGCTGATGGAGACCGATGAGCCGAAGCTCTTCGACGAGTGGATCGCCAACTGGAGCGACCTCGTGGAGTTCGAGATCGTCCCGGTGATCGGCTCGGCCGAAGCGGCGGACCGCACTTGACGCAGCGCGCCGGGGCACGGATGCTCGCCCTTGTCACCTACCGGGAGGGATGTGGGATGTACGCACGGATCGCAGCGTTCGAGGGCGGCGACAGCGAGAAGCTCCGGCAGATCAACGAGGAGCGGATGCAATCCGGTCAGATGCCGATGCCGGACGGCATGAAGCGGGCGATGGTCCTCGGCGACGCGGACGGAAACCGCCGCCTCTTCATCTCGTTCTTCGACTCCCGCGAGCAGATCGAGGCCGCCCAGGAGGAGTTCGAGCGGATGGGCGACGAGATCCCCGAGGACGTGCGCGGCCGGCGGACGTCGGTCGACGTCTACGAGGTGGTGTTCGAAGGCGACGCCTGAGCCGGCGCGCAGCTCGCCGCTGAGCTAGGGGTGCGGCCGCAGCTTGTCGAGGATCCTGTCGACGAGCTTGCGATCGGCGCGCACGGCGATCCCGACGAGATCGAGGCTCTCCGCCGGAACGGCGGCCACGGCTGCGCGGTTCGCGTCGTCGTGGCCCGTCGTGAAGAGCTCGTCGGTGTAGATCGCGAGCTCGGCGCCGCGCTGCATCGCGCGCTCGTACGCGCGGCGGATCCCGGCCGCGTCCGCGGCGTAGACCAGCACGGGCTGGCGGAACATCGGCAGGTAGCGGTTGCCCGAGCCGTCGACGTACGGCTCGCCGACCGTGCTCGGATCGCTCCCGGCGATCCCGCTGACGAGGAAGGCCGTGACGTTCGCCTTCTGCCAGACCGCGAGATCCTCGCGGAGCACGACGGCGATCTTGGTGTCGAACTGCATCCCGCTTTTAGCGTAGAGACAGCGCCTTTCCTCGCCGCGGACACAGGAATATGCTCGGCCCCGGCAACCACGACGGAGGTCAGGTCATGGCTTTGAAGCTGAACATGCTGCCGCCCAGCGTGAACAACATGTCGGTTCGAGTCTTCGTGCGGGCGGCCGGGATTCCGTTCGAGGAGGAGAACGTCTGGGGTCAGACGCGGTCCGACGAGTACCTGGCCAAGTACCCGGCCGGCCTGACGCCGATGATCGAGACGCCGGAGCTGGAGAAGGGCGCGCTCGGCGAGAGCTGCGCCGTCATGATGTACCTCGCGAGCCGGGAGGGACGCGACGACCTCTACCCCACCGACCTGCAGCGCCGCGCGATCGTCGACAGCGCGAACTTCTACACGATGAGCATCCTCTATCCGGTCGTCACGCGCGCGACGTATCCGCGCCTTCAGTTCCCCGGTTATCCGGGCGAGGTGTCGACGTCCGAGGCCTCGGACGAGGACAAGGAATCCGCGCGCAGGTCGGCCGAAGAAGCGTTGCCGCGCATCCTCCAGACGTACAAGGACTTCTTCATCGCCGACGGCGGCTTCATCGGGGGTGACACGCCGTCGATTGCGGACATCCGCTTCGCGTGCACGCTCGAGTTCCTTGCCGTGCTCGACACGGAGCTGCCGGCCTGGGCAAAGGACTACATGGAGCGCGTGGAGTCGGCGCTCGGCGAGGCGTACAGCGAGCCCGCGGCGGACGTCCGCGGCTACATCGCGCAGCTGACGTCCGAGCCGGTCGCCACCGGGTAAACGCCAGGGCTGGGAGCGTCGGCGGCCAAGCCGCCGACGCCCGGCCGAAAACCGCGGCGCCTGCGGCGCCGCCGGGGCTAAACGAGGCGGTGCTGCGTCGCCCAGCGCGTCAGCTCGTGGCGCGTGGACAGCTGCAGCTTGCGCAGCACGTTCGAGACGTGGCTCTCGACGGTCTTCACGGAGAGGTGCAGCCGCACGGCGATCTCCTTGTACATGTACCCGCGCGCGATCAGCTGGAGCACCTCGCGCTCGCGCGGCGTCAGCTCGTTCAGCTCCGCGTCGCCGCCGATCTCCTCGCCGGCGCGGAACGCGTCGAGGACGAAGCCGGCGAGCCGGGGCGAGAACACCGCGTCGCCCTCGGCCACGCGTTCGATCGCGGCCGCGAGCTCGTCGGCGGCGATCGTCTTCGTGACGTAGCCGCGCGCGCCGGCGCGGATGACCGCGATCACGTCCTCCGCGGCATCCGAGACCGAGAGCGCGAGGAACTTGACGCCCGGACGCTCGGGTGCGACCGCGTTGATGACGGCGTCGCCGCTGCCGTCGGGGAGGTGGACGTCGAGCAGGACGACATCGGGGTCCCGCTCCTTGATCAGCGGGACGGCGTCCGCAACGCTGCCCGCCTCGCCGACGACGTCGACCGCGTCGCCGAGCTCCGCTCGCACTCCGGCGAGGAAGAGGCCGTGATCGTCGACCAGAACGACGCGGCGCTTCACCGCGGCAACCTCAGCTCGACCTCGGTGCCCTCGCCGGGCTTGCTCGTGACCGTGGCGATGCCGCCCGCGCGGTGGAGGCGGGCCTCGATCGACTCGGCGATGCCTTTGCGGTCTGCGGGAACGGCCGCCCGATCGAAGCCCTTGCCGCGGTCGCGGACGAAGACGGCGATCTCATCGGCCGTGACCTCCTGGTAGACGTCGATCTCCTCGGCACCGGAGAACTTCGCGGCGTTCGTCATCGCCTCGCGCGCCGCGAGCACGAGCGCGTTGTCGGCCGGCGCGTCGCCTGCGCTCGCGAGCTCGACGCGGACGCCGTGCAGCTCCTCCACGTCGGCGGCCGCGGCGGAGAGCGCGTCGAGAAGCGACTCCCCCTGGAACTGGTGATCGGCGTAGAGCCAGCCCCGAAGCTCGCGTTCCTGCCGCCGCGCGAGCGATGCGACGCGGCGCGGTTCCTGCGCGTGGCGCTGGATCAGCGCCAGCGTCTGCAGAACGGAGTCGTGCACGCGCGCCGCGACGTCGGCACGCTCCTCGGTGCGGATGCGGGCGGTGCGTTCCGCGTCGCGATCGAGCGCGAGGCGCCAGAGCCAAGGGCCCCCGATCAGGAGCAGCGCGCCGGCCACCGCACCGGGACCGAGGAGGTGCGTCGGCGCGTCGCTGCCCATGAGGAGAAGGATCGCGCCGAAGCCTGCGAGTGCGAGCCCGCCGTACGACAGCGGCGCGTCCATGCGGAAGCTGCCGCCCTTGCGCCAGGCGACGGCGAGCCCGGCAGCGACGAAGACGATTCCCCAGACCGCGCGGTCCGGCAGGCCGACCGCGTCGAGGATCAGGAAGGCCGTGACGATCACCATCACGACCGCCCACCACGGCCGCGACCTCGACCAGGCCCAGAGCGCGAGGTAGAGGAGGATCCCCGCCCCGCCCGCCAGCGCGAGCAGGGCGAAGACGAGACGGACGAGCGTGACGTCGACGCCGAGGTCGCGCGCGATACCTGCGCAGACTCCGGCGAGCGCGCGCTCGTCCGTGCTCGTTGCGAAGGACGGCAGGCGCATCCCGAACTATCGTACGGCGCGATCGACGTTGACCACGCCCGCGCCGACGTGAGCGTCGAGGACGAGCACGCGTTGTCCGTCCTGCGTAACGGCGTCGTCGACATTGCGGCCGTCCACGCTGTCGCCGAGGAGGTTGACCTCGCCGAGCTGTGCGTCCGCCTGGATGCGGAGGGCAACGTCGTTGGGCACGACGACGTCGAGCTCACCTACGTCGACGCGTGCGTTCACCTTGGTCTCTCCGACGGGGAAGGTGACGTTCCGCAGATCGAGATTCATGTCGCCGATGCCGAGCTTGTAGTTCCGCTGGAGGTCGCCCGCGCCGGCCACCACGTAGGTGCGGTCGCCGATGCCGTTGCCGACGTGCACGTGGACGGATGCCGCGAAGATCGCCGTCGCGACGAGGATCAGGGCGACGAGCGTCCCGAAGGCGATCGCGAAGCCCTTGAACACGCGCCGAATGCGACGCGAGTCCTCCACGGCGAGGGCCGTAGCATCGGGCGCGGCCGCTTTGCGGTCGGTGCGCCGGGTGACCCAGAGGATCGCGGCGCCGGCGACGAGGAGCAGAAACCAGGCATCGCCGTGCGGCCACAGCGTCGCGTGCGAGAGCAGCGAGACGAAGGCGACCGCGACCAGCGCGAGCCCGATCAGCGGCCAGGGCCGGTCACGGCGCTGCTTGAGGGCGCGGCTGGCGACGGAGTCCTCCTGCCCCTCGTCGGGCATGACGAGCGCCGCCGCCGCGTAGATGAGGATCCCGGCCCCGCCGAGCAGCGTCAGGACGACGAAGCCGACGCGGTAGAAGGCCGGGTGGACGTCGAAGTACTTGGCAAGCCCGCCGGCGACGCCGGCGACCATGCGATCTTGGCGGGAGCGCTCGAGGCGCTTGGCCGCGGGAATTTCAACTGTGTGGGTGGTGTGTTCGCTCATGGCTCCAGAGTCGCGGAGCCGAGCGGTTTGCGCTATCCGGAATGACCCTGAGGCGACCCTGAGCGCACCCGTGCTGTTGCGAAGATTCCTGCGAAAGAGTGCTAAGGGTCATCCCGGACGCGGGCGGTTGCTGCGGAGATTCAGCCGCCGCGCAGGCTTGACTTACGAAACGTCCGAGATGCGCGCATCAAGGGCTTGCCCTAATGCTTCGCGCACCGGCTCGAGCTCGATGCGATCCAGCACGTCCTGGAAG
>Ga0081539_10007278_pt1 | contig 10161 bp, 11 predicted proteins | sample TabmetS4T2R2_FD_71023 | JGI IMG/M metagenome (GOLD analysis project Ga0081539, IMG submission 71023) | Tabebuia heterophylla rhizosphere microbial communities from the University of Puerto Rico - S4T2R2 | ecosystem: Host-associated > Plants > Roots > Rhizosphere ... | reverse complement strand
TGAGTATCAAGGCGCGTCAGATCATTGACTTCTCCGCTGCTTATGATGTGGTGGATACAGCGATGAATCAAAAGGTCGGCGCGCTGCGTCGTAAGGGCTTACGCTCATTGCTGCGAGATGAATGGGAAATACTAGATGTGAACGATCGGGTGACAGGGTTGTTGTTTGAGGATAATATCGGATTGGCTTTGTTGCGGCGTCTCGTACTCGGCTCGTGGCTGCCTCAGAACTATGACATCACGTTCGGCGAGACGCGCGTTGGTGACCTCCGGCAGAACTTCAATCTCTTCCGTTATGAGTTGAATCTTGACTTCAGCATGGATGTGTCACACCTGCTTGATCGCCGCCTTGGTATTGCTATGGGAATCCTGCTCGCCGCCGTGGAGGGAAAGGAAAGTAGTTAAATCTTATCGCGCTGAGCGGAGGGGCGCAGTGAAACGAAGTCCCGTAGTCGAAGCGCCCTTCGACTGCACTGCGTTCCGCTCAGGGCGTACGATGTGATATGCCACGCCAACCTCTTTTTTCCGGGCTTGTTATAGATGAAGCAGGCAATGTTGCCGAAAGCGCGCTGGTGGGTGATGAGCCTTGTTATGTTGTAGATGATGCAGGCTTTCGCCGCCACATTCCCTCGGACCAGGTGGATCGCGCCGTATTGGCCCAATTCGCTGACCTAATGAAAGGAAGTGAGGGATTAATTTCTGAGCAGGCAGCCAAAATGTTGGGTCAGGAGGACGTATTTACCAAGGCTGCAATTGAAAATCAGCTGAAGAATATCGATAAACAATTCGACCAGTTAATGCAAACGGGCATCCCGGAGGATATGCGAGCTTATTTGGGTATGATGGGATTCAAGATTATTATCAACATGCATGGGGAAGTGTTGAGGATGGAACAACCTGGTGCTCCTAGTGATGAAGGTGAGGAATAATTTGCGGTTGGTTTATTCAGCCAGATCGTAAAGATATAAATACACTGAGGTTCCAGGCTCGCGGAACTCTCGCTTTTTATTCCCAATTTGATCGAGATAATTCAAAATAAAATCTTTTTCGTTGAAGTCCCCATTTTCGTAAACATGAGACATCAATATCCAGACGCGGCGTTGACCCATTAGTGGTTCAAAATGCTGGAAAATAACATTTGGGTTTGCATAATCTTCTCGCTGACCGAATACATACGAAATATTTTCCAGATCATACATTGGGGAATAAAACTCAAAGGCAGGTATGCCTCCATAGGAGACAAACATTCCATCACCTTCCTTCCAGGTTTCTTGCAAAAATCTCATCGTTGGGCGAATATGCTCAAAATATTTGGGGGTAATGAATTGCTCAAGCGAGCGCATGATCGGACCATAAAAAACGAATCCAATTAATAGAAGTAAAACAAGAGTAGATGGCAGTGGATAGGCGCGCAATCTCTGGGCAGAGATTTCCAATGAGTTGGCAATTGTCAAAATTCCGATTGGGACGAGGAAGAGACCCATTCGTTCCAACAGGGGATACAAGCCCAGAGAAGATGCGAGTAGTGTGAAGACCAAGATACTTGCGAGCGTGATTGCAGCCTCGCGCTTTTGCATGAACAGGATCATCCAGCCTGCCAACATCAAAACAAATACCAATCCCGCTGCATATCCTATCCCAAATTGAGTATCCATATTCTTCTGAAAACTAGTCAGATACCAGCTCAAATCCGACCAGGGCGGCATGGGGACAAAGGCATCCTGCCAATATTCGCGCATGGTTAAGTTATGACGCAAATCATCCAGTGTAAGAGAAAATAAGATTCCAAGATTTATCAGCCACAGTGCACCTGCGCCCGCCGTGAGTAAAAGATTTTTATAGTCTCTTTTCTGGAAGTAGAAAAGTGAAAGAGCAAAGCCAATTCCAGCTAAGACGAACAAGGAGGGATGTGAAAACCAAAGTGCTAGTAGTCCAACAAAGGCGAGTGCTACAAGCCTTTTTCGTGATGGCCGTTGAAACAAGGGTAATGCAATGACGAGCAGCAAAATCGTCATTGCCACATCCACAATATATTGTTTCACCTCCGAAGAATAATAGATCAGACGCGGGTTGAATGCAAAGAGTGCCAGTCCAGCCCACAATGCTATGCCGCGCATAAATTGCTTGAGCAGGAGATAAAACATCCATAACGAGAGCAGCCCAACCAGGAATGGAAAGAGACGCAGAGAAAACTCGTTCCTGCCAAATATCAGGCTGAAGGTTTTCTCAACCAGCATAAAACCAATAGGTGCACCCTGGTCGTAATCCAGTGGCTTGAACAAATCCCCAAAATCGCGGTTTACGATATTTAAAGCCAGCATGGCTTCATCCAGCCAAAGGGATCTGCCAGTGAGGTATTGTCTAAGGCGCATCAAAAACCCAGCAACGAGGATCAAGCCCACCATAATGTTTTCTCGCGCTAAGAGTACGTTGTATTTGGGATAAGCAGTTAGTGACTGGCTTGCATTCATAAACTGATTGATAAAGTGCATTGAAATACAGCTTCACGAACATGTCAAGCATTATAGATTCATATTAATCGTACAGAAGCTTATATAGCCGTATCTAAATTGTAATTTACACAATAGTTGTTGGATTCACATAACAGGCGTAAAATAACAAAGCCGATGGAACGGCAAGGATAAATGATGTATCTTACTGAAGAGAACGATTTAGGTTCTACAGAAAGTCAACCGCCAAGTAGTAGGCCGCGCGCTACGCGGGCGGCACGCATTGCAAGAATATATCCATAACATCACGAAGGAGTGAGCAGGCCTCCCGCGTGATGATTTCACGTGTAGGAGGCAGTCATGCTCACCATTTACAAAACGACAGAGCACGGGCTCGAACAGCTTGAATCCATGGCAAATGGCACATGGGTGAAAGCCATTGATCCGACTCCCGAAGAAATTCAACAACTTGTGAGCTGGGGGATCGATGCTGAATATATCAATTATTCACTTGACCTGGATGAAATGCCGCGCATCGAACGGGATGATGATTACACCTTCATCTTGATACGTATTCCTCACCGCCAGCCCAACAGCGACATTCCTTATATTACTATTCCCCTCGGCATCATGATTAAGGGAAATGTCATCGTCACCATTTGCCGCGAGGATAAGGAGATGTTTAAGGTACTGGCCAACGGCAAGTATCGTTTGCTCAAAACCGGGAAGCGTTATCGTTTTGCACTGTATATCTTCCTGGAAACAGCCACGCGTTACCTTACTCACCTGCGTGAGATCAACCGCATCACAGAAGGATTGGAAGATCAATTGCAAAAATCCACGCGCAATAGTGAAGTGTTGGAATTACTCAAGTACCAAAAAAGCCTCACCTATTTCGCCACCGCCCTCCGTTCGAATGAGGTGATGATGGAACGCGTCCAGCGTACACAGATCTTCAACTATTATGAAGAGGATCAGGATTTGCTCGAAGATGTGCTCACTGAAAATCAGCAAGCCATCCAGATGACGAGTATCAATACTGAAATTCTCTCGAGCATGATGGATGCCTTTGCATCGATCATCTCGAACAACTTGAACGGCGTGATGAAAGCGCTCGCGGCAATCACGATTATTATCAATGTCCCCGCGGTCGTCGCGGCCTTCTATGGCATGAATGTTAGATTACCTGGCGAAGGCCATCCCCTGGCTTTTCTAACTGTGTTTGCAATTTCATTGACTCTCACCGCCCTGGCTACGTTTATATTCTACAAACGAGATTGGTTCTAGGCAAAGGGCATGTCCGTTTTGAATTCGCAGGGTAAAATCTGAGGCGAGGAACCATCTCCTTGTCCAATCGAATCCAATACATTGATATCGCACGAGGCATTGGAATATTACTCGTTGTTTTGGGGCATAATGATTTCGCGCTGGTATCCCCGTTTGCATATCAAGTCATTTATTCATTCCACATGCCGTTGTTCTTTTTCCTTTCCGGCTATTTTATCAATCCATCGGTTGGCTTTTGGGAATTTGTCAAAAAGCGGTTCAACTCTCTTTTGAAACCCTATCTATTTACGATCTTCATGATCTATTTTGTCTCGGTTTCATTTGAGAAGATGAGTTTTCGGACTGCCCTATTTCGTATCACGAAATCTTTATATGGAAGCGGATATTACCTGGACTGGGTGCAGTTATGGTTCCTGCCACATTTGTTTGTCGTCAGCCTGTACGCGTTTGCCTTTCTTTTTATCCTGAGTAGGATAAATAACCGATGGCTGAGATGGTCCATACTGCTTGCCTCGCTGGCGATCTCTATCCCCTTACTAAAGACATTCTATCCGTTTCCTCTGTATATCTTCGGAAAGGACTATGAACTCTACGGCCTGCCCTTCAGTTTGGATCTTGTGCTTCTGAGCGGCTTCTTCTTTATTCTGGGAAGCGAAATCAGGCAGATCACTTCTGACGAAACGTTCAGTAGTCCCGTTCTGTTAGCCGTTACAGGGATTATTTTGCTCCTCATGAACTATTTCTTTGCCGCACGGATCGACCTCAATACCCGGCTATATGAATCATTTCTGATCAATACGGCTGAGTCGATACTTGGCATAGTATTTGTCCTTGCACTCTCAAGGCAGATCGAACTGCGTTCTGAAAAGCTTGCTTCGTTATTTAAATATTTCGGACAGATTTCTCTTATTATTCTGATCTTTCACGTTCCAATTCAGGACTTTTGGGCCCAGAAGGTGCTCGCGGTAACAAATAATACCCAACTATCAATCTGGACCGGATTCATCATGGGTGTTGCAGGTTCAGTTCTCATCTATGAATTGTTTATTAAGGCAAACCCGGTTGCTTCATTCTGGTTTGGGAGGCAAGCTGTAGTGCCTGAAAAGTCGCTTGAGTCGCCGTCCTCGGCGGCATCCTATAAGGATATTTCACAAGAAGGATCACCGAGGGTATAAATAGAGACCACCTCATAATGTGAGGTGGTATTCAATAAATCACACGGATGGCACGACTAAAGTCGTTACTACGTTTTTATTCTTATTTATCCACTGGCTGCGAGACCGGGGCTGAAGTGGAAGCGGGGGCTCGTTTCGCTTGTTCATCCTGCACAGTTCGAATACCGTTATTGACCTGGTTGGTGATACGTTCCAGTTCTTCCTGAAGTTGTGTCAGACTGTCGATCACGTAGTCGTCGGCACCCGCGCGCGTATTTTCTGCCTCCGCGCGTGCCTGGGCAATGATCTGTTCCGCCCGGCGTTGCGCTTCGACTGTGATCATATCCTTTGTGACCATTTGATCTGCTTTTTGACGGGCGATTTCCAGCGTGCGATTTGCCTCTTCCTGTGCCTGCGCAAGGACACGGTCGCGTTGACCGAGTAACTGTTGTGCCTTTTTCACTTCCTCAGGGATGGCAATGCGCATCTGGTCGATGATATCGAGCATGCGATCCTCATCCACCATCACATTGCGCGTGAGCGGAATATTTTTGCTTTCGTTGAAGAGTTCTTCCAACCGGTCAATCAGTTGCAGAATGTCCATAAGATACTCCTCCAGGCAGGTTATTTAAGCGCCTGAAGCATGTCCTTGTTATGTCGCAGGATATCATTCACAGCTGTCTGTAAATCGGCTTTTTTCTCTTTAGCGTATTCTTCGATAAACGCGACAAGATCATTATCAAGGTAAATTGGAAGTTTTAGTATTATATCTGGGCGGTAAAACTTGCCTTGCTCTCCTTTGGAGAAATCGTATTGTTTTTTCATATAATCTTAGCGCCTTTCATAATACTGATGCGCCTCTTCTTTTGTTGCTTTTCTTGCTGAGATAATACGAATAAAAGCTGTATTGACATCTACATCTCTAAATGTATGAATGATAACTAATAAGACTTCATGACTTCATTCGCTTCTGAACCAATAGTGATCCAGCAATCTTCATCTTCACTATGTTTCTCATCAAAAACCGAGATGGCAAATGGGTCAATGAAAACTCTAGCGGCACGTTCGAAACTTACACCATGTTTTTGAAGATTCTGTCTTGCCTTGACAGGATCCCAATCGAATTTATATTCCATGGGTTTTTTCTGCCGCCTTTTTTCATGACAATTCTAGCACAATTAATCGCGAAGCGAATTAGGAAAAGAGTGTGAGTCATCCAAACTCAACACTTTCTCTTTGAATGCCTTTTCCACATGCGGTGGCACCATACTGGATACATCACCGTTCAACATGGCGATCTCGCGGACGGTGGTTCCTGAGAGAAACGTATGTTCCTCAGCCGTGATCAACGCCACAATTTCGATGTCTGGTGCGAGGCGATGGTTTGCCAATGCCATGCGAAACTCAAATTCAAAATCTGAAAATACACGCAGACCGCGCACAATGACCTGTGCGCCGATTGCGCGACAAAATTCTACGGTCAAGCCGCTGTAGCCAGTAACTTGGATCTTAGGGTTATCCTTGAATGACTCACTTACCAATGTCATCCGCTCTTCTGGAGAAAATAGCAGGGACTTCAAGGGCTTATCATAAACAGCCATCACCACTTCGTCAAAGAGACGCGCGGCCCGTTCTGCAATATCAATGTGGCCGTAGTGAATGGGGTCGAACGTTCCTGGGAATAAGGCTTTGACCATGAATTCTCCAAATTTATGTAGGGGCGACCAGCTGGTCGCCCCTACGAATTTTAGGAAACATCTCCCTTACCTTCCCCCCAAAATCTTCCGAAGGCTTCTGCAAGCAACGCATGTTCTGGTTGATTCAAGTCCGGGTCTTTTTCAAAAAGATTTTGTGCCTGTGTGCGGGCCTTCTCGATCAATTTGACATCGGTCAGGCTTGCCATGCGGAGTCCGCTGGTATAACCAGCCTGGCGCGTGCCTAAAAATTCGCCGGGACCGCGTTGTTGCAAATCGCGTTCCGCGAGGACAAAGCCATCGTTTGACTCTGCCATCGCTCGCAGGCGTTCGTTTTCTGTTGCATCTTCGTGTGTAGGAATTAACAGACAATAGGACTGATCGGAACCGCGCCCGACGCGCCCTCGTAGTTGGTGAAGTTGCGCCAAACCAAATCGGTCCGCGCCTTCGATGAGCATCACGGTCGCGTTGGGGACGTCCACGCCAACTTCAACGACCGTCGTCGAAACCAGGATGTTGTATTTCTTGTCGCGGAACTTGAGCATGACCTCATCTTTCTCGCTGGGGCGCATGCGTCCGTGTAACAAGCCAAGCTTTAGATCGTGAAAAACTTCTTTTGACAGTGTTTCATAATCATCTACAGCGGCACGGGCGTCGATCTTTTCGCTCTCTTCGATCAATGGATAGATGATGAATGCCTGTTTACCATCTTTGATCTGTCCGCGTAATAAAGTAAACGCGCGTTCACGTTCCTGCGGTCGCAACACATAGGTGTTGACCGGCTGGCGTCCCACGGGCATTTCGTTCATGATGGAGATATCGAGGTCGCCATACAGTGTTAGAGCCAAAGAACGCGGGATCGGAGTCGCCGTCATCACAATCAGATGCGGACTCGTGCCTTTGCTCCTGAGTTCTGCGCGCTGCTCCACACCAAAGCGATGCTGTTCGTCGATCACTGCCAGTTGTAAGTCCGCAAACTGGACCGGACCTTCGATCACTGCATGTGTGCCGATCACGATCTTGATTGTGTTATCTGCAAGCCCGGCGCGGATGACTTCCTTTTCTGGTTCAGGGGTATCGCCAACCAGCAGGCGGATCTCATTCGGATTGAGAACATCTTTAAGGAGATTTGTGAAACTGCGATAATGTTGTTCCGCAAGAATGGACGTGGGAGCCATGATCGCCACTTGTGAGTCACCGTTTGTAATTATGGCAGCCGCCAGTGCCGCCACGACAGTTTTTCCTGAACCTACATCACCTTGCAGAAGTCTGTTCATCGGCTTGCCGGAGTCCAGGTCTGCGCGGATGTCTCGGATCGCGTTTTGTTGGGCAGAGGTCAGGGTGAAGGGCAGGTTTGCAAAACGCGCCTCCAGCCATTCGTCCGAGATAGGGAAGCGCTTGGCCTCCACCGATTTCCAATCCCGTTTCTGGCGCAGCACCCCCATTTGTAAATAAAAGATTTCATCGAAAGCAAGGCGTTCCCGCGCTGCCCTAATTTTTTCTTGGGTATCCGGGAAGTGGATTTGCATTAGAGCATCATTTAGCTGCATCAGCTCTGCCGACGAGCGAATGCTTTCAGGCAACGCATCGGGGACACTAGGCGCCCAATATTCAACGACCTGCTTCATCAGGTTGCGCAGCCATTTTTGTGTGATGCGCTCGGTTAAAGAATAGACCGGAACAATGCGATTCGTATGCAAGTTTTCGGCATCGACCGATTCCCAATCGGGTCCGTTCATGACCAATCTGCCCAGATACTGATCGACTTTTCCCGAGACAGAAATCGCATCCCCCACTTTGAAACGATTCGCAAGCCAGGGCTGGTTGAAGAACGACAGCCGCAGCGAAGCAGTGCCATCGCTAATGATGACTTCGATAATCGTCGCCTTGCCGCCGCGGATAGGGCGCATCATGACGTTTTGAATCGTTCCAATCACGGTCACGTGCTCGCCGTACCACAACGACTTGATCGGTTTGAGTTGTGAATAATCGTCATACCGGCGCGGGAAGTAATAGAGCATGTCGCCGAGCGTGTGCAAGCCAAGTTTAGAAAGTGACTCGGCGTTACGCGGTCCCACACCTTGAAGCACAGTCAGCTTCGCATCCAATGCCGCAGGTGTAGCAGAGGTCTTTGCCCCAGGCACACTTTCAGAACGCGGCGGTGCAGGGGGGCGTTGTTTGGATTTCCCTCCTGTCCCCTCAAGGTAGGGGAACGCTGGTTTAGGCGTGGATGAAGGAGCAGGTTGAGGCTGCGCGACAGGTAGACGTGGTTTTGGTTGCGTATCCACTTTGACCCCGCCGTTGCGAGGCTTTTGTTGTGCTTCAGGATAGGATTCCCCGATGCGTTTCCACAATCCTTTCAACGCGTCCGCGCGGGATGTGGGGCTGAGTCCGTCATAGGAGCGGAGTCTCTGCACGACAGCTTGGATGACTCCTTCCTGAATTCCATCGGCGCGGGCTTCGCCTTCCCAATAATCGAGCATTTTCGCGAGCCCACCGATAATGGCGCTGTTTGCATATCCGTTCTCATGTTCGAGACGGAAAAATTTGCGTAATTTCTCTAATGAAGGTTGCATGCGTTAATTTTATCATGGGGGTACGGAACGAAGACGCTGCGGATTTTTGCGAAATCACAAGCCGTCCTATATATTCCTACCTTTTCGATTGGGTACTGTCTATAAGGTCGCTAGATAATCCCGCACTCTGTTCAAGAACTCGTGCGTCTGATTAATCCAGCCCTGCACCTCTTCGTCGTCAAACTCAGTGTGGATCGCATAATCTCCCACCATACGGCTGTTGAATGCAGCGACCAGCCATTGATAATACTTCTGCTCAAAGATACCCGTCTTGATGAAATATTCAGAGAACGCTCTGTGAACCCCAACATGTTTTTTAAAAGTAAGTTCCTTTTCTGCAAGCAATGCTTCGGCAGCGTAAAACATGGCGTAATAAGCGCGTCCTGCTGCAAAATCATGATACCCATCACGCAACAGACTTTCAGCCGCACCAATAGAACTCTCGGCCTTTTCCAGAAGGAATTGTGTGTTTTCCTTCATACTGCCACGCCTTCAGCATGGATGTTGAGCAAGAGCGGAAGTTTGTCCATTTGCCATTCACGCTGACGCGCGAAAACTACACTTACCGTTGTCCCATATTCCAAAGACAGGTCGCCGATCAATTCACTGGTACGGTTCAACTCTGCACCATATTTTTCGAAATCCGAGAGTACGATCAAGATGTCAACATCTGAATCGGAGTCGTAATCGCCGCGCGCGTAGGAGCCGAATAGGTAAGCTTGTTTGAACTGTTCGCCGTAGATTCGCTTTAAACCAGATTTCAATTTCTCCAGGAGGCTTTTGATTTCCTGAGGCATATCTTTATCTTACCGTTTTTCATTTCTACATGCAACTAGCTCGGTTAAACTTCCAATTTCTCATGTGACAACACCATCTCATATATACCCGACTTGCAATAATAGACTTTATATTTCTCACCTTCTTTGAACGTGCGGCTCATATCCTCCCCAAAGGCAAATTTCTTTTTGCCGACGAACACGTAATATGTGGTGCCACCTTTC
>Ga0081539_10007277_pt1 | contig 10162 bp, 10 predicted proteins | sample TabmetS4T2R2_FD_71023 | JGI IMG/M metagenome (GOLD analysis project Ga0081539, IMG submission 71023) | Tabebuia heterophylla rhizosphere microbial communities from the University of Puerto Rico - S4T2R2 | ecosystem: Host-associated > Plants > Roots > Rhizosphere ... | reverse complement strand
CGTCCTTGAACATCAGCTCGTCGATGCCCAGGTTGACGCCGAATGCATACTCGAACAACGTCGCGGTACCGAGACAGGCGAGCGCCACGGCCCCAGCCGCCACCCAACGCCGGGTGGAAACGACGGTCCGCCACGAGAGCGCGAGCAAAAGGAGTCCGGACACGAGCAGCCCGAGCGCCGTGTTCGCCTTCATCTCGACGGCGCCGGGGACGACACTTCGCAACAGCGGATAGTCGCCCGCCCAGCCGACGAGCACCACCGCTGCCGTGACGATTGCGACCAGCGCCGCGATGCGCGGCGCGATCAGCACGACCTTTCGCAACGTTTCGATGGACATGGTTTCGCGAACGCTCATGCGATCTCGACCTCGTCGCCGATCGCGGCATAGATCTCGGCGAGGCGCTCGTGGCAGCGCCGGAACGCGTCCAGCACGTGAGGATCGAAATGCGAAGGCAGCGTGCGCGTGTCGCCTCGCGTGATCGTCGCCATCGCGGTGGCGTGGTCCAGCGCGGGCTTGTAGCAGCGGCGGCTGCGCAGGGCATCGTAGACGTCGGCGATGCTCATGATGCGCGCGGACAGGGGAATCGCGTCGCCCGCGAGGCCGTCGGGATATCCGGTGCCGTCCCAGCGCTCGTGATGCGACTGCGCGATCTCGCGGCCCATGCGCAGGTACGGCGCATCGGCGCCTTCCAGCATCTTGGCGCCCGCCGTGGTGTGGGCCTTCATGATGGCCCACTCCGCGGCATCGAGCGGACCGCGCTTCATCAGGATGCGATCCGGAATCGCAATCTTGCCGAGATCGTGCATCGGGCTCGCGTGACGAATCGCATCGATGAACTCACCGGGCAGACCGAGGGTGCCCGCGAGCTCCACGCAGAAGAAGCTGATGCGCTGCACGTGGGCGCCGGTCTCCTCGTCGCGGTACGACGCCGCACGATTCAGTGTCTCCAGGGTCTGCAGATGCGATGCCGCCAGCTGGGCGGTGCGCTCGGCGACACGCTGCTCGAGCACGTGCGCCTGCTCGGCGAGCTGGTCGCCGTAGAGCTTGAGGCGCAGCAGGTTGCGCACCCGAACCCACAACTCCGCACGGTCGACGGGCTTCGTGAGAAATTCCTCCGCGCCCATGTTGAGCGCCGCCAGCCGCGAGGCGCGATCATCGAGCGACGTGATCATGATGATCGGGATGGGTCGCGTTTTCGGATTCAGCTTGAGCCTGCCGGCAACCTCGTAGCCGTCCATTCCCGGCATCATCACGTCGAGCAGCACGATGTCGGGGGTGATGGATTCGAGGAGCGCCAGGGCCTCGTCGCCGCTGCGCGCCTGGTGAATCTCGTATCCCTCCGGGATCAGCAGGGATTCGAGCAGGCGCAGGTTGCGGGCCTCATCGTCGACGAGGAGCACGCGGGCACCTTGGAGCGAGACGGCAGGCATGATGGGTTGAACGCGACGAAACACAGCGACAGACTGCCCGCCGAGGCAAGAGCCATGCCCGGACCGGGGCGCGGCCCCTCCTCTCCGCGCGCCCTTGCGCTGCACAGCCCGTATGCGCGGCACGCGAGCACGTCTGCCCAGCGGGAGCGCCGGCGCACCGTCCGCAACGGCGCTCGCTCGACGCACATAAGTGCCGTCACGCGTCAGCTTCGATATTGACGTCCACCACCACAGGGCGCGGGAGCCGCCTCCGCCTCCAGAATCGCGCGGGGCCGCCGATATGAGCGGGTGATCAGATCCATAGCGAGTCGACCCGATGTCCAACAACACGCGCCCGATGGACCCTGCGGCCGAACCCGCCGACGAACGACAGTGGATGGTGCGTCAGCAGCGAGAATTCCTGGACGCGGTCGCCAACGGCTCGGCCTACAAGGTGACGCGGGCGACCCATCGCGGTTTTCTGATCGAGATCGTGACGGCACTGCGCCCGGACGGAAGGGCGCAGATCACCGCGGAGACGACGAACCCCGTCGACGGCAGCACATACACGCGCTTTTGGCTCGTGGACGAGCCGCGGAGCGCGCACGCCCTGGCGACCGCGTTGCGCGAGAGTTGCGCGCACATCGAGTCGCTGCTCGAATCCGCCACCAAGAACGCCTGACGCCTCAGCTCCGCGCGACGAACCGAGTCATCCGCTCGGTACAAGTGGGCGCGCTGCGCCGTTGATCGTGCACGCGGATCGCCCCTTTCGCTAGCGATGTCGCGGCAGTGCGATCCTGTCCGCGGGCACAAACGGGCGCGGAGCGAGGCGAGGCGGCATCCGCTAGAATCGCCGATCCGCCCACCGCATCACCGAAAGCACGCATGTCGCAACTGCGCCTCTCCATTGCCACTACCGATTACGACCACTTCCGGGATTTCCGGCTCGGCTACGTGAAAGCCGAGGGCATCGACCTCATCTGGCTCAACCTCGGGCACCACGAGTGCTTCGCGCGCTTCACTGCCAATCGCGAGTTCGACCTGTCGGAGCTCTCGTTCGCCAAGTTCTCGACCCAGGTGACGCGCGAGGACAGCGACATCATCGGCCTGCCGGTGATCTGCTCGCGCCTGTTCCGCTTCAGCTCGTTCTACGTGAACAGGAAGAGCGGAATCAGGACGGTGCAGGATCTGAAGGGCAGAAAGGTGGGCTCGCCAGAGTGGGCGCATTCGGCTGCGGTCTACATGCGCGGCTGGATGCACAACGAGATGGGGGTGAAGCTCACCGACGTGCACTGGTACCAGGCCGGCGCGAATGCCCCGGGACGCGAGGAGAAGGTCGAGCTCAACCTGCCGCAAGGGCTCAGGCTCACGCGGGTGTCCGACAAGTCGCTCTCCGAGCTGCTCGCCTCCAACGAGATCGACTGCGCGATCATCGCGCGCCCGCCGACGTGCTTCCTCGAGGGGCATCCCGACGTCGTGCGTCTCTTCCCCGATTTCCTGGAAATGGAGGAGGAGTATTACCGGCGCACGAAGGTGTATCCGATCATGCACATCATCGCCATGCAGAGACGCATCGTCGACGAGCATCCTTGGGTGGCGCGCAATCTCTTCAATGCGTTCCTCGAATCCAAGCGGCGCAGCCTCGAACGCCTGCTCGATCCCGCGGTGTCGCGTTACCCGCTGCCGTGGCTCACGTCGTATGCGCGCAGGATGCGCGACATGTTCGACGGCGATCCGTTCCCGTACGGAATCGAGGAGAACCGGCCGACGTGGGAGCAGATGGCGCTCTATACCCACCAGCAGGGCATCGCGCATCGCCAGTTCAAGCCCGAGGAGATCTTCCCCAAGGGGATCATGACCAAGGTCGTGATCTGATTCGCGCAATCACAGGAGGAGACGATGGCACCCAGCGGACCGGACCGTCCGGCGCATGACGCCGCGGCGGAAATGCAGGCGAAGCAGCAGCTCGTGGATTGCATTCGCATGCTCGAGCAGAACGACATCATGGATTACAACGGGCATGCGAGCATTCGCCTCCCGGACGATCGCATCCTGATCAACAGCGGCCCGTGCCAGCGCAGCAGCCTCACGATCGAGGACATCTGCGTCATCGACTTGGATGCGAACCAGCTGTCGGGCAAGGACAGCGCGCCGCTCGAGCGGCACCTGCATTGCGGCATCTATCGCGTGCGTCCCGACGTCAAGTCGATCATCCATTGCCATCCGAAGTGGTCGACCTATCTCACGATGGTCGGCAAGCCGTATCAGCCGGTGTACGCGCAAGGCTCGCTCGTGCATCCGATGCCCCTCCTCGACTCGCCCAACTCCATCAACAACCGGGCGATGGCGGATCAGCTCGCGCAAACCCTCGCCGATCGTCCCGCGGCGCTGCTCAAGTCGCACGGTGCCGTCGCCGTCGGGAAGGACATCGTCGAAGCGTTCGTGCTGCTCAACTATCTCGAGGAGAACTCGATGCGCCAGTACATGGCGCTGCAGATCGGCGAGCCGTACGTCTTCACCGACGAGGAGATGCGGCTCTGCCGCGACAAGCTCTGGAACGCGGGACTGTTCCAGCGCGCCTGGGACCATTTCCGCGCGAAGCTGCGCTGATCCCTTCCAAGTGCGCCCGTTCAATCTCGCGCATCTCACGCTGTCGGCGCCGCCCGCGGAGTCCATCGCGGCCGCGAAAGCCGCGGGATTCGACGCGCTCGGCATTCGCATTGCGCCGCGTCGGCCGGACGAGCCGTATCCCGTTCAGGTGATCGGCGCACCCGCGACGATCCGGGCGATCCGGGAGCAGGCGCGCGACGCGGGCGTCACGATCGCCAACGTTCAGGCGTACCAGTTTTTTCCCGACACGCGCGACGAGGACATGCGCGCGATGATCGACGCGACGCACGCCCTCGGGGTGCGCACGATCCTCGCATACAGCTTCGATCCGGACGAGGCGCGGTTCCTGGAGCGCTTCGGCCGGTATTGCGACACCGCGCGCGCCGCGGGCATTCACGTCGCGGTGGAGTTCCTGCCGTACAGCCAGATCCGCGACCTTTCGGGCGCGCTCCAGATCATCGAGAAGAGCGGTGCCACCAACGCCGGCGTGTGCATCGACGCGCTGCACCTGCATCGCTCCGGTGGCAGCGTGAGCGACGTGCGACGGCTCGATCCGAACCGCATATCGCTGGTGCAGCTGTGCGATGCGCGCCAAAGCGACCGGCCGATGTCGGGCCAGGAGCTCATGACCGAGGCGCGCACCGGTCGGCTGCCCCTCGGCGCGGGCGTTCTTCCGCTGTTCGATCTCCTCGACGCGCTACCCGCCGACGTGGAGATCGAGTACGAGCTTGCGCCGGCGGAGCGTGCCGGCATGTCACCGCTCGACAAGGCGCGCGCCGCACGCGCCGATCTCGCCCGGTTCGCACGCGCGTACGACGCGCATTGCGCGCGCCGCTGAAAGGACGGCACAGCCCGTCCGACTAATCCGCGAGGAGGAACGATCAACGCCGTGGACTGGAAGCTGCGCGCACGCGTGTTCATCCAGCGCATCACGCAACCGACGTGCAGCTGCATCCTCTGCATGAGCGCGCCGACGTTTGCCAACATCGCGAGCCTTCCGCACTGGAAGATCGCGCTGCAAACCGGGGTGGGCACCGGGATGCTCGCGTTGCTGCTGTCGTTCACTCCCATCGGGAAGCTCTTCGCGCATCGCTACGGCAACGCGACGCTGATGGGCGTTCTCACGGCGCTGGCCGATGCCTGGTCTCATCCGGGGCGCTTCCGCGTCCAATATGGCGAGGCCCTGCTGACCGGCGTCGTGTCGGCCCTGATCGTGCTCGCGACCTCGTTCCTCGTCGAGGATCGCGCGCGTCGTCCCCGCGAGGCATGGGCCTGGCTGCGGCGGACCTGGTTTAAGCGGTGATGCCGAGCGCGGGCGCAATCACGGCGATGCCTGACGTCCCCAGGTCACCGCATCGCGCACCTCGGCGGGCGCGTCGGTCTTCAATTGCGCGTCGGGTACGGCCCCCAGGGCGTCGTTGACGACCGAGAACGCGAGGCGAAACGCGACGAACGCCGTAGCTTCGAAGATCTCCTTGTCGGAGAGGCCGGCCGAGCGTAGCGCCTCGACGTCCCCGCGGGACGTGCCGTTCGGGTCGCGCACGATACGCTGCGCCCAGTCGCGCAGCGCCGATTCGCGGGCCGTGAGCTCGTCGTTCGATTCGCCGCGCAGTACCGCGCCCGCCAGGCGCGGGCCGGCCACCGACGCGAGCTTGCTTCCCCACGCGAGCGCGCAGTAGGAATCGCCAAGGGTCCTCGTCGTCGCGCAGACGAGCACCGCGAGCTCGCGCACGTCGAGGCTCGTCTCCTGCATGAGCGTCTTGCGCAACGCGACGAAGCCTTCGGCAACGTCGGGCCGCCACGCCCATGCGCGCGACCAGTTCGACACATGGCCGTCGAGCTCGCGCTCGCGATCCCAATACGTGCACGCTTCGGGTGTGGAAGGTGATTCGATGAACATCGCGCGTCCTCCGGTGACTCGAACCTCTACTGCGGCGTGAGATTGAGCGCCTTCGCGATGCGCCCCATCGCGGCGTACTCCGCGTCGATGTAGCGGCGCAACTCGGTGCCCTTGCGGATCTGCGTCTGCTCCCCGGCATCGTCGAGGAACTTGCGCGCGCCCGGCGAGTTCGCCGCCTTCTCGAAGGCCAGTTCGAGCTCCTTCACACGCTCGGGCGGCATGTTCTTCGGCGCGAGCAATGCCCGCCAGAGAATGGTCTCCTCCTGCGGAATCGCGAGATCCCGGAGCGCCATCACGTTGGGCAGTGCCGGCACGCGGTCGGCGGAGGTGACGAGCAGGCACTTGGCGCGTCCCGACTGCAGGTGCTGCAGGATCGGGGGAATCGATCCCACGTAGATGTCGACATGCTTGCCGAGGAACGACGTGAGGGTCTCGCCGGCGCCCTTGAACGGCACGTCGCGCGCCGACGCGCCGGTCGCCTTGAAGATGCGCTCCGTCGCGAGCTGTCCCGGTCCGCCGAGCCCGTCGTTGCCATAGGTGTACTTGTCCGGATTCTTCTTGAGCTCGGCGATCAGTCCTTTGCCGTCGGTCGCCGGAAACTCGGGATGCACGCACATCACGTAAGGCGCGCTCGACACCTGGATGACGGGAACATAGTCGTTCGGCGTGTACGTCACCTTCATCGTGTTCGGCGAGACCGTGACCGGACCGAGCCACACCGCCGCGACCGTCTGGCCATCGGTCGAGCGCACCATCTGCGCAACGCCGATCGTGCCGCCGGCGCCGGGCACGTTCATCACGACGACCGGCTCCTTGAGATAAGGCTCGACTTCCTTCGCGAGCACTCGGAAGTATCCGTCGGTCCCGCCGCCCGGAGCCGTCGGAATGATGAGCTTCAAGGCTTCCGCAGCGAAGATCGACGTCGCGGTCGACGCCAGCATGACAAGGACGATGATGCGTGCGCACAGGCGAGGGACCATCGGATGCTCCAGAGTGGCTCGATTGATTTTTCAGCCGGCGGTCGGCTCGAAGCCGAAGAGCTGTACGGGCGTGTCGACCATGATCATGCGACGCGTCGCCGGATGAGGGACCCATGCATGGATCCATTCGACGCATTGCCGATAGCCGAGCGCGTTCTCGAATCCCACGAACGGCCAGTCGCTCGCCCAGAGCAGCTGACGTGCACCGGCGTCGAGCAGCGCGTCGACATAGGCCTGCGGATTCGCGCCGCCGAGACGATACGGCGCCGACAGCTTGACATACGTATCGCCCGCGCGCACGCCTTCCAGGACCTGCTGGAACCCCGTACACGACACGCCCTTTGCGGGGTCCGGGGATCCGAAATGGTCCACGACCACCTTCACGCCGGCAGCGCGCAGGGGGGGCAACACGCCCGCAATCTTCGCATCTTCGAGATAGAGCTCGACGTGCCAGCCGAGCTCGCGAACCCGCGCGAGCAACTGCCGATAGGAGGTGCTCGTCACGTCCGGCAGCGTGTCGCGCCGAAACCAGTTGAAGCGAATGCCCACCACACCTTCGCGCTTGCATTGCGCGAGCATCTCGGGATCGGCATCCGGAGCGACGATGATCGTGCCGCGAAGGCGCGACGGGTATGTCGCGAGCGCGGCGCGCAGCAGGCTGTTGTCGGGGCCGTAGAAGCTCGGCGCGGTCAGCACGGCATGCGAGACGTCGTGCGCGTCCAGGATGCCGATGAGCTCCTCGATCGTCGCATCGCGTGCGGGCTTCGAGTGCCGCTCGGACACGAGGGGTGCGTCGCGCTTCAGGACGTGCGCGTGCGCATCGACCGCGCTCACCGCATGCGGCGTGGGATCGGTCGTGATCACGCGTGCAGCCGCGAGGTGTCGTTCATGCCGGGCACGATCGCGCGATCTCCGGTCTCGCCGTACTTCGCCTGGCGCTGCGCCTCGGTGAGGAAGCTCGCTTCGAGCGTCTCGATCTCGGCCATGCCCATGATGTCGTTCAACTCCTCGAACGAGACGAGCGCATCGGGGCGATCGACGACCTTGCCCGTTTCGAGCGATTGCGCGAGCAGCGCGAGGCCCTGTTGCATTCCGCGCAGCGCGCAGGCCGTGAGCATGCGTGGATAGATCACGACGGCGACGCCCAGGTCCTGCAGCTCCGCGGCGGACAAAAGCGGCGTCGTGGAGCGCTGACGTATGCCGAAGCCCATGTTGACGCACAGTGGTTTGGAGACGTTGCGCGCGATCGTGCGGATGTCGTCCACCGACGTCGCCGCATCGGCGAACAGCAGGTCCGCGCCCGCTTCGGCATACAGGTTGAGACGGCGAATGGCTTCGGCGACGCCGTGCGTCGCGAGCACGTCCGTGCGCGACTTGATCACGAAATCCGGATCGACGCAGGCTTCTCGCGCCGCGCGGATCTTCTGCACCATCTCCTCGGCGGAGATCACCTCCTTGCCCTTCATGTGACCGCAGCGCTTCGGCCACACCTGATCCTCGAGCATGACGCCCGCCACGCCTGCCCGCTCGAACGCGCGGACGGTGTGATAGACGTTGACGGCGTTGCCGTAACCCGTATCGGCATCGGCGAGCAGCAGCAGATCGGAGCACGACGCCATCGAGCGTGCGGCGGCGACGTTCTCCTCGAGCCCCATGAGCCCCACGTCGACCTGCCCCAGGCGGCTTTCACTCACCCCGCTGCCGGTGATGAATGCGGCGGTGTATCCCGCGTGCCGCACGAGCCGCGTCGAGAAGCCGTCGAACACGCCAGGCAGGACGAGGATCTGCGGCGCCTGAATGAGCGCCTTGAGGCGCGTGGACTTCTCTTGCATCGACGTCTCCGCGGGTGCCGACTTCGGACGAACATTGTCGCACTTCGACTGCGCGCCCGGCGCGGGTTGCGGCATGGCGTCGCGGTGGTTAACATCTTACCGGGGATGCCGCAGACTCCCCCTGCCTTCGGCAAGACGCGACGCGTCCAAGCTCTGCTCCACCGCGTGAAGCGGCGAAGGAGAACTGCCTTGGCTACGCCGGTCGTGACCTCGTCTTCCCTCTCGGTACCTTCCTCGCACGTGCGCCGGCTGCTCGCCGCGCGAGGCCTGCGCGCGCTCGCCGACGGCTGCGTCAGCGTGATCCTGCCGGTGCATCTGACGACCCTCGGCTTCACGCCGTTCGAGGTCGGGGTGATCGCGACGGCGACGCTGCTGGGCTCGGGCATCCTCACCCTGCTCGTCGGCTTGCATGCCTACCGCTTCCGCCATCGCACGCTGCTGCTCGCCGCAGCCGTCGTGATGGCGCTGACGGGATCTGCATTCGCGAGCTTCACCGCGTTCTGGCCGCTCGTGGTGATCGCGATCGTGGGAACGCTCAATCCATCGAGCGGCGACGTGAGCGTGTTCCTGCCGATCGAGCAGGCGGTGCTGTCGCACGTGGTGTCCGACCGCGAGCGCACCGCGATGTTCGCGCGCTACAGCCTGGTCGGTGCCCTCGCGGGAGCGGTCGGCGCACTGCTCGCCGGCGTGCCCGATCTGGCCGTGCGGGAATGGCGCGTGCCGGTCCTTCATGCCACGCAGGCGGTGTTCGTGCTGTATGGGCTGATCGGACTTGCGTGTGGCGTGATGTACCGCGACCTTCCGCACGATCTCGCGATGGATGCGCAGAAACCCGCCGCACCGCTGACGCAGTCGCGCCGCATCGTGCTCACGCTCGCGGCGCTCTTCAGTCTCGATGCCTTCGCCGGAGGATTCCTGGTGCAATCGCTGCTGGCGCTGTGGCTGTTCGAGCGGTTCAAGCTCTCGCCCGCAACGGCAGGCATGCTGTTCTTCTGGAGCGGCGTGCTCACGGCGTTCTCGTATCTCGTCGCCGTGCGCATCGCGAAGCGCATCGGACTCCTGCGCACGATGGTGTTCACGCACCTGCCGTCCAGCTTTTTCCTGCTCGTGATCCCCTTCCTCTCCGATCTCACGTGGGTCATCGTGCTGCTCCTCGCGCGGAGCGCGCTGTCGCAGATGGACGTGCCGACGCGCACCTCCTACGTGATGGCGGTGGTGACGCCGGCCGAGCGCACCGCCGCCGCCAGCGTGACGGCGGTGCCGCGCAGCCTCGCGGCTGCGGTCGGCCCGGCGCTCGCCGGCGCGCTGCTTGCGACGCCGTTCTCCGGCCTGCCGCTGATCGCTTGCGGCGTGCTCAAGATCGTGTACGACCTCGCCCTGCTCGTGACGTTCCGCAACGTCAAGCCGCCGGAGGAGCTCAATCCCTCCCC
>Ga0081539_10007276_pt1 | contig 10162 bp, 10 predicted proteins | sample TabmetS4T2R2_FD_71023 | JGI IMG/M metagenome (GOLD analysis project Ga0081539, IMG submission 71023) | Tabebuia heterophylla rhizosphere microbial communities from the University of Puerto Rico - S4T2R2 | ecosystem: Host-associated > Plants > Roots > Rhizosphere ... | reverse complement strand
CTCGCCACGCCGGCTCGGCTCGGGTGGGACGAACGGGGAGGCCGGCTCCGGAGGTCGACGGCGGCGCACCGCGTTCAGACACCGGTTGGTGGCGATCCGGTACAGCCAGGTCCGTAGCGAGCCCCGGCCGGCGAAGCCATCGAGCCCGCGCCAGGCGGCCAGCAAGGTCTCCTGCAGCAGGTCCTCGGCGTCGGTGAACGAGCCGAGGATGCGGTAGCAGTGCACCCGCAGCTCGCCGAGGTACGGCGCGGTCAGGTCGCGGAACGCGTCGTCATCGCCGGCGCGGGCGCGCTGCAACACCGCTTCGCTCACACCGCCGATCCTGCCACTGCACACCGTTCCGTTTACCGGTCCGGCGGTGTCTAGAACAAGTGGAGACCTCGAGAGGAAGGGATACTGCCATGACCACCAGCCCCGCGTTGGACACCGCGCTGGCCTACCACCGCGCCTGGACCGGCCATGACCTGGATCGCGCCATGACGCACATTGCCCCGAAGATCGTGTGTGACACGCCCGCCGGGCGCCTCGAGGGCGCCGAGGCGTTCCGCGGCTTCATGGGCCCGTTCACCGAAATCGTGACCGGCTCCGAACTGCTGGCCTGTTTCGGCGACGCCGACACCGCGCTGGTCATGTACGACACGACCACTGTGCCGGTGGCCGACGCACCGGGAGCCGAGCAGCTCACGGTCCGCGACGGAACGATCACGTACATGCGTATCGTGTTCGACCGCGCTCCGTTCGACGCCGCCCGCGCCGCCGCATCGGCCGCCGCGACGGCCACGGAGTCCACGTCGACGCTGACCTTCGACCTGTACCTGCGCGCCGTACCCGCGCACGTGTGGCATGCGATCACCGATCCTCACCTGGTACCGCGCTGGCGCTTCGGGATGACCTTCGAAACCGACTGGCAGCCGGGCTCGCCGCTGGCCAGCCGGAGCCCGGACGGGGTGGGCAAGGTGCATGACTCGGTCCCCGACCAGCGGCTGGTCTATGACTGGATCCAGTCGGATGCGCCGGAGGCCAACGGTGGGCATCCGTCCACCGTCGTCCTCACCCTCACGCCGTTGGGCGCGGTCACCCGGCTTACCGTCGTGCACCGCGACTTGGCTCCGGACGACGCTTTCGCCAAAGTCGTGGCATCGGGCTGGCCAATGATCCTGTCCAGCCTCAAGTCCCTGGTCGAAACCGGGGAACCCCTACCGTTCCCGCCGCTCGGCGATATGTGACCGGAATAGAGCCGACCGCACACCTCGTCGCGAGTTCAGCGATCCGGATGCCGCCGCTATGGCGGTGCCGTGGTGCTTTACGATCCGACCATCGCCGGGAAGGGGACAGGCATGTGGATGCTGCGGCGGCATCCTCTGACCATTTTCTTCACGCTCGTGTACGGGCTGAGCGCAGTCGGTATCGCTGTGCTCACGGTTCCGGCACTGGCCGGCTCGCGGCCACCGGACACCACGGCGCTGGTGGTCTTTCCGGTCATGGTGATCGGCGTGGGCGTCATCGGCGCCGGTATGACCGCTGCCGTCGACGGCCCGTTCGCGCTGCGCGACGTGGCGGCCGGCATGAGCCCCCGCAGCGCGGCAAACCGGTGGGCGTTTTTCGTGTTGCTTCCACCCGCTGCGATCCTGACGGTGCTGATCCTGCTGCGCGCGACGGTGTCGGACGCGTTCACCCCCAACTTCTTCCCAATCGGGATCGTCTTTGGCCTCGCGGCCGGACTCACCGAGGAGTTCGCCTGGAGCGGGTTCGCACTGCCCAGGATGATCGGCGCCGTGGGCATGCCATCGGCGGCCGTTCTTCTCGGCATCCTATGGGGACTATGGCACCTGCCGGTGGCGGACTATCTGGGTGCCGCTCACCCACATCACGGCTGGTGGGCAGCATTCTTCGCAGCGTTCGTCGCTGTTCTCGTGGCGTTGCGGGTGCTGATCGCCACTGTCTATCTGCACACCCGAAGTCTGCTGCTGGCCCAGTTGTTGCACGCCAGCTCCACCGGGTGTCTGGCAATGCTGGGGCCGGTCCAGGTCACGCCTGCGCAGGAGACGCTATGGTACGCCGGGTACGCGGCGGTGCTGGCGATCGCGGCGACGACAACCCTGAGAGTGTTGGGCCGCCGGTCCCCGGATCGGCCAGCTCACCACTCTGGAGCCGACCCGCGATCGCAATGACCGCCGCGACCAGGGCGCGGGTGCGGATCGTCCGGTCCGCCTCGAAGACGCGCGGGCGTGGGCGCGCGAGCGCGCTATATGGTTACCACGACCTTCCCCGCGGCGTGTCCGTCGGCGAGGTAGCGGATCGCATCGGGCGCATCGGCGAGGGCGTAGGTGCGGTCGATGACGGGTGTGACCGCGCCGGAGTCGATGAGCCGTCCGAGTGCCTCGAGATCGTCGGCGTTCTCCTTGGCGATCAGACCGCGCATCCGCTGGCCGACGAACAGCGACGCCACCGGAGCGCGGAATTGCCGATCGAAGCCAGCGAGCGCCCGGCCGCCGCCGTGCTCACCACCGACAAGGACCAACGTCCCGTGCGCGGTCAGCGCGCGCCGGAGCAAGCGCAGGCGGCGATTGCCCGCGGTGTCGATGACGACTTCAAACCGCGGCCCGTCGCGGTCGATCTCGTCACGGGTGTAGTCGATGATCTCATCGGCGCCGAGCGAACGGACCAGGTCCGCCTTTCCGGCGCTGCACACCCCCGTCACCGTGGCGCCCACCGCCTTGGCGATCTGCACGGCGAACGACCCGACGCCACCGGCCGCGCCGATCACCATGACCCGCTGGCCAGGCCTGACCCGTCCGCAATCGCGAACCGCCTGCAGCGCCGACACCCCGGAGATGGGGGTCACCGCGGCCTGCTCGAAGCTCATGCCCACCGGCTTGCGGGCCAGCTGCCGCTGTGGTGCGGCCGCATACTCGGCGAACGAGCCGCTCTCGCAAGTGCCGTACACCTGGTCCCCCGGCCGGAAACGGGTCACCCGAGAGCCGACCGCTTCCACCACCCCGGCCAGATCCCGGCCGCGTACCGCCACCTTCGGCCTGCGCAGGCCGAAGCCCATGGCGCGCACCAGGTACGGAAGGCCAGTCATCAGATGCCACACACCCGGATCCACGCCCGCGGCGCGCACGGCGACGAGCACCTCCTCGTCGCCAGGCACGGGTCGGTCGATGTCCCGCAGCTCGAGCACGTCGGCCGAGCCGTACCCGTCCTGAACGATCGCCTTCATAGGATCAGATCCTCGATCATTGCCTGCAGCTGGTCTTGGCGACGGTCGGCCCGACCCATCTCAGCCGGCCGCTGCGGCTGTCCGCGCGGCGTCCAGGACGGGAGGGCGATCGCCACCCCCATGATGGCCGGTGCAGTCCAGCCCGCTTTGAAACGGCGACCGTTGCGTTGGACAAGCCTCCAGGACCCGCCGATAGTGTTCGGCCTCCGCGGAGCCCAGACGGGCCGCGTCACCATGGCCATGGATGCCGTTGTGTACCCGCTTGGTGATGGCGGAGAAGTCGGCGTCGCCGTGGATGACGTGGAGGCGTGCCACGGGGACGGCGGACGATCGTCACGAGATAGCCACCAGCCGGGGCGAGGCGGCGTCGAGGTGCTGGACGTCGGCGTAGTGCCCGAGCAGCTCGTCGCCGACCGCGGTCCAGCTGCGGCCCTCGACCGCGACACGTCCGGCCGCGCCGAACCGGCGTCGCCGGTCACGGTCCGCGGCAAGATCAGCCACGGCGGCGGTGAAACCGTCCGCCCGATTCGGCGGCACCAGATACCCGGTGTGTCTGTGCCGGACCAGATCGAGCGGGCCGCCGGCGGCCGGGGCGACGACCGGCAACCCACTCGCCATCGCCTCCTGAATGGCCTGCCCGAACGTCTCGTGGGCACCGGTGTGCGCGAACACGTCCAGGCTCGCATAGATGCGAGCCAGTTGCGCCCCATGGCGGGCGCCGAGGAACGCCGCGGCGGGCAATGCGCGGCGCAGCGACCCGGCCGCGGGCCCATCCCCCACCACGACCAACCGGACACCTGGTAGCCGGCTCACTCCGGCGAGCAGATCAACCTGCTTCTCCACCGCCAGCCGGCCGACAAAGCCGACGAGCACCTCGCCGTGCGGAGCCAGGGCGCGCCGGACGCCGGCGCTGCGGTGGCAGGGGTGGAACCGCACGTCGTCCACGCCGCGCCGCCACAGATGGACCCGCTGCACGCCGTGTGCGGCCAGTGCGGCGACCGCGTCGGTCGACGGTGCCAGCGTGCGGGTCGCCGCGTTGTGCACCGACCGTATCCAGCGCCACGCCATGCGCTCGGTCAGGCCGACGCCGTAGACGCGGGCATAGGCCGCCACATCGGTCTGGTACACCGCGATCGACGGCACCGTCAGGGAATTGGCGGCAGCCTGACCCCATGCCCCCAACACAAACGGACTGGCCACATGCACCACATCGGGACGGTGGCCACGGATGGCCGCCGTCAACGCCAGGGTCGGCAACCCGAGCCGCAGCTGCCGATATCCCGGCATCGGCAGCGACAGAATCCGCACCACCGGGTACGGCAGACCGCCCACCCCCGCGCGCAGGGCAGGCGGGGGTTGCGGTGCGATCACCAGCGGGTCGTGACCCCGCCGCACCAGATGCTCGGCCACCCGCACCACCGAGTGAGCCACGCCATTGACATCCGGCAGGAACGACTCCGTGACCAGCACGATCCGCATACCGACAGCGCACCGTCACCCTCGATCAGCCCGGCCACACCGCCATGACGAGGAGGAGAACGATCGGCGACAACACCGCCGTTCGCAGCGCCGTCGCCGGCCGGTCCCCGTCCGTTGGCGCTGCCGTGGCCCGCAACCCGCTAACGAACCAGAGGTTGCGGCGCGGTCGGGGTCGCCTGTGCCGCTTGCCGCGGCGAGCTCCCCGCCGCCCGCCGACGCCAGCGCCGCACCACCATGAGGGCGATCAAGATGGTCATCAGGGGTGCGCCGGGAAACTTGGCGAATCGGGCCAGCCCCCCGCCGTCGGGCAGCACCAGGAACGCGGCGCCGGTCGCCGCGGCCATGACCAACCCGGTGCGATGTGTCGTCGCGGCCAGCAACACCAGCGGCGCGAGGACGTACCACGGATGAAAGGAGGGTGCCAGCGCGACGGTGGCGGCGAACGCCAGACCGGCACCGTGCAGAGCGGCCGGCACGGCGTCATCGGCCCGCCTGGCGCAGCGTAGCCACAGCCCCACCAGGATGACCGCGAGCGCCACAAGGGCCAGCAGCCGCACGGCCGGGACGGCATCGAAGCCGGGACGGACCGCCCGGCCGATATAGGTCAGCGTCATGCCGATCGCGGTCGGCGGAGAGCTGAACTGCACGAGGTCGCCGGTGTGCACCATGCCCGCGATCCATCCGACGCCCAGTCCGCTGCCCACCGTCAGCGCGGCGGCGACAGCGGACCCGGCGACCACGCGCGCGGCGGCGCCGACCGCTGATCCCCGGCCGGCGACGCGGTGGAACGCGACGAGCGCGGCGAACGGCAGGATCACGACTGCGGTCACCTTGATCGCCGCCGCCAGACCCAGCAGCGCGCCCGCGCCGAGCTGTTCGACCGCGCGACGGAGCGAGCCGCGACAGCCAGCCCCGCGACGATCAGGGCGATCATCACCGCATCGTTGTGCGGACCACCGATCAGATGCGGTCCGACCAGCGGCCCGGCAAGCGCCACCCACAGCGCCCGCTGAGCCGGTACCCCGCACCGGCGCGCCAGCGCCGGCAGACACGCGGCCACCGTGACGACACCGACGACCGTCACCAGACGAAACAGCAGTACGACGGAGGACAGCGAGCCACCCACTGCGACCACCGCGGCGGCGATCAGAACGAAGAGCGGTCCGTACGGGGTTGTGGTGTCCCGCCAGATCGGCGACACCGCCTCGATCCAGGGACATGGCAGCGTCGCCGCGCCGAACTCGTACGGGCTCAGCCGGTTGACGAACAGATGGCCCTGGCAGGCGTACGAGTAGACGTCGCGACTGCCCATGGGAGGCACGAGGAGTAACGGCAGCGACCACAACGTGATCGTGACGAGCGCCCACCGCGACGACGGCACCCGATCCCGTGCCGCCCACCACACCACCGACAGGACGACCGTTCCCACGAGCCAGGCGGCCAGGACGAGCCAACCGTGCGGGCCCCGCGCGACACTGCTCGGCGTCGATGCCACGTCGCCGTCCGGTAGGGCACCGCCGAGGCTGGCAGCAACGCCCAACAGCGCGGCCCCGGCCAACCCGGAGTACCGAAGGACACGAAGCAGCGACACACCCCTCATGCTGGAAAGTGCGGGTAAGCGGAAGCCTAGAGCCGGGCAAACAGCCGGGGGCGGGTTACCGACCGTCGTAAGTCTTGCGGAACTTCCTCGACGTCATCGGGGCCGGGCCAGGAAAGCGAGGACCTCGGCGGAGAACCTGTCCGGGGCGAGGCTGTGCACGCGATGGCCGACTGGGATCACTGTGAGCCGGGCACGCGGGATCGCGGCTGCCACCTCGGCCAGTCGCTGCGGCGGGATACAGCTGGTCGGGCCACCGGACAGGACCAGTGTCGGCTGCCGCACATCGCCGAGCCGTCCCCACCAATCCATGTCCGACCGGGACAGTTGGCGGAAGATGGAACCGAGGGCACGTAGTTCGTAGTCACGGTGGCCGGTCATGATTGCGGCAGCTGCCGCCAGCATTCGAATCGGGCTGACCCCCTTCGTCAACTCAGCACGTCGTGGTGGCGCCGCCAGATCCTCCAGGACCAGCCGGGCGATCCGGTCCGGCGAACGCAGCGCGGCGGCCAGCGCGGCGTATCCGCCGACCGAGTGGCCGATCAGGACAGCGTCCCGCAACGTCAGCGCCTCCAACAGCTCGAGGACGTCATCTCGGATACTGCCCAGCGAGTAGTCACCAGGTCGGACGCTGGTGGCGTGACCACGTAGGTCGACGGCGATCGCTCGATAGCCGGCAGCGGTCAGCCGCAGGGTGAACCGGTCCCAGGTGCGGGCGTTGCTGCCACTGCCGTGCAGCAGCACCACCGGCGCGCCGGCCGGGTCGCCAGCCTCCCGGTAACCGAGGCGGACACCGTTAACCTCGATGGTGCCGACCGTCGAGCAGTCAATCGTCATCCGCGTTGTTTACCAGATGTTCCGGCACCAACAGATCAGAATCTGCTTGTTGGTAGGCCCAACACCAGGGATGTTCACCTGTGAACGCGCGGGCGCCGACGCGTCCCCGACGAACCCCGGCCACGGTGGGTTGCCGTGTCAGTGTTCACCGGAACGTCACCGCCTGTTGTGGTGGATCTGCAGAAAGGCGGGGAGTGCCAGAGTGTCACCGCTCGGCAAGGGGGCGACCCGCATGTTCGGACTCGTGGTCGTCGGTCTGGCCGCCATGGCCGGGGCCGTGTACTTCTTCCTGGACCAGGGGGTCAGCCGGAATCCGCGCCGTCACCGGCGGATCGGCGGCGTGCTGCTGGTGATCTGCGCCGGTGTCCTGCTGGCAGGGCTGATCTACGCGGTCACGAAGGTGACGGCAGCGTAGCCTCGATTGAATCGACAGCCAGCCTCGCGGGTCGTATGGTTGGCTGTCCGCTGAACGGCAGGGTGACGGAAGGCGACCCGATGGGTGGCTCGACGCTGGAGGCACGAACCACGGGCGACGGCAGCGTCGTCATCCGCCCGTCCGGCATGCTCGGCGCGGACGACGCGGTCGAGCTGCGGCAGCTGCTGGTCCGCGCCATCCGCAAGATCAGGCCGCTGCGGCTGATCGTCGACCTCACCGACGTCTCCGGCGTGGATCCGATCAACCTGGGCACGCTCGCCGCCGTGTGCGGCCTCGGCGACGACCATCAGGTGATCGTCTTCATGGACAACTCCCAGGCCGCCATCGCCGCGGACCTCACCGCGGCCGGCGTGCCCCAGCAGCGGCTCCGCCACACCACCGCGCACCACTGAGCCACCCCACCGGCCCTGCTCACGGCGGGCTCAGGGGCGGGCCGGGTCGCGACGGGACCGGCGTGACCCGCTTCAGGTAGAGCTACCAGCCGCCGGTAACGGGCCAGTCAGGAGCTCAAGACCACGAGCGCGTCGCCGACCGGACGCTCACCGGTCGCATCCGACGGCATGTTGATCACCGAGTCGTCCACCACCATGGTGGTCGACCCGCCGCCGTCGAGGTTCATCGCATCGCGCAGCCCGAGTGCCCTCGCCACCGCGGCGGTCTCCGCGATGCCCAGGCCAAGGCTCGAGGTGCTGCGTCCGTCCGCGGTGATCAGGACGGTGCGGCCCGTGGCGTCCACACCGGCGAAGGTGCGCGGATTCCGCTTGTGTACCCAGCCGTAGTAGAAACTCGGGTCTCCCGGATGCACCATCCCGTCGGCGGCGGGCGTGGCGTGCAGCCGGCCGTCGCGGACCAGCTCCGGGCCGCCGTTGACGATCGACGTGATCCGCGGAGTCCGCACCGGCCGGCCGCGGTCGTCGATCAGCGTCGCCCAGATCGCCAGCCTCCGCCCGGGGTGTGCGACCGCGAGCAGCGCACCGACCCTGGTTCCGGTCGCCTGTACGGTCCGGCCGCCGGCCGGAATGGTTCCCCCGCGGGTCGTGCGGATCTCGATGACCCGGCCGTTCCGGTTCAGCACCACCTCGGCGCCCGGACCGCTGGGGGTCTGCGTGCCGTACGCCGCGTCGAAGGCGATGAGCTCGTCGGGGTCGGTGCAGGTGACGTCGTGCCGGGGCAGGTCGGTCGGGGTGTCGCCGGTCCCGCCGCAGTTGCGGATCAGGCCCGGCACCCGGTCGAGGCCGTCGAGCGTCAGGCCGGCGACCTCGCCGTGCCAACGCAGCCGGACGATCGACGTGCCGCGGGCGTCGTCGCGCACCACCAGCGCCGGCCGCCCGGCGATCGGCTCGCTCACCAGCCGCCCGTCGTACGCCCCGACCCCGGCCGGATCGCCGGGGGCGCCGGAGGCCGGGTCGAGCACGAAGAAGCCGGCGTTGACGGCGGCGTACGCACCGGTCAGCGCGGCCAGCTGGCTGGTCGTCTCGCGGTGCTCGAGGTCCGGCCCGTACGTCGCGTCCAGCCGGCCGCTGAACCGTTGAGGGTCGATGGTCAGCACGTCGACGTGCCACGGGCCGGTCGATCCGGCCACGTCGTCCGGCTCGCCGTCCCACCCGGTGTAGACGCTGGAACCGCCGAACCCGGCGGCGATCACCTGCTGGCGGAGCAAGTCCGCCTCCGCCCTGGTCGCGGTCGCGCCGACCCGTACCCGCCATCCCAGGACGCCGGAGAAGTCCGCGAGCGGCGGCGTGGTGACCTTCTCGACCCGCGGGTCGAGGCCCGCAGCGCGGAGCGTGGCCGCCGTGGCCTGTGCGTCCGCCTGGTCGCTGATCGCCGCCGGCCGCGCGTCCGGATCGGGTGAGCCGGGACCGGACGGGATCGCCACCTCGACCGTCCAGACCGCACTCGGATCGGTGTGACCGCGCACGATCCGGGTCAGCGTGACGCCGGGCAGCACGGTCCGGGTCGTTCTCGACTCCTCGAGTCCGGCCGGCCCCAGCGGCAGCGCCCTGCCGACCGCGGCCACCGGTGAGGGTGCGGGTGGCGCTGCCACCGCTGGGGGCGCGACGAGCGCCAGGCCGGCCATGACGACCAGGGTGAGCGGAAGTGCCGTACGCCGAGTCATAGATACTGTCCTATGCCACCGCGACAGCACCCGGCAAGATGATCTGCCGAGCCGTCACCCGTCGGCTGGCCCTGCGTTCCCGAGAATTGACTTTCCAGCCGCCTAGTCACGTGGCATGCCACCGGCGGCCCACGAAAGGGCGCCTCAGTGCACCGCGCCGGACCCAGGCGCGGTGCACTCGTCGCATTCGTCTGTGAAGTGTCAGTTATCGTCGTCGGGAAGCGCTGACTTCGGTTCCGGCATGGGTGTGCCGACGCCCTTGACGCTCTCCCAGATGGCGCGGTTGAGCAGTGCCTTGGGCGCCTGGTCCTCTTTGGAGAAGTTCATCTGGGACGACTCGGTGGCCAGGGGCGCATTCGGCGGGTTCGGGGTGTCGAGATCGATTGCCGGTGTAACAGCGGTGTAGGGCGTGACGTTCCGGCGGTCGGTAAAGCTGCGGAACATGGGGGTGGCGGCCGCGTCGAACTGGGTCAG
>Ga0081539_10007275_pt1 | contig 10163 bp, 13 predicted proteins | sample TabmetS4T2R2_FD_71023 | JGI IMG/M metagenome (GOLD analysis project Ga0081539, IMG submission 71023) | Tabebuia heterophylla rhizosphere microbial communities from the University of Puerto Rico - S4T2R2 | ecosystem: Host-associated > Plants > Roots > Rhizosphere ... | reverse complement strand
CTATCGGGCGGGACTGCAGCTCGGTGAACCGTAAACCAGCCATGAGTCGTGCCTCCTGTCACTGTCTCGTGATATCAGAGGCGCATCATACCAGAAAGAAAGCGGGATAAACTCAATAGTGAATACATCAAAGAGTTAGAAACGCCAACGACTTTCATACACTTGTCGTTCTCATCCCCCGAGCCGCCTGTGGAAGCAGGGTGTCTGCGATCTGGTGATGGAGAGCTGTTGCGCCCGGCACAACGTCCGAGTACGCCTCACCCCTGGCAACCAATGGTTTAATCGGGATAAACTCTCATCACTGCCAGCGCTTGACGAATCTGCTCGGCGCTGTCAACCAAGACGGCGACGGCTGGTGACGTCCGTTGCGCGCGCTCGAACGCTTCGGCGCTCATATCCGCCATGGCATACAGCGGCACGACATGCACGTGGACATGCGGCACCTGAAACCCGATGACGAACAGCCCCACTTTCGGTGGCTGATAGAGGTGGGCCAGACATTGCCCCAGACGATGGGCGAGCTGCATGAGCGCGCCATACAGCGCGGATGCCAAGCGGTGAAAGTCCGGCTCGTGGCGTTTGGGCACGACCAGGACATGCCCCGGATTCAAGGGCCGATGGTCCAGAAAGGCCAGGAGGTGTGCGTCTTCATAGACGGCATGGCAGGGGACATGCCCCGCCACAATCGCACAAAAGAGACAGGAGTGGTCTCGCGGCTGCATCAGCACCTTTCCCATCGCTTGCTGTCACCTCGAGCAGTGCCTCCCACGGCACCACCCACTGGAGGAGGCGCCGTGGATCGTGGCATGCCAGGAGCTGCAAACAACGAGCGAAGTTCACCTCCCTGAAGCTTCCCACCTCGGTCAGGCCTGTCGGGGCCAGACGTCCCTGGCCCCGACGGAGACGAACGAAGCGAGGATGTGAGCCATGCTGGAGGCCGATCCTTGTACCGGTGAGACGCTCGTAACTCTCTCGCATCCCAGAGGCGTTCGCATTCGTCCGGGCTCATGGCAATGTCGCGGAGAATCCCCCACAGAGTACCGATTTTGAGCGCACTCGCACGTACCCTAGCTCGCCCTCGCCCCCTACCCAACCTGCCAGCATACGCCGTGCCTCTTGCGAGCCCTCTGAGCGCCTTGGCGATGGCTATGGCGCTTGGGTGCATCGCGTCTCAGACCGACAAGGTACTGACGACCCTATCACGGTACCAATCAGGAGACCCGCCCTGCTGACCGCCAAACTCGTCCTACGGCATCCTCGACGCTCGCGCTCTCTCATCCGTACCATCTTTATCATAGCGGCCATGGTGGTGCTCTGTGGGCACATGGTGCTCTCCTGCTGTCGGCTGACGTGGTGCCTGATTGGTGGATTATAACGCACGTCCTGCGCTCAGGCATGGCGCTCCGCTGTACCTCGTATGCCCTGAAAAGCCAAAACCCCGGGACGGGCATGCCTGGCCATGCCAGCCGCATCTTGTCATGCGTCGGATCGCCATGTATAGTACGTGGTATCACTCACCGGCCATCATGGGCCCCAGGTTGGGTCGCGTGATCGCCTTCCGGAGGAGGTAAAGTATGCCCACGCCCAAGCGAGTCGGACATGTAGTCCTCAACGTGAGCAATGTCGAAGCGTCGACCAAGTTCTATACCGAGGTGCTCGGGTTTGAAATCTCCCGCCAGACCGACTTCGGGACCTTTCTCACCTGCGGCAAGATCCACCATGATGTGGCCCTTTTCCAGGCTCCTGAGGGGGCCCAGCCGGTCAGCCCGGGGCAAATCGGTCTCAACCATGTAGCGATTCAGGTCGAAGATATGGAGGCGCTGAAAGCCTTCTACCAACGCTTCAAGGCCCACAACGTCCCCCTGGATCACCTCACCGATCACGGCATGACGGCCAGTATCTACTTCTACGATCCCGATGGCATCCGCCTGGAGTTTTTCTGCAATACCACTGCCACGGCCGCCGAGGGCCTGGCCGTCATGCGCACGCCCGGTCGCAAGAACCGGGAACTGATCCTCGAGGAGGTCCCCGCCTAGCCCACCAGGCCAGAGGCTGTCCAGCACCCTTATGGGGGTGCTGGACAGCCTGGCGGATCAACACGTCTGTTGCGTTGGCCGCGCCGTGCCGAGCCGGCCTAGCGGTCGCGCCTTACACACTGTGCTAGCGGCGGCCGCCGGTGCGGGCCATACGCGCGGTCAGGCCAGCCGAGGGGGATGAAAGCGGCGCGCTGGACAGGAGCGAGGAGGCTGAGGCTCGCATGCATGCAAGCCTTGCGACGGCGATGCAGGGCGGTGAGCATGTACCAAGCCCGAGGGCACGCGCTGCCAGGCGGCACGGAGGTGGTGGAGACAGCCCTCGACGAGCGAGAGCGCGCGCATAGCACATCCCGACCGGGATACCCTCCTACTCATACGGAAATTCGTCTTGTGGTGCAGTGTAGGCACGGGGCTAGTCTGACAGACATTTTTGCTTGACATACGGACAGAGCGGTATTATTTTTTTGTCAAAGAGTAGTTAGCGTACGAGTCGTGAGTCGCAGACGACCGGAGGAGCACCATGCAGGGCAAGCAAGCCAAGATTGTCAGTCCGACCCAGGAGCGGGCCATTCTGGGCTATCTGGCCACGACCCGTTATCCGGCCCGCGATCGCGTCATGTTCCTGTTGTCCATGAAAGCTGGCCTCCGTGCCAAAGAAATGGCCTCGCTGACCTGGGCGATGGTCACCGATGCGTCCGGACAGGTGGCGGAGGTGCTCCATGTACCGAACCGCGCCAGTAAGGGGAAGACGGGCGGCCGCACCATTCCCCTGCACCCCGACCTCCAGGCAGCGCTGGACACGTTGCAGACCGCGCGTGCAGACATGGCCACCCCCGAGCGGCCCATTCTCTTCTCCGAGCGGGGCGGAGGGCTGTCGCCGGCGACCGTGCGTTTGTGGTTCCATCGCCTCTATACGTCGCTGAAGATGGACGGCTGTTCGTCGCATTCTGGGCGCCGCACCTTCATTACCCGCGCTGCGCGCAAAGTCTCACAGGTCGGCGGGAGTCTCCGGGACGTCCAGGAACTCGCGGGCCATACCAGTCTCGCCATGACGCAACGCTACATCGAAGGGGACACGGAGGCCAAGCGCAAGCTCGTCGCACTCCTGTAAGACGGCGGCTTCTCTGCGTCTGGCGCTGGGTGCGAGCGCGGGGTCGCAGGCCGCCTGGACGAGCAGCGCAACTTACGCACACGCCTGCTGCGGCCACACGTGTCGGAGGCATGGGACACGGCCAAGCGCCTCCGGCAGGTGCACCGTACAACCCTCGTCAGCATGGCATGGACACCAGGGTGGATGCTCGCTAACCGTGTTTGGTCAAAGTAAGTAATACACTATTACTATCTCATCTCTCTACTTTGGCGGCTCATTGTGGCGTCTACCCCGCATGGGTGCTTGCGCAACGGTGATGTGACAGACGCGGTCGGCTTCACTGCGCATATATACATATATAGATGAATTCGTGACGGGCTGTGCACGATAGGCGGCTCACACGGCAAGGGACCATGCGAAAACCCTCAGGGTTCGTGTCCCGTGCTCTCTCTGGGCCATCCTCTCCGAGCTCACCATAGCTCTGCGGTCGTCCAGCGGTGCGAGCTGTGGCATGCCTACGGCTGCACGACCCACATGTGCAACACGCAAGCCCGTGATTTTACGGGCACACCCTTTGGTCGTCTAACTGACCCTTTGCGCGACAATGCAAGACGTAACGTACCAAAGGGTGCCTAGGTAGGCCTCTGGTCTTGAGCCACAGCCTGGTGGGGCACAAGCAACCGCCCACCAGGGGTTCCCACGTCGTCGCGCACCGGAACCCGACGGCGCCGTACCGCTGCGCCGGCTCGAGGCGGGAGCGGCAGGCCACGCGCACGTTGCGGGCGGTCTTGCCCCACCCCCCGCCGCGCCGCATGGCCTGCGCGCCTACGGCGGGCCCTGAAGGAGGCCGTGGCGGACTGTGCTTAGAGGCGCTTTCATCGTACCAGTCCGCCACCCCTTCCCGGACGTTCCCTGCCCTGGCATCGACACCGTAGGGACGCTGCTCACCGGCAGAGTGGCCGACCGGGGCGGTCTAGCGATAACCGTCATGCGCGATCGGGTCGTGCCACCGGCGTGGACAGTGCGCCTCGCAGACATGCAGCCGTGTCCCCGCGCACTGCTCGCCCCAGGGAGAGCTGCGCCCATCGGTCCCCCGGGCGGCCTTTTCCCACGCCGCCTCCGTGGGGCGGCGTGGCCCCGCCCAGGCGCCGTAGGCGTTGACGTCAGCCTGGCGCCCCTGGACCACCGGGGGCTGCGCCACCGCGGCACTGTGACTGCCTGGCCCCAGCGGCGCCCGCCAGGGGGCCCCGGGGACCGGCCCCCACGCCTCCCCCGTATCGGCCCATCCCCAGGTCTCACGCTCGGCCTGGGTGCGGTAGCCTGTCGCGGGCACCCCCTGGGGGCCGTGCGCGTTCGTCCCTGTCTATTGAGCCATATAAAAGGCGTCTAGGTACCCGCGGGGCCCAGGCCTTGCGTCCTCGCCGAACTCCTGCTGGAGCGCCAAGCGGACGAGCTCGTCCGCATCGCTGCCCATGAGGAACTCCCCGGCTGGCACCAGGAGCATCGTGGCGCCGTCGTGGCCCCCTATGGTGAACGGCGGTGGCGGAGGCTGCTGGGGAGCGCGCGCCCCAGTCTGGCTGGCCGTGCTGGCCACCGTTGACCTATAAGAACTGGCTCGCGCCACTCTAAAACGCGGTGTTTTCCACGCCATGGGCTCGAAAACGATACAGCGTAGCCCAGCTTTTCCGCTCGTATTTACGAGCTACGAACTGCTTTAAATTGAGCGACTGCTTTAAATTGAGCGGTGTGAGTTAGTGCTACTGTATCCAGTGTAGGGGATTGGCAGCGCACGTCAATACGTGGCGGTGATGCAAGGCGGGGAATATCAACCAGCGAAAAAGGAACAATTTTGTCGGTTGACACGCAACTCTCCAGCGTATTATGATGCCGCCTACTCATCACAATGCAAGAGCAGCTTTTGAGTGCGGCACGCCGACTGCCGGGGTGCCCCCTCGGGCACGAGGGGCTGGCGACCTTGGCCCTGCGAAAGCTGAATCGTCAGCCCTCTGGCGTGCCGTCTCTCTGGCGTCACTGCTCCTCAGAGAGCGAGGTGGTCTCACCTCATAACCTCAATTTGCTGAGACAGTACGCGGATCGCTCCACAGAGAAGCAGCAAAGCCTCAAGCCTGAACTGTACCATGTTCAGAGAGAATAGCAACGCTTTTCGCCGAGGTGTGGGAACGCTTTGCCTTTTTCGCTCGGTCCGTCCAGGTGGTTGTATGACCTGCATTGCAGTGAACGGCCACGGGCGAAAAAAGCTGAGTGGTTACGGGCGTAGGGGAGCAGCCTGCTTGGCGCTCGTGCAGCGCTGGCAGTCCATCAAAAAGGGATCATATTCGAAGTGCAGGGAGGACGCGCGAGGTCCAGAGGCATCATCATAGAAGATGAAGATGCCTCAGCAGGCTGACCAATGTGTATCCTTTCTCCACACCATCCGCAGGCTTCTCACCGCCCTGCCAAAGATCCAGGGACGGGTGAGGCAGGAATCAAGAGGGGTGGGACACAAAAAAAGATATAACATCCTGCTGTGGAAATACGCTATACTTAAAGTACACCATGAGCTTACGCCTCGTGGAGGGGGGGCCGAGCGAGGGTTGCCGGCCAAAGCTGCCTCGCTGGCCCTTCAGTGACTCCAGCTGCATCCAGGCTGCGGGCACTACCGGAGACGGGAGTATGGTAGGGAGTCACGCCCGGAGAGTCAAGTCTTTTTATGCACCACTCCGCATTTTTGGCGCACCGCGGGCTGAACGCCTGGTGGTGGCTCTGCTTCCACCTACATTATCCCTGGCGCCACCCCGCCTCACGGCCCCAGCGCACCACATCACCTGTCTTGAGAGTCAGCATCGCATCTGTAAGGAAACGAGAGCAGGGAGATGCTGGGGGAAATCGTCAAAGTCCGGTAGAATGGCCCGTCACCGTCGCCTGCCACTCAAACCCGGAGAAGCCCCTCTATGCGTGTCAAATTGCAACTTGTCATCTGTAATGATGAGGGTCAGGAAGAAACTGTCACCGATGTCATCACCCTGCACAAGCGCAACCAACGCATCGAGCATCTCGGGTTGACCCTGGCCGAGTCCAAACAACTGCTCAACCCCCTCCAGCGATGCCTCCTCCAGCAGCAAGTCCACACCTTTCTCAATACGTCCTTGCCGTGCCAGGACTGCGGTACCCCTCTCAAGCTCAAGGCCCACGGCAGCCGAGGGTTTCGCACTTTGTTTGGCACCTTCCAGTTACAGAGGCCGCGGCTTGAGCACTGCGGCTGCAAGCGCCACAAAACCTCATCATTCCGACCGCTGTCGGCTCTGCTCACCGACTCCGTCACCCCGGAACGCCTCTATATGGAAGCGAAGTGGGCCTCGTTGGTCTCCTACGGCATGAGTCGCGATGCGCTCCAGGACTTTCTGCCTCTTGACGTCACGCTGGACGTCAAAACGGTGCGCTATGACACGCTCAAGGTGGCCAAACGCCTCGAAGCCGAACTCGGTGACGAACAACGGGGTTTTATCGAAGGTAATCCCGGGGACTGGGACCTCTTGCCAGGGCCTGAGGGATCATTCAGAGTAGGGATTGACGGGGGCTATGTGCGCCATTGGTGTGACAAGCAGCACAATTTCGAGGTCATTGTGGGTAAGAGTATGCATCGCGTTGTAGAGGATGAAGAAGAGCAATCGCCCTCGCACAAACGCTTTGGATTTGTGCAAACGCATGACACGAAGCCCAAGCGCCGTCTATATGAGGTCTTACACTCCCAAGGGTTACAAATGAACCAGGAGATCACGTTTCTCTCGGACGGTGACGACAAGCTGCGGGAGCTTCAGTTGGAGATGAGCCCAAAGGCCACGCATATATTGGACTGGTTTCATCTCTCGATGCAATTGACAGGATTGGGCCAATACGGCAAAGGTCTGGTGCAGTGTGATCCCATGTTGGGGCAAGAGATATGTGACCAGATCGAGCGCCTGAAATGGTCACTGTGGCATGGCCAGGTCGACAAAGCGCTGAGCAAGCTCAACGACCTGGAGAGTGCGATAGAGCCCTTCAACGAGACGTATGCCCGGTTCCCTCAATTGGTCAAGGCGTTGTCAGGGTTGCGGACGTATATCGTGAACAACCGACACTTGATGCCGAATTACGGGGAGCGTTATCACAACGGTGAGGCGATCGCGACGGGGTTTGTGGAGTCGACGGTGAACGAAGTAGTGAGCAAACGATTCTGCAAGAAACAACAGATGCAATGGTCCAAAGAAGGAGCGCATTTGCTGCTACAGACCCGCGTGCGGACGCTGAACGGGGAGCTGGGGGCGATTTTTAAGCGTTGGTATCCAGCCATGGATATTGAGGCGAAGGAGATACCTGCGGCGGCATAACCCCCAGCATCTCCCTGCTCTCCTAGCACAGGGGGACAATGAGCCTCTGCCCTCACACGGATGAGGCACGGTCCAGGTGCGCCGTGCTGCTCTGCTCCCCCTCCCATGGCTCCTCGTCCTTGACCGCTGGGAAAAACTCCTCCGATGCCATGGGTATATGGAATGGTTGCACGCCACGGCTCCTCGCTCACGCCTTGCGCACCGACACGATGGCCATCGGCCGCCTCAGCCTCACGAGCCCGTCCCCCTCTTTGAGCGTGATGAGCTTGGTCAGCAAGGTCTTCACCGCTTCCGGTTTGTGCTCGTCATGGATGAGGTCGAAAGAGTACGCCCACAGGAAGGGGGGCAGCGCCTCCGTGGGGGGTTTATGCATCACCAGGTCTGCATACGTGAAAGAGACGGTGGCCTTGCCCGCAAACGCACGCGTGAGAGTGTCCACGACGCTGGGCTCGGTGGCGAATGTTCCGGCCCCAATCGGTGTTGGTGTAGAGACATCTTTGAACTGCTGGAACAGGTCCATGACGTCCTGAAACCTGCGCGCCTCTGCAGAGGAGCGCATGCGCCAGGCGGCTGGAAGAAAGACATGGAACGTGCCGTGGGGCTTCAGCACCCGCGCAACTTCGCACAATACGGGTTCCACGGGAGTCATGATGTGCAGCGCCATGTGCGAGAGCACCACATCACACGAGGCGTCCGGCAACGGCAGCTGCCCGGCATCGGCTTCCACGAACGCCGCCGCGGTGGCGCCAAACTGCTGGCGTGCCGCCGCGAGGGACGCGGCGGAGAAATCCACGCCGATGTAGCGCACATCGCCCCGCAGGACGTATCGCAGCAGGGGGCCTTCGCCGCAGCCCAGCTCCAAGACCGTCTGCTGTGGCCGCAGCCCAGCCGCGGTCACGAGGGCCTCAAAACTAGTCGTGCCGTTCTCCAGGCAGAATTGCTCGAAGAGACTAAACCGTTGACCAGCAAAGCGACGATGCCAGTCTTTCAGGTACACATTCGCGGTGTCCATCATGCGGTCCTTTCACAGAACGAGGATTGATGCGCCCCCCGAGGCTGCGGTGCGTGCGCGGCGTCCGGTTTGCAGCAGCATCGGCTAGGCAGGTCTGCTACTTACGGCTTGGGTGGTCTTGCCGGACTGCCTACCCCGTTTGGTTGAAATATTGCGCCGCGTCAAGTGACCTCTCGATGGTAGTAGCTGAGCAGGCCAGCGAGGCGTTCTCGCCGCACCACGTGACCTATTTCGCACCCCACTGCTCCCTCCGGCGCGATGAGTCGGTTGTCGACACCCTGATGATTGCGCTCAGTATGATCATGGGTGAGATACGCGTGGATCACATGATAGAGGGCGCGTTCCCCCAACATGCCCATCCGTTCTAAGGCCTCCTCTTTGATAGAGCGGATGAACCGTTCGCAGTGCGCATGCAAATTCGGACTGCGGGGCGGCAAGAGAATCGGTTCCACACCGCTGTCCTTGAGCAATGCCTCAAAGGCCTAGGTGCATGTCGTGTCCCTGTCGTGGAGCAGATCGTGTTTCCTCAGCAGGAACCCCTCAAATGGATCGGTCAATTGCCGGGCGCATTGCTGCATGAAGGCTGCCGTGGGATGGGGCGTGATGCCCGCGACCTGCACGCGCCGTGTAGCGAGTGCTATAACGACGAGCATATAATATGTCACCAGGTCCTGCCAGGTCGCCACCTCCACCGTGAAGCAGTCCGTCGCGGCAATCACCTCCCAGTGCAGTTTCAGGAACTGGGGCCAGCTCATGCCCGCCTTGCGGCGCTGCGGCGCGGGCTCTCGATGGTGGCGCCGCAGGATGGTGCGCACGGTCAACTTGTCAATACGAAGGCCTACGTTCGCCAGGGCCCCCTGGATGCGCCGATAGCCTCAGGTCGGATGCTCTGCTGCCATGCGCACGACGAGCTGCTCCACCTCCTCAGCAACACGAGGACGTCTGAGCTGGCGGCGCTGCTGACTGCCGTCGCACTGCTGGGCGATCAGGCGCTTGTACCAACGCAGGAGGGTATCTGGCGTCACGAGGGTTGCTACCGCTTTGAGGCGTTTCCAGATTTCCCCGGATTTAGTGGCAAAATGTTAAGTCGTTGAAATAATTTATGTTATTTGATAACTATTCAGGTGCTCAAACGTTGTCCAAACACCATGGCGAAACAAGAAATCAAGTTTGTGCTGCTCTCCTATCTGGGACCAATTGGTCTACCACTAAATCCGATGGAATGTGGAATGTCTCGACAGAGGCCATGGGGGTCATGCGGGGCAGGGTTCATGTCTGGCTGGGCGAGGCGTATCTGCGCCTCGGCCGACTCGACGAGGCGCTGGCACTTGCCGTGCATGGCCTGGAGGTCTGCCGTGCGCACGCGCGACAGGGTGATACGGCCTGGACCCTGCGGCTCCTCGGCGAGATCGATGCGCATCGCCAGCCCCCGCAGCCCAAGCTGGCCGAAACCACCTACCGTGAGGCCCTAGCCCTGGCCGAGGCGCTGGGCATGCGCCCGCTCCAGGCCCACTGCCCCCGCGGCCTCGGCACACTTGAGTTTATCACGGTTTACGGTTTATGGTATGCGGTGTCGCCCCTGACAGGAGGCACCACGTATGGCCAGGGTACGATGTAGCGATGTGCAGGCTCGTCCCACAGAGTGCCTGGATGGCACC
>Ga0081539_10007274_pt1 | contig 10164 bp, 9 predicted proteins | sample TabmetS4T2R2_FD_71023 | JGI IMG/M metagenome (GOLD analysis project Ga0081539, IMG submission 71023) | Tabebuia heterophylla rhizosphere microbial communities from the University of Puerto Rico - S4T2R2 | ecosystem: Host-associated > Plants > Roots > Rhizosphere ... | reverse complement strand
AGCATCATCGTCCAGCAGGAACACCGCCACAGTTTCTTTGTTAAGCGCAACCATTTTTCTTCCTGGTCACGCTGGGAATCGCAGCTGAGTACCGGAACGGTTCTGATTTGTGACCGCAGAACGGAAACGCTTTTCAGGCGCAACATCGCGCGTGAAATCATGTTTGCGTTTCAGGCGACCGGAAGGCAATCAGACCTTGGTCCCGGGTTTGCCTGGTAGGGTAACTTCAGCTTTTTGCAATACGACCATCAGCTCGGCTACGGATGTTATCCTGAGCTTCTGCATCATATGGGCGCGATGTGTTTTAACTGTCTTTTCGGCCATCCCGAGCTCACCACCTACTTGTTTGTTGAGCAGTCCCGTAGCCACGAGTTCCATTACTTCGTATTCACGCGGCGTGAGCCGTTTAAGTAGCGCCCGTGCGTGATTCTTCTCCGATGCGCGCACGAGCTGTTCGCTCGACGTAGTGAGAGCGCGAGCGACGCTTTGCAACAATTGGTCAGGCTTGAACGGCTTTGGAAGAAAATCGATGGCGCCTGCTTTCATCGCCCGGGCGCACATTGGAATATCGCCGTACGCGGTTATGAAAATGAGCTGTTCTTCGCGACCGTGCTCGATTAGCGCTTTTTGGAACTCGATTCCATTCAGCCCAGGCATCTTCACATCAACAATAACGCACGAAGGTCCCTGATAAGCTGAATGCGAGAGAAACTCGGACGCAGACGTGAAGACCTCCGTTTTGTAATGAGCAGTATCTAATAACCGGTTCAAACTTTTGCGCACCGATTCATCGTCGTCGATCACGAAAACCATTGCAGTTGGAGTAGTCATTGTCTCATCTCCTCAGTGATTGGGAGACGAAAATGAAAACGCGCTCCGCCTCCCTGCGCGTCTTCAGCCCAAATTGTCCCGCCGTGCGCCTCGATGATAGAGCGCGCAATGGCAAGGCCCATTCCCAAGCCTTCATCCTTGGTAGTAAAGAATTGTTCAAAAAGTCGCTCACGAGTTGCCTTCGAGATTCCAGAGCCATAGTCGCGCACGGCAACGCTGACGGCGCCGCCCCCGTTATAATCAGTGGCAATCTGCACGAAGCGGCGACCCGGCGGCACATCGCGCATGGCGTCAAATGCATTGCTCACGAGGTTGATTATGGCCTGTTGAATTTGAATGGGATCCCCTTCAATCGGTGGAAGATCTCCCGCCAGGGATGTTTCGATTTTGCAAAGGTGAGCGGCAGCATCCGGCTGAACCATATGCGTGATCACTTTCACTACGTCATTCAAATTTATCCGTCCACGAATCGAAGCGCCTTTTTTGATCGCACTTCGCACGTTGTGCATCACCTCGCAGGCGCGGCGTCCATCTGCCACGACATCGTTCAAAATGTCCTGCAGTTGTTCCGGATCCAGCCTGCCCTGCTCAAGATATTGCATGGCGGCGGTGGCATTATTCACGATCGCTGCCAGGGGTTGGTTTAATTCGTGAGCGAGCGAAGCAGTCATTTCGCCAAGCAAGCTGACCCGGCTCAAAAGCTCGACCTGCTCCCGGCTTCGCCGCGCTACCTCCTCCGAGGCAAGACGCGCGGAGATGTCCACAACATTCGCCAGAACCAAAGGCCCGTGTGGCGTCTGAATCGGGCTCAAACCAATTTCGACAGGGAACTCGCTTCCATCCTTACGACGCGCGAATAATTGCCGGCCTGCGCCCATCGAGCGCGCTTCGGGCGCTATGAAGAAGTTGGCGCGGTCAGCCGCATGCGACTCTCCAAACCGTTCCGGTACCAGAATCTCAACGGGTTTGCCGATGAGTTCGTCACGCCTATATCCGAACAGTGTTTCGGCATGCGCATTCACCAATACGATTTGACCTTCATGATTGATAAGGACGGTGCCGCTAGGCGAAGCCTCCGTTGCCAGGTGAAAGAGTTCCTCTGCCTGCTTCCGCTCCGTGATGTCCATCGAAACGCCTAGAAGCCGGGGCGGGCAGCCTTTTTTATCGCCAATACATCGCGCTCTTCCTCCGATCCAGCGGAGCGTTCCATCAGGGAGTACGATGCGATACTCAGTTTCGTAGCCGCCATTAGTGCTTATGGCTTGGCGCATGAGCCGATCGCGAGCCGCTCGATCGTCCGGGTGCACACGGTTCTGGAATTCGCTGTAGCTAATCTCACCATCCCGGGAGAATTGAAAGAGGTTGCGAACCTTATCTGAGAGCCACATTCGGTCCGCGGTTACATCGAATTCCCACACCCCAAGCTGCGCGGCTTCCGCGGCGAGAGCAACGCGCTCTTCGAATTGGTGGAGCGCTCTTTGTTGTGCAAGCAGCTCTGTGACGTCTATGCATGATCCCACGTAGCCACCAAACGCGCCATCCGCATCGTAACGGGGCACCCCCTCATCGGAAATCCAACGATATTCACCGTCATTCCGCCTGAGCCGGTATTGCATCACGAAGGGTTTCCGGGCATGGAATGCTGCTGTGTATGTCTTGAGACATTTTTGTAGATCTTCACGGTGCACGCCCTCGGCCCACCCATTTCCCATCTCCTGTTCCAGGCTACGGCCGGTAAATTCCAACCAGCGTTTGTTAAAAAACGTGCACATTTTGTCGACACCGGACATCCAGATAAGAACTGGAGCGGCATCAGCAACTATTCGGAAACGCTGCTCGCTTTCGCGCAGACTGGCTTCGCTCGCTTGTAACTGCCGAGTAAGCTTGGCAGCGCGGATGAGGTCGTGACTCAACTCATAAGCCATCGCGGCCACGAAAATCAAGTAGAACAGGCTCACCGTCAGCGGCGTTGACAGAACTCCCCACGTCATCGCCACCGCTTGCGCACTTGCCAGAACGACTAGCAATACGATGCTGCCGCCGACTACCAGCGCCTGCCGGCGATTGCCGCGTCGCCACACGGTGATTGTTGCATCCACCACGAATACCACGAGCAGGAGCAAGCTGAACTGGGCAACCAACATCCAGGGGTTCGGCACGCCGAGCGGGATCGCTACGGATTCGCCCAGGAAACGAACATGGCCTACGGCAATGATTTCCCGAAAATTGATGTTCGGCCGCAGAATGAAGTTGAGGATGAGCGAAAACGTGCGGACTGCCACGACCGTCCACGCGAGCCATCGCCGCCCGGCATTTAAATAGAGGCGCACGAACATGACGATCGACACGATCAGCAGCCATCCTGGGACATGTATCCAGCGTGTTACTCTCCCAAACTCTTCGGGCGTAGCAGCCCGCATCAAGGCAAACTCTAACGCCGCAAAAACCGCCACCGCCACCGCGCCCAGCGAGAACACAAGATTTGCGCGAGCGGCTTGATCCTTCCACCAGACTACGAATTGGAGAAATCCCAGCGTGAGGCACGCTCCGGCACTTACTGACCAGATGACAGTGACCCAGCTCATAACTTCGTGCCAGCAGTCATCGGAGTTTATAACACCGGCAGCGAATCAGGAAAACTCCTAATGACACCAAGAAAGTACAAAGGAGTCGATAGCCGCCAAACGAAACTCAGCGCATTTTCGCGGCGAAACTCGATTCAATTCAAACTTATGGCGTTACTATCGGTGCTTTCTTTCATTTTCGATATTGACGGCACTCTCGTCGATTCCAACGAACTGCATGTGGATTCCTGGGCTCGAGCGTTCCAGCGATTCGGTAAACACTTCGCTCGTGAAAAATTACGCGCGCAAATCGGCAAAGGATCCGACCAATATTTGCCTGCATTTCTGACGGCCGAAGAGATCAAATGTTTCGGTAAAGAGTTGGATGAATACCGGTCCGCGTTGTTTAGAACAGAGTATCTTCCAAACGTCCGACCGTTTCCTAACGTGCACGAACTTTTTCAGCGCATTCACGACGACGACAAGCGCATCGTACTCGCCAGTTCCGGCAAACAGATCGATACGAAAAATTACGTCGAGCTGCTTAAAGTTGGCGACCTCATCGACGGTTGCGTTTCGGGGGACGATGCCGGCAGTTCCAAACCGGCGCCCGACATCTTTACCGCTTCATTGAAAGAGCTTGGCGACATTTCCGCTGCAGACGCTGTTGCCATCGGCGACACAAGGTTCGACATTGAAGCTGCCAAAAAAGTCGGCCTCAAAACGATTGCGTTTCTCTGCGGCGGAACGTCGGAAGGAGTGTTGCGTGAGGCGGGCGCAATCGCGATCTATCGCGATCCAGCAAACTTTCTGGCTCATTACGACGAGCTAGCGGCATCCACATAGCGCGCTTCAGCGACAAACTGAACCCGCCAATTGCAAACCAAGCTTGGCTAGTGCCTTTTTGGTAACGGAAAAAAAAAGCGCTCCGCATCTGGCGGAGCGCTTTGCATGACGCGCAAAGAGAATGCGCTAATCAACAATTTCAACGAAGTCCGGATCGCCGGCGCAGATCACCCGTTGCGTGTACGTAAAGCCGTCCACGTCAACCGCGACCCAGCAGCCATCCACAAAGACGAAGTACGAATTTCCGATTAATCGGAAATGGTTCGCTCCGTATCGTTGAACGAAGAACTCTTTCGGATGCCGCCCAAGACTGAAAACCTCAGTGTGGCGTGTCCTGAATTCTTCCTTGTTCACCGTCGTCGTTTGATTCGTATTTACGTTCGTCTGGCTCGTGCTCGACGGCGCCCCAGATTGGGTCCTGTTTATATCATGAGCGCGACCTTTGACGCTCGTTTGTCCACGCACGTCCGTGCCGGTCTGAGGTTTTGCCGGTGCATTGGTCTGCTCCTGCGCGGGACGCATCTTCTTCCCCTTGGCTGGTGCAGTGGTCTGCGTCTGTTTCGTTTTATCCTGCGTCTGTTGTGGCTCCTCGGTTGTCTGGCCGTAAGCCATAAACGGCATAGCGATCGCAGTTATTGCTATCATTGTCAGCGTTCTCATAGTTTTCCTTTCACCCTATGTACATCGTATCCCGAAGGGGTCTGGCCCTGTGGATAAGTGGGGTTTTTGGCCGTGAAATTCCTTCACACCTACTACCCGGAGTTGCGTTCGTGTGATGTCGCAGCACTGAGCGAAACGAGCCTCGGGAGTAAACACGCAACGCTAACGCGAATCCTGCCAGGGGGGAGATTCGAACTCCCGACCAAGGGCTTATGAGTCCCCTGCTCTACCACTGAGCTACCCTGGCGTTCAGTTCGTAAAGCAAAGTAACGGACTTTGTTCCGAAAACGACGTCTTTGTGATCAGCGGGCTATAGCGGAGCGCCGAAGAGAATCCAATGCCTCGCTTGATGTGTCAATGCGTGCAAAGACAGACTATTTGCCCGCTGTTTGGGAAAGGTATGACTCCAACTCCTTGTCGCCGCCGCGGACCGCAGCCATGAAGCAAATGCCGCTGTGTTCGGTCACTGCACCTGTCCAGCCTTCCTGATGAACATAGCGCCAGCCGGGAACCCGCAGCACCGCTCCGGTTTTGCTGTCTCTCTCCGCCGGGAAAAGAAAGAACTGCATGCGTTTCTCAGAAACCCAGATTTGGGCGATACGCCGCGACTCATCGTCTTCAAAAACGCGGCAACCAATCGTTCCAAAGTCTGCGAACTCCGCCGGAACATCGTAATGCTCCAGGCCATGTTTCATAAAGAACAGGTCGCTTAACGTTCCTGCCTCCGCGTTCACGGGATCCAGCATCACTGGCCGCGTGGAAGCTGCCACTCCCAGCAATTTGCGAGCCGTCGCGGAGCCCGGGAAATCGTTTAAATGGCTAACGAAATTGAACACGAACACTCCTGCAATCACAGCAACGGCGATGCTGATCGCCAGCACTGCGGGGTTGCGCAGCGTGTTTTTCCAAGTCCGCCTGGAAGCTGGGATCAGGTCTTTTTCCGAGAACCACTCGGCAGATTCGGCCGGAATGGCAATAAGACGTACCAGGCGCGCCACGGCTCGGTCGAAATTCTGTTGATCCACAAATTCGGTGGAGCTGTTTGCACGAGATAGCGCCGAACGCATGGAGCGGTCGGCCAGTTGAGGCGCGCTGATCGGAGCGCAATTCAAAAGCGAGCGTTGCCGGCGCATCGACGACAGTAGCTTCATGCCTTGCTACGTTGAGGAAATTTCGAATCAAGCCACGCCTGCAATTGCCGGCGACCTTTGGCAAGGAAACGTGAAAGCTCGCTTAGCTTCAGTTCGGCGATATCGAGAATTTCCCGGTAGTCGAATTCGTCCAGATAAAATAGTGCCAGTGCGCTGCGCTGCGGATCGGGGGCCGCCGATATCCAGATCGCCAGCTGGACAGGATCGAGACGCTGAATTTGCGATTCAGCTTCCGGAGCGACATCACGCTCATCCATTTCAATCGACTCCGGCTGCAAGTCCCCTTTCGTTGATTCCAAACAACGCCAGCGCGCGTCGCGAAACAGCCAGAACGCTTCACCTGGCAGTTCCCCGCGCGCCGCCCGTACCGCAGCCTCACGCAGTGTGGCGTGAAAAACTTCCTGTGCCTTCCGCGTGTCGCCCAGCATAAGGAAACAAAAGCGATAAAGCTGTGGCAGATTTTGTTTTCGTTCCGGCACGCCAGATGGTCTCCGAAAAACTTCGCGCACTTTACGCAACTGGGATAACGCAGGCAATCGTGCATGCTTGAATTCCCGCCACAGACGAAATCGCCTGCGTCATGAGCTTCGGATATTTTTCACGCGCCGCGCCACTTCCTCCGCGTTTTCCCTGCTGTTGAACGCCGAGATGCGGAAGTAACCTTCGCCTTGAGCGCCGAAACCGGCGCCTGGCGTAATCACGACGTTCAGTTCGCGCAACATACGATCGAACAATTCCCAGCTTGTCAGGCCGTTTGGTGTTTTCACCCAGATGTAAGGCGCGTTCACTCCTCCGAAAGCTTCCAGGCCAGCTTCAAAAGCCGCATCGCGCAGGACCTTGGCATTTCCCATGTAATGAGCGATGAGCGCACGAACCTGTTTACGCCCTTCTGCGGAATACAATGCTTCAGCCCCGCGTTGCACGGGGTAAGCAACGCTGTTCGATTTCGTGCTCCACCGACGCTGCCAAAGCGGATGCAGCGGAAGCCGGCGACCGCTGGCGGTCCGCGCGAGCACCGACTTCGGCATCACCGTAAATCCGCAGCGCACGCCTGTGAATCCACCGTTTTTTGAGAAACTTCGCAGTTCGATAGCGCACTCAAGTGCACCGGGAATTTCGAAAATAGAACGCGGAATTTCGGGATCAGAAATGTACGCTTCGTACGCGGCATCGAAGAGCAATAACACATCGTGTTCGCGCGCATAATCGACCCAGTGATCCAGTTGCTGCCTCGATGCTACGGCGCCAGTTGGATTGTTTGGAAAACAAAGATAGACCACATCGACGTGCTCCTGAGGTGGTTCGGGAACGAACTTGTTTTCCGCCGTGCAAGCCAGATAACAAATGCCTTCATAGCTGCCATCCTGTCGTACCGTGCCGGTGCGGCCCGCCATCACGTTTGTGTCCACGTACACCGGATATACAGGATCGGGCACTGCGACTTTGTTTTGGCCGCCGAGAATATCGAGGACGTAACCGCAATCGTTTTTTGACCCGTCAGACACGAAGATTTCGTCGTCGGCAATCTCAATGTTGCGGTCGCGGTAGTCGTGTCGGGCGATGGTTGATCTCAGAAATTCGTAACCCTGTTCCGGGCCATAGCCGCGAAAACTTTCGCGCTGTCCCAACTCATCCATCGCGCGCTTCATTGCTCCAATTGCTGCGGGCGGAAGCGGCTCGGTAACATCCCCAATTCCGCAGCGGATTAATCGCTTGGCGCCTTCAGGATGCGCTTCGCAGAATTCGCGCACGCGCCGCCCCACCTCTGGAAAAAGATAGCCGGCCTGAAGTTTGAGGTAATTTTCGTTAAGATAAGCCATTACTGTAGCGGCGCTGTGTCAGCGCCGACAAAACGGCGGCGATATACCGCCGTTACAGAAAATCTCTCCCGCTGGCTTCAGTAATTCTCAGCGATCGCGTCCCAATTCACCACATTCCACCACGCTTTCAGGTAATCGGCGCGGCGGTTTTGGTATTTCAGATAATACGCGTGCTCCCACACGTCGACACCAAGGATGGGCGTGTTGCCGTCCATTAAAGGACTGTCTTGATTCGGCGTGGAAATTATTTCGAGAGCTCCATTCTTATTCTTGATCAGCCACGCCCATCCACTGCCGAACCGGCCCACGCCAGCAGTGCTGAGTTTTTCTTTGAACTGATCGAAGCTGCCGAATGCCGATTTGATGTCCCCGGCGAGTTTGCCTTTGGGGTCGCCGCCGGCGTTGGGCCCCATGATTTTCCAAAAGAACGAGTGATTGGCGTGGCCGCCGCCGTTGTTACGCACAACGGTGCGAATGTTTTCCGGCACGGCATTGAGATCGCTGATCAGCTCTTCCACTGTTTTCTTTTCGAGGTCAGTCCCCTTGATCGCCTTGTTTACATTGTCGACATAAGCCTGGTGATGTTTGGTATAATGGATTTCCATCGTGCGCGCATCGATATGCGGCTCCAACGCATCATACGCATAGGGTAATTTTGGTAATTCGTAAGCCATAATCGTTACTGTTAGATCGAATTACGCTAAACGATAGCTTTATTTCGACCGGCAGAGAACGGTGTTCCGTGACGTTGCCGTCCTTACGCGTCACAGCGGTAAAACCCTGCGCTATGCCCGAGTCCGCTGCGATGATTCACATAGGTTGCCAGCGCTAAAAGCGGGAAATTCTGGCGATACATGTCGTACTTGAGATAGAACGTACGCGGGAAGCCGGTGCCGGTGATTTCATTTTCATCCCATGAGCCGTCGGGCTTTTGCGCTCGAAGAAGGTAACGCAAGCCGCGTTGAACACCCGGCCTGTCCAGATCGCCGCAGGCACATATGCCCATAATCGCCCAAGCGGTCTGCGACGCGGTGCTCGGCCCAATCCCTTTGGTCGATGGATTTTCATAGGTGCCACAGGTTTCGCCCCAGCCACCGTCGGCGTTTTGGCAGCTCTCAAGCCAATCGCGCCCGCGCAAAACCCAATCCTGAGTCATATCTTCGCCGATCGCGCGCAAGCCACGCAGCACCTGCCAGGTGCCATAGATGTAATTCACTCCCCAGCGCCCATACCAGGAACCATCGTCATCCTGAGTGGCCACCAAATACTTGATGGCGTCGCGAACGCATTCGGCGTTGCGATCGAACCCGATGTATCCAAGCAACTCCAGCGTCCGCGCAGTCAAATCGCTGCAGGTCGGATCGAGAATGGCGTTGTGATCTGCAAACGGCATATCTTCCAACCATCGAGTTGTTACGTTCTTGTCGAATGCCGCCCACCCGCCGTCGCGACACTGGAAACTGAGCTGCCATCCAAGCGCGCGCTGAAACAGGTTGTTGAGTAACTGTGAGTCTTCGGGTTGAACAAGCCGCAACGCCATTAACACCATGGCGGTGTCGTCAGTGTCCGGATAATAAACGTTATTGTACTCAAACGCCCAGCCGCTGGCTTCAGGATACGAATTATTGACCGCCCAATCGCCCCGGATTCGCACTTCCTTGTTGATCAACCATTCGGCAGCCTTTTGCAGTGCGGGATGCTCCGGCGGAAGACCAGAATCTGCGAGAGTAATGATCGTGATTGCCGTATCCCAAACAGGCGACAGGCAGGGTTGAATTCTGAAATCGTCGGGATCGTCAACGAATAAGCCGGCGAAATCCGTTGCGGCCTTGGCATAAACCGGATTTGTTTTTGAATACCCCAGCGCCCGCAGAGCAATCATGCAGTTCAACATGGCGGGATAAACCGCGGCAAGACCGTCGCTCCCCTCTCTGATGCGCTCGAGCATCCATCCCTCCGCTGCTTCCAACGCCCGCTGACGCAATAAGCCGAGGCGCAGGGGTTGAAGAAACTTCAACGTGTCATCAAGCCGGAGGAAGAAATTGCGCCAGGTCCAGAACTTTTCGCTCCGCGGGAGACGCAAATCTGCCTGCTCAGTCCCGAGGGGATATAGCTCGTGCAGTTGTTTTTCGCCGGGCAAAACCCGCGTGGGTTTAAAATGATTGATAATGGACAGCGGAATGAGCATCGCCCGGCTCCAGGAGGACATGCGGTAAATGTTGAAAAAGCACCAGCTCGGCAGGAGAACCATCTCGACCGGAATGACCGGCAGATATTTCCAGGGGAATTGGC
>Ga0081539_10007273_pt1 | contig 10164 bp, 9 predicted proteins | sample TabmetS4T2R2_FD_71023 | JGI IMG/M metagenome (GOLD analysis project Ga0081539, IMG submission 71023) | Tabebuia heterophylla rhizosphere microbial communities from the University of Puerto Rico - S4T2R2 | ecosystem: Host-associated > Plants > Roots > Rhizosphere ... | reverse complement strand
GGATGGCCACTGTGCCGTGCAGCACGATGAGCTGATGGAGACGGCGGCGCAGCTTCTGGAGATTCCAACGACAATCATTGAGCGTGCCATCGAGCTTGCCTGCCAGGAAGAGCATCTCATCGCCGAAGACATCGCTGGCAAGCCGTGCCTGTTCTTGACACCACTGCATCGTGCAGAGGTTGGTGTTGCCTCACACCTCCTCCGTCTCCTCCAGGGTGTACCACCCTGGGGAACAATTGCTCCAACACGCGCGATCCCCTGGGTCGAGCAGAAGACAGGCCGGACGCTCTCGCCTTCACAGCGTGAGGCCGTCGCCATGGCCCTGCACAGCAAAGTGACGGTGATCACGGGCGGCCCTGGCGTCGGCAAGACCACCATTGTCACCAGTATCCTGCAGATCCTCCAGGCCAAAAAGATGGGCGTGCTCCTCTGTGCTCCAACTGGACGGGCCGCGAAGCGCTTGGCGGAGACGACTGGGCTGGAGGCGAAAACGATCCATCGCCTGTTAGAGTTCGATCCTACCTCTATGGGCTTTGTGCACGGGCACACCAATCCCCTACGGGCAGACCTGGTCGTCGTCGATGAGGTCTCGATGGTGGATGTGGTATTGATGTCGCAGTTGCTCCGAGCCATTCCCGATCACGCCGCCGTCCTCCTCGTCGGTGATGTCGATCAGCTTCCTTCCGTGGGACCAGGTGCCGTACTCGCGGACATTATCAGTTCGCGTCGCCTTCCTACGGTCACGCTCACAGAAATTTTTCGCCAGGCAGCGACCTCGCAAATCATTGTCAATGCGCACCGTATGAATCAGGGCCAGCTCCCGGTCATGCGCGAAGAAGGCCAGAGTGACTTCTATGTCATTCCTGCGGACAGTCCTGAAGCAATCCAGGCCAAGCTGCTGCGGGTCGTGACTGAGCGGATTCCGCGGCGCTTTGGACTGCATCCGATTCGCGATGTGCAGGTGCTCACCCCTATGAACCGGGGCAGTCTCGGCGCTCGGGCGCTCAACGGCGTGCTGCAGGAGGCCCTCAATCCTGAGGCAACGCCACGCCTCACCAGGTTTGGGTGGACCTATGCCCCTGGGGATAAAGTCATTCAGACGGTTAATAATTACGAGAAGGACGTCTTCAACGGGGATATTGGGCGGGTGGCACAGGTCGATGTCGAGGCCGGCCAGGTGGAGATCGACTTTGACGGGCGCAGCGTCAGCTATGACGTCGGAGAACTGGATGAAGTAGCCCTGGCCTATGCGGCCACCGTGCATAAAAGCCAGGGGTCTGAGTATCCGGTGGTGGTGCTGCCCCTGGCCACGCAACACTATCCGATGCTCGCCCGCAATCTGCTCTATACGGGAGTGACCCGCGGCAAGCAGCTCGTCGTGGTGATTGGTCAGCCCCGTGCCGTGGCCATCGCTGTGCGCAATGTGCGATCGGTCCAGCGTTTGACCAACCTCGCGGCCCGGTTGCGACAGGGAGAGTCACAAGGACGATAACCACTTGTAAGCTGCGCTGGCTGTTCCTTCTGGTGGCAATTGCGTGTATAGTAGCCGCAGTGCCTGGTGGCTTGAGGGATAACCTGGGAGGAAATACCTGTGAGCGTGCATGCGAAATTACGCGGACTGTATGCCATTACGGACACGCACCTGATCCCACGCGAGCGCTTTGTGGAGACAGTGGAGGCAGCCGTGCGTGGCGGCGCCACGATGATCCAACTGCGGGAGAAGGAGACCCCGCGAGCAGAGATTGTCCGTCTTGGGAAAGCCGTGTTAGAGGTCACACGGCGCTATGGAGCGCTGTTGATTATCAATGATCATCCCAATGTGGCCAAGGAAATTGGCGCCGATGGCGCCCATGTTGGCCGTGAAGATCCCCCAGTGGCAGAGACGCGCGCCCTGCTGGGTCCGCAGGCCATTATTGGGGCGTCCTGCTATGGCGATGTGGGCCGCGCCGTGGCTGCCGAGCAGGAGGGCGCTGATTACGTCGCGTTTGGCACGCCGTTCCCGTCGCCAACCAAAAATACGAAACGTACGGACATTTCCATAGGGATTTTTCAGGAAGCGAAGCGCCGGGTGCACGTGCCCGTGTTTGCGATTGGCGGTATTACCATTACCAATGCGCAGCAGATCATCGATGCTGGAGCTGACGGCGTTGCCATAGTCTCAGGCGTGTTTGGTGCCCCTGATGTCGAGGCCGCGGCCCGGGCCCTGGCGCAGCTCTTTTAATGACCCTGGACGCGGAGCACGACATTACCCATGCCAAATCTGTCGTACATTTCTCCCAAAGCCACCGTGCAGGCAAGCCCCATTCATGGCAGAGGACTGTTTGCTATCGCACCGATTGCCAAGGGCGAAGTTGTCTGCGTCAAAGGAGGTTATATTTTAACGCGAGAAGTGCTGAGCACAATGCCGGAGTGGTATGGTGCGGCAGAGATCCCAATTGCGGACAATCTCTACATCGGGCCACTCCGCCAAGAGGAGCGCGAAGGGAGCATGCTTTTCAGCAACCACTCGTGCGAGCCGAACATCGGTGTGCAGGGACAAATCGTCTTCGTGGCCATGCGGGATATTGCTGCGGGAGAAGAGTTAACGCACGACTGGGCCACGACCGATGACGAGGATTACCGCATGGAGTGTCGGTGCGGTGCAGCGACGTGCCGCAAAATTGTCACAGGGAAGGATTGGCAAAAGCCAGAGTTGCAGGAGAAGTATGCAGGGTATATGTCATGGTATGTGGCAGAACGCATCAAGCGCCAGCGTTCCTAGAGGTCCAGTGCGTAAGTCCTGCGCCAGTGCCCTCCTCCTGAGAGCGCCGGGCTCCAGCCCGACTCCAGAAGCCACGCTGGAGCGTGGCGTCCCAGGGACAACCCTATATGCCACGTCTGTCCTAAGAGCTCCCAGCCCTGAGGGCTCCACTACAGCGCCTGTACGAATGCATTAGTAAACAGCCGCTGTACCTCCAGCGTATTCTTGGTCAGTCCCAATTCCCGAAAGGTACGCTCGACTTTTTCTAGCAGCGCCATGTCGAACCATCCCAGGCCGTGCTGCCTGGTGTGCTCGTCCACCGTAGCAGCGTTGCGCAGCTTGATGATCGCCAGGTTGCGCTGGGGATCTTTGCCGTCGATGGCGTGCTTTACGGCCAGTTGGGCCGCCTCGTCAGGATGGTCAAGCATCCACTGGGTGCCGCGTTTGTACGCCTTCAGGAAGGCCACGAGAGGCTCACGGCGCGTCGTAGAAAACTCCTCGCTGACAATGAAGGCGTCGGTAGGAGTATTGAGATAGTCACGAGCCCAGATGCTGTGCACCTCTCCTAGACCCTGCTGCTGCGCGGCCCAGAGGCCGGTATCCGTGGCGGCAGTGGCATCGACCTGGCCTTGCAGCAGCGGACCAAAGTTCAAGACGCCTGTGGGGACGACTTCGACGTCCTTCTCATCCAGGCCAACAGAGCGCAGGATAATGCGCAGATTGTGGCGTGTGCCACTCTCCAAACTGTAGACACCAATGCGTTTGCCCTTTAAGTCTTGTGGCTTGGTAATGTTCTTACTGGTGGGCGAGACGACATTGAAGACGTTTTGGGGGTAAATATTGTACACGGCCTTCAGCTTTTCACCGCTGTCAGCGGCAAAGAGCAAGGGCTCCAGATTCGCGAAGGCGATATCGGCATTACCAGCCAGGACATTTTTCACGGCGGCCCCGCCGCCGGCGCCGGGCACGAAGGTAAATTCGAGCTCTGCCTCGCGAAACCAGCCAAATTCCTGCGCGGCAAAGACGTTGGTTTGCTCAGAGATGGGCTGGCTCCAGCAGGCCATACGCATGGGCGTGGCGGCGTGGGTGCGGCGCGGCAGGGCGGTGAGAGCCAGGGCGCCCAGGGCACTATGACATAAGAGTTGACGACGCGTCAGATGCAAACCCGGCGTAGATGGCATAGACACTCCCTTCTGCGAGCAGCTTACGGAGCGCGCATGGGTACAATGCGGGTGCGCCGGGCCAACACCAGGCGCTCGCAATACACCACGAGTTGGTAGAGCATAATACCGACCAGCGTCAGCACGATAAAGACAGCAAACATCAGCGTTGTATCCATCATCCCCTGTGAGGCCATAATCAGGGCTCCCAGTCCTTTGTTGGCCCCGATGTACTCGCCGACCACGGCGCCAACCACGCTGAGCACAATGGCCACCCGCAAGCCAGCAAAGAGGTACGGCACAGCATTGGGCAGCAGCAGCTTCCTAAACACCTGCCAGCGGCTGGCGCCAAGCATACGAAACACATCCAGGGTTTCAGTGTCGACGGCGCTGAGACCTGTTAACGTGTTCTCGAATAAGGGGAAGAAGGCAATCAGTGCGGCGATCAGTGCCTTGGGAGCAATGCCAAAACCACACCAGATGACGAAGAGAGGAGCAAGGGCGAGTTTGGGCATGGCCTGTGAGGCGATAATATAAGGGTTGAGGATGCGCTGCGCCAGGGGTGCCAGGGCAACGAGTGAGCCCAGGCCTATCCCAAGGGCACTTCCACCAATAAACCCCAGTAAAATCTCGCTCAGGGTCACCCATAGATGTGGCCACAGGAAGCCATCCAGCAGGTTTTGGGCCAGCGCACGGGCCACGGCAGTGGGCAGAGGGAGGACGAGCGGTGGGAGACGGCGCCACTGCACCAGGCCGTACCAGGCGGAGAGCACGGCCAGCAAGAGCACGAGTGACCAGAGGCGCTCCTGGCCCCGGCGCTGGCGCCGGGGCGTGTGGGTGTGCAGCAATGGCGCGGGCTCAATCTGCATACAAAGCTCCCTGTTGGAGCAATCCCATGGTCTGATGAATAGTGTGACAGAGATCAGTAAAACGTCGCTCGAAACGCATCTCCAGGGTACGTGGACGTGGCAGGGGCACGGGAAAGGCATGTGCAATAGTCCCGGGGCGCCGACTCATCAGCAACACACGGTCAGCCAGGAACACTGCTTCAGTAATGTCATGGGTGATAAACACCACCGTTTGCTCGCCATGCTGCCACATCTTGAGCAATTCCAGGTGCAACTGTTCGCGGGTAATGGCATCGAGCGCACCAAACGGTTCATCCATAAGCAGTACCGAGGGCTGGAGCAAGAGCGCACGCACCAGGGCAACGCGCTGTTGCATGCCCCCAGAGAGCTGGTGCGGACGATGGCCAGCGAAGTCACGCAGGCTCAGCAGGGTGAGCAACTCGAAGGCGCGTTGCCGGGCCTCGGGGCGTGACTGCCGAGTGAGTTCTACGGGCAGCAAGACATTGTCGAGTATGGTGCGCCAGGCGAGCAATACAGGACGCTGAAAGACAAAACCGACTTCGCGCCTGGGACCCTGGACAATCTGGTTACCCAGCAGCACGCGCCCGGTCGTGGGAGTGTCTAATCCGGCGATAAGGCGCAACAGGGTGGTTTTCCCACAGCCACTCTCGCCCACCAGCGCCACAAATTCGCCGGCCTGGACCGTGCAGTTGACCTCGTGTAGCGCCCACAGAGCGGCTACTGCCCCGTTAAAGCGCTTACTGAGGCGCTCCACGCTGATGGCGCTGCTCATCAAGACTGCGGGCTGCTGGTGCACTGTCACGTCAGCCATCAGCGGCATCCTCAATGTCGGTCCAACGCACCAGGTCAAGAAGGTTGCAGCGGCCATCGTGATGCCAGGTCAGGCGTGGCCAGGGCATACGGTCGAGGGCACTGACGCGCGTCACACCCAGACGCCCCAGCATTTCTGCCAAGGCCTGGCGGCGTGAGGGGGACAGCGCCACACCTGCCGTCTGCAGATAGGCCCGTACCGGTTCAAGGCGTACTGCTATATCCATTATGTCGTCCACCGGATGGATGCGGACTGTACGGTTTAGGCATGAAGGGGTAAACGTGGGCGTGTCTTCGTAGATCACCGTCCAGGCGGTGCCCGGCTCACTGCAGAACAGTAGCACCTCGTCGTCGTTCAACTGTCGGAACTCATAGGTGCCGCGCAAATGACGGATGGCCGTACTGTCCTCCAGAGGCAGGGTGCCGCGTGGCCATTCGGCGTGCACTGCGGCCATCTCCTGGGCGAGCAGCGCGGCGAATTCCTTGGGGGAAAGCGCACCCCCGCGCTCGACATACAGCAGATGCGGCGAGACGCAACCCTGTTGGTCAAACATCGAGACACCATACGCGGCCTGGTGGGCCGTCTGTGCCGCCTGTGCAGTACTACTCAGCGTTTCACGGCCAATGACCCCAAAACTGAGTTTGTGGCTGTAGGCCAGGAAACGCGTCTGCGGTGGTACCCGACGCTGGATGTCGCGTATCGTGGCCTCGCTGCCGTAGGCGATCACGGCTTCAGCCGGTGCGAAAGCCGCTGCTTCCAGGGCCACATCCCCGCCTTTCCACCAGCCCACGGCCAGGCAGGAACCAATCTCTGGACAGATGTCCCAGAGGGAGCGCGCGAACAGCGCCGCAAAGAGGGGTTCTTCTGACGCACTTTTGCCGAGACTGGCACTTTTCACGAGCAGAGCACAGATGAGACTCCAGGCCGGCAGTGCCGGCACATTACCCGAAAAGACGTGCGTGATCAGGCGTGGACCATACGCCCGTGAGGAGCCGCCAGCATGCGGCCGCGGCCGAAATGTGTCGAGCACATAGGGGTCGCCAAACTCGGCCTGCAGCAGACGCCACAGCGCGTCCTTACGCAAGGCCTGGAGCAACGTGTCGAGACCGTGCCGCACCATGGGTGCTGAGTAGTGCGTGATGATGGGCAGGAATGCTTCCGCCTGTTGGCGGTAGGGGTACTGTGGATCAAGCCAGAGCTGGGTGACACGGTCGATCACCTCGACGATGTCGGCGATAGGGCGACATGCCAGGTGCTGGGCCTGCGCCGCCAGGAGACGCTGACTCACCGCGTCGAGCGCATCTGGCGTGAGGACTGGGAGGGACAGGCAGATGGTCTCTGGTCCTGTACCAAAGGTTAAGCTGGTCGTAGCCACCGTCCCGGCATCCCAGCCAGGGAAAAAATATGACGCTGCCTCCACCGTGAGCATAGCCCCTCTCCCAACACCCCGCCAAACTGGCGGGTGTAATTAGCCGTACGCAGTACTAGCGCTGCGTGGCTAACAGCATCTCGTCAATGGCGACCGAACAGCCGCGCACCTCACTGCCCTGTGCCCGTCCAAGCAATGTAAAGCCATCCTTACCCTCTAAACCAATATCCTCCGTGAGGATGGCCATGACCGAGTTGCGATTGGCCAGGTCGTAGTGCAGCAATAACCCGCGCTGACCATGGGGCACTGGTTCGAGCGTCTCGGGATCAACCACGAGCGTCCGCGTCCAGGGCGGATTCTCCTTGGCCAGGGGTTCCTGCCGGCCTTGATGAGCGTTACGCAGGGTATTGTCCAGAAACTGACTGCTGAACTCACTCATACCGTACATATTGACACAATGTGTTTCGGGCACGCCAAAATACTCGGTAAAGAGCCCGTACAGTTCCTCGCGCGTGAGTTCTCGCGACTGCCCTTTGAATCCTCCCGTATCCATGATACGGCTTCCAGCCGGCAGCTTAAAGGTGTGCCGGCGTGCAGCAAAGGTGTCTAAGGCATGCACGAAAGCAAACGACGTGCCTAAGAGGCAGAGAGGCTGACCGCTGCTTTCAGCCTGATGCAGCACCGCGGCAAGCCTGTCGACCTCCAGGCCCTGGGCGCCCAGGACAAAATCACTCCCAGGAGCACCAAAAGTTTCCAGGACCAGATGCAGGTAATGCGCCAGGGAAGAATTGGGCAGCATGGTACGTGGAGGATTGAGCACCAGCATGGGGAGACGGGCCGCGTCAGGGAGCACGTGCGCGGCGAAATTGGGCAGCATAGAAGCGTTATAGATGGCCAGGCGTGCCTGGTAGTGCTTGCTGCGTTTCTCCGGGTTGGTCGTGCCGCTCGACATCCACACCGCTTCGGCCTGCTCGGGGGGGATACAGCTCAGGGTCAGCTCTTTGAACGCCCCTATCGGCACCGCCGGGATCTGCCGCCAGTGCTGCACGGTCTCGGGCGTTTGCCGGCGGCGCTGACAGTATTTATGATAAGGGATATTGGCGTCATACTGATACGCGAAGAAGCGCAGGGCTAGCGCGTTAAAGGCGTCATCGTCCAGCGTCTGCTCCATCTCCCCGTGCAAAACTGCCAGCAAGTCACGATCAAGTGCTTCCACGTCGTGCACCACCATGTCCCTCCTTCTCCCCCTCGCCCACTCGCCAGTTCACGGCTGTAAGACGGCGCGTCCGGCCACCTCGCCACGCTGCAGGGCCTGCAGGGTTTCATTCACCTGCGCCAGAGGCACAACCCGATCAATCACTTGCCGTAGCTTCCCGCTACTGGCCAGGGCCACGGCATCGAGCAGATCCTGCTGGGTGCTGCCTACAGAAGCGAGGATCTGCAATTCCCCAATCACCAGCAACAGTGGGTTCGCAATGAGCTGATCTTCAGAGTAGCCGATGAACACCAGGCGCCCGCGTTTGCGCAGGCTCTGCAGGGATTGATCCATAGTTTCCCGCGTGCCCACCAGCTCAAAAATGATGTCCACCCCCTCATTCCCGGTAAGGCGTCGGACCGTCTCCGCCACAGGTTCCTGGCCGGCCTGAATCACCGCATCCGCCCCTAACTGCTGTGCCAGTTGGAGCTTGCGCTCCGAGCGGCCCACCACCAGGACGTGGGCGCCGCTGAGCTTGCAGACCTGCACCAGGGCATAGCCCACGCCGCCAGCGCCGTAGATCAGGACCGTATCACCCAACTGCACGGGCGCGATACGGCGCGCGGCGTGCAGAGCCGTGGTGGCGCTGCAGCCGAGGGTGCAGGCCTCAGCGGCATCGAGATGCGCCGGGAGGGGCACCAGCATATCGGCACGCGCTTTGACAAACTCGGCGTAGCCACCATCGGCCGTGAAGCCGAGTTGGGCGACCACATGGCTACACAGGTTCTGCTGCCCGGTCCGGCACCATACACATTGGCCACAGGTGCCATAGTAATTGACAATGACCCGATCGCCAGGCTGGGCCGCGCTCACCCCAGCACCGGTGAGGACAACCTCCCCCACGATCTCATGGCCGAGCGTCAGCGGGGCAATGCCCAGGTTGAGCAGACCGCTCAGGAAATGCAGCTCCGTGCGACACACCCCCGCATGCGTGATGCGTATCAGGGCCTCCCCTGCCGCAACTGTCGGGACTGGCACTGTTTCGACCTGCAATGCGGCTCCTGGCCCGTGATAGCGGGCCGCCTGCATCGTCTGCGGTATGGTTCGCGTCATCCCTCTTCCTCCCGCAGCCAAAAAAAAACACCGCCGGTGGCGGTGTCATAACACACCATGCGTCGTCCCTACGGTGGTATTACCCACATCAGGTACAGACGGTCGGCGGCGTCCCCTGGCCACCCTCTCAGCCTGGCTGCCCAAGCTCCCGCGCAAATACAGTACAGTTTGTATGAGCAAAACATAGATGACAAGAAAAAGCAAGGAAGAAATCGTGTACTGTAGCCACCGGTCTGCCATGTAAATCGCTTGCGTTGGGGCACCTTTCCTACTACCATATACGCTCATGCCATACTTATTTAGGGTCTGTGAGGTGCCATACGCCTGTCATGTGCATCCTGATGCTGAGATAGCCTTGTCACCTGCAGCAGAGGCAGGATGTCTCGGTATGCTGCATCGTGAGGTGGCTGTGCCGGTAGGCCAATGGTGGAATCTGTGCTGAGGGGCTTCCCATGAAGGAATTGATTGAGCAGATTGCCAGGGCCATTGTGGAGAAACCAGAAGAAGTGCAGGTGCGAGGTATTGAGGGGGAACACGCAGTCGTCATCGAGCTGCGGGTGGCAAAGGAGGACATCGGCAAAGTCATTGGCAAAAAAGGCCGCACCATCACGGCGATGCGCACTATTCTCAACGCCACGCGGGCGCAGACAGACAAACGTCAGGTGCTGGAAGTGATCGAGTAATCTCTTGGTGGTGCCAACGGTAGCGCTGGCAGGGGTGGTAGCTGCTGTGGACACTGTGTGCAGTTGGTCATGGCTCTTCTGGAGGGTGTTCCTCTCTGCAGTTCTTGGGTTGCTCATGGTGAGTTGTCAACCCAGGCGCCCCCCCCCTCCACAGCCCTCCGCAGGGGGCGGCCCTCCCTCCCAATCTCACCCCCCACCCGCCGCCGCCCCCGCGCGCCCCCCCC
>Ga0081539_10007272_pt1 | contig 10165 bp, 10 predicted proteins | sample TabmetS4T2R2_FD_71023 | JGI IMG/M metagenome (GOLD analysis project Ga0081539, IMG submission 71023) | Tabebuia heterophylla rhizosphere microbial communities from the University of Puerto Rico - S4T2R2 | ecosystem: Host-associated > Plants > Roots > Rhizosphere ... | reverse complement strand
TACACCCGCGGCAAGGTCGTCACCGCCCGCTGGCCCGAGCTGGACATGCCCGAGGAGCACGCCGGGCACATGCACTTCCCGGTGGCGGTGTAACGGTGGGCACCATACGGCTCACCGTCGCGCAGGCGGTGGTCCGGTTCCTGGCCAACCAGTACAGCGAGCGCGACGGCGTCCGGCGCCGGCTGGTGCCCGGCTGCTTCGGCATCTTCGGGCATGGCAACGTCGCGGGCGTGGCCCAGGCGTTGCTCGAGGCCCGGGTCACCGGAACCGCGGAGCTGCCCTACTACCTGGCCCGCAACGAGCAGGCGATGGTGCACGCGGCGGCCGGCTACGCCAAGACACTCAACCGGCTGCAGACGTTGGCCTGCACGGCCTCGATCGGCCCCGGTTCGACCAACATGCTCACCGGCGCGGCGCTGGCGACGACCAACCGGCTTCCGGTTCTGCTGCTGCCCAGCGACATCTTCGCCACCCGGGTGGCCAGCCCGGTGCTGCAGGAACTCGAGGACCCGGGCGGCTACGACCACTCGGTCAACGACGCCTTCCGCCCGCTGTCGCGGTTCTTCGACCGGGTGTGGCGCCCGGAACAGCTCCCCCAGGCGCTGCTGGGCGCGATGCGGGTGCTGACCGACCCGGCGGAGACCGGTGCGGTCACCCTGGCGCTTCCCCAGGACGTCCAGGCGGAGGCCGCCGACTGGCCGGAGGAACTGTTCGCCGAGCGAACCTGGTACGTCCCACGCCCGGTGCCCGAGCCGGCTGCGCTCGAACGGGCGGCGGCGGTCATCAAGAACGCCCGTCGACCGATGCTCGTCGCCGGCGGCGGCGTGATCTATTCGGAGGCCACCGACGCGCTGCTCCGCTTCGCCGAGGCCACCGGCATCCCGGTCGCCGACACCCAGGCCGGCAAGGGCGCGATCGCCTGGAATCACCCGTGCGCCGTGGGCGGTGTGGGTTCGACCGGCTCGCAGGCCGCCAACGCGCTGGCCCGCCAGGCCGATGTGGTACTCGGCGTGGGTACGCGGTACAGCGACTTCACCACCGCCTCGCGGACCGCGTTCCAGCATCCGGACGTACGTTTCGTCAACCTCAACATCGCTTCGTTCGACGCGGCCAAGCACGCCGGGGTCATGCTGGTCGCCGATGCCCGTACCGGGCTGGACGCATTGACCGGCGCGCTGGCCGGCTACCGGGTGGACGAGGCGTACACCGAGCGGCACCGCGCGCTGACCGGCGACTGGAACCGGGTCGTGGACCGCGCCTACCACCTCGGCCACCGGCCGTTGCCCGCGCAGAGCGAGGTCATCGGCGCGCTGAACGAGGTGATCGGCCCCCGCGACGTCGTCGTACAGGCGGCCGGGAGCATGCCCGGCGACCTGCAGATGCTGTGGCGGTCTTCCGACCCGAAGCAGTACTCCGTGGAGTACGCGTACTCGTGCATGGGCTTCGAGATAGCCGGGGCGCTGGGCATCAAGATGGCGGCGCCCGATCGCGAAGTCTTCGCGCTTGTCGGCGACGGTTCCTACCTGATGATGGCCCAGGAGATCGTCACGTCCGTGGCCGAGGGCATCAAGCTGGTGATCGTCATCGTGCAGAACCACGGCTTCGCCTCGATCGGCGAGTTGTCCGAGAAGCTGGGCTCGCAGCGGTTCGGCACCGCGTACCGTTTCCGCGACCCGGGAACGGGCATGCTCACCGGAGACAAGCTACCGATCGACCTGGCCACCAACGCGGAGAGCCTCGGCGCGCAGGTCATCCGGGTCCGGACCATCGACGAGTTCCGCGACGCGGTGAAACAGGCCCGGGCGTCGAGCGTCACGACCGCCGTACACATCGAGACCGACCCGCTCGCCCCGGTCCCGTCCTCGGACAGCTGGTGGGACGTGCCGGTGTCCGAGGTCGCCGAGTTGGAGAGCACCCGCCAGGCCCGGGCCACGTACGAGGCCCACAAGGCACGCCAGCGCCCCCTGGTGTAAGGAAGGAAGGACCGTGCATGACCGCCACGACTGACCTGTCCCGGCTGCGGCTGGGCACCGCCCCCGACTCCTGGGGGGTGTGGTTCCCCCAGGACCCGCACCAGGTGACGTGGACGCAGTACCTCGACGAGGTCGCCCGCGCCGGATACGTCTACACCGAGCTGGGGCCGCAAGGGTTCCTGCCGCAGGACCCGCAGCGGTTGCGCGACGAACTGGGCCGGCGCGGGCTGACGGTGTGCGGCGGCACGGTGTTCGCCGCGCTGCATCAGGGCGACGACGCGCTGAAGCGGGCGATCGACGCCTTCGGCCGGGAGGCACGCCTGCTCAGCGCCGTCGGCGCCGAGTACCTCGTACACCTTCCCGAGCAGTACACCGACATGCACAGCGGCGAGGCGACCGAGGCCGCCGAGCTCAACGCCGAGCATTGGCGCAACTTGACCACCGGCACGAACGAGCTCGGCCGGGTGATCTTCGAAGAGTACGGCGTGAAGCTCGTGTTCCACCCGCACGTGGACACCCACGTCGACACCCAGGAGCGCATCGAGCGGTTCCTCACCGACACCGACCCGCAGTACGTGAACCTGTGCCTGGACACCGGGCACATCGCGTACGCCGGCGGCGACAACGTGCAGATCGTCGAGCGCTTCCCGGACCGCATCACGTACGTGCACCTCAAGCAGGTCGACCCGCAAGTCCGCGAGCGGGTCCGCCGGGAGAACCTGCCGCTGTCCGAGGCGGTCAAGCTCGGTGCCATGGTGGAGCCGCCGTACGGCGAACCCGAGATGCCGCCGCTGCTCGACGCCCTGGCCGCGCTGAACCGGGACGTGTTCTGCGTGATCGAGCAGGACCTGTACCCGGTCGAGCCGGATGTCCCGTTGCCCATCGCCGCCCGTACCGCCGGCTACTTCGTCGGCTGCGGGATGGGCCCGGTGCGCCGCTGGCCGTACCGGACTGCCGAGGAAGGCGCGCGGGCATGACACTCAACATCGGGGTCATCGGCGTCGGCATGATCGGCCAGGACCACGTCCGGCGGCTCACCCAGGTCCTCGCCGGCGCCCGGGTCGCCGCGGTCACGGACGTGGACCTGGACCGGGCGAAGAGTGTCGCGGCCGGCCTCCCGCAGCAGGCCCAGGTGCACCAGAGCGGCCAGGAGCTGATCGCCTCCGACGACGTCGACGCCGTGCTGGTGGCCTCGTCCGGGCCCACCCACGAGGAGTACGTGCTCGCCTGCATCGAGGCGGGTAAGCAGGTCTTCTGCGAGAAGCCGCTGGCCACCACGCGGGAGGCGTGCGAGCGCATCATCGACGCCGAGGTGGCCGCCGGGCGGCGGCTGACGATGGTCGGTTTCATGCGCCGCTACGACGACGGCTACCGGGGCATGCGCGAGGTGGTGGCGAGCGGCGACATCGGCACGCCGCTGGTGTTCCACTCGGCGCACCGCAACCCCTCGGTGCCGGACGCCGTCACCAGCGCCGGCATGGTCGTCGACACCTGCGTGCACGACGTCGACACCGCGCGCTTCCTGCTGGGCACCGAGGTGGCGGCCGTCCAGGTCGCCAAGCCGCGGCGCAGCAGCCGCGCCGCCGAGCACCTGCAGGATCCCCTGGTGCTGCTGCTCGAGATGACCGACGGCGCGCTGGTCACGGTCGAGGCCGCGGTCAACATCGGGTACGGCTACGACATCCGCGGCGAGATCGTCGGCGAGTCCGGCACCGTGGCGCTCGCCGAGTCCAACCGGATCGTGGTGAAACGCGACGGCGGGTTCGGCGGCCGGGTGCCGGCCGACTGGCGGGAGCGGTTCGTCCGGGCGTACGACGTGGAGCTGCAGGCGTGGGTCGACGCGGCCGCGGGCGGGGCGTCGACCGGGCCCAGCGCGTGGGACGGCTATGCGGCCACCGTGGTCTGTGACGCGGGGGTCGAGGCGCTGGAGAGCGGCCGGCGTATCGAGGTGACGCTGCGTGAGCGGCCCGGCCTGTACGGAGTTGACTGACCATGGTGAAGATCGCCCTCGACCCCGCCATGTACCACGCCGAGCTGTCCGTGGCCGAGGAACTGCGGAAGGCCGCCGACCTCGGATACGAGTACCTGGAGCTCTCCCCGCGCCCCGACTGGTTCTTCTGGCACCGCTACCCGAAGGCGGACGACGCCGCGGTCGCCGAGGTCAAGAAGGCGATGAGCGAGACCGGCGTACGCATCTCATCGCTTGTTCCGGTGTTCAACTGGTCCGCGCCGGACGAGCAGGAGCGCCAGGCACAGGTCCGCAACTGGCGGCGCCTGCTCGAGATCGCGGCGGAGCTGGAGTGCCCGGTCGTCATTTCCGAGCTCTCCGGCGATCCCACCGACCCGCGACGGTCCGAGCACGCCTTCTACAAGTCCATGGAGGAGCTCGTCCCGGTCTTCGAGGGGTACGGGATCCGGTTGCACCTGGAGGCCCACCCGTACGACTTCGCCGAACGCAACGACGACGCGGTGCAGATCGTGCGTGGCATCAACAAGGCCTGGGCGAAATACTGCTTCTGCGCGCCGCATGCGTTCCATCTCTCCGACGGGGCGGGCGACGTCCGCCGGATGCTGGAGTACGCCGGGGACCGCCTCGCCCACGTTCATATCGCGGACTGCTTCAACCACCGGGCGAATGTGGGTAACCGCTACATCGTCAATCCGCCCGGAGTCGACGCGCGGGTCCATCAGCACAACGAGATCGGAAACGGCGATCTCGACTGGAACGCGTTCTTCGGCACGTTGCGCGACATGCGTTTCGACGGCATCGCCACGGTCTGTGTCTTCGGCTGGGAGGAGGACGCTGACGACATCCACCGGCGCATGCTGGACCGGGTGCGTTCGGAATTCGGCGGCTGACCGGCGCGTGGCCATGCGGGCCAGAACGTGGCGATGTCGCCGCCGCAGAGGACGAAATCAGCCATGGCAGATCCCGGCGATCGTATTGCCCGGCCAGGGTTGCGGACGGCGACCTGTCAAGACCCCGACCGAAATCGCTCGCCCATGTCGCGGCGCCGGCGGTCGCGATGCTGCGGAGCGGTGCCGAGAAGTTCTTACAGACGCCGCTCGTGGGCCTCGCGCAGCTCCCTGACTCGCGCCACCGCGGATGCAAAGGCTACGTCCGCGTAGTAGTTGGAGTGCCCGTAGGTCGGCGGATAGCAGGTGTCACCGTCTGCTCTGGCGAATGCTGGATCGATGAGCTGCTGGTCGATGTCGTCGTTGTCACCGTCGTCGGTGGTTCTCGGTGGATAGATGACGAAGAGTGGACCTCCGATTGGATCACTCGGACGGTGCAGGTTACGCCAGGGCCACTGTGGACGATGACCGTTGTGGTCCGTATCCCCCACCAGTAGTTCGCCGATCCGGTTCAGAGCCGTAACGCTGAAGTATCCGGGGAAGAACCGCGTGTAGAGTCGGCGCACCGGGCTGCCGTAGGTCAGTAGAGCGACCGCTGTGCAGTCGTCCGCGCCGAGTTGCAGGACGGCAGCGGCGCCGACGACCGCTCCCTGAGAGTGGCAGGAAAGCACGACTCGGCCACCGTGATCGGGATCGCCGAGGTGGCGCAGGCGGGTCATCAGGTCTGGAACTGTGCGTTCGGTGTAGCACGGGGGCGCGAGGGGGTGGATGGCGCGGGGCCAGAAGGTGCCGAGGTCCCAGACGACGCCGACGGTTCGTCGGAAGGCGGGGTTGCGATACGCCTGCCGCCCGAGGTAGAGCAGCAGCAGGATGAATGCGCCCACTAGGAAGGTGCCGATGTTGACCAGCCATCGTGCGTGATTTTGAAGCATTTGCTGGTCGATTAGGTACAGGATCAGCCCGGCGACAAGGCCGACCGCGACGCAGAGGAGCAACGTGCCGACCAGGCTCTGGCCCGTCTGGCTGATCTGGGCGCGGGCCCAGATCCTGGCGATTTCTGCGGTGCGGCGGACGTCTTGGCCCGCAACCGTCCCGCGGTAGGCGGGTGGGACATCGACTTCCGCAACGTGTGCGGCCGTCGCTCGGAGCCTCAACCAACCTCGCGCGACAAGAAATAGTAGGGCGACGGCAAGCAGTGCCGTCAGCGCGGCAACCCAGAAGTATCCCGTCGGGACGACAAAGAGGTCGTCATCGTCACCGTACGCCGTCGGTGTGCCCAGAAGATCGGCGACCCGGATCCCGATACCTGCGGCGAAACCGCCGGCCAGCACGAGTGCCAGCAACATGAATCCAGCCGCGGCAAGCCCATGCCAGGCGGGCTGGTCGCCAACCGGCTCGCCTGCACGATCGGACGCGGGTTGGGTCTTCGGGGGCTCTGGTGACCACCTCCGAAGCATCAACAGCAACACGACTGTGATCAGCAGCAGCGCAAGTTGGCCCTCCACCAGCCACTGCATCGTCCCGATCAGCCAGGGCAGGGCGACCTCATCGCGGAAATCCCGCTCATCGGCGAGACAGGCCAGGACCCCGCCGGCGACGACCAGAACGACTGGAGCTGCCGCGAGTGCCGTGTAGCGGTCAACGCGCCGGTCGCTCGGCGCCGCTGCGGTTGGAAGCGGACGTCGACCGGTGGACGGCAGGGACGCCAGGATCGCGGTCACGCCCAGGAGCACCAACAGGACAACGCACACGATTCTCGCAAGGGACGTGGTGAGGGGCGCCACCAGAAACACGCCGACGACCGCGGTTGCGGCGCTCACGTGTACGACACGCAGCCGGCGAACGGGTTCCTCACCGTTCCACATTCGACGATCCTCAAGCGGCGTCAGACTTCGCCTAGCGCTAGCAGAGTCAGCGGCCTTGGCAGCGTTACCGACGCTGGCAGGGACGACGCCGTGGGCCGGGCCAACGGCGTCAACGCGGTCCGGGGCCGGGACCTCGGTGGCCTCCAGCCGCAACCAGGTCGACCGCCCCAACCACCACAACAGTCCGACAAGTGCGAGGGGAACCAACGCTGTTACCGCCAGCCGCCGACCCGGCGTAGCGAGCCAGGGCCAGGCGAGGAATTGCATCCACGTCGTATCCGCTGTGCAGTCGCGGGTCGACCGGATGCACTGCCAGCCGACGAGATCCATCGCCACCTGCACGCATACCAGCATCAGCGTGATGGTGATCGACAACGCGAACACACGTTGCAAGGCCTCCACTACCCGGCGTACCACGTTCTTGGTACGCGTTCGTTGGTTCTCCGCCGGTCGCTCGGGGAGCGCGAAGAACGCGACATTCGCCAACATGAAGGGCATCAGCAGCAACCACAGGGCCCGTTGGGCTCCACCTGCCGTCAGGCCACCCCAGAAGTAGGCCTCATCACGCTGTACGCTGCTGTCGGCGGAAACAAACGCCGAGTCATACCGCCGTCGGTAGAAACCCGCATCTGCGTCTCCGGCCACACGCAGCACTTGAGGATGCTGGAGAAGGCTCTCGGGCGGCGTCCCCGCCACACCGTGAACGCGTAGCTCGGTCCAGCCCGTGCGGTCCGCGTTCACATAACCGTTCACGGCCACCTCCCACAGCTGGCACGCTCCGGTCTACTCCCGGTTGTAAATACAGGCTGTCATGTCGCGGACATTCTGCAAGCGATTGAACTTCCTGACCAGGTTGGGCCTGCGTTCCTGCGGTTCTCAACCGCTCGCCGAGCTGGGGCGTCGCCTCTGCGCGATGCTGCTGGCGCACGCGCGCCGGATCAGGCTGTACGTATTCTTCGTGGTCGAGGTGGAGCGTCGCCGCGTGCATCTCGCCGGGATCACACCCCACCGGCGCCTGGGTGACTCAGGCCGCCCGGAACCTGCTGATGGACCTCGACGAGCGCGCCGACCGGTTCCGGTTTCTGATCCGGGACCGGGACGCCAAGTTCAGCGCCGCGACATGCTCGACTACCTCGTCCGCGAGCTTGCCTCGACGAGCGACCCGTTCAACTCCGAGGCGGTCCTCGATCTCATGGACGCCGGCATCACCCCGGGCAAGATCAGGATGCCGACGTTCCAACGCGACCAACGCGGCGTCGCCCAATAACGCTGGCCGGACCACTACACCCAGCCCGACGACGAGTACTACCCGGCAACCGCCAGGTTCGCGACGGCGGAGTGCCATCCATCGCCGTCGTACCCGGCAACGTCGACGCCCTGACCGCTCTCGCGGAACGAGCCGGTGGATCACCCACCGACACCGGCATCAAGCGACGCTACTGCCAGAGTGTCCCGGACAGCGACACCATCTCCTGGCCACCGGAACGCAACGCTCCATGCTGGTGTGGCTCGGACCGCAAGTACAAGGAGTGCTGTAACCGAGCCACCAGACTTCAATATCCGACCGCACGGACGGCCGGCCGCGACTCCGCAAACCGGAAGGCTAAGTGATATCGTGATATCGCATGACGCTGACGGAGGTACCGATGCCCAACATCCTCATCCGCGATCTAAGCCAAGAAGCGGTCGACCGCATTGATGCCGCAGCAGCCAACCTCGGCCTATCGCGTAACGAGTACCTGCGCCGCAAGCTCGAGGAGGGCTCGCGGCCGACCGGTGAACGGGCGATCACCGACGAGGACTGGCAGCGGTCTGCGGAGGTCTTCGCGGACCTGGCCGACCCCGCGGTGATGGATGTCGGGTGGCGGTGACGAGCTGGCTGATCGACAAGTCGGCGTATGTGCGGCTGCAACTCGGTCAAGCGGCGAACCGCGAGGAGTGGAGTGCGCGCATCAGTCGTGGGCTGGTCCGGCTCTCCACCATCACCCGGCTCGAGCTCGGCTACTCGGCACGCTCTGGCGAGACGGGCCGGCAGCAGTTCACTCTCCCACCTCTGTCCTTGATGCCGATCGAGCACCTGACACCCGCCATTGAGGACAGGGCCTTCCAGGTGCAGATGCTCCTGGCCGACCGCGGCCAGCACCGAGCCCCGTCGATCCCTGACCTCCTGATCGGGGCGACTGCTGAGAAGGCCGGACTGACCGTCCTCGCCGTCGACAAGGACTTCGACCTCATCGCCACGATCACCGGCCAGCTCATCGAAACGCTGGACAGATGAGCCGAATAACTCGCCGGGGTATCCTGCCTCGGCAAGGGAGGACCGTTGCGAACGCCACTGAACGCGGATGGCCCCAGATCACTGACTGTCGACAGCCACACGGCGCCGGGTTCGGCGCCTGCGCGCACAGGCAACTATGTGGACCAAACTTGCATGAATGAGAACCGCGTTTTCCCAGTTCAAGGCCGAAACGTGACAGTCGGAACTGTGGGCCGTCGGATCTCCCAGTAGGGCCACAGGGGACGGATGCCATCATGGGTTTGGCGGGAGGCAGCGTAGCCGGACCGACTCTTACGAAGCCCACAGGTCGCTCCGTCGACACAGCGCTTCGCGGCCTTCTCCACCTGTTGCCGTGACCTTGCCCGTTGCAGACCGCCGGCGTTGCCTGGCAGCAGCGGCATGTCTGCCCGGTGGACGACAAGGTCGAGGATCCAGTGCGAGAACGCCACCGCGCCGAGCACCAAGCCAACGCGCCGTCCCCACCGCCATGCCGCTACCGCCGCGAAGAGCCCCGACAGGATGAATGCACCTACCAGCGAGTGCGTGTAGTCCGCGTGGATGATCGACTTGCCGTACCCGCCCGCGCCGATCGTGTCGATCGTCTCGACGTGCATGACATATAGCGGGGCGAAGACCACGTCCAGCCACATCGTCGCGAGCATCAGCGCCCACAGCGGCGCCGCCGGCTCGGCCGCCTTGCCCCCAGCCGCGAGACCGAAGTGGCCGGTTATCACGTCCGCCTCCCGCGCTCCGGCGACGGCCATCCGAGCCGCGAATCCAGCACGCCGGCGATCACGACGAACAGCAACAGTCCAACGAAGAAAGCCATGACCTCTCGTCGCGTGGCACCCACAAAGCAGGCATCAGCTTCCCATCTCTCCCCGGACGGTGTCCACGCATGCGAGCCCGGAGCCGCTCCACCCTCGGCGATCAGATCGTCTGGACCGTGACGAGATCTTCCAGGCCCGCAAGGTCGCCCGCGTTGCGGGTGTATACGACGGCGCCGTGAGCGTGTGCGGTCGCAGCGATGAGCAGGTCCATTACCCTTGTCCGTGGCTGGCGGCCAACCTCTACAACCCGTGCCGCCAAACGCGCGTAACTATCGGCGACCGCCTCATCTACCGGGAGCGGATCAAACCGGCGCTGAATGGGGGCCCACCCCCCCCCGCGGGGGGGGCCCCCCCCCCCCGGCC
>Ga0081539_10007271_pt1 | contig 10165 bp, 15 predicted proteins | sample TabmetS4T2R2_FD_71023 | JGI IMG/M metagenome (GOLD analysis project Ga0081539, IMG submission 71023) | Tabebuia heterophylla rhizosphere microbial communities from the University of Puerto Rico - S4T2R2 | ecosystem: Host-associated > Plants > Roots > Rhizosphere ... | reverse complement strand
GCTAGCGATCACCCAGGGCGAACACACCACCAGGATTGAGCGGATCGAGGAACGGCTGACTCGGATCGAGGAGCGGCTGACCCGGATCGAGTCGGGCGTCGGCCAGATCCTGGCGCTGCTCAATCGGCTGACCGGCCTGGAGGACGGGTGAGTCAGCGTGCCCGGCGTGAGTTGGGACCCATCGGCCTTCCACGAGCTGGCGGGCGTCCGTGAGATTCAGGTCGTGGTGCCGGCGCCGGGTCGGCCGGCCGTCCGCGCACCGATCTGGGTCGTCGCGGTTGGCGGCCAACTGTATGTGCGCTCGTGGAAGGGCGACGCCGGCCGCTGGTACCGGCGTGCACGCCGATACCACGACGGTTCCGTGATCAGCGGTAGACGCGAGCACCACGTGCGGTTCGTACCGGTCGGCGATCCAGAACTCGATGCCGCGATCGACGTACAGTTCCTCACCAAGTACCGCAAGTCTCGCTACGCCCAGGCGATGATCGATCCGCCCGCTGCCGGCACCACGCTGCGATTGGAGCCACGGAGCGGTTAAGCCGGAGTTCGGACCGCGAGCCTCACCATGGTGTCGTGATCTCCGAAACGACACCGGCCCGCGGATGGGCCCGACTGCACGTTCTGCTCAGCGTTCAGTCCCTGCTGATCGTTCTCGTCTCGGTCAACCGGCTCAGCTCACTGACGACCGGATACGTTGCGTCCAATCAGTTCCTCCGCTGGGTGGACCTCAACAACATGGTGCTCGGCCTGCTCGCCGTGCTCGTCTACTACCTGCTCGTCCAGTACCTGGAACGCCGATCCGGACGCACCTCGGTAGCCCTCGGCGTCGCGTTCGTCGTCGGCGCGTATCTCTACGCAGCCAGCTACGGCAGTCACGAGGTCACCAATTACCTGCATGTCCGGTTCTGCCCGGACACCGCGAGCGACCTGTGCCGGATCGTGGCGTACAACGACGACGAGTTCTCGCACCTGCTGTTCTTCGCCGGCTTCATCCTGCTCAACGTGGTGGTGATGGCGACCCAGGCGATCTCGCCGGATCCGGACCGGCCGCGCGTCGCGGACACGGTGCTCGCCGTGGTGAACGCTCTGTTCGTTGCGGCGGGGGTGGTCGCTAACCTCGCGTTCGAGGAGATCGGCCTGGATCTGTATGTGGTGGCGGCGGTGGCGGTGTTCGCGGTGGTGCTGCTGTGGCGGCAGCCGCGCCAGCTCATTTTTCGCTACTACGCCGTGGCGTTCGTGCTGGGACTGGTCGTCACCGGGGTGATCAAAGCCCTGCGGTAGCCGCTGCCCGTCGCGGTAGGGCGCAGACTGCACGTACCGAGGGAGGGCGTCATGGAGGTTCGTCTCATCACCAACGGCGGCGTGCGGGCGCTGCCGGCCATCACCGGCGGCGAGGTGCGGTCGTTCGACGGCATCGCGTGGCTCGATCTGGACTACACCGACCAGCGGGGCATGGCACTGCTGGACGAGCTGGTCGCCACCCATCCGGCCGATGTGCAGGACTGCTCCAGCCGCGTTCCCGTACCCAAGCTGCAGGTCTACAACGATCACCACTACAGCGCGATCAACGGGGTGGCCCGCGGTACCGACGGTCGGCTGCACTTCCAACCGTGGAAGATCTTCCTCATGCCGGCTCTGCTGGTCACCGTTCTCGGGCCGACCCATGCCGCCCTGACCGCCGAAGCGGCCCGCCGCGAGCTCGTCTCCGTTCGCCAGCGGCTCGACGAAGGCACGCTCCACCCTAAGTCGGCGTTCGAAATCGTCAGTGCCATGCGGCTCGAGATGCTCCGTGCCCAGCAGTTCATGGTCGGCGCGGCCGCGAGCGGCATCGCGCAGCTCGAGCAGCGGGTGATGCAGACCGATCCGGTACGGGCCGAATCCCTCCTACAGGACCTCGTCGAGATCCGGCACGATCTGCAGACCATCGGCACGAATGCGGCACAGACTCAGGAGTCCTACATCCATCTGCTGCAGTTGCTCGAATCGTCCGACGAGGTGATGCCGGTCGACCGGCGCCGGCTGGAGGAGATGCGCCAAGGGTTCAGCCATCTCAAGAACACCACGGATCTGGAACGCGAATATCTTCAGGAGATGCTCGACGTGTTCCAGACCCGGGTCTCGACCGAGCTGAACAGGTTCGTCAGGAAGATCACCGCGTTCGGCACGATCGGGATCGGCTGGACCGTCATCACCGGGGTCTACGGCATGAACTTCACCAACATGCCGGAGCTGACCTGGCGGTACGGATATCCGGGCGCGCTCGTTGCGATGGTCGTCGTGGGGCTGGCGCTCGCGTTCCTGTTCCGCCGCCGCGGCTGGCTCTGATATTTGACGCCGCAAGTTTTCTGAGTATCGTGTGCTTGGTTGAAGTATCAACTTCCATTGGGAGCCCCCATGACTCACGTCAGCATCATCGGCACCGGCAATATGGGCTCGGCCATCGCCGGCATCGTCACCAAGGGTGGCAATACTGTCGAGACCTTCAATACCTCCGACGCGGGCAAGCCGGTTACCGGCGACATCGTCATCCTGGCCGTGCCGTACCCGTCCCTGGAGGCCGTGCTGGCCGAGCGCGGCGACCAGCTGGCAAACAAGATCGTCGTGGATATCACCAATCCGCTGAACTTCGCCACCTTCGATTCACTCGTCGTGGCCCCGGATGGTTCCGCGACCGCGGAGATCGCCGCAGCGCTGCCCCAGTCACGCGTGCTCAAGGCGTTCAACACCAACTTCGCATCGACGCTGGCGTCCGGGAATGTCGGCGACCAGCCGACCACGGTGCTCATCGCCGGCGACGACGCGGACGCCAAGTCGCTGTTGGCCGGTGTGATCGCCGCCGGTGGCCCGCGCGCCATCGACGCCGGATCCCTGCGGCGTGCCCGCGAGCTGGAAGCGCTCGGTTTCCTGCAGATCACCCTCGCCGCCGGCGAGAAGATCGCGTGGACCAGCGGCTTCGCCGTTGTCCCCTGAACGCTCCACTCCTCCGCGATCTTGGCGTTGTGGTTGGCGCAAAGAAGGACGAAATCCCCATAAAGGCAACCACAACTCCAAGATCGCCGGGACTACCTAGTCGGTGAGCACGCCTCGGATCCGAGACGACAGGGCCGGCCACAGCGGCCGGGTCGCGCCGACGGTGAGCCGTGTGGAGACGTGCTCTCCTTCCCCGCCCAAGACCACGCCCCCTTCATGGGCGATGAGCACGCCGGCGGCGATGTCCCACGGCTTGGTGTCGAGCGCGAAGCCGCCGTCCAGCCGTCCGTCCGCCTGGTATGCCAGGTTGAGCGCCGCGGGAAGCCGCCGGATGTCGCCGACCAGCGGCAGTAGTTCCCGTACGAGCCGGGCCGCCCGTTCCTTGGTCTGCGGCGAGGGCTGGAAGCTGACGCCGACGAGCGCCTGGTCCAGTGGTGGCCCGGCCGACGCCACGATGGGGTGCCCGTTCCGAACCGCGCCGTTTCCGTCGACCGCCCCGAACGTCTCGCCGGCCACCGGCTCGTGCACCACCGCCACGCGTGCCTGCTCACCCTCACACAAGGCTATGCACACCGACCAGGGCCCGGTGCGGCTGATGTAGTTCCGGGTGCCGTCCAACGGATCGATCACCCAGGTCCAGCCGGTGGTCCCGGCGCGGCCGTGCTCCTCCTCGGCCTGCACAGCGTCGTCGGGCCACGCCGCGTCGATACCTTCCACGATCAGCTTTTCGCTGGCGATGTCCACATCGGACACGAGATCGTTGGCGTGCTCCTTGGGCGCGCCGACCCGGAGGGTGTCGCGCCGGTCGAGCTGCAGCTGACCAGCTCGGATGGCGAGTGCCGCGGCCAGCTCGTACGCCGCATGGAGGTCTCGATTCACGTCGTGACCATACCCCGCGGGTGGCCGCCGACTCCTTGCGTCAGACGGCCACCGCACAGGCGGCGGCGCCGAAGTAGTCGGTCTTCTTCGCAGGTGTGTGGGTGAGGTGGTGGCGGTCACCGGGGTGCCGGTAGAGACGGGGAATGTGCTTGGAACAGTGGATGTAGGCCTCTTCGACATCGGCCAGTACCCATTGGTCGGGGCGGCGGCCGGGAACGCAGTCGACCGGCAACCACGGATGCTCGGCCCGCAGGTCGGCGTCGTCGACGAGGCGGGCAAGCCCGTTGACGTGCAGTCCGACCTGATCGTGGACGAAGTCGACGAACAGCAGCCCGACGTGCGGGTTCTCGACGATGTTGCCGCGGCTGGCCATGACGCCGTTGCCGCGGTACTCCGGCCAGGTGAGCCGGTGGTCGTCGAGCGTCGACACGAAGCCTGGCGGCCCGGCTCGGAGCGTGCTGTCACAGGTCCCGGACGCGTCGCTCGTGGCGACGAACATCCACTCCTGCGCATGGATGAACTCGCGCATCTTCTCGTTGAGGTAGTCGAGGACCTGTAACTGGTAGAACTGGTCCGCCCGCTCGCGGGTTCCCAGCTGCTCCTGCAGCATCCGTTCGCCGGATTCCCGTCCCGGGAGGCTCACACCGGGCACCGAAACACTCATGATCCGCACCTCCGATGTCGACCGATCGGCTGACGACCGTTGACCGTTTGGGCAACATACCGCACCGTGTTCGGTTAGTCACCTTGCGTAATAGAGATGCTGGTCAAGCAACCCGCCCTTTCCCCGCGATCTTGGAGTTGTGGTTGGCCTTTTGCCGGTTCACGACCGATTTGTGCCAACCACAACTCCAAGATCGGCGAGGTGGTGGACGGGACCGTTTCTATGCGGCTGGCTTCAGGGCGCCGCGGGCCTCGGAGCTCAGGACGGCGGCAGCCTGCTGTGGCAACACCCATCCGCAGCGGCGTTTCAGCTCCGCGAGATGCTGCGCCGCGCGGCCGTAAGCGGCGAGACGCTCGCCCTCGTGCGGCGTCTGCCGAGCGAGCGACAACAAGGCCGCCGTCTGCTCGAGCAACGTACGCTCTCCGGGCGCGAACTGCGCCGAACGCAATCGCTCGGCGGCCTGGGCCGCCGCGGTCCAGGCGTGTGCGGCACGGTCGACGGCCGCGACGAACGTGTCGGCTGTAGCGCGACCGGGATACCGGTCGGTCGCGAGTGCACATGCCTCGGCAAACGACTCGATGAACCGCGCCGTCGCCGGCTGCCGGACGTCGGCCAGGGCGGGCCGGTGCAGCACGGCTTGCGGATCGCATTCGTACGCGGCGAACGCCGCAGCGATCTCGCGATGCCGTAGTGACGCGGCGCGCCAGCGGGCTCGCGAGCCGGCAGCGAGCCGGACCCGGCCGCCACCGACGAGCCATGCAATGCCGACATCGCGCATTGCCCACACCGTCAGCAGAAACAGCGCCAGGAACAACATGGGAACGATCGGCCACAACCACCAAAGACCGAATCCGTCCCAGTCCGAGCCGTGTGGCGGGTAAGGGTGGTGGTGGCCCGGGCCCATGTCACGACCTCCAACCGTCGACCTCGGACCGACGCTAGTTCAGCGGCGGACACCCGTCGAGCGCTGCCGGACCACCCTCATCGAATTCTTAGAGTGATGCCCTGTCGGAGGACGTCGCCGGCGGGTCGTACTTCGGCTCGTAGAGCGTCATCTCGCCGGCACCGGGAATCTTCAGCCGGATGGCGCGGCCCCAGCCCTGGTCCGTGACGTCGCCGACGAATTCCGCGCCTTTCGCACTCAGCCTGGCCACGGCGGTCACCAGGTCGTCGCATATCAGCGACACGTCGAACTGCTGATCCGTACCGCCGGAATCGCCGCCGTGCTCCCACGACCGAGGATGTACGCCCAGCTCGCTGGGCCCCGTCTTGAAGATCAACCAGCCGCCACCGGTGTCGACCCCGGGGAACTCCAGAACGTCCCGGAAGAACGCGCGCGCCGCCTCGGGGTCGTCGGCGTAGACGAGCGTGTGCACTGCTGTGATCATGACGGCATCCTTTCACGCAGCGGGCGGGAGCTCGAATCGTTCGCGCAGTTGGGCGGGCACCAGGTCGAGGTACACCGGATGGCGTTGGATGAAGTCCCGCACGAACGGATACACCGGAAGCACAGACAAACCCTCGGCGCTCACCGCATCGAGGGCCTGCCGAACCAACACCAGCCCGAGACCCTGCCCGGCCCGGCGCGGATCCGTCGTCACCTCGATGAACGACACGGTGTCCGCATCGCGCTGGTAGACCAGAAACCCCGCCAACTCACCGTCCAGCCGCAGTTCGAAACGGCTACCCAGACGGTTGTCGACGACGCTCGCCCCCACCATAGGAACGCTACGCCTGCGGAGACCCGCACAGTCAGAGCCGTTGGTGTGGCGCGTTCTCCAGCCGTTCAGCAACAGCAGCGCCGTTGTGGTCGGAATGAATGCGCACGGAGTGTGCATAACCGGCAATCACCACTCCAAGATCGCGGAAGGCCAAGCGCGCGCGTGTCCGCCCTCGACCGTGTACCGGCGTATTCTGGGTAGCGGTCGGTTGGTCGTCGGTCGACGGCGCCGGCCGGGGAGTCGCAATGCAGCTGCGGACTCGCCTCCTGCTGTTCCGAGCGGACATCGTGCTGCGCCGGGCAAACCGCCGCCGGCGCCGGCAGCTCGAGGCTGAGCTGGCCACATATACCACGCAGGCCGACATAAATGATCTTTGCGCGCTTCTCGACACCTACCCCGACGGCCAGACCCATGAGATCCGCGACATTCTGTGCGAGCAGCAGATGCGCCGGACCTGGACGGTCGGTGGAATCCGGTGAGGCGTCTCGCTTGGTCCCGGCGGACGCCAGCGCCGTGACGCCTCGGCCGTGACCGAACAGTACGGCATCCTGGCCTGTCCCCCGTTGGTGTTCCGCACGCTGGAGATCTGCGGGCTGGTCGGCGCGGACCGGCTCGTCGTCACGATCGCCGCCGACGGCAAGCTGGTAGGGCCGCTTGTGGTTGGCGCAAATACGGCTTGAAGCCGCATAAAGCCAACCACATCTCCAAGATCGCGGAAATAGAAGCTTGTGCTCGTCAACGGAATTCATCTATCGTTGAGTTCAACACTCGATGAGTTAATCGGAGGAACGATGGAGACCGCGATCGAGGTCCGGGACCTCGTCGTCAAACGCGGGAAACGACTCGTCCTGGACGGGTTCAGCTGCTCGATCCCGCGGGGCAGCATCACCGGGCTGCTCGGGCCCAGCGGCAGCGGCAAGACCACGCTGATGCGCGCCATCGTCGGCGTGCAGATCGTCCAAGCCGGCAACGTCATGGTGCTCGGCGAGAAGGCCGGCTCGGCTTCGCTGCGCCACAAGATCGGATACCTGACTCAGGAGGTGAGCGTCTACAACGATCTCACCGCGCGGGAGAACGCTCGCTACTTCGCCTCCCTGTACGGTCTCGGCAAGTTGGCAGCCGATGAGGCCCTCTCTGCGGTTGGCCTGCGCGACGCGGCCGACCAACTTGTCGCTGACCTGTCCGGCGGCCAGCGCAGCCGTGCGTCCCTGGCGTGCGCGCTGGTCGGCAAGCCGGAGGTATTGGTCCTCGACGAGCCCACCGTCGGCCAGGACCCGGTGCTGCGCGACGAACTGTGGGCCCGGTTCCGCGAGCTGGCCGCCGGCGGCGCCACCGTCATGGTCTCGAGCCATGTCATGGACGAGGCCAACCGCTGCGACCGGCTCCTGCTCATCCGCGAGGGGGTGCTGATCGCCGACGACACCCCGGCCGCGGTCAAGGGCTCGGCCGGCACCGGCGACCTGGATCAGGCGTTCCTCAATCTCATCCGCGCCCACAACCAGAAGGTGGCCGTCTGATGTCCCCGCGCATCCTCGCCAGCACCATCCGGCGCATCCTGGGCCAGCTGCGTCACGACCGCCGGACGATCGCGATGATCGTCGTGGTGCCGTCCGCGCTGATCACTCTGATCTACTTCATGTACAACGGGCAGGATCGCGTCTTCGGCCGGATCGCGCTGGTCATGCTCGGCGTCTTCCCGTTCGTAATGATGTTCCTCATCACCAGCATCGCGATGCTTCGAGAGCGGACCAGCGGCACGCTCGAAAGGCTCTTCACAACCCCGGTCGGCAAGCTGGATCTGCTTTTCGGGTACGGCATCGCGTTCGGTGTCGCCGCGGCGGTCCAGGCGGCGGTCGCCGCCAGCATCGCGTTCTGGGTCTTCGACATGCAGGTCGCCGGCAGTATCGGGCTGGTCATACTGATCGCCGTCGCCAATGCCGTGCTCGGTGTCGCATTGGGACTGTTGTGCAGCGCGTTCGCCCGAACTGAATTCCAGGCCGTCCAGTTCATGCCAGTGGTGGCAGTGCCACAGTTGCTGCTCTGCGGATTGTTCGTGCCGCGCGACCTGATGGCGGGCTGGCTCCAGGGAATCAGCAACGCGCTCCCGCTGTCGTACTCGGTCGAGGCGCTGACCGAGGTCGGCGCGCATGCCGATCCAACCGGCACGATGTGGCGGGATCTCGCGATCGTGGTCGGCGCGGTCGTCCTCGCGCTCGCCCTCGGCGCTGCCACGCTACGCCGGCGGACCGGTTGATCTGGCGTACGACCCATGACGCAAAGGACAACGATGGCAGGACGGACCGGACGCCGGCCCGGCAACCCCGACACCCGCGAGGCGATCCTCGCTGCCGCCCGCAACGCCTTCGCCGACAAGGGGTACGACGGCGCCTCCATCCGTACCATCGCGACCAGCGCCGGGGTGGACCCGGCGCTGGTCCACCACTACTTCGGCACCAAGGACAAGCTCTTCCTGGCCGCGATGAACCTGCCGGTGGATCCGGGTGAGCTGATCGCCAAAGCGGTCGACGGCGATCGGGCCCACATTGGTGAGCGCCTCGTCCGGATGTTCCTCACCGTCTGGGACGGCCCGGTCGGCGCGGCCGGTGTGGCGCTGCTGCGTTCCGCCGTGGGCAGTGAGTGGACCGCAAAGCTGTTCCGCGAGTTCGTGATCACTCAGATCATGCGCCGGCTGATGGCCCGGCTGGCACTCGATCCAGCCGAAGCGCCGCTGCGCATCTCGCTCGCGGCCAGCCAGATGGCGGGTATCGGCATGCTCCGGTACGTCCTCAAGGTCGAGCCGCTGGCCTCGATGCCGCGCGAGGTCCTGGTCGCCGCGGTCGCTCCCACCGTGCAGCGGTACCTCACCGGGAGTCTGAAGTCTGGTTCGTACGGAGCGCCCAGCGCCCGGTAACCCCGCGATCTTGGAGTTGTGGTTGGCCTTTTGCGGACAAGTGCCGGATTCGTTCCAACCACAACTCCAAGATCGCCGGGGTTGTAGCGCGGTTCTTAGCGAACGCTTAGAGAGCCGCGGACCGGGTGCTTAGGAAACCCGCCGATCGTTGGAGCATGACCACCGCAGCCGTGCCGCACGCCGGGAAGACGAGCCTAACGTGAGTGACGTGAAGGTTCTGGTGGTCGACGACGACGCGGCGGTGCGTGACTCTCTGGCCCGTACGCTGCGGTTCGAGGGTCACGACGTGGAGACCGCGGCGGACGGCCGGCAGGCGCTCGACGTGGTTCACACCGCTGCACCGGACGCCATGATTCTCGACGTCAGCATGCCGCGCCTGGACGGGCTCGAGACCTGCCGGCGGCTGCGCGCCGACGGCGTCGTGCTTCCGGTGCTCATGCTCACCGCCCGCGACAGCGTGGGTGACCGCGTCGCTGGGCTGGACGCCGGCGCCGACGACTACCTGGTCAAGCCGTTCGCGCTGCAGGAGCTGCTGGCCCGGCTGCGGGCGCTGATGCGCCGATCGCTGCTGGCCGTGCCCGCCGGGCCCGAGCCGGGGAACGGCTTGCTCACCTTCGCCGATGTACGGCTGGATCCCCGCACCCGAGAGGTGTGGCGAGGCGCCCGGCCGCTCCGGCTGACACGTACCGAGTTCTCCATCCTCGAGGTGTTCCTGCGCCACCCGCGACAGGTACTGACCCGGGCGGTGCTGTTCGAGCAGGTCTGGGGTTACGACTTCGGCGAGACCTCGAACAGCATCCACGTCTACCTGGGCTACCTGCGGCGCAAGCTGGAGGCGGACGGCGAACCCCGGCTGCTGCACACCGTGCGCGGCGTCGGGTTCGTGCTCCGTGAGGAGCCGTTGTGAGCGCGAGGAGAGAGCAAGCGAAGCCTGCGAGCCCCGCAGTCGCGAACGAAAAGGTAGCCCAGTGAGCGCGAGGAGAGAGCAAGCGAAGCCTGCGAGCCCCGCAGTCGCGAACG
>Ga0081539_10007270_pt1 | contig 10167 bp, 11 predicted proteins | sample TabmetS4T2R2_FD_71023 | JGI IMG/M metagenome (GOLD analysis project Ga0081539, IMG submission 71023) | Tabebuia heterophylla rhizosphere microbial communities from the University of Puerto Rico - S4T2R2 | ecosystem: Host-associated > Plants > Roots > Rhizosphere ... | reverse complement strand
GCCGGCGGGCTCCGACCTGTGGCTCGCGATCGGCTGGTGCCTGCTGATCGCGCTGCTCGGCTACCTCTGGTCGCGCCGGCTGTACGTCCGCGTGCCCGCGAAGTAGGAGACTGGCGCGGTGCTGACGATCAGCCAGCTGGCGTCGTACGCCGGCGTCACCGTGCGCGCGGTGCGGCACTACCACGCCAAGGGTCTCCTGCCGGAGCCGGAGCGCGACCGCTCCGGCTACCGGCGCTACGACGCCGCCGCCGTCGTCGAGCTCGTCAGGATCCGGACGCTCGCCGACGCCGGGGTGCCGCTCGCGCGCGTCCGCGAGCTGCTCGTGGCGGGCGAGGAGGAGTTCGGCGCCGCCGTCGCCGACATCGACCGGCGCCTGCGCGCGGAGATCCGGGAGCTGCAGGGGCATCGCGAGCGGATCGCGCAGCTCGCGGCCGGGGACAGCCTGGCCCTGCCGCCGGAGGCGGTGGAGTACCTCGACCGGCTGCGCTCGCTCGGACTGCCGGAGCGGATGATCGAGGGCGAGCGGGACGGCTGGATCCTGGTGGCCGCCCAGCTCCCGGAGCTCATGTCGATCCTGATGAAGCTGAAGCAGCAGCAGCTCGACGACCCGGCGACGATCGAGCTGTACCGCGATCTCGCCGCGATGCTCGACTGGGCGCCGGACGACCCGCGCGCGGCGGCCGTGGCCGACCGGATCGTCGCCGCTCTCGAGGCCGCCGACACCGAGGAGTGGGACACCTACGACCAGGAGATCACCGACGAGCTCGCCCAGCTCCTCGACTCGGTCTTCCTCGACAGGGTGCCGATCGCCCGTCGCCTCATGGAGCTGCTCGAGGAGCGCGGCTGGCGGGGCTGGACCAAGTTCGAGCGGATCGACCCGGCGTAGCGCCGTCACGGCCCCCGAACGTGCGCCCCGATTTTCGTGAGCACGGTGTGGCACCGGTCTCGATAGGCGAGACCGGTGCCACACCGTGCTCACGACGACCGGCGCCGCCGCTCGCCGGTCGCGGCCAGCAGGGCGTCGACCCTTACGTCGAACCGCTGGAGCTCCTCGACGACGTCGGGCCGCCGCAGCACGGACTCGACCTCCTCGGCGCTCCGCTCCACCTCGCCGCCGGGCTTGAGCCGCGGCTTCTCGTCCCTGGCGAACGACGAGCGCGCGTACGCGACGGCCGCGCGGGTCAGGCCGCGTCCCTGGGAGAGTCCGTCGGCGAGCGCGCCGCGGAGCAGGCGCAGGTCCTGGTTCTCGATCGCCTCGTCGTACGCCCGGCGGACGGCGATCGCGTCGTTCCGCAGCGGCTCCCCGTCGCCGTCCAGCCGGCCGCGCTCGATCGCGCGGTGCACGGTGCGGCCGAGGAAGACGACGCGCATGACGTCGTTCGGGACGCCGCGCACCGAGCCGAAGATCGCGACGTACTTGCGGACCGGGAACAGCAGGAGCTTCCGCGGGATCGACCGCATGGTGCGGGCGAGCGCCGCCCGCCGCGTGTCGACGCCCTCGTACAGCTCCTCGACGGCCTCGTCGTCGTACGTCCGGCCGTGCGCGCGCAGCGTGCGGTGGACGGCGTACCGGGTCGCGCGCTCCTTGACCAGCTCGTCGACCAGCGGCACCGGGACGAACCGGCTGGCCGCGGCGGCGATCCCGCAGAGGGCCCACTCCACGACGAGCTGGCGCGGCGGGTCGGCGACCTGGCCGCCGGTACCGCTCATGAGACAGACGGTAACGAACCTGATCCACGTCGCCCGTCGAGGTCACCCGGGCTGCCCGGAGGCGAGGCGTCCGTGTCGGGGGGCGGCGTACGCTCGTCGCCGTGGACGACAAGCAGATCCTGGCGCGCGTGCACGAGCTCGTCGCCGAGGAGCACCGGCTGCGCGAGGGCGGCACCGGCCTGGGCGCCGAGGACCGCGAGCGGCTCCAGCAGCTCGAGCGCGACCTCGACCAGTGCTGGGACGTGCTCCGGCAGCGCCGCGCCCGCCGCGAGTTCGGCGAGAACCCCGACGACGCGGGCGTCCGGCCCAGCGGCGAGGTCGAGGGCTACCTGCAGTAGCGATGGGCGAGCCGGAGGGTCGTTACGAGCACACGTTCGAGGTCCGCATGACCGACCTCGACGTCAACCGTCACCTCACGAGCTCGAGGTACCTCGAGTACGCGATCCACGCCCGGTTCGCCTCGCTCAGCGGGCTGGGCGTCCTCCGCCTGCTCGAGACGCTGGGGTTGGCGCCGGTCGTGTTCCGCGACGAGATCGAGTACCGCCGCGAGCTGCGGCCGCTGGACCACGTAAGCGTGTCCGTGGAGCTGGCCGCGCTGAGCGACGACGCGACCCGCTGGCGGCTACGGCACGAGTTCGTCCGCTCGGACGGCGTCCTGTCCGCCCGCATCCGCACCGACGGCGCCTGGCTCGACCTGAGGACGCGCAAGCTCACCGTGCCACCCCCCGAGCTGGCGGAGGGTTTCGCCACCCTGCACCGCACGGAGGACTTCGAGGTGCTCACCTCGCCCGCGGAGAGCTAACCGGCCGCCGACCGCGGGGCCGGGCGAGGAGCGGGCCGGCGACGCGGCGCAGGGCGGGACGGCGGCGCGGCGCGCCCGACACTGGCCGGCGGCGCACATGCGGCTGAGGGGCGGAAAATCTGCCGCAGCTGCGGTTAACATCGGCATGTGACCACGTTCCCCGTCCGCGAGGCGGCCCGGCTGCTCGGGGTGAGCGACGACACCGTCCGCCGCTGGGCCGAGTCCGGGCGCCTCACCACCGTGTCCCGGGGCGGCCGGCTGGCGGTCGACGGCGCCGAGCTGGCGCGGCTCGCCGAGGAGCTCGCGGCCGCGGCGCCCGAGCCGCCGGGCCGGCACGTCGTCAAGGAGTCGGCGCGCAACCGGTTCACCGGCCTCGTCACCAAGGTCACCAGGGACACCGTCATGGCCCAGGTCGAGATCCAGGCCGGGCCGTTCCGCGTGGTGTCGCTGATGAGCCGCGAGGCGGCCGACGACCTCGGGCTCGAGCCCGGCGTCCTGGCCGTGGCCGCGGTGAAGTCCACGAACGTCGTCGTCCAGATCCCGGAGCCATGATGCGCCGCACCTTCGTCGTCGCCGTCCGCGCAGCCGTCCTGGCAGCCGTCCTCCCGCTCGCCGCGTGCGGTGGCGACGACGGCGGGGCCTCGGGCGCCGCGGCGTCCGGCGCGCCGTCCGGGAAGATCACGGTGTTCGCCGCCGTCTCGCTCTCCGAGTCGTTCACCGAGCTCGGCGAGCGGTTCGAGGCCGCGCACCCGGGCACCGACGTGGCCTTCAACTTCGGCGCCAGCTCGGCTCTCGCGCAGCAGATCACGCAGGGTGCCCCGGCCGACGTCTTCGCCTCGGCCTCGGCGAAGAACATGCAGCAGGTGGTCGATGCGAAGGCCGCCGGCACGCCGGCGACGTTCGCCCGGAACAGCATGGAGATCGCCGTCCCGCCGTCCAACCCGGCGAAGATCGCGACCGTGGCCGACCTGGCCAGGCCCGGTGTCAAGGTCGCGCTCTGCGCCCCGGAGGTGCCGTGCGGCGTGGTCGCGCGGAAGGTGCTCGACAACGCCAAGGTGGCCGTCACGCCGGTGACGAACGAGGCCGACGTCAGGGCCACGCTGACCAAGGTCAAGCTCGGGGAGGTCGACGCCGGCATGGTCTACGTCACCGACGTCCGGGCGGCCGGCGCCGCGGTCACCGGCGTCGAGATCCCGGACGACGTCAACGCGGCCACCGACTACCCGATCGCGACGCTCACGGAGAGCAGTAACCCCGCGCTGGCCGAGGCGTTCGCCGAGTACGTGCTCTCCGCGGCCGGCGGCGAGGTGCTCGCCGCCGCCGGCTTCGACCGGCTGTGAGCCGCACCCGCGGGCGGGCCGCCGCCGGCACGCCGTGACCGCTGGCCGTCCCGGCTCTGGTGGCGGTGGCGTTCCTGCTGCTGCCGCTGGCCGGCCTGATGCTGCGCGCGCCGTGGCGTGGCCTGCCCGACCTGCTCGCCGAGCCCGCGGTGCGCGAGGCGCTGCGCGTGTCCCTGGTCTCGGCCACGCTGGCGACGCTGTTCTCGCTGCTGCTCGGCGTCCCGCTGGCGTGGGTGCTGGCCCGGACGTCGTGGCCCGGGCTCTCCGTGCTGCGCGCGCTGGTCACGCTGCCGCTGGTGCTGCCGCCGGTGGTCGGCGGCGTCGCGCTGCTGCTGGCGCTCGGCCGCCGCGGCATCGCCGGCCGGTACCTCGACGCGTGGTTCGGCGTCACGCTGCCGTTCACCACGGCGGGCGTCGTCGTCGCGGAGACGTTCGTCGCGATGCCGTTCCTCGTCGTCACCGTCGAGGGTGCGCTGCGCAGCGCCGACCGCGGGCTGGAGGAGGCTGCCGCCACGCTCGGCTCGCGCCCGCTGCACACGTTCCGGCACGTGACGCTGCCGCTGGTCGCGCCCAGCCTCGCGGCCGGCGCCGTGCTTTGCTGGGCCCGGGCGCTGGGCGAGTTCGGCGCCACGATCACGTTCGCGGGCAACTTCCCCGGGACGACGCAGACGATGCCGCTCGCCGTCTACCTCGCCCTGGAGCGCGATCCGGACGCAGCGATCGCGCTGAGCCTGGTGCTGCTCGCGGTGTCGATCTCCGCGCTGGTGCTGCTGCGCGACCGCTGGCTGCGAGCGGGCGTGGCGGCGTGACGTCGCTCGCGGCGCGCGTCGTCGTCGAACGCCCGACCGGCTTCCGCCTCGACGCCGAGGTGGCCGTGGAACCGGGCGAGGTGCTCGCGGTGCTCGGCCCGAACGCGGCCGGCAAGACGACCGTGCTCCGCGCGGTCGCGGGCCTGGTCCCCTTGACCGCCGGGCGGGTCTCGGTCGGGGGCGAGGTCTGGGACGACCCCGCCACCGGGGCCTGGCGCGACGTCGCCGACCGCGCCGCCGGCCTGGTCTTCCAGGACTACCGACTGTTTCCGCACCTCTCGGCGCTCGACAACGTGGCGTTCGGCGCCCGCGCCCGCGGCTCGCGCCGCCGCACGGCGCGGGCGGCCGCCGCGGGGTGGCTGGAGCGCGTGGGCCTCGCGGACGTCGCGCGGCGGCGGCCGGCGGAGCTGTCCGGCGGGCAGGCGCAGCGGGTCGCGCTCGCGCGGGCGCTGGCCGCGGACCCCGCGGTCCTGCTGCTCGACGAGCCGCTGTCCGCGCTCGACGCCCGCACCCGGCTGGAACTGCGCGGCGACCTGCGCCGGCATCTCACCGGGTTCGCCGGGCCGAGCCTCGTCGTCACCCACGACGCGCTCGACGCGTTCGTGCTCGCGGACCGCGTCGCGGTGCTCGAGGCCGGCCGCGTGGTGCAGACCGGGCGGCCGGTCGACGTCGCGCGACGGCCCGCGACCGAGTACGTCGCGCGCCTCGTCGGCCTCAACCTGTACCGGGGCCGGGCGAGCGCGACGTCGACGGCCGGGGGCGGCCGGGTCGACCTCGACGGGGGCGGCACGCTCGTAGCGGCGTCCGGCGGTCCCGGGGAGGGGATGCCGGCCGGCGCGCGCGTGCTGGTGGCGGTCCCGCCGTCCGCGGTGACCCTGCACGCCGCCCATCCACCGGCCGGCTCGCCGCGCAACGTGTGGCGCGGCACGGTCACCGGCGTTGAGCTGCTCACCGACCGCGTGCGCGTCGCTGTCGCCGGTGCGCCGCCGGCGCTGGCCGACATCACGCCCGCGGCGCTCGCCGAGCTGCGGCTCGAGCCGGGCAGCGAGGTGTGGCTGAGCGCGAAGGCGACCGAGACCGCCGCCTACCCCGACCCGGCCGAGCCGCTTGAACCGAAGTCGGCTCAGCGACTTGAACCGAAGTCGCTTTGACGGCCCGAACCGAAGTCGCCTCGGCCCCTACTTGAGGACCAGCGCCCGCGGCGTCACCACCACGGTCGCGCCGAGCTCGCTCGTGACGCTGACCGCGCCGTTCTCGACGCCGGACAGCGCGAGCATCGAGCGCGGCCGGCCGGCCGCCGACAGCGTCGCCCCGCCGGCCGGCGTGGTACCGGGCGCCCGCACCGAGACGCCGCTCGCCTGCCGCGCCGTGGCCAGGACGCCGACGATGGCGGCGGAGACGCGGTCGGGCCGGATCGTCGTCGCGTCGTCGGGCCGGACCACCGGGACGGCGGCGGTGCCGTTCGCGGCAACCGTCACCGACTGCGCGCCGGACGCCGGCACGGGGACGACGAGCCCGCTCGCGGACTCGGGCGCGCCGCGGCCGGTCACGTAGCCGACGATCTCGACGAAGAGCTGCGTGCCGGCGTGGTAGGTCAGGTTGAGTGTGCCGTCGGCGACCGGCACGACGAGGAACCCGTGCCGGGTGCGGTCGGCGCCCTGCGTGGCGCCCCAGAACACCTGCTGCCGCTGCCGCCCGGGCGACGGTCCCATCGCGACGAAGCCACCGTGGACGCCCACGTCGCCGTCGAGGTTGAGCATGACGGCGGAGATCGGCCCGGCGCCGCGGAGCGCCGGGATGCTCGCGACCGCGATCTCGGCGTCGTTGCCGTCGACGGCCGGGGTGAGCTTCAGCACCGGCGACGCCGGCGTCGTGACGACGCGGCCCTCGGTCGCCTTGTCGGCCGGGATGAACACGCCGGCCAGGTTCATGATCAATCGGCCGCCGCCCTGGGTCCGCACCGCGACCGTGCGGTCGCCCTCGACCAGCGCGACGACCGTGGCGCTCGACATGGCGCCGGCCACGGGCAGGCGCAGGGCCGCCGTCGTCTCGACGTTCGTGCGCACCGTGACGACCCCCGGCGCGATCGCGTCGCGCAGCGTGACCTCCAGGAGGAGGGCGCGCGCGTCCTGCGGCAGATCCGGCAGCGTCACGTTGACCTCGACGCCGGCCGGCAGCTCGGTGGCGGTGTCGATGATCGGCCGTGGGCCGAGGACGGCGAGGCGCGTGGGGCTGGTCCGGGTCGCGGTCGCGGCGGCCGGCGAGGTCGCGGGCGACCCGACCGGCCGGGTGGTGCGGGCGTCGAGGGACGTCGTCGCCACGGTGGGTGAGACCGGGGCGTTGGCCGCGCGGTAGGCGAGGAGCACGGCTCCCGCGGACACCACGACGGCGACCACCAGGGCCGCGGCGTAGGCGACCCGGGCGGCACCCCCGCCGGTGCGGTGGATGCCGGCGGCTCGGGCCATGACGACTCCCCTCGGTCGGTCCGGAGCTGGTGCGGCCGGTGGTGCGGCCGGTGGGTGGTGCGGCCGGTGGGTGGTGCAGCCGGTGGGTGGTGCGGCCGGTTGGTGCTGCCGGGTTTGCTGTTTCCGGGTTGCTGTTGCCGGGTTGCTGTTGCCGAGTTGCTGTTGCCGAGTTGCCGTTGCCGAGTTGCTGCGGTCGGTCGGTGCTGTTGATTCGTGCGGCAGGGCGGTGGTGCCGGGTGTGGTGCCGGTTGGTCTTCTGGTCGTGCCGGTGTGAGGAGGGCGCGCCCCCCTGAGGTGTTCGCCGCAGAGGGGGTGGCCGGTTCCCCGATGCGACGATTTCACCCGATTCTCCCGCCGCACGCGTCGCCGGGGGAGTGACGATGTGGACTGTGCCTCTTTCGTCATGTTGCACACCGGTCTGCCACGTATCGTTGTCGCCGTGCCGACGGCGAGGGGACCGGACGAACGCGCAGGTGGCGAGCCGGCCGGCGCGACCGCGCTCGAGGAGGGGGAGCCCGCCGCCGCGACGTCGCACCGCGCGCGAGGCGACGAGCTGCCGGCCGCGACGCTGCAGCGGTTCCGCGAGAAGGACCCGGAGGCGCTCGGCGAGGTCTACGACCGCTACCGCCGCGCGGTCTGGTCGGTCGCGATGTCGATCACGCGCGCCGACCACCTCGCGCAGGAGGCGGTGCAGGAGATCTTCATCCGCGCCTGGAACGCCGCGGCGACCTACGATCCGAGCCGCGATCTCGGCCCCTGGCTGATGACCATCGCCCGGCACGCCTCGCTGGACCTGGTGCGGCGCGAGCTGCGCCCGACCCGCGGCGGCCACGAGGCGGAGACCGACGTCGTCGTCGAGGAGGCCGGGATCGACCAGGCCTGGCTCGCCTGGGAGATCCAGGAGGCGCTGCGCCGGCTCTCCGACGAGGAGCGTGAGATCGTGCGGCTGTCGTTCTTCGAGGACCTGACGCACGTCCAGGTCGCGGAGCGGCTCGGCCTGCCGCTCGGGACCGTCAAGTCGCGGTCCCACCGCGCGCACCGGCGCTTGGCGGAGATGCTGGTGCACTTGCGCGACGAACCCGCCGCTTCCTTGAACCATGTGACACCTCCACGCCGTACTGAACCTCGACAGCAGCCCGCAGAAGGGGGTGACCGGCAGTGAGCTCCGAGCCACAGGCCGGTTCGAGCGACGACGTCTTCGTCGACCGCCTCACGGAGCTCCTCGACGCGCACGTCGTCCGACCGCGGCCCGCGGCCGACGAGGCACTGTCCGACCAGCCCCGCCCCGAGGAGCCCCCGGCCGACGAGCCGGGCGCCGGCACCGACGCCGGCACCGGCGAAGGCTCGGACGAGGACGCCCGCGACGTCGGTGCGACCGCTCGGGGGTCCACCGCCGCCACGGGCGTTCCCGCCGCGCTGCTGGCGGCGCTCGGGGCCGAGTCCACCTGGGCCGAGCCACCGGCCGGCCTCCGCGACGCCGTGCTCGCGCGCGTGCTGGGCAGCCCGGCCGGCGAGGGGCTCGCGGTGCCTCCGGCGCCCGGGGCCACCGCCGAGCCGGGGCCGAGGCTCGTCCCGCGGCCGGACGCCGCCGACACCGACACCGAGCACGACACCGACGCCGACGACACCGACGCCGCGGCGGCCGCCGACGCCGGGCGGACCGAGCCGGACGAGGACGACGAGCCGGAACTCGCCGCGGTCCACGAGCTGCGCCCGCGGTGGCTGCGCCTGCGCTACGCCGTCCCGCTCGCCGCCGCCGCGGCGGCGGTGTTCACCGTCGCCGTCCTCGGCGTCCAGCAGGCGCTGGCGCCGGAGGAGGACGGCGGCGTCACGTTCGCCGCCGTCGGCACGCAGTTCGCGCCGGCCGCGTCGGGCACGGTCACGGTGTCGAGGGCGCCGGCCGGCTTCCGCGTCGTCATCGACGTCCACGACCTGCCGGGCGCCGAGCCCGGCTCCTACTACATCGCCTGGCTGCGCGGGCCTGACGGCGTCGTGCCGCTGGGCTCGTTCCACGCCCGCCAGGTGGCGAAGCCGATCACGCTGTGGAGCGGCGTCGACCCGGCGGACTACCCGCGCTTCTCGGTGACCCTCCAGCGCGAGGGCGCGCCGCCCACGCCGTCCGGCGTCACCGTGATGAGCGGTGAGTTGAGCCGGCGGTGACGACCACGTGACGGGGCCCGGTCCCGCGAGAGGCTGCACGCGGGATCCGGCCCGGGCACGCGACGTCTAAGGGAGCGTGCGAGCGCAGGTGGGCATGGTCACCGGCGTCACCGCGCCGGTGCCGGTCGCGACCGTGAAGCAGTAGGTCGTCGCCGGCGCGAGGCCGGTGACCACGTGCGACGTCGCGGTGCGGGCGCGCTGCGGCGCCACGGTCGCGGCTCCGGCGTCGGTGAGGACGACGTACGGCAGCCGCCCGCCGTTGGGGTCGCGCCAGGCGAGCGTCACCGAGGAGCGCGCCGCGGTGATGACGCGGACCGCCTCCGCCGCCAGGGGCGCCTTCGGCGCCGCGGCCCTGGCAGCGGGGATGCGTGTGGACGACGGGCTCGCCGCCGCGGCCGTCGTCGAGCTCCGGGTCGTGGCTGTCGGCGTCGGCGCGGGCTGGCTGCGGCCGGCGACGTACGTGGCGGCGGAGGCGACGACGGCGATCGCGATCACGGTCGCGGCGAGGACGCCGAGGACGCCGCCGGTGCCCTTGACCTCGACGATCCACCGCTCGCGACGACCGCCGACCGGGCGCACCGGCCGGACGGGCGCGGGCCGCGCCGGGCGGGGGCCGGGGGCCGGCCGGTCGGAGCGCGCCGCGAGGCGGATCCGCGGCTCGGCGGAGACGCGCCGCGACTGGGTGGTGATGCCCAGCAGGTCGGCGGTGACGCGCACCGGGTCCGCGGCGCCGCCGGCCGGCACGGCGGAGACGCGCGGCGGCTGGGCCGAGAGCTTCGGCGGCTCGGCGACGCGTGGTTGCTCCGTCACGCGCGCTGGCACCTCCGGGGCGACCGGCGGCTCGGCCGTCGCGCTCGGCCAGGGCGTCGGCGGGGGCGGCG
>Ga0081539_10007269_pt1 | contig 10168 bp, 8 predicted proteins | sample TabmetS4T2R2_FD_71023 | JGI IMG/M metagenome (GOLD analysis project Ga0081539, IMG submission 71023) | Tabebuia heterophylla rhizosphere microbial communities from the University of Puerto Rico - S4T2R2 | ecosystem: Host-associated > Plants > Roots > Rhizosphere ... | reverse complement strand
GCCCCGCCCGCCCCCCTTCCCTGCTGGAGCGGCGCGGGGAGGTCAACTTCGCCCGGGCAGGGCGCGAGGAGGCCTATCCGGTCACCTGCAACTTCAGCGCCCCGCCGCTCATGACCATGGAGCGGGCCGCCGTGCCGTGGTTCGGCGTGCGTGCTTTCGGACCGCATATGACGGGCTACGTCCGCCGTCGCGACGGGCTCCACGTCTGGGTCGCGCGCCGCTCCTACACCAAGCCAACCTTTCCGGGCCAGCTCGACAACACGGTGGCCGGCGGGCAGCCCGCGGGCATCGGCCTGCACGACAACCTGATCAAGGAATGTGCGGAGGAAGCCTCGATCCCCCGCAAGCTGGCATCGCAGGCCAAGGCAGTGAGTTTCATCAGCTACCTCAACCAGTCGGGGCCGCAGTTGAAGCCCGATCTCATGGTGTGCTTCGATCTCGAACTGCCGGAGGACTTCACACCGCGCGCAAACGACGGCGAGGTCCATGGCTTCGAGCTTTGGCCCGTGCAGCGCGTCTTCGACACTGTGCGCGATACGTTCGACTTCAAATACAACTGCAATCTGGTGCTGATCGACTTCTTCGTGCGCCACGGGTTGATCCGGGCGGACGATCCACAATTCGTCGCCATCGTCGGCGGGCTGCGGATGATGTAGACTTCCCGTAACGGATTCGGCTGAGCGGACGGCGCGTCGCTACGAATACGTGGCCGGCAGCCGACAGTACGAAAGATGGCAGCCCTCATGCCACGACGCGTGCTCACGTTGTTTGGATTGGTGTCGCTTGGTGCATGCAGCGTCACCTTCGCTCAAAACGCCTCGGCCCAGGACCACGGCCTGCGCGGCCAGGGCCACTCGGAAAATCACGACTGGTACAAGGACCTGAAGCAGCCCGGCACCGGCTATTCGTGCTGCAACGGAACGGTGAACGGCGCCGAAGGAGACTGCCGTCCGACCCGCGCCTACATGAACGACGAGGGCGTGTGGTACGCCCTGCTCGAAGGGCGCTGGGTCCCGGTGTCGCCCAATGTCGTGCTCGATCAGATGGCGCCGGATGGCCGCAGTCACATCTGCGCCAACAAGACCGGACGCATCTACTGCTTCTTGCGAGGTTCGCCCAAGATCTGACGGGAACCATTTGGTTCCACGCCGCGTTTTGTCGAGGCCGCCGAGCTCCTCGAGCGGCAGACCGGAAAGGAAGGAAGCATGCGCCTATCCGCGTCTGGATTCCTGCTGGTATGTACGATTGCGATCTTGGGGCCAATTGGTGCACGCGGACAGGACGGACATTACGGCCAGGGCCACGCCGAAAACCACGATTGGTACAAAGACCTGAAGCAGCCCGGCACGGGCTATTCCTGCTGCAATGGACGGGCGAGCACTCCGGAAGGGGATTGCCGGCCGACCCGCGCATATCTGAGCGACGACGGCATGTGGTACGCCCAGCTCGACGGGCGGTGGGTGCCGGTGCCGCCGCGCGTGGTGCTGAAGCAGCTGGCACCTGACGGCCGCAGCCACATCTGCGCCAGCAAGAGCGGCATGATCTACTGCTTCCTGGGCGGATCGCCGAAGTCGTAGTGTTCGTCGCGCATCATTTCCTACGCAGCGCGGACCTCCTGGTCCGCATCGTGTTCACAAGCAGACCAGGAGGTCCGCGCTCCCGCTATGAGGGTGGCGGGATGTTGGAGTCCTTGATCACCTTGCGCCACCTGGCGATCTCCTTCGTCAGCACGCGCGCATAGTCCTGCGGCGTGCCGCCGACCGGCACGAATCCGAGTTCGAGCAGCTTCCTGCGCGTCACGGGATCGGTCAGCGTCTCGTTGAAGGCCGCGTTGAGACGCATCACGATCGCGTCCGGTGTGCCGGCCGGCACCGAAATGCCGAACGGCACCGATCCTTCAAGCCCAGCCAATCCTGCCTCGGCCACGGTCGGCACGTCGGGCAGCAGATCGGAGCGGGTCTTCATCGCCACCGCCAGCCCGCGCACCTGGCCGGCGCGGATCGCGGCGGCCGTCGGCACCAGCACGTCGAAGAACAGCGGCACGTGGCCCGCGATCACGTCGCGCAGGGCCTCGGCGCTGCCCTTGTAGCCGACATGCTCCAGCGGCAGGTGCGTTCGCGCCTTCACGTACTCGCCCCACAAATGCGTCAGGCTGCCGATGCCGGCAGAGGCATAGGAGATGACCGCCGAGGAATGGGCCTTGGGCCACGCCAGCAGCTCGGCCATGGTCTTGAACGGCGCGGCGTTACTGGCCGCGATCAGCATCGACAAATCGACGAAGCCAGCGACCGGCACGAGGTCCTTGTCGATGTCGTAGGGCACGCTGACGCCGAAGGCGGCGTTGGCGATCAGTGCGGCGGGCGTCAGGAGGATCGTGAGCCCGTCAGGCTTTGCCTTGGCCACGATCTCCGTCCCGATGATGGTGCCGCCGCCCGGCTTGTTCTCGACCAGCATAGGCTGGCCCAGCAGTTGGGCAAGCTTCTCCGACACGATGCGAGCCGAGGTGTCGGTCGAGCCGCCGGGCGCATAGGGCACCACGAAGCGCAGCGGCCGCTCCGGCCATGCCTGCGCTTTCGCGAATCGAGACAACGTCGCCAGCGGCGCCGCGGCGAGCAGGGACCGGCGTTTCATCTTTTCCTCCCAGACCCTTGTGCAGATGTTTTGCGCAACCGTGCCATGGCGTGCGAAGGTTGGGCAACGGCGGGCGGGAGAGGAAGGTCTTGGCGAAGGACGGTCAGGGGCTGGAAGTGACCAATGCCGATGGTGCCGCCATCGAAGCCCTCGACTTCCTGACTGCGGAGTGGCTCGCCTTCGGCGATCGGCTGCCCGACTTCGTGATCGCCGCGGAAAAGGAGCAACGCTGCGCCCTGCTGCCACTGCTTGCGGCCAATCTGCTGTTGACCGTGAATTCGAGCGAAGCCTTCGCGATGGCACGGCGTCATTTCGACCGCGCCAAGGCGATGGCGGCCGATGCCAATGCGCGCGAACGCGCTTGGCTTGCCGCCACCGAGGCGTGGTTCGCGGGCGCGCGCGACCAGGCGCAGAAGATTCACGAGCAGATGGCGCTCGACTGGCCGCGCGACCTGCTGTCGGCCAAGATCGGGCAATTGCACGCCATCGATCGCGGCGATGCCGAGGGTATCCTGCGCATCGGCGAGCGCATCCTGCCGGCCAACCGCGACAACCACTACGTCTGGGCGATGGCCGCCTTCGGCCTGGAGGAGTGCAACCGCCTCGACGAGGCCGAGGCGCAGGCGCGGCGCGCAATCGACATGGAACGGCGCGATCCGTGGGCGCACCATGTCTTGGCGCATTGCCTGGAGGCGCGCGGCCGCATGCTTGAAGGCGTGCGCTTCCTGCAGTCGATGGCCGACACATGGGAACGCTGCAACTCCTTCATGTATACCCACAACTGGTGGCACCTCGCGCTGTTCCTGATCGATCTCGATCGCCACAGCGAAGCGCTCGACCTCTTCGACAGGCGCGTATGGGGCGTGAAGAAGGATTTCTCCGAGGACCAGATCAATGCCGTCTCGCTGCTGGCGCGGCTGGAACTGCGGGGCGTCGATGTGGGCCCACGCTGGACCGACATTGCCACCCATGTCGAGTCTCGCCTGCACGAGCACTTCTCGCCCTTCCTCGACCTGCACTACCTCTATGGCCTGGCGCGCGCGGGTCGGCAGAGCGCCGTCACCGAGATGCTGGCCAGCCTTGAGGACCGCGCCGAGCGCGCAACGCGCAGCGAGCGCGCGGCATGGGCCGATTGTGCCGTCCCGGCGGCGCACGGCCTTGCGGGTTATGCCAAGGGCGACTTTGCCGAAGCGGCGCGGCTGCTGGGCTTCGCCATGCCGCATCTCGGCGCCATCGGCGGCAGCGTCGCCCAACGTGCATTGTTCGGCGCAATCCATCTCGACGCGCTGATCAAGTCCGGCTGGAACGACGCGGCGCTTGCCATCCTGCAGGCAGACGATCGCGAGCGACCGACGGTTCCATGGACCAAGCGCGCGCTCGGCGACCTCTATCGCCGGGTCGGTCGCAGCGAGCAGGCGCTTCTCGCCGACTACCAGGCCGAGCAGCTGGCGCGGCGCTACGCCCAGGGACAAGGGACATGACGAACGACCTCACCCAACTCGACGCCGCGGCGCTCTCGAAGCTCTACGGCAAGCGCAAGCTGTCGCCGGTCGAAACCATGAAGGCGGTGCTGCGCCGCACCGAGCGCGTCAATCCGACGATCAACGCGCTGCGGCGTGTCGACGCCGAGCTGTCGCTTAAGCTCGCGCGCGCCTCCGAGCGGCGCTGGAAGAAGGGCGAGCCGCTGTCGCCATTGGATGGCGTGCCTGTCTCGGTCAAGGAACTCGTGCGCGTGAAAGGTTGGCCCGCCTCGATGGGCAGCAAGCTCACCGACAAGAGTCCGGTCGACGCCGATGCGCCGGCGGTCGCCAGACTGCGCGAGGCGGGCGCCATCGTCTTTGCGCAGAGCACCAGCTCGGAATACGGCCACAAGGGCGTCACCGATTCGCCCCTGAACGGGATCACACGCAATCCCTGGAGTCTCGAGCGTACGCCCGGCGGCTCGTCGGGGGGCGCGGGCGCTGCGGTGGCGGCGGGGCTGGGGCCGATGGCGATCGGCACCGACGGCGGCGGCTCGGTGCGCATTCCCTCGAGCTTCACCGGGCTTGTCGGGCTCAAGGCGACGTTCGGGCGCGTGCCGGCCTGGCCGCCCTCGCTGACCGGCGATCTTTCCAACACCGGCCCGATGTGCCGCACCGCGCGCGACTGCGCGCTGATGATGGATGTGATCGCAAGGCCCGATGCGCGCGATGCCTACGCCTTGCCGGCGGACGGCATGCGCTATGACAAGGCGATCGGCGGCAAGCTCAAGAAGCTGAGGGTGGGCTTCGCGCTGCGCTTTGGCGACCATCCGCTCGATATCGAGGTCGCGGCCATGGTGACGAAGGCGGCGCGCGCTTTCGAGGACCTCGGCTGCAAGGTCGAGGAAGTCGAAGCGCCGTTCTCCTATGCCGATGCCGGCCGCACCTTCGTGATCCACTGGCTGAGCGCATTGCAACGCCTGCTGCAGCTCTTTCCCGAGAGCCGCCACGAGGAGTTCGACTCCAACCTGCTGGCGTCGGCCAAGGCGGGCCTGCGCTACTCGCTGCAGGACGTGATCGACGCTCAGGCGACGCGCCGCGAGCTCGCGATCGCCTGGAACCAGTTCTTCGCCAAGTACGACCTGCTGCTCTCGCCGGCGGTGGCGGTGCAGCCGTTCGAGGTCGGCAAGAACCTGCCGGACGGACGCGACGGCAAGGCCAACGCCCTGTGGTCGCCCTACACGGCGCAGTTCAACATGAGCCGCCATCCGGCGGCCGTGGTGCCCTGCGGCGTGAGTCGCCAGGGCCTGCCGATCGGCCTGCAGATCGTGTCCGGCCACTACAACGATGCGCTCGTGCTGCGCGCCGCGGCGCGCTATGCCGAGGCACACCCGATCGAATTCCCCGTCCTTCCGGAGGCCAAGCGATGACCGCCGATCTGGCGATGATGCCGGCGCACGAGCTGGTGAAACTCTACAAGGCGCGCAAGGCCTCGCCAGTCGAGGCGGTGCGGGCGGCGATCGCGCGCATCGAAGCCTTCAATCCGCAGCTCAACGCCTTCCAGCATCTCGATCCCGACGGCGCTTTGCGTGCCGCGCGGGCTTCGGAGAAACGCTGGAAGAAGGGCGGCAAGCGGCTGAGCGATCTCGACGGCGTGCCGGTCACCATCAAGGACATGGTGCTGACCAAGGGCATGCCGACACGCATGGGCAGTCTCGCCACCGACCCTGACGGGCCGTGGACCGTCGACGCCCCGGCGGCGCAGCGGCTGCGCGAAGCGGGCACGGCGCTGCTCGGCAAGACGACCTCGCCGGAATACGGCTGGAAGGGCGTCACCGATTCGAAGCTGTTCGGCGCGACCCACAATCCGTGGATGCTGGGCCGCACGCCGGGTGGTTCGTCCGGCGGCGGCGTGGCGGCCGAGGCGGTCGGCATGGGCAGCCTTGCGGTGGGCACCGACGGCGCCGGCTCGGTGCGAATCCCGTGTTCGTTCACCGGCCTGTTCGGGTTGAAGCCGACGCAAGGCCGCGTGCCGCTGTGGCCGCCCTCGGCCCAAGGCACGCTGTCGCACATCGGCCCGATGACGCGCACGGTGCGCGATGCGGCCATGATGATGAACGTGATGGCGCGGCCCGACTATCGCGATCCCTACGGCCGGCCCGACGACGACGAGGACTACGAAAAGGGCTTCGACAAGGGCGTGAAGGGTCTCACCATCGCCTACTCCCCCACCTTGGGGTTCGTCGAGCGCGACAGGATCGACCGCGATGTCGCGGTCGCGGTCGACAACGCGGCCAAGGTGTTCCGCACGCTGGGCGCACGTGTCGTCGAGGACTCGCCTGACCTGCAGGGCCTCGATCCGCGGCGCATCCTCAACGCCCACTGGCAGTCCAACGTCGCGGTGCTGGTGAAGACCTTCAGCCCCGAGAAGCGCGAACAGATGGATGCTGGATTGCTGAAGGCGGCGGAGGTCGGCGCCAACCTCGGCCAGGAGACGGTCGTGACGGCGATCCATCAGCGCCAGCAGCTGGCGGTGATCATGAATGCCTTCATGGCCAAATACGATCTCCTGCTCACGCCGACCATGCCGATGACGGCCTTCGCGGTGAATGAGAACGGCGCTTGGGGCGGCGACGGCGTCGACATCGGCTGGACGCCCTTCACGCTCACCTTCAACCTGACGCGTCAGCCCGCCGCGACCATACCGTGCGGCCTCGACCGCGAGGGCCTGCCGATCGGCCTGCAGATCGTGGGCGACCACGCGCGCGACGCGCTGGTCCTGCGCGCCGCGGCGGCCTACGAGCGCGTCCGGCCGATCGCGGCGCCGCCGATGGCGCATCAGCTCTAGTGTCCGCGCCGGCTCACTTCGCCGGCGCCACCTCGTGCATGCGTGCGGTCGTCTGTTCGACGACCTTGAGGGCCGGCCGGCGCACCCGGGGCGGTCGCTGTTGCGCGAGCTCGATCACCAGCGCCTTCTCGGTCGCGTTGCAGTACTTGGCGATCATCGCCGCGAGCTGGTCGAGCGTGTTGTCCTTCCCGCGCGCGTTGCTTGCCTCCTGGAGGTCGCCGAACACCCAGACGGTGTGTCGCTTGCCCAGCATGTCGAGGATCGGCTTGAGACCACTTTGCAGCATCTCCTCGAAGCGCTGGAGATCGGCCTTGCCGGCCGCACGATGAGAGGCGATCAGGGGCCCGATATCGTCGATGATCAGCACCTGCGCGTGGTACCACGGCCAGTAGTCGAGATTGTCCGGACCATTGTCGTTGCCGAGCGGCGCCTGGGCGGAGAATTCGAGCAGCGTGCCCAGGCTCAGGTAGCGCACCATGACGTCCCTGAAGGCGAACTCCGTGCCGATGCCCGCGGCAATGTCGGTGCGGCCCGAGCCGATCGGGCCGCCGATCACGATCTGCCGTGGTGCCGGTCCGCCCGGCGGCGCCCCCGCGTCGATCAGCTGTTGCAGGGCACGCGCCTTGTCCATGCCGAGGGTCCTCTGCAGATCGGCGAGGCGGAACAGGTAGGGCAACGACGCCTTTTGCCAGATCATCTTCTGGCGCACCCAACGCGGCGCCAGCAGAAGGCCGAGGATCAGGGCGAGCAGTACGCCGGCGAGCTGTGTCTTGATGTCGACGATGCCGCTCAGGGCCGACAGCCCCACGCCCAACGCCATGTAGAACGTCGCGATGGCGGCATTCTCGCGCAACAGATGGCGATCGAGCGGGAACAGGCGGGTCGCCCCGCGCACGGCCATGAAATAGGCCCGCACCTCCCAGCCCGCTACCAGGAGCACGCCCGCCACGAGAGTCGCCCAGGCGCCAGCGGCCGATGCGGCGGACCACAGGCCAAGCCAATGGCAGATCACCAGCCCGGCGACGAAATGCGCGACGAAGCCCTGGAAGATATGGCCCGTCTGGTCGGCCAGCCAGACGTAGGAATAGGTGATGGCGTCCTGGACCTCCTTGCCCTGGGCGTCGCGGAACGCCTGCTTCCATAGCATCCAGAAGGTCAAGGCTGGCGCTCGCGGCGCATAGTCGTTGGTCATGCGATACTCCCCACCTCTCGCACTGAGCGTTGCGTCCATGGAAGTTACGCTACCTGAGCGTGCATGGACCGGCAAGCGGACCCGCTGCAAAAAGAGAAAGCTCCTCTCCCGGACAGGGAGAGGGGCTTTCGCAAGCTCCCACGCGAAGCGCCGGCTCAGCTCTTCATCGCCGCCTTGACCACCTCAGGCGTGATCGGCAGCGAGCGCACGCGCGCGCCGACGGCGTTGTAGATCGCGTTGGCGATGGCCGGGGCCACCACCGTGACGGCGGGCTCGCCGCAACCCGACGGCGGGTCGTTGTTGGCGATGATGCTGATGTCGAGATCGGGCATCTGGCTCATGCGCAAGGGCGTGTAATCGTTGAAGTTCGAGACCTGCAACGCGCCCTTGTCGAGCGGTGCCTTCTCGTACAACGCCAACGACAGGCCCCACAGCGTCGAGCCTTCGATCTGCGCCCTGACACCATCGGGGTTGACGATGGTGCCGAGGTCCATGGCGAGCGTCAGCCGATTGACCTTGAACTCGCCGGTCCTGGGATCGACCTCGACCTGGGCGGCGCACGCCGTCCAGGTCGCGGTGGCACGCTCCTGAGCGCTCACGCAGGCGATGCCGATGCCGCTGTTCTTGGGCAGCGACACCGCGCCGTAGCCCGAGCGGCCGACGGCGGTGCGCAGCGCATTGGCGAGCTTCTTGGCGCCCACCTTGTTGTCGCCGGCGCCGTCGAGCAGGGCGAGCCGGAAGTCGACCGGGTCCTTGCCGGCGGCATGGGCGAGCTCGTCCATCATGCTTTCGACCGCCCAGAAGGTCCAACCCGGCGCCACTGAACGCAATTGACCGGACGGCGTCGCCTTCTGCGCCAGCTCGTTCAGGATGGCGCGCACCTGATGGTTGGGCACGGTGTACCAGAAGTCCGCGCCGTTCACCGTGAAGCTGTCGAGCGGGCCCTTCTTGTCGACCGCCGGGGTCAGGAACTCGGGGATGCCCCAGCGTGCGGTGGGCCACGCCGACACCACGTCGTGGGCGAAGCCGACGAGATTGCCGTTGGCGTCGAGCCCGGCCTTCACCTTCTGGTAGGTGAGCGGCCGCGTGAAGTCCATCTGCATGTCGTCTTCACGGGCGTAGATCAGCTTGACCGGCTTGCCGACAGACTTGGCGGCAAGCACCGCCGGGATCACCATGTCGGCGTCGAGCCGGCGGCCGAAGCCGCCACCCAGGAAGTACTGGTGCAGGACCAGATTCTTGGGGTCGACACCGGCGGCGGCGGCGGCGATGCCGCCGGTGCGCGAGGCGAACTGGTTGCCGGTGTGGACGTGCCACACGCCGTCCTTCTCGTACGCCAGGGCATTCATCGGTTCGAGCGGCGCATGGATGTCGATCGAGGTGAGGTACTCTCCCTCGAGCACCTTCGCGGCGCCGCCCAAGGCGCCGGCCGCATCGCCTTTCTTGACGAACAGCTGGCCCGAGTCGGCTGATTGCTGCAGGCGTTTGGCCTCGTCGATCAAGGTCTGGTCCGAAACGGTGGCGTACGGCCCCTTGTCGTAACTCACCTTGAGGGCCTCGGCCGCCTTCTTGGCTGCCGGATAGCTGGTGGCCACCGCCACGACCCAGCCCGAGGTCGTGCCGGTCTTGTCGTCCAGCGTCACCGCCTTGACGAAGCCTGGCACTTTCTTGGCCGCCGAGTCGTCAACCGCTGTCACCTTGGCGCCGTAGCGCACCGGCGGAACGACCGGCTTGCCGTACAGCATGCCGGGTGCCATCGCATCGATACCGTACTTCGCGGTGCCGTTGATCTTGGGCGGCACGTCGAGCTGCGGTACCGACTGGCCGACCAGCACGTACTGGTCGGGCGTCTTGAGCTTCAATGCCTTGAGCTCGTCGGCCGTCCACAGCCTGCTCGCCTTGCCGTCGGCGACGATCTTGGCGTAGCTCACCTTCTTGCCGGTCTTGGTGTGGATGACCTGGCTGTTGGATGCACGGCACTCGGACGCCGGCACTCCCATCATGGCAGCGCCTGCCTCGATCAGCGTGATTCGCCCG
>Ga0081539_10007268_pt1 | contig 10170 bp, 8 predicted proteins | sample TabmetS4T2R2_FD_71023 | JGI IMG/M metagenome (GOLD analysis project Ga0081539, IMG submission 71023) | Tabebuia heterophylla rhizosphere microbial communities from the University of Puerto Rico - S4T2R2 | ecosystem: Host-associated > Plants > Roots > Rhizosphere ... | reverse complement strand
GCTGCTGCGCGGGAATCGCCTGCGTCGGCTGCTGCTGTGCCTGCTGAATTTCGTGGTAGGTTTGCAGATATTCCTTGATCACCTGCCGCTGTTGGTCAACGTCGCCCTGCTGCCTAGAGTTCCGTACCGCCGCCTGCCGCCGTGAAATTTCCGCCTGCACTTCCTGTGGATCATAGATCGAGTCCATCACTTTCGCGTCGCTTAGGTCGGAGCCGATCAGCGAAATGCGCACGTTGCCTCGGTTGAACAGGTTGTTGAATAAGCCGTTGACTTCCGAACGCACATTGTCAATCTGTGCCACGCGGATACGCTCAACGTCGTTTTGCAGCCACAGCGGGCGCTGCCGGACCAGGGTAATCGTCTCATCGCTGATGATGAATAGGTCGTTGCGCCAGTCCCAGTCGGCAGCGTAGAACCAGAGCGCCCCGATGATCAGCATTCCCATGCCCAAACCCAGCCCTGCGCCGCCGCTCAGGGGGAAGTTGGGCAATATCAGGCTCAGCACCATCAGCCCCAGCGCCGCGAGAATCAGCAGCCCAGGCAGAAAGACGTGCCCCAGCCAGACAGTCGAGTGTTTGCGGTAGACCAGGTCGCCGTTGGCGGCGACGTACTTGGTGCGAATGAAGGGCAGCCCGATGTTCGCCTCGCGGTCACTCTTGTGGCTGGGCATCTGCTCGGCTTCCCGTGTTTGGAACATCCCCAACGCCTGCTGCACATCGTTGCGAACGGCGCTGCGCTGGCGCTCCTCAGCTTTCTCGCGGAAGCGGTCGCGCTGGGTGAAGACCATCGACTGAACGCTGTTCGCGTCGGGCATCATGTCCAGAAACATATTGATACCGCGCCCCGCCGTCTTGATCGTGATGTCGGCATAGCCAAAGATGCGCGCGAAGGGATCAGCCGCTGGAATCGAGGTTGTAATTTCCAGCACCTGATCCAGCGGAATTTCGCTGATGGTCGTCTCGAAGCCGATCAATCGGTGCCAGATGCGAACAATGCGCTGGTCGGTCAACACGACGCTGTCGTCCTGCCAGTCGTAGTACAGGTACGCGGCGATAATCCCCGGAATCACAATCGCCAAGCCTGCTGCGCCCAGCGCCAGAACCGGTGCCTGCCCCGCGATCAGCAGCGCCACGACGAACAGCGCAATCGCTACTGCGAACGCGATCCAGCTATGCCGCGCCAGCGCCCACCAGTGCCGCCGCCACACCTGTAGCACGGTCTCGTCGGTGCGCTGCCCCTTGAATAGCTTGACTCCCGTCTCGCGTTCCTGTGCCGTTCCGGTCTGGACGCGGATGTTGGCGCGAATTTCCGGGTACTGGCTGATCAACTGGACAAACGGCGCGCGCGGAATCATCAGCACAATTGCGGATTCAACGATGTGCAGCGAATATGGCTCGATACCAGTCGTATAGAGCGCCTCTTCATCGATGTACTGACCGCCCGTTACCACGCCGACGCTTTCCCGCGTGCCATCCGGCGCAGCGCGCGTCAGCACGCCGCGTCCGCTCACAAACAGGAACATGCCCTGCGTCGGCGCGCCTTCCTGAAGCGCAAGCTGCCCCGGCTCCAGCCGCAAAAGCTGGACAATATTTGAAAGCAGCCCGATCTGCGGCGGCGACAACTGCGCGAACAGCGGAAGCTGGCGAATATGGGACTGGATAAAATGGTCTGCCATAGCCATAGGCTCACTGTAAGTTATGCCTTTCATTCTACCAAAGATTGATATACTTTACGCTTTGCCCAAAAACGGAAGACTTGAAGCTGAACGAAGATTGATGACGACTCGGCAGCGCATTGTGCTCGTGGGGATCATGCTGGTGGCGGCATTCCTGCGTACCGAATACCTGCTTCAAATCGAGCACAACGTCGACCATGCATATCCCATCTGGCAGGCGCTGCAAACCCTGGATCGCGGCACATTCCCACTGACTGGACAGGGCACATCAGTGCTGTTCGCCAACCCGCCGCTCACAGGCTACCTTTACCTGCCGCTGGTGGCGCTCGCCCGTTCGTCGCTTGCTATCTATATCCTTGTGATCGCGCTCAACACGCTGGCAGTGCTGCTGGCGTTCCGCGTCGCGCGACTGCTTATTGGTGTCAACCTCGCGCTGGTCGCCGCCTTCCTGATGGCGGTCAATCCCTGGGTGATCGAGTACAGCCGCACCAGTTGGGTGCAAAGCCTGCTGCCGTTCTGGGTATGCGCGCTGGCATGGGCATTGTTCCCAGTGCTGCTGGGTACGGCGAAACACCCGTCTCGCCGCCTGCTGATCGCCTTTGCCATCCTCACGGCGCTAGCGCAAAGCTACCTGCTCGGCTTTTTGATGCTCGTTCCAGTCGGCATACTGATCCTGATCTTCTGGCGGCGCGTGCCGAAACGCGCGCTGGTGGCAGGCGTGGCGCTGTTCGGCGGGGCGACCCTGATTTACGGCGCGGGCTTGCTGGCGCAGCAGGAGGCGGTGGGAGCGCGGCTTATCAAATTCGGCGTGAACCCAGCACATTTCAGTGCTGAAGCTCTGAACCATGCGCTGCGGTTGATTACAGGCAGCGATTACGCGCTGGCACGCGGCACAGCCGCACCAATTGCCGATTTTGCGTTACGGCAGGATTTGAGCAGCGCCGCTCATGTTGTGTTACTGCTTACGCTGCTGGTCGGTGTGGGTGCGGCGCTGTGGCAGGTGCTTCGAGGCAACCAGCGCGACAAGACGATCATCTTGCTGGTGTGGTTCGTGCTCCCCATCTTGCTGATGAGCTACGTCGGACAGGTGGTGCATCCGTTTTACCAACTGCTGGGCTTGCCAGCGGGCTACGTGCTGATTGGCTGGGGCGTAGGCGTGCTGATACGGCTACAACCGCGTATTGCGTTCGCAGTCGTTACTGCCTTTCTTCTCCCATTTGGTGCGCTGATGGGCATCAACAGCGCGCGCTACTACCAGGAAACCGCTGCCACGCCGGGGATGCACGGATTAGGCGCACTGCCGTTGGAGGTTGGACTGAAACTGGGCGCTGCTCTGAGCGAGAACCTGCCCGGCACGGTCTACGCCGACGTGGACGAGTGGATACTGAGCAGCTTTTCCGGCACAACGCTGGACTTTGTGCGGGACGCGCGTGCCCCAGCCTTTAACTTCATTCCGCCGAGTGGGATGTATATCGCTGCTTATGCCGCTGGAGAAGCGCCTGCCGAGCCGCTCGGCGTGGCTTCGAGCATCGAGTTGACTTTAGCCGATGGCTCGAAGTTGGAGGTCTATCGTCTTTCGCAAGACGCCGAACGCTCCGTCACGGAAATGCTCAATATTCCCAGCGATCAGGGCATCACCTTCGAGAGCTATGAGCTGGCGCAGGATAGTGACCAGTGGACGCTGACAACCTACTGGCGCGTCGAGCAGCGGGTAGAAGGCATTGATCAGCGGCTGTTCGCTCCCTTCACGCACATTTTTGATGTAGATGGCAATCGTGCGCTAATCGTCGATGGGCAAGCGGTTCCCGGCTACGAGTGGCGCACGGGCGATCTTCATGCTCATCGCATGACCTTCACGCTGCCCGAAGGCACACAGCCGTTTACCATTCGCGTCGGACTGTACGATGCAGGCAGCAACCTGAATGCGATTTTCGTGGTGGAAAACGGCGAGTATTCGCCCGTGATTGAATTGCCGGAACTAATTAGGGATTAACAAGGGCGCAATTGGTTTATACTATCCCATAAATTCCATAGCAATAACAGGAGAGAGATTATGATACTCGTGCGCGATACCTTTCAAGCCAAGTATGGTCAAGGGGATGCGTTAGTTGCCCATTTCCAAGCCTTTCCGGTTGAATTGCCCGTTAAATTTCGGATTCTCACCGATGCCAGCGGCACGTTCTTCACCGTCGTGACCGAGTACGAGGTGGAGAGCCTCGCCGAATGGGAACGATTACTCCCAACAACCTTCAGTGATCCTGCATTTCCTGAGTGGTTTGCCAAGCAAGTACAGTTAGTAGAGAGTGGGCGACGCGAGTTCTTTCATATCATCGCGTGAAGCCAATAATCACTGCGTTCGAGAGGTACAGGCTATTCTGAGGAAGAGTCAACCGAAAACGTCGCCGTAATCAGCATGACGTAGCGGCGCAGGTCGTTGAGGATGGCTTCGCGCTCTGCATCAGGAATCAGGCTGAGCACGACGCGCAGTTGATCCATCAGGTCGTTCTGCACCGCCTGAAAGCGTTCCTGCCCTGCCTGCGTCAGCACCACGTCAACCGAGCGGCGGTCCGTGCTGTTGGTCTCGCGCTCGACCAATGGCGGCTCGAACGCTTCCAGGCGGTTGATCAGCCCGGTCATGGTCGCATTGGTCAAGCCATGCAGCCGCGCGATCTGCCCGATGGCGCTGTGCCCGCCCTGCTCGGAAAGCGTCTTGAGCACGTAGAACTGCGGCGTGGTCAAGCCGTGATCGGCAAGCCGCGCCGAGAGCAGTTTTTCGCCATCCAGCACCAGCCGGAAGACCATCGCCCACAGTTCATTAACGTCGTTTTCCAGCCGGTTATCCAAAGCTTTCCTATAATTTTCTGCGCCGCCTAACATGCACGAACTTATTCGCCCAGCGCGTCCCACACTTCCAGCTTGCCCTTCACACGGCGGATGACTTCGTCGGTGTATTCAGTCGTCGTCGCCGAGCCGCCGAGATCGTTGGTGCGAACCCCATCGTTCACGGCTTCCATCACTGCTTCGTAAATCGCGCGGCTGGCGTGGCTGGCGACTTCACTGTGCATATAGCGCAGCAACGCCGCACCCGCCAGGATCATCGCCATCGGGTTCGCAATATTCTTCCCCTCCAGGCTGGGCGCGGTGCCGTGCGGCGCTTCGGTGATCACGGTCTTGACCTCGAAATCCTCATCCATCGAGAGGATCACCGATTCCGCCCCGGCGATGCTGCCAAACATCTTCAGCACCAAATCGCTCATACTGTCGCCGTCGCGGTTGAGCGTCGGAATCACCAGCGATTCGCCCGTCGTTTCCAGCAGGAGCGCATAGGTTGCATCGATCAACTGCGGATCATAGCGCACGCTGGGGTAGCGCGCGGCTGCCGCGTCCAGTTCTTCCTTGAAGATGCCTTCGTAAACGGCGCTGACGGTATATTTGGGTCCGCCAAAAACTTTCGCGCCGCTGCGCTGGGCATAGCGGAAAGTGAATTCGGCGCAGGCGCGGCAGTTGCGGCGCGTCAGCTTGCGCGTGCTGTAGGCAACTTCGTCCAGCCCTTCGCCTTCACGCCATTCCTTCGCGCCATAAGCGTCTTCAACTGCCATGCGGACGACGGAGATCGGCGCGTAGACGCCTGCCAGCGGGCGCACCGAGGGAATACGCCGCCCGGTTCGCAAGATCACCTGCCCGTTGATCATTTCGCGGAGCAGCGCGTTCGGGCTGCCCACGTCGCCCGCGTTTTCTGGGGTGATAGTGGCGGCTTTGATGCCGAAGCCGGTTTGCTTGATGAAGTCTGCCGCCTCGGAGACCACCTGGTTTTTGGTCTTGCGGCGGTTTTCCAGCGACAGGTCGAAGGTTTTGAAGTCCACCTCGAAGCGTGTAACGGCGGGGTCGAGCACGCGCAGCGCCTCTTCAAGCAGTTCCTGCCCAGTTTGGTCGCCCTGGAGCACGGCGATTATCGGTTTGCTCACGCTGGTTATCCTCGCTTATGGTGGAAGATGCGGCGCAATTTTACGCTAGAATCCAGTCTAGGGGGAGTGGTGGATAAGCGCAACTATTCAAGGTCATGCGCTTCAGGGTCACGCCCAAGCATTGAACATTCGCCGTCGATAGGCACGAGGCATTTTCGCTTCCCGACTCAACATAACACTGTGCATTTACACATTTTGGGTTATTATAGCCGCGCAAAGCGTACTTGAACAAAGGACACTTTCCGTGAAAAAACTAACTCTGGCTACCCTACTGCTCGCAGCAACCCTTCTGGTTGTGCTGGGTGTGGGCAGCAGCGCCGCCCAGACTACGACCACTCCTACTCCCGCCGCAACCACTGCATCGGGTACGCCCCAAGCGACCAGCACGGGTCCTTTCAATACTACTGAAGGACTTCTGGTCGTCTGCGCGGACTCGGCGATTCTGAACTTCAGCGGCATCTCGCTGATCGGCTGGGATGTCTACTATCAGATTTTCTCCGGTCCATCCGGTTCCGGCACGGCGCTGACCAACCTACGACAGGTTCCGGTGGCGGGCGAGTATTCCGTCAGCGACCGTGTGACCTACAACAGCGGCGTCACCTTGGCAGCAGGAGGGCAGGCGAGCGCGAATGTTTCGGTTGCGCGCGAAAACGACCCGACCACTATCGACTACTCTTTCGTGCTAACCGACGTGCAGGATGGCTGCGCCGAGGCGACCGACACAGTTGCTACAGGCATTGATACGACTTCTGACGGAAGCAGCGGTGTTTCCAGCGGTGTCAGGGGGGTGAATACGAGCATCCTCGCGCCCAACGGTGGCTTCCTGAACCCGAACCTGACAGAAGAGCCGGAGGTTGTCATCGGCGCGCGCCTGAGCGACCGTTTCCGCTCAGAAACCCCCGGCTTGATCTTCGCCGAGTGCGATGCTTTCCCGCTGGCGGAACCGGGACTGGTTTACGATACCGACACGGTGACGATCTTCTGGTCGTGGTTCACTAAGACTGAAGAACTCATGGCGGATCACCTCGCCAACGCGGTCTACAGCGTCAAGCTCAACAATGCCGACCTGCCGATGACCACGCTCAGCGCGCCGACTGAGCGCGATGGCAACATCTACGTCTTCTACACGGCGAACGTGGGGCATCTGCGCCCCGGTCACTACGAGGTAGGCTATCTGCTGACGTGGACGAACCCGGTCAACGACGGCTTTGCCGATTTTGGACCCGGTACGGAGAACCCACGCCAGAGCAACATCTGCAACTTTGACGTGCTGCCAAACCCAGAGGGCACTGTCGTAACCAATTACACCGGGATGTACTTCCCAACCAATTTCGCCGTACACAACGTCCAGCCTACTGACACGCCATGACGCTGACGGAGCAGGCGGCAACGCTGCTCGACATCACACTCACGTCTGAACAGGTGGCGCAGTTTGAGACTTACGCCCGTGAATTGGCGGTCTGGAACGCACACACCAACCTGACCGCCATCACGGACGCCGATGCCGTGATGGTGCGCCACTTCCTCGATTCGCTCACGCTGTTCAAAGCGCCGCCGCTCAAAGCTTTGCTGTTTGCTGCCGGTACGCGCGTGATCGATGTGGGGACAGGGGCAGGCTTTCCCGGCTTGCCACTCAAGCTGGCGCAGCCGGAGATATACCTCGCGCTTTTAGAGGCAACCGGCAAAAAAGTCGCTTTCCTCGAACACCTCATCAATCTGTACAAACTGGATGGCGTGATCACGATCAAGGCGCGCGCGGAAGAAGCCGCCCACGATGAGGCGCACCGCGCCACTTATGATATTGTCGCGGCGCGCGCAGTGGCTCGCCTGCCCAGTCTGCTCGAATATCTGCTGCCATTTGCGAAGGTCGGCGGCTTTTGTGTCGCCATGAAAGGGCGCACCGCCCAGACCGAAGCCGAAGACTCCGTCCATGCGCTGGAAGTGCTCGGCGGGAGGCTCAAAAGCATCGAAACCTTTTCGCTCCCCGGCGTCGATGATCCGCATCATCTGGTGATCGTCGAGAAAGTCTCGCCGACGCTGAATCAGTACCCACGCAAACCCGGTATTCCCACGCGCCAACCGCTGTGATGCAGTTGATGCGCCTCTTTCCCAAGCCGCCTTACGACTTCCCCCGCACGCTGGCGGCAAACCGCTTCCTGTTCGTGATGAGCGAAGCAAGAGACAACAGATTTCGCCGCGTCATCCATGCGGGTGACGTACTGGCGCTGGTCGAAGTGTCGAGCGTTGGCACTGCTGACGTACCGGAACTGAACGCTAAAGTCTTGGCGGCAAACGGCACGGTCGATGACGCACTTCTGGCGGTGAAACTTCACCGCGTCCTCAACCTCGACGCCAATCTTGCTCCGTTCTATGCGGTGGCGGAACGCGAGCCTGTGCTGGCACAAACTGTCCGCCAGCTCTACGGGCTGCACAGTATGCAAGCCGACTCGCTGTTCGAGGCGCTGCTGCTGACCATGATCGAACAGCAGATCGCGCTCAAAATGGCGCAAGCCGCCGAGCGTTGGCTGCTGGCGTGGGGCGGCGAGTCGCTTACTTACGAAGGCACGATCTATTATGCCTTTCCCAGCGCCCAACGTATCGCGGCGGCGACGGGGACTGACCTGACGCCGCTGAAAATCACGTTTGGGCGGATGCAGCGCATGATCGATCTGGCGCAGGCGATAGTTTCCGGCGCGTTTGACCTGGAGAACCTGCGCGACCAGCCAGCCGACGTGGTCTACCGCGAGTTAGTGGCGCTCAAAGGCGTGGGGCACTGGACGGCAGCCTGGACGCTGGTGCGCGCTCAGGGACAGCATCCGTTCGTCGGCGCGTCAGATGTGGCGCTGCGGGCGGCGGTGAATTACTATTATCGTAGCTTGAGCGGGCGCGCGAACGTGGAGCTAGTGGAGCAAACCTTCGCGCAGTATGGCGAGTTCGCGGGCATCGCCGCTTTCTACACCATTATGCGCTGGGCATTCGACCGCTATTGATTATTCCAATGGCTCGTCGGTCACCAGGAGCTGTACCTGTACACGCCCGGTGTAGCCGCCGAGCGAATGCCCTACAACCAGCATATATTCCCCGTCTTTAGGAATGGGCACGTTGAACAGTAGGGCGCTCAGGTTGCCGCCCATGTCGTCGTCGCCAGCGACGGCATTGCCATCAGGATCGACCATCACCATCAGCGGATCGATATTCTGACTTTCGCCATCCACGCGGGCGCTGGCGAACTGCCCTTCCTCCGCTCGAAATGGCACGTGGTAGACGACGGCACGATCTACTTGGAGGATAACGCCTTCCCCGGTTTTGAGTTCTTCACTCTCCACAGGCTCAGGCTGAATCAGGTTGAAGAAATCGAGGTAGTCTGCTCCCGCAGCCTGTATATCGCTGTTGGCGGTGTTGATCTGCCCGCGATAGACGTACAAAACCGGGTTGGTCGCGTCGAGTTCGATGGCAGAACCGAGGTCTTCGAGCGCGGCATCAAAATTCTCCTGCTGCGCGTAGACCATGCCGCGACTGACCAGCGTATCGGGCGTGGTTTGGTAATCCAGCGACTGGGTGTAGTCTTCAAGTGCAGCGTCCAGCTTTTGCTGCTGGGCTTCAATGTCTCCGCGCAGCAGGTAGAGCGCGGCACTGTATTCGACTGGATCGTTCGCGCCCGAAAAGCGCAGCGCGCGGCTCACGTCTTCCAGCGCCGAATCCAGGTCGTCTAGCCCGATGTGCCCATGCGCCCGTTCATAATAGGCGAGGCTGTAGGTAGGGTTGAGCAGGATGAACAGGCTCAGGTCACGTACTGCCTTCTCATAATCCTGCGTGTCGAGCGCCGCGCCTGCCCGCGTGAGCAAATCCGGCGCGAGCGGTTGTGGCACATCGGATTGTGTGTTGGGGTCGGCTTCCTGCGCGCTGACGGGCAGCGCGGCGGCGAACATGAGGATCAGGACTAGGATAAGCAACTTCTTCATCATCTGCGCTTTCGACTTCACCTACCAATAAGCATAAGCCTGATTCCGAAATGGATGAGTATCTCTATTTGGTGTCGTATTCGCGGTACCACACGCCCAGCGCCTCGCGTGCGCGTACACGCGGCACGAGGTAGGTGCCAGTCGTCCAGCCTGCGTTGGGGATTTCACGGTAGGTGAAGGCTTGCAAGTCGCGGGCGATTTCGCTTTCGAGCCACTGTACCAGCCGCTTGCGGTTCATGATCACCAACAGCCCATCGGTATAGATATGCGCGTAAAAGTCGGCTTCGGTTGACCAGGGACCACCCGGCGTTTGCCGACTCAGGTCAGAATAGCGTTCAATCGCTAAATTGGGCGTGGTGAGGCGGGTGTAGGAGCTTTCGCATTTGACTTCGACGAACTGCACGCCGCCGTCGCTGCGGGCAATCAGCAGGTCGCCCGTATAGAAGTAGAACGAATCGTCTTGCAGGTCGCGGACTTCGGTGACATCGGCGCGGCGCTCAAACCACTGGACAACCCAGGAAACCAGGTCATAGGATTGGTCGCGCTTTTCCGAGAACTGATAGGTTTG
>Ga0081539_10007267_pt1 | contig 10171 bp, 9 predicted proteins | sample TabmetS4T2R2_FD_71023 | JGI IMG/M metagenome (GOLD analysis project Ga0081539, IMG submission 71023) | Tabebuia heterophylla rhizosphere microbial communities from the University of Puerto Rico - S4T2R2 | ecosystem: Host-associated > Plants > Roots > Rhizosphere ... | reverse complement strand
GCGCTCGTCGTCGACCAGCTGGAACAGGTCGCGGTCGCCGGAGACCACCTCGACCGGGGCCGGCTGGGTCGCGGCGAGGGTGCCGAGCACGTCGTCCGCCTCGTACCCGTCGACACCGAACGCCGGGATGCCGACCGCGGCAAGCACCTCGAGCAGCACCGGGAGCTGCTTCTCCAGGGCCGGTGGCACGATCTCGACGTCGCCGTGCGCGACCCGGTGCCGCTTGTACGAGGGCACCAGCGCGACCCGCCAGCGGGGGCGCCACGACGCGTCCAGGGCGCACACGACCCGGTCCGGCCGACGGGTGCGGACCAGCTGGGCGATCATGTCGAGGAAGCCGCGGATCGCGTTCACCGGCTCGCCGTCGGCCGTCCGGGCCGCGGACTCCGGAATGCCGTGAAAGGCGCGGAAGTAGAGGCTGGGCGCGTCGACGGCCAGCAGGGGTCGGTCGGTCACGCCGCCCAGCGTGACACACCACGAAACCCGAACGAACGTTAAGCTGACACCCGTGGTGGTCGACCGCATTCTGCCCAGCGACGAGGCGTACGCGTTGCTGGACCTGACCCGGGAGATCGGCGAACGGGAGCTGGCACCCCGGGCGGCGGACTTCGAGTCCCGCGGCGAGTTCCCGCGGGAGGTGATCCGGACGGTGGGGCGAGCCGGGCTGCTCGGCCTGCCGTACGCCGAGAGCGACGGTGGCGGCGGTCAGCCGTACGAGGTGTATCTGCAGGTGCTGGAGATCCTCGCCGGCAGCTGGCTGGCGATCGCGGAGGCGGTGAGTGTGCACACGCTGTCCTGCTTCCCGATCGCGGAGTACGGCACCGAACGGCAACGCAAACTGTTGCCCGACCTGCTCGCCGGGGACCTGCTGGGCGCGTACTGCCTGTCGGAGCCGCAGGGCGGCTCGGACGCGGCGGCGCTGGCCACCCGCGCGGTCCGCGACGGCGACGATTACGTGGTCACCGGTACCAAGGCGTGGATCACCCACGGCGGCCGGGCTGACTTCTACGCGGTGTTCTGCCGGACCGGCGGGCCGGGCCCGTCCGGCATCTCCTGCCTGCTCGCCGGCGCCGACACCGCGGGCCTGCTGCCGCAGCCGCCGGAACGCACCATGGGCCTGCGCTCGTCCGCGCCCGCGCAGATCGTCTTCGACGGTGCGCGGATCCCACCGGACCGGCTGGTCGGCGGGGAGGGCACCGGCTTCACCATCGCGATGCGGGCGCTGGACGCGGGCCGGCTCGGCATCGCCGCCTGCGCGGTCGGACTGGCCCAGGCGGCGGTCGACTACGCGGCGTCGTACGCCCGGGACCGCGAGCAGTTCGGCCGGCCGATCGCCGAGTTCCAGGGCGTGGGTTTCCTGCTGGCCGACATGGCCACACAGGTGTCGGCGGCGCGCGCGTTGACGCTCGCGGCGGCCCGGCTCAAGGACGCCGGTCGTCCGTTCTCGGTGGAGGCGGCGAAGGCCAAGCTGTTCGCCACCGACGTGGCGATGCGGGTCACCACCGACGCGGTGCAGGTGCTCGGTGGGTACGGATACGTGGCCGACCATCCCGTGGAGCGGTGGTTCCGCGAGGCCAAGGTGCTGCAGATCGTCGAGGGCACCAACCAGATCCAGCGCCTGGTGATCGGCCGATCGCTGACCCGGGGTTGACCGAAGAGTGAGTATCGTGACGCCGTGGAGGAGATCGACCGGGCGATCGTGGCCGCCCTCACCGCGGACGGGCGGCTGTCCTACACCGATCTGGCCGATCGCGTCGGGCTCAGCGTGTCCGCCGTGCACCAGCGGGTCCGCCGGCTCGAGCAGCGGGGCGTGATCGCGGGCTACACCGCCCGGGTGTCGTTCGAGGCGCTCGAGCTGCCGCTCACCGCGTTCGTGGCGATCCGCCCGTTCGACCCGTCGCAGACCGACGACGCCCCGGAGCGGCTGGCGCACCTCGCCGAGATCGACTCCTGCTACTCGGTGGCCGGCGAGGACTTCTACCTGTTGCTGGTGCGGGTGGCCGGCCCGGCCGACCTGGAACGGCTGCTGCAGCAGATCCGGACCGCCGCCAACGTCACGACCCGTACCACGGTGGTGCTGTCCACACCGTACGAGAACCGCCCGCCCAAGATCGTGACCGACTGAGGGCCACCGCGCACCGGGCGACGTATCCGGGCCGATCGGATATATCTCAGTATCCTAGGATGCCCTAGGCGGTGTGCGGCACGCGTCAGCGGTTTCAAGTCGGAGCCCTCCGGGCACCGACTGACAGAGAACAGGGAGGTTGACGATGAGCTTCACCGACAAGGCCAAGAACAAGGCCGAAGAGATGACCGGCAAGGCCAAGCAGCGCATCGGCGACGCCACCGACAACGAGAGCCTCGTCGCCAAGGGCCAGGCGGAGGAGTCCGCCGCCAACACCAAGCAGGCCGGCGAGCACCTGAAGGACGCGGGCCGCGACATCCGCGACGCGTTCAGCTGAGCCGGCTGGCTCCGCTTCGCCGTCAGGTCACGTCCTGGGCGACCTGCTTGCGCCACCACTGCCGGCCGGACTCCGGCAGCGTGTCGATCGGGTCGTAGTAGGCGTACAGCTTGGTCAGCGCGTCCGCGTCGTCGGCCTCGATGGACGTGCGGTAGTTCTTCGTCCAGTACGAGATGCCGTGCTCACGGTCGTACTCGGCGACCATGTGCACCCACCGTTTGCCCACGAACGGCACGTCGCAGACGATCCGCGGCGTCGCGTAGCCGGGCAGATAGCCCATCAGGTCGTGCTGCAACTGCTGGGCGGACCAGACCGGCACCCGCCAGTGCTCCGCGTGCGGGATCATGTCGCACATGTAGAAGTAGTAGGGCAGGATGCCGGCCTCGCCCTGTAGCGCGAAGCACAGGTCCAGCAGGTCGTTCGCCGTGGCGTTCACGCCGCGTAGCAGCACCCCCTGGTTGCGGACGTCCCGGACGCCGACCTCCAACAGCATCCGGGCGGCCCGGGCGACCAGCGGGGTCAGCGAGTTGACGTGGTTGACGTGGGTGTGCACGGCCAGGTTGACCCCGCGCCGCTGGGCGATGATGGCGACCCGGTTGAGGCCCTCCACGACCTCGCCCTGCAGCCAGTGCTGGGGCAGGCCCATGAGGGCCTTGGTGGCCAGCCGGATGTCGCGCACGGTCGGCACCGAGAGCAGCCCCATCAGGTACGTCTCGAGCTGCCGCCACGGCACGTTGGCCACGTCGCCGCCGGACACCACGACGTCGCGGACGCCGGGGTGCGCCGTCAGGTACGCCAGGTGCGCCTCGAACCGGTCCACCGGCTTCAGCGTCAGCCGCAGCTTGTTCACCGCCGGGGTGGAGTTGCCGACCAGGTCCATCCGGGTGCAGTGGCCGCAGTACTGCGGGCAGGTGGACAGCAGCTCGGCGAGCACCTTGGTGGGGTAGCGGTGGGTGAGGCCCTCGGCCACCCACATGTCGTGCTCGTGCAGCGAGTCGCGGGTGGCGTGCGGGTGCGACGGCCAGTCGACGTGCCGGTCGCCGGCCACCGGGATCATGTAGCGGCGGACCGGGTCGGCGTAGAACGAGTCCGTGTCGGGGGTGCGGTCCGGCACCATGGTGTTGAGCATCTGCGGCGGCAGCAGCATCGACATCGTGGCCAGCCGCTGCTGGTCGGTCTCCAGGTCGGCGTAGAACCGCTCGTCGAGGAGGTCGCCCATGACCGCGCGCAGCTGACGGACGTTCTTGACGCAGTGCGCGCGCTGCCACTGCGCCGATTCCCACTGCTGCACCGTGACGTCGCGCCAGCCGGGGAAGCGGGTCCAGTCCGGCTCGATCAGGGTGCGGCGTTCGTACTGGTACGGCTGCCCGGCCGCGGTGGGTGCGAGTGTCACGGGACCCCCCTCGTCGATGATCGGTTCCATCGACGATACTTGAGAATCTACGGTCTAGAAACCTCTGTGACGAAGGATTTACGGTAGACACGGGTCAGCGGAGGATGTTTCTTAGGAGGATGGTGAGAATGCCGGGGTCCGTGGGGCTGTCCCGGGTGGTCGAGCCGCCCGGTGTCCTGCCGCAGGCGGCCTGGCGGCTGGACGCCCGGCCGGAGATCGGCGCCGACGAGGCGCGAATCAGGGTCGAACGGCTCAATCTGGACGCCGCGAGCTTCCGGCAGCTGGCCGAGAAGCACGGCGGGAACGGCACCGCCGTGCGCGCCGAGGTGCTCGAGATCATCGGTACGCGCGGGAAGATGCACAATCCGGTCACCGGTTCGGGCGGGATGCTCATCGGCGTGGTTGACGAGGTGGGCCCGGAGTCGCCGGTGCCGGTGAAGCCGGGGGACCGGGTGGCCACGCTGGTGTCGTTGACGCTGACCCCGCTCGAGGTCACCGACGGGCTGCGCCGCTGGGACGGTACGGGCGAGCAGGTCCCGGCCGAGGGTCACGCGATCCTGTTCGGCCGGTCCGTGGTGGCGGTGCTGCCCGACGACCTGCCGCCGGAGCTGTCCCTGGCCGTGTTCGACGTGTGCGGCGCCCCCGCGCTGACCGACCGGGTGGTGCGGGGACACGCGGCCGCCGGGATCCCGGTGACGGTCGCGATCCTGGGCGGGGCGGGCAAGAGCGGTGCGCTGGCACTGGCCGCGGCCCGGCTGGCCGGCGCCCGTACGCTCGGGGTGGTCGTGTCGGAGGCCGAGCGGGACGCGCTGACGGCGGCCGGGCTGGCCGACGTCACGGCGATCGCCGACGCCCGCGATCCGGTCGCGGTGTCCGCCGCGGTCACCGGTGCGCTGGGCGGCCCGGCCACCGTGACCGTGGTGTGCGTCGACGTGCCGGGCTGCGAGCACGGCGCGATCCTGGCCACCGCGGACGGCGGCACGGTGGTCTTCTTCTCGATGGCGACGAGTTTCTCCGCGGCGGCGCTGGGCGCCGAGGGCCTGGCGGCGGACGTGACGATGCTGATCGGCAACGGGTACGTGCCCGGTCACGCCGCGTTCGCCGTCGATCTGCTGCGCCGGGTGCCGCCGGTGCGCGCGTTGTTCGAGGCCCGGATCGCGGGACACTGACCGCCATGCACCCGGAGACGCTCTTGCACGGCGGCCGCCTCTACTCACCCGCCGACCCGCGGGCCGGCGCCCTGCTGGTCCGCGACGGCCGGATCGCCTGGCTCGGCCCGTCCTCGGACGCCCCGCCGGCGGACGTGTCGGTCGATCTCGACGGCGCGCTGGTCACGCCGGCGTTCGTGGACGCCCACCTGCATGCCACCGACACCGGGCTGGCGTTCGACGGCCTGGACCTGTCCGGCGTCGGGTCGGCCGGCGAGCTGCTGGACGCGGTGGCCGCGTTCGCCGCGACCCGGCCGGCCGGCGGGGTGGTGCACGGCCACGGCTGGGAGGAGACGGCCTGGCCGGATCAGACGCCACCGACGCCGGCGGAGCTGGACCGGGCCGCGGGCGGCCGCCCGGTGTACCTGTCGCAGGCGTCGGTGCACTCCGCGCTGTGCTCGACCGCGCTGCTGCCGGCGGCGGTGGGCGTGCCCGGATACGACCCGTCCGGCTGGGTGCGGGAGCAGGCGCACCACGCCGTCCGGGCGGTGGCGCTGGGGTCGCTGACCGCGGCGCAGCGCACCGCCGCGCAGCACAGGGCGCTGTCCGCGGCGGCCGAACGGGGGATCGCGGCGGTGCACGAGTGCGGCGGGCCGGGCACGTCCAGCGAGGCCGACTTCACCTCGGTGCTGGCCCTGTCCGGTGCCGGGTTGCCGCGGGTGGTGGGGTACTGGGGGGAGCTGGGTGCCGCCGCGAAGGCCCGGGAGCTGGGCGCCGCCGGCGCGGCCGGCGACCTGTACGCCGACGGGGCGCTGGGGTCGCGGACCGCGTCGCTGCGCCGCCCGTACGCCGACGGGCCGGGTTGCGGCGAGGCGTTCGTGACCGCCGAGCAGGCCGCGGCGCACGTGCTGGACTGCGTGGCGGTCGGCGTGCAGGCGGGGTTCCACGCGATCGGCGACGCGGCCATCGAGACCGTGCTGGACGGGTTCGCCCGGGCGGCCGCCGCGATCGGCGTGGACCGGCTGCGCGACGGCGGTCACCGGATCGAGCACGTGGAGCTGGCGGACAAGGCGATGATCGCCCGGTTCGTCGAGTTCGGGCTGGTGGCCAGCGTGCAGCCGGCGTTCGACCGGCTGTGGGGCGGCCCGGACCGGATGTACGCGCAGCGGCTGGGCGCCGACCGGGCACTGGCGTCGAACCCGATCGGGGCGATGCACGCGACCGGGGTGTCGCTGGCGTTCGGGTCGGACTCGCCGGTCACGCCGCTGGACCCGTGGGGGGTGGTGGCGGCGGCCGCGGCGCCGCGGAACCCGGCGTACCGGATGAGTGTGCGGGCGGCGTTCGCGGCGTCGACCCGGGGCGGCTGGCGGGCGGCCGGGATCGGCGGCGTGGGCGTGCTGGCACCGGGCGCGGCGGCGACGTTCGCGGTGTGGGACACGCCGGCCGGCCTGCGGGACGGGTTGCCGGCGCTGCTGCCCGACGCCGACGGCGCGGAGCCGCCGCGGCCGGTGTGCCGCCGCACGGTGCTGGACGGCGAGACGATCTACGAGGGGTGACCATTCCCCGTCTCGCCGATCTTGGAGTTGTGGTTGGAACGGACCGGGCGATAAACGGCAAAACGGCAACCACAACTCCAAGATCGCGGGGAGTTTCGGCGGGGAGCACGGAGCGGGAGGCAGGGGAGGGACAGTGGGGAAGCTGGATCTTGACGCGGGGGTGGTGCGGCGGGCCCGGGAGCTGGCCGCGGCGGCCGGGCAGCCGGTGGTGGACCTCGCCCGGTCGCACACCACCGTGTCGGTGGAGCGGGCGGTGCTTCGCCTGGCCGGTGTGCGCGGCGCCGACCCGGACGGCATCCCGTGGGTCAACCACCTGGTCGACGCGGTCCGCGCCGACGTCGGCCTGGGGCACGGTGTCGCCGTTCCGGTGTTCGCCGCGCTCGCCGCGCAGGGCGTCGACGAGGTCACGGTGCTGGCGCAGAAGGCGGCGGCCGGTTCGGTGCGGTTCGCCGTACCCGGGAAGAGGGCCGAGCTGGCGGCGGCCCGCCGGGCCGCACGGCGGGCGACCACGACGGGCCTGAAGACCATCGACCGGCGGCGGGCCGAACGGGACCGGCTGATCAGCCGGTACGGCGATCCGCGGCAGCGGCCGTGGATCTACCTGATCGTGGCCACCGGCGACATCTACGAGGACATCCCGCAGGCGCAGGCGGCGGCCCGGGCCGGCGCCGACGTGATCGCGGTGATCCGGTCCACCGGGCAGTCGCTGTTGGACTACGTGCCGGAGGGCGCGACCCGGGAGGGCTACGCCGGCACCTACGCCACGCAGGAGAACTTCGCCCTGATGCGGGCGGCGCTGGACGAGACGTCCCGGGAGGTCGGCCGGTACGTGCGGCTGACCAACTACGCGTCCGGGCTGTGCATGCCGGAGATCGCCGCGCTGGCCGGCCTGGAACGGCTGGACATGATGCTCAACGACTCCATGTACGGGATCCTGTTCCGCGACATCAACCCGATCCGCACGTTCGTCGACCAGCGGTTCTCCCGGCAGGTGCACGCCCGCGCCGGGATCATCATCAACACCGGTGAGGACAACTACCTGACCACCGCGGACGCCGTCGAGGCGGCGCACACGGTGACCGTGTCGCAGCTGCTGAACGAGTTCTTCGCGCACGAGGCGGGGCTGGCCGACGCTCAGCTGGGCCTGGGTCACGCGTTCGAGATCAACCCGGATCTGCCGGAGTCGTTCCGGCTGGAGCTGGCGCACGCGCTGCTGGCCCGCGAGCTGTTCCCGGACGCGCCGCTGAAGTGGATGCCGCCGACCCGGCACATGACCGGCGACGTGTTCCGCGGCAACCTGCTGGACGGGTTCTTCAACCTGGCCGGGACGCTGACCGGGCAGGGGATCCTGCTGGTCGGGATGATGACCGAGGCGGTGGTGACGCCGTGGCTGTCCGACCGGGACATCGCGCTGCAGAACGTCAGGTACGTGCTGGGCGCCGCGGGTGGGCTGCACGAGGACTTCGCGCCGGCCCCGGGCGGGTTCATCCAGCGCCGCGCGCACCAGGTCCTCGACGAGGCGGTCGACCTGCTGGCCCGGATCGTCGACGACGGCCTGCTCAACGCCATCGCCGACGGCACCTTCGGGATCATGAAACGGCCCGCGGACCGCGGCAAGGGCCTGGACGGGGTGGCCGCGCACGAGCCGGACTACTACAACCCGGTCACGGAGGCGCTCGATGGCGATCGTTAGGCCCTACGGCGACACCACCGGCGACGGGATGGTGCAGGTGTCGTTCACGCTGCCGATCCCGCACGACAAGCGCGCCGAGGGCGCCGCGGTCCAGCTGGCCGCCACGATGGGCATGGACCCGGCGATGCTCGTGCACGCCCGGCCCATCGGCGACGGATACACCTTCTTCGTGGTGTACGGGCGGGTGCACCACCTGGTCGACACCGACAGGGTGCAGGTCGTCGAGCGGGACTTCCCGCTGCTGTCGGCCAAGGAGGTCAACGCCGCGATCAAGCGCCGGCTGCGCCGCCGGCTGACCGTGGTGGGCGCCTGCATCGGCACCGACGCGCACACCGTCGGCATCGACGCGATCCTCAACCTCAAGGGCGTCGCCGGGGAGAAGGGCCTGGAGTACTACCGGGAGCTGTCGGTCACCAACATGGGCGCCCAGGTGTCCGTGCCGGACCTGGTCGAGACGGCCCGGGCCCGCCGGGCCGACGCGGTGCTGGTGTCCCAGGTGGTCACCCAGCGGGACGCGCACCTGCAGAACACGCGGGCCATGTCGGCGGCGTTCCGGGAGGCGCTGCCGGCGGGCCGGCGGCCGCTGCTGGTGGTGGGCGGCCCCCGGTTCGACGAGACGATGGCCGGCGAGCTGGGCGTGGACCGGATCTTCGGCCGCGGCACCACGCCGCGCGAGGTGGCCTCCTATCTCGTCCACGCGCTGGTGGGGGACGCCGCATGATCACCGTGACGCACCGGCGGTACGTGCCGTACGCGCACGCCCACTACGCCGGGAACCTGGTCGACGGCGCGTACTCGCTGGCGTTGTTCGGTGACGTCGCCACCGAGGTGTGCATCCGGCTGGACGGCGACGAGGGACTGTTCGCGTCCTACTCGGATGTCCAGTTCCGGGCGCCGGTGCGGGCCGGCGACGTGCTGGAGGTCACCGGGACGGTGACCCGGATGGGCACCCGGTCGCGGACCATCGAGTTCACCTCCACCGTGGTGTGCCGGGGCACCGAGGGGTCCGGCGCGGCCGTCCTGCCCGAACCCGTCGTCGCGGTGACGGCGACCGGCACGGTCGTGGTGCCGCCCCGGCGATGAGCTGCGCCGTCTGCGTGGACGTCGGGTCCACCTACACCAAGGCGTGCCTGGTCGACCTTTCCGCGGGGCGGCTGGTGGACCGGGCCGAGGTGCCGACCACCGCGGACTCCGACGTGCTGACCGGAATCGACACGGCGGTGGCTCGCCTGTCCGGCACCGGCGAGTGGTACGTGTGCTCGTCGGCGGGCGGTGGCCTGCGGCTGGCCGTGGTCGGGTACGAGGCGCTGGTCACCGCCGAGGCCGGGCACCGGGTCGGGTTGTCCGCCGGCGCGCACGTGGTGCACGTGGCGGCGGGTCCGCTGACCGGTGCCGGGATCGCCGCCGTGCGGGCGGCCCGGCCCGATGTGATCCTGCTGGTCGGCGGCACCGACGGCGGTGACGGCGCGGTGCTGCTGCACAACGCGGGCCGGCTGGCCACGGCGCGGCTGCCGGCGCCGGTGGTGCTGGCCGGCAACGCCGAGGTGCGCGCCGAGGCGGCCGCCCGACTGACCGGCCGGGGCCTGCCGGTGACCGTCACGTCGAACGTGCTGCCGCGGATCGGGACGCTGGATCCCGGGCCGGCGCGGGCGGCGATCCGGCAGATGTTCCTGCGGCACGTGATCGGCGGCAAGCGGCTGTCCCGCGGACCGCGGTTCGCGTCGCTGGTGCGCGCCGCCACCCCGGACGCGGTGCTGGCCGCGGTGGAGGTGCTGGCCGAGGTCACCGGCGCCGGGGTGCTGGTGGTGGACGTGGGCGGGGCCACCACCGACGTCTACTCCGCGCTGCAGCCGGACGCGGAGGCCGCGGCCGGGCCGCGGCGGGACGTGGCCGGAACGCTGTGGCGGGCCCGGACCGTC
>Ga0081539_10007266_pt1 | contig 10173 bp, 10 predicted proteins | sample TabmetS4T2R2_FD_71023 | JGI IMG/M metagenome (GOLD analysis project Ga0081539, IMG submission 71023) | Tabebuia heterophylla rhizosphere microbial communities from the University of Puerto Rico - S4T2R2 | ecosystem: Host-associated > Plants > Roots > Rhizosphere ... | reverse complement strand
GCCACCTTCCTCTGCACCCACACGATCATTCCGGTGATGAAGGAGAAGCGCAGCGGCAAGATCGTCAACCTGGCCTCGATCGCCGGCCGGGGTCTCAGCTTCAACAGCTCCAGCGCCTATGCCGCGGCCAAGGGCGGCATCATCGCCTTCACCCGCAAGCTCGCCTTCGAGCTCGGGCCCGACGGCATCAACGTCAATGCCATCGCGCCCTCGATCACCCTGACCGAGCGCATCCGGCCACACTGGGACAAGCGCTCGCAGGCCTCGCAGGCCGAGGAGATCGAACGCACGCCGCTGCGCCGCGTCGCCGAGGCGGCCGACCAGGCCAATGTGATCTGCTTCCTCGCCTCATCAGACGCCGACTTCGTCACGGGTCTGACGATCGACGTCACGGGCGGCCTCTAGGGAGAACCAAATGGCAGGCAAGGTCGGATTCATCGGACTCGGCGCCATGGGCGGGCCGATGGCGCTCAATCTCGCGAAGGCCGGCCACAAGCTGGTGGTCCACGACATCGACCAGAGCAAGACCGCGGCGGTGCGCGCTGAGGGCGCCGAGCTTGCGGGCAATGCCGAGGCGGTGGCGGCGGCGGTCGACCGCACCATCCTGATCGTCGAGACCACCGACCAGGCCAAGGAGGTGATTGCGGGCGAGCGCGGCATCATCAAGGGCGCCAAGGCGGGGCACATCGTCGTCTGCATGTCGACCATCGATCCCTTCGCCGCGCGAGAGCTTGCCGACCAGCTCAAGGCAAAAGGCATCGCCATGGTCGACGCGCCGGTGAGCGGCGGCACCGGCCGCGCCCAGTCGGGCGAGCTGTCGGTGATCGTGGGCGGCGACAAGGAGATCGTCGCGAGGTGCGAGGACCTGTTCAAGGCGATGGGCAACCGCACCTTCCATATGGGGCCGCTCGGCAGCGGGCTCGCCATGAAGCTGGTCAACAACATGCTGGTGCAGGTCAACACCGTGGCGGTGGCCGAGGCGCTGGTGCTGGGCGTCAAGGCGGGCCTCGATCCGCAGGCGATCTACGACGTCGTGCGCGTCTCGACCGGCGCCAGTGCCGCCTGGGAGCTGCGCGTGCCGCGCATCCTGAAAGGCGACTACGAGCCCGGCGGCACGGTCGACATCTCCTACAAGGACCAGGAACTCGAGACCGCCTTCGCCAAGCGGCTCGGCGTGCCTGTGCTGCTCGCGAACGTGACGCAGCAGGTCTACCAGATGGCCCGCGCCCAGGGCCTCAACAAGCAGGACGGCTCGGCGGTGGTGAAGATCTTCGAGCAGTTCGCCGGCGTGAAAGTGAAGGGGGAGTAGCGATGACCACGTTCGTGCTGATCCACGGCGCCTATCAAGGCGGCTGGATCTGGAAGCCCACCGTCGAGCAGCTTCTGGGCAAGGGCCATCGCGTGTTCGCGCCCACACTCGACGGCTGCGCCGAGCGCAAGGGCCAGGTGCGCGCCGGCATCACCACCGAGAGCCACGCCGAGGAGATCGCGAACCTCCTGTTCTACGAGGACCTGAAGGACGTCGTGCTGGCCGGCACCAGCACCGGCGGCATGGTGATGGCGCGCTCAGCCGAGCTTGTGCGCGAACGGGTGGCGCGCGTGGTGTTCGCCGACGCGCTGGCGCTCATGAACGGTGAGGCGCTGCCCGACATCGTCAAGCGTCCGACCGCGGTCAATACCGAGCTGACCAGCGGACCTTCGAAGCAGGACTTCGAGAACCGCCTGTTCAAGGATCTCGATCCGGCGATGCGCGCCTGGGCGATCGAGCGCTGCACCATGCATCCCATCGCCACCATGACCCAGCCGGTGAAGCTCGAGCGCTTCTGGGACCAGTCGTGGAATGCCTCGGTGATCTGGTGCAAGCAGAGCAGCAACCCGCCGGTCGCCCATCAGCGCCGATGCTGCGAGCGGCTGAAGGGCCGCTGGCACGAGCTCGACACCGGCCACTATCCCATGCTGAGCGAGCCCGCGGCGCTCGCCCGCCTGATCGCAGAGGGCTGATGCGATGGCGAAGGAGACCACCTCCGGCCTCGGCTCGATGTTCCAGAGCGGCGCGCGCGATCGCAACGAGCCGACGCGTTTTGGCCGCATCTACAAGCCCGATGACGCCTGGCACGCCAAGGCGCCGGCCGAGCCGATCCTCGAGCCCGAACTCGCGATCGTCGACACCCACCATCACCTGTGGGACTTCCCGGGCTTCCGCTACCTCCTCGACGAGCTGCTGGCCGATCTGAACAGCGGCCACAACATCGTCGCCACGGTGTTCGAGGAATGCCGCTCGATGTACCGCAGTCGCGGGCCGGAGGAGATGAAGCCGGTGGGCGAGGTCGAGTTCGTGGCCGGTGTCGCCGCCATGAGCGACAGCGGCCGTTACGGGCCGGCGCGCATCTGCCGCGGCATCGTTGGTTACGCCGACCTCGCGTTGGGCGATCGCGTGGCCGAGGTGCTCGAGGCCGAGATCGCGGCCGGCGGCGGGCGCTTCCGCGGCATCCGGTACTCCGCCGGCTGGGACGCCGATCCCATCATCGGCAACAGCCATGGCGTGTTGGGACCGGGCCTCTATCGCGACGCGAAGGTCCGCGCCGGCATGAAGCAGCTCGAGCGGCTCGGCCTGGTGCTCGATGCTTGGCTGTTCCATCCGCAGCTTGCCGAAGCCGTCGAGCTGGCCCGCGCGTTTCCCAACGCCCGCATCGTGATGTGTCACATGGGCGGGCCGCTGGGCTACGGGCCTTACGCCGGCAAGAAGGACGAGGTCTTCGCCAACTGGAAGGCGTCGATGACCGAGCTCGCCCGGTGTCCCAACGTGTCGGTGAAGCTCGGCGGCGTCACCATGCGGCTCGCGGCCTACGACTACGGCAAGCTGCCGGCGCCGCCCTCGTCCGAGGCGCTTGCCGGCTACTGGGGTCCGTACGTCAAGACCTGCATCGACCTGTTCGGCCCCGACCGCTGCATGGTCGAGAGCAACTATCCGGTCGAGAAGATGGGCATCGGCATGCCGGCGCTGTGGAACATGTTCAAGCGCCTGACCGTCGGCGCCTCGGCCGACGAGAAGAAGGCGATCTTCAGCGGCACGGCGAACCGGGTGTATCGGCTGGGGCTGGCAGGTTAGGCCGCCAGCTTCACCACGGTCTCGATCTCGGGCAGGCGCTGGTCGATCTTGTCCGGCCGCTGGCTGCCCAGGTTCGGGATCAGGCGGTGCACGCCGAGGTCGGCGTATTGCTTCACGTGATCCGGCGCCATGTTCATCGGCGGCGTGATGATGATCTCGTATTTGTCGTCGCGCTTGCGGCCGGCCCTGGCGAAGGCGGCATCGAGCTTGTCGAGCATCTGCTTGGCGCGCGCCGGATCGAGGTTGAAGCCGTACCAGCCGGCGCCGAACTTCACGGCGCGGGCGAAGGCGGCATCGGCGTAGCCGCCGACGATGATGGGCACGTGCGGCTTCTGGATTGGCTTGGGATCGAGCCGCATGGTCTCGAACGTCACCCACTTGCCCTTGAAGTCGACCACCGGCTCGGTCCACAGCCGGCGCATGACCTCCAGGAACTCATCGCAGCGCTTGCCGCGATCCTCCCAGCGGTATCCGCAGGCCTCGACCTCTTCCTTGTTCCAGCCGACGCCTATGCCGAAGTCGATGCGTCCGTTGCTCAGCCAGTCGAGCGTGCACATCTCCTTGGCCGTGTAGATCGGATTGCGCTGCGGGACGAGCGCCACCCCGGTGCCGAGCCGAACCTTGCTCGTGGCGGCGGCGAGAAACCCGAAGGTCGCCGTGACGTCGAGCATGCCGCCGCCTTCGGGCACGGGGATGCGGCCGTCCTTGGAGCCGGGATAGCCATAGGTGTTCTTGTCGAACAGGGCGACGTGCTCGCCCATCCAGATCGATTCCAGACCGGCATTCTCGGCGCGCCGGCCGAAGTCCATGATCATTTTTGGCGTCGCCTGGGGCGACATGAAGGTCGCGAAGACTCCGACTTTCATGATGCTGCTCCTTCAGTTGAGGCGCGCGGCATGCGCCATGACCTCGATGGCCTCGGGCTGGCGCGACCGCACGCTGATCGTATCGGCGCCGCAATCCTCCCAGGCGCGATAGCGCTCGCGGATGCGCGCCGGCGGGCCGACCAGCGACTTCATGTCGACCCATTCGTCGGGCACGGCGGCGATCGCCTCGTCCTTGCGATGGGCGAGATAGAGCTCCTGGATGCGCTTGGCGGCGTCGCCGAAGCCGCGGCGCACCATGATGTCGTTATGGAAGTTCTTGTTCTTGTGGCCCATGCCGCCGACATAGAGCGCGACCTCGGGTTTCAGCCTGGCCAGCGCCGCCTTGACGTCGTTCTCGACCTCGACATGCACCGAGGCGGTGATGGCGAAGTCCTTCATGCTCTTGCCGTTGCCGGCGCGCCTGAATCCTTCCTCGAGCCACGGCCGGTACTCGTCCATGGCGCCCGGCATGAAGCCCATGGGCAGCCAGCCGTCGGCGATCTCGGCGGTGAGCTTGACCGTCGATTCGTTGCCGGTGGCGAGATAGATCGGGATGTCGGGGTTCATGTGCAGGATCGACTTCAATGGCTTGCCGATCCCCATGGCGCCGGGCCCGGTATAGGGCAGCGCGTATTCCTTGCCGTCGTGCGTCACGGGGCCTTCGCGCTTGAAGATCTTGCGCATGATCGCGACGTAATCCTTCATCCGGTAGTAGGGCTTGCCCCACGGCTCGCCGTACCAGCCCTCGACGATCTGCGGCCCCGACACGCCGAGGCCGGCGATGAAGCGACCGCCGCCCGCCATGGCATCGACCGTCGCCGCCGACATCGCCGCGTTGGCCGGCGTGCGCGCGGCGAGCTGCATGATGCCGGTGCCGAGTTTTATGCGCCTGGTGAGCGCCGCGAGATAGGCGAGCGGCGTGACGGCATCCGAGCCGTAGGCTTCGGCCGTCCACACCGAATCGTAGCCGAGCTCCTCGGCGCGCTGCACCAGCTTGACCGGGATGTCGAGCTGCGCGCGGGAGTAGCCGATCGACAGGCCCAATTTCATTGCCGTTTCCTCCGCTGGGCGCGCACTATATCAACAACGCACAAGCCAGAGGAAACGCCATGCCGAGAGTTGGATACCTGCTGCCGACGCGCGAGCGGGTCATGGAAGGACGCGACGAAACCGGCTCGCTGCTGGCGCTGGCCGAGAAGGCCGAAGGATTGGGCTACGATTCGCTGTGGGTCGGCGACTCGCTGCTGGCCCGCCCGCGCCACGATCCCCTGACCTTGCTGGCCGCCGTCGCCGCGCGCACCAAAAGACCCGAGCTCGGCACGGCCGTGCTGCTGCCTGCTCTGCGAAATCCCGTCGTGCTGGCCCAGCAGGTGGCGACGCTCGATCGCATCGCCGAGGGTCGCGTGATCCTGGGCATCGGCATCGCGGCCGACGTCCCCAACATCCGTGCCGAGTTCACGGCGGCGGGCGTGCCGTTCGACAAGCGCGTCGGCCGCCTGGTCGAGGGAATGGCGTTGTGCCGGGCGCTGTGGACCGGCAAGCCCGTCACCTGGCCGAAGGCGGGAGCGGAAGGGCGCTGGAAGCTCGAGGCGAGCGTGCTCGGCCCGACGCCGCATCGTCCCGGCGGGCCGCCGATCTGGGTGGCGGGCGCGGTCAAGGCCTCGCGCGAACGCGTCGGCAGGTTCTTCGACGGCTGGTTCCCCAACAGTCCGCTCGCCAAGGACTATGCGCCGGAATGGGCCGAGGTGGTCGCGGCAGCGAAGGCCGCCGGCCGCGATCCGTCGAAGCTGACGGCGGCGATGTACTGCACCCTGTCGATCGACGACAACGTTCAGCGCGCCGACGACAAGCTCAACGCCTACCTGAAGGAATATTACGGCGTCGATCCCCTGGAGACGCGCAAGCGGCAGAAGAGCTTTGCCGGTCCTGCCGCCGAAGCGGCGGCCTGGCTGAAATCCTATGCCGACGCCGGTGCTACACACATCGTGCTGCGGTTTGCCGGCGATCATGACCGGCACCTCGAGACCGCGGCGCGCATCCGCCGCGATCTGGGCTGGTGACGCCATGAAGTTTGCCCTTCACTTCGGCAACAACACCTTTCCCGACTTCGCCGGTGCCGCCCGCCTGGCGCGGCTGGCCGAGACCGCCGGCTTCGATTCGGTGCTGGCGGTCGACCATGTGGTCTTTCCCGACAACTACACCTCGACCTATCCCTATTCAGCGACCGGCCGCCTGCCGGTCGGCCGCGGCGGGGCCTTTCCCGATCCCCTGATCTGGATCGCCTATGCCGCCGCCGTGACCACGCGGCTGCGCTTCCTGACCGGCGTCGTCATCCTGCCCCAGCGCGACCCGCTGGTGCTGGCCAAGCAGGTCGCCACCCTCGATTACATGAGCGGCGGCCGGTTCGAGCTCGGTATCGGCGTCGGCTGGCTGAAGGAGGAGTTCCGGGCCCTGGGCGTCCCCTTCGACCGGCGCGGCCGGCGGGCCGACGAGTACGTCGCCGCCATGAAGGCGCTATGGGCCGAGGACGGTGCAACTTTCTCGGGTCAGTTCGTCAATTTCAAAGAGGTGAGCTGCAATCCCAAACCGGTCGGCCGCGTCCCCATCGTCGTCGGCGGCCATTCCGAGGCGGCGGCCAAGCGCGCCGGCCGGTTGGGCGACGGGTTTTTTCCATCGATCGGCTCCCAGGTAGATACTTTTCCTCTTTTCGACGTGGCCCGCCGCGCCGCGGCGGAGGCCGGCCGCGATCCTGCAGCCATCGAGATGATTGCCGGCTGTCCCGATCTGCTGCCGAGCTCGACCGTCGAGCCGCGCGCCGCCATCGAGGAGCGCCGGCGCCGTGGCGTCGATCGCATCGTCCTGCCGGTCGGTCCGTTCATGCCGAACCTCGAGGAGAGCCTGGCGCGCTTCGGCGACACGATCATCCGTCCCTATGCGGAGCTGTGACGACCTTCGCTCGATGTGGTCTCGCGAAAAGTTGAACACGCGACGCGCATAGGTGCACTGCCGAAATAGGGCGTGAAGTTGTAAGTGCAACTGCACATTTTGCCCCGCATATGAGTAGTGCTGCGCCTGACATAGTCCCGCTGTTCGCTACCCCGCTCGTTACCTTCGACGTACCTGAGGCGGCGGCTCTCAACAGCGAATTGCGCCGCGTCATCGTCGAGCGGGAAAAGACCCATCCCAGCACGCAGCATTCCAACCTCGGCGGCTGGCAGTCGAGCTGGGACATGGATCGCTGGGGCGGCGCGCCGGCGATCAAGCTTTTGGCCATCGGCCGCAACATCGCCAACCAGGTGACGACGGATCGCAAGGGCAATGCCGGCAGCGGTCCTCATCCCGGATACTTCGCCGTGACCTGGCACGGCAACATGTGGGCGAACGTCAACCGCAGCGGACACGGCAACGAGTTCCATTCCCACCCCGGGGCATTCTGGTCGGGCGTCTACTACGTCGACGATGGCGGCATCGATGCCGACCCGTCGCTGGGCGGCGAGCTCGAGTTCATGGACCCGCGCGGACCGTTGCCGGCGATGAATGCGCCGCATCTCGGCTACGCCATGCCCGGCGGCCTGACGGCCGGCGCCACCGAGCGCATCCGGCCCAGGGCCGGGCGGCTGGTGATGTTCCCGGCCTGGATGATCCACCAGGTGCGGCCCTACAACGGCACCGCCGCGCGCATCTCGATCGCGTTCAATCTCAGTCTCTAAGGGAGCGCGCCACTCCAGTGGCGCGTCTTCGATGTTGCAACCACCGCATGAGCGGCACTGGAGTGCCGCGCTCCCGGCAATGAGCGGGCCGGAGGCCCGCGCTCCCATTAAGAAAATGCCTTGCGGATCCTTGCCCAGTCGGCCAGCGCGTGCTCCTGGCCGGGCACGAGCTGGATGGTGAACTGGCTGTAGCCCGCGTCACGCAACGCGCCGATGCGCTTCTTGATCTCGGCTTCGCTCGCCGTGAACGAGGTGTTGGTTATTAGGTCGGCGCTGACGAACTTCTTCTCCTCTTCCTTCACGAACATCAGGTGCCCGCGATGGTTCTCGAGATAGGGCGCGTCCTTGGGCTCGAAGCCGCGTGCCATCTCGATGTAGGCCTGGATCTCCGGCGTCGACAGCATGGCGACGCCCGGTTTGAGGCCGGCCAGCGCCTCGTCGGCGGCGCGATGCAGCATCACGGCCGCGCGCGGCCCGGCTTGCGCCATGGCACGGTCGGAGTTGGCGGGCTCGCCATCCTTCAGCACGCAGCCCAGTGCGAAGGCCGTCGCCTGCAGGTCGGCGATCGCATGGCCAGCCGTGGTCCAGGCCTCGCGCATGGCCTCGACTTCCTTGATGCCGTTCTCGACCTTGCCGACGAAGTCGATCCATCCAGCCTTGAGCTTGGCGGTGAGCGCGCGGGTACGCGGGCCGAATGCCGAGAAATGCAGCGCAATAGGGTCCTTGGTGTTGAACAGCGGCAGCTCGGGATTGAGGAAGCGGATCTTCTTTTTCTGTCCCTCCATCTCGAACTCGACGGTCTCTCGGCGCAGCAGGCCGTAGACCTGATGGACGTAGGTCTCCATGTCCTTGACCTTGATGGCGCCGAAGCCCATGGCGCGCCGCGCCGTGAAGCCGGTGCCGACGCCGAAGTCGATGCGACCGGGCGCCAGCTGGTTCAACGACGCCAGCGCATTGGCCGTCACCGGCGCGATGCGGTTCGACGGCACCAGCACGCCGGTGCCGAGCCGGATGCGCCGGGTGTTGACGGCCGCCGCGCCCATGGCGACGAAGCAGTCGGCGCTCAGCATCTGGGTGTCGTAGAACCAGGCGTGGGTGAAGCCGAGCTCCTCGGCCTCCTTGGTGGCCTTCCAGGAGTCTGCCGCCGTAGGCAGGGCGATGCCGAAATCCATCGTCGTGTTCCTTCTCAGGTGTCGGCCAGTGCCGCCAGCATGCGATCGCGCGCGGCGAAGTCGCCGTCGGCGTGCACCGGCTGCAAGCAGACATGGGTGGCGCCCGCCTCGAAATGGGCGCGCAGGCCCTTCTTGACAGTGTCGGCGTCGCCCCACAGGCACATCGCGTCGATGAAGCGGTCGCTGCCGCCGTTGGCGAGGTCGGCCTCGGTGAAGCCCTCGCGCAGCCAGTTGTTGCGATAGTTCGGCAGCACCATGTAGCGCGCCAACTCCTTGCGGCCGAGCGTGCGCGCGCGGTTGGCGTCGGTCTCGATCGTCACCTTCTGCTCGACGGCGAGAATCTTGTTCGGTCCGAGGATCGCCGCCGCCTGTTTGGTATGCCGCGGCGTTACGTTATACGGAACAGCGCCTTGTGATTTCTCCGCGCTGAGCGCCAGCATCTTCGGGCCCAACGCGGCGACGACGACGGGCAGCTCCTCGCCCGCCGGCACGTCCTTGTTGATGCCATCGAGATAAGCCCGCATCGCCGGAATGGGCTTGTCGTAGCGATGGCCGCGCACACCCTCGACCATGGGAATGTGGCTGACGCCCAGCCCGAGGATGAAACGCCCGCCATACCAGTCGTTCAGCGAAACCAGGGCGCGCTTGGCGGTGTAGGAATCGCGGGCATAGATGTTGGCGATCGAGCTGCCGATCGTGAGCTTGCTCGACTTGGACAGGAGATGCGTGGCGAGCGACATCGATTCGTAGCCGCGCGATTCGGGATACCAGAAGGCCGAGTAGCCGTTGCCCTCGACGGTCTTCATCAGCTCGCCGAGCTGCGCGCCGTTGAGCTTGTCGGTCGAGTACCAGACTCCGAGACGACCCAGTGCCATCGCAAATCTCCTGCTGAATTTTGCCGCACCTTGGCACCGGCGGATTGGAGGCACCACCGGAAACTCGGTAAGCTCGAGATATGCCTTCTCCCAGTGCGCTGGTCTGCGTTCGGTGCAGCGCCCGATATGCGGTCGATCGTTTCGCCGACGATTGCCCGGCCTGCCGAACAGCCGGCGCTCCCGCCAATCTCACCGTCGCCTACGACACGCCGCCCGGCGCCGGACTTTTGCGCAACAATACTGAGCGTCGGCCGCGATCGATGTGGCGATGGGATGGCTTCCTGCCGGCGTCGGCCAAGGATGCGGTGAGCCTGGGCGAGGGCGACACGCCGCTCATCGAAGCGCCGAAGCTCGGCCTGGGCGATGTCTGGATCAAGGACGAATCGCGCAATCCCACCTGGTCGTTCAAGGACCGGCTGGCGTCGGGCGCGCTCACCATGG
>Ga0081539_10007265_pt1 | contig 10174 bp, 6 predicted proteins | sample TabmetS4T2R2_FD_71023 | JGI IMG/M metagenome (GOLD analysis project Ga0081539, IMG submission 71023) | Tabebuia heterophylla rhizosphere microbial communities from the University of Puerto Rico - S4T2R2 | ecosystem: Host-associated > Plants > Roots > Rhizosphere ... | reverse complement strand
GGTTACGCGCTCAACTACTTCGACGGCACACACCTGTATTCGCACGCCGACCCACGCCAGGGACAGCACCAGGACTGGGGCACTTATATCTTCAACTATGGAAGGAACGAAGTTCGCAACTTCCTGCTCTCCAGCGCCTTGTTCTGGCTGCGGCATTACCATGTGGATGGACTGCGTGTGGACGCCGTTTCGTCAATGCTCTATCTCGATTTTTCGCGCAATCCGGGTGACTGGATACCGAACCACTACGGTGGGCGCGAAAACCTGGAAGCGATCAGCTTCTTGCGCGAGTTCAACACACTCGTCCACCGTGAAGAACCCGGCGCAGTGACGATTGCGGAGGAATCAACCTCGTGGCCGATGGTCTCCCGCCCGACCTACATCGGCGGGCTGGGTTTCACCTTCAAGTGGAACATGGGCTGGATGCATGATACGCTGGACTACATGAAGCTCGACCCGATTTACCGGCGCTATCATCATCAGCTCGTCACGTTCGCGCTGATGTACGCCTTCAACGAGAACTTCATGCTCTCGCTTTCGCACGACGAAGTCGTGCATTTGAAAGGCTCTCTGCTGACAAAAATGGCGGGCGATTGGTGGCAGAAATTCGCTTCGCTGCGGCTGATATTCGGCTTCCAGTATACGATGCCGGGCAAAAAGCTCAATTTCATGGGGCAGGAGTTCGGGCAGTGGCGCGAATGGAGTGAAAAACGCCAGTTAGACTGGTTCCTGCTCGACTGGTCAACACACAAGGGCGCACAGCGATGGATGAGCGACTTGAATCGCCTGTATACGTCGCAGCCTGCGCTCTATGAGCATGATTTCGACTTCGCTGGCTTTGAATGGATCGAGGTGAATGATGTTGAGCAGAGCGTATTCGCCTACCTGCGCTTTGCCGACAATCGCCACGATTTCGTCGTCGCCATCTGCAACTTCACGCCCGCCGTGCGCTATGATTACCGCATCGGCGTGCCGCACCCAGGGTTTTACCGCGAGCTGCTCAACAGTGATGCTGAAGTCTACGGCGGCAGCGGCGTCGGCAACCTGGGCGGTGTGAGCAGCAACGAAGTGCCCTGGCACGTTCACCCGCATAGCCTGCGCCTGACCCTCCCCCCGCTGGGTTTTGTCGTCCTCAAACTGGATACGATGCCCGAAGGCGAGGAAACAACGACACAGGAAACAGTGACGGTGGACGAAATGCCGGAAAACGTCGGCGTGAACTAGCGATTGGTGCTAATTGTAAATTCGAGAGAAAAATTCAAAGGAGGGCGTTCAGTTGAACGCCCCTACAGACCGCTTATGACTGGTTCTGAGCTACAAACTAGCATCGATGAGCAACAGTCCTCTGAGTTCAAAGTTGCTTTCCGGCAGCTTCAAGTGCTTCAGATAGCCGGGCGATGCCCTGTTCCAGAGCATCTTCATCAAGCATGGCGAAGCAGAGGCGAAAATGCTGATCATCCGGCGGCGCGACGTAGCAGTTACGCCCTGGCATGAAACTCACATTGCACTCGTCGGCGAAGGACTGAAGCTGCGCGGCGGTCAAGCCTTTTGGCAGAGTCGCCCAAATGAAAAAGCCGCCGCCCGGTGCTGACCAGTCCAGCCACGCCGGAGCATAGCGATCCATCGCAGCGATGGCGCGGGCGTGCTTACGGGTGTAGAAATTACGCGCAAACTCCACCTGCCCCGCAATTTCACCAGAACGAATAAAGTCGGCGACGATGTGCGCGGTGAAGCTGCTGCCCGCATCGTCGCGGAACATTTTGAACCGCTGAATTTGTTCAGGCTGCGCCCAAATCCAGCCCGTTCTAAGCGAGGGCATGAGCAGCTTGGACATTGAACCTACGCTGACGACGTGCCCACTCTCATCACTCAGCTTGAGGTACGGTGGTGGCGGTGTATCGTAATACAACTGCTGATAAGTTGAGTCTTCGAGCATCGTGAAATTGAAACGCTGTGCCATCTGCGCCAGCGCATCGCGGTTGGTGGCAGTCACTCCGGTTGGGTTGTGATATGAGGGGATGGTGTAGACCAACTTCAGCCGTTCGCCGTAGCGGTCAACCAGCCGCTTGAGGTCATCGAGGTCAATGCCCTCGTCACTCATTTTGACACCGATAATTTCCACGTGACTGAGCCGCAATACCTGGACGACAAAATAAAACGTCGGGTCTTCAACCACAACCACGTCGCCCCGCTGCGTGACGGCACGACAAACGATGTCAATCGCGTTCAGCGCCCCATTGGTCGCTATAAGCTCGTTTGGTGTCACAGTAGTGCCACTGTATCTGGTCAGAAATTGGGCGATCTGTTCGCGCAGCGGCAGGATGCCCTGTAAGTCGCCGCCATATTGCCAGCCGCGCCCGGAACGCAGGACTTTCGCCGAAATTTCGGCGAAACGCTTCAGTGGAACCACCTTCTGATCGGGATAACCCGTTTTCAGGTCAAAAAGAGATGTCATCAATTTCCCTAATTTGCCGTAGACTACGTATGTATAATTCAGAAAGATTGTAGCGAATCGCTGGCATGACTGATATGGAACCAATACCCCCTCAGGAGCCGCATATGGGTGACTTTATCCGCTATATCCTGACCGAGCCACATGATTTAACGCTCGAAGGCGTTGAGAAAGGTCTCAAGCAGATTGACCCGGAATTCGCTATCGTCGTCGACCAGGCGGCGGCGAACATGGGCGATGTGCTGCTCGGCGGCGAGATTTTCGGCGAAATTGAACTCAACCGTCCAGAAGACCAAGTCTTTGACGAGGATATTGAGGACTTACGCGAGCAACTTGTGGATATTCCCCCTTCGGAAAAGTCCGTCGTCATGAAGGCGCTGGCAAAAGCGACGGGCATGATCGCCTTCCAGCTTTCAGAAGAAGGTCACGATCATTACGGGCGGATTGACCCGTTCTGGGACTGGCTGTTCGTCCACTATGCGGGGCTGCTGCAAATTGACGACGAGGGCTACTACAACCAAGATGACCAAGTGCTTGAGGTGGATTGATCTTCGGTTGGAAGCTGGTCACAATACGACGCTTTGTGTGAAAGTTGTAATAAACTATTGCGCTATCTAAATTGATGATAGAGTAAGTAATGTAACAATAGTCATCCTGTATAATTTGTGAAAGTTTGATCCGATGGCTGGGGGTTTTCTAATGAAGCGAATACTGATGTTTGTTTTACTCCTCGTCGTTCTGAGCGCGGCGCTGCCAGCCTTCGCACAGGGTGACCCGGTCGCCTCGGTTAAGACCGGAAGTTTGAACGTTCGCACAGGTCCCGGAATGCAGTATGGCTCGATTGCCACCCTGCCCTTCGGCTTCGGCGTGAACATGGTCGCGCGCAATTCGGAGGGCAACTGGATTCAAATTGCGCTGACGAACGGCGTCACTGGCTGGGTGAACGTCAATTATATCTTCACACAGTATCCAACCAATGCCTTGCCGATTTCGGACGCGCCAGTTGCGCCGACTGTGACCCCAACCGCAACCGTTAACGCATTCTCACTCAATGTGCGTAACGGAGCCAGCACGGATAACGCTGTTATCACCACCGTCCCGCTGGGGACGCAGGTAGTGTTGGTTGGGCGTAACTACAACTCGACCTGGGCATTCATCCGCCTTGCCAACGGCGTAACAGGCTGGGTGCAGGCAAACACAATCGTTGGCACCGTCCCGGTTCGCAGCCTGGCACTGGCAGATGGCAGTGTATTCGTACCCAATGCGCCTGACCTGCCTGGCACGCCGGGTGGAAACACAGGCAACGCCGGCAACGCACAGTTTTACACCGTGCGCGCTGGCGATACACTTGGCGCAATTGCCCAGCGGTTCGGCGTTTCGATGTATGCAATTGCCGCTGCCAACAACATTTGGAACTACAACCTGATCTACGTTGACCAGACGTTGGTCATCCCCGCGTAGCTGCGGTTCGATCAATACAAACCGAACGGGGAAGCAAAATTCCCCGTTCGGCGTATCTTCGGTCACGGAACGAATACCGCGAAAATAACGGCTCGACTTTACTTTTCCCCACAACAGCGTAATCGCTGAGTCTGCTTCGGACGAGGTATCCTGTCTCGCACTTCTCCTACAATTTCTCTCTCAGCTTGACAGGGTTTGTTCCGCAGCGTCCAGCGCGCTTTTGATCTCGTCTGGGCTGGCGCTGCCGCCGCCCTGCGCCATTTGAGGCTGCCCTCCGCCCCGCCCATCCGGGAAGCGTGCCAGCGTTTGCTTGAGCAGCGTGTTCATATCATGCGGCAGATCGGGACTGTGGGCAAAGACAAGCTGCGCCTTGCCCGTCACTGTTTCATCGCTGGTCGCCAGCAATGCGACGGTTCCCGGTTCCTGCGTGAGCCGTGCTGCCAAAATCCGCACCTCGCCAAAGTTGCGGCTGGTGAAAGCACGTTTGACCACGCGCACGCCGTTGGTGACTGGTGTTTCGGCAAGCAAACGCAGCGCCTCATACTCGATCAACTGCCCAGTTGCGCCTTTAGCGGCGCGCTGCTCGGCTTTGAAGTCTTCCTGAAGGCGCGCGACGGCTTGTGGCACATCCACCAGCGCGCAAGTCAAATCTGCCATGAGCTGGTTAGTGATGGCGTTCTTCTCGCGGTAATCACGTAGGGCGCGCGCACCACAGCGAAATTCAACACGGGTTTTGTCGCCGCGTTTTTCCAGCTTCAGGATCTTGATCAGCCCAATTTCCCCGGTGCGCGCGACGTGTGTGCCTCCGCAGGCAGTGACGTCAAAGCCGTCGATGTCGATCACGCGCAAGCCGCCGGTCAGCAGATGTTCAGGCAGCTTGCGAATCCGCACGTTTTCGGCGTCATGGCTGCCGCCTTGCTGGATAATGCGCGCTACGACCGGGCGGTCCGCCCAGACCACGTCGTTCGTCAGGGTTTCGACCGCCGCCACCGTTTCATCTGGTAAATTTGTCTTATCGAGATCAATAGTAATGCTCTCACTGCTCAAGTGAAAACCAACTGTGCTGGCTTGCGCGACCTGCACGAAGGCTTGCGAGAGGATATGCTGCCCGGTGTGGTGCTGCATGTGATCAAAGCGCCGCGTCCAATCCACCGCACAAGCGACTGTTTCCCCTTCAACTTCGCTCGCCAGCACATGAACGACCGCGCCATCGTCCTTGCGGGCAGTAACATCGAGCACCGCAACCCCACCGATCATGCCTGTATCGTTGGGCTGCCCGCCGCTGGTCGGGTAAAAAAAGGTCTGGTCGAGTATGACGGCAGGATGCCCATCGACCGTAACTCGCTCAACAATCCGTGCAGTGAAGTCACGGGTATAGGCATCGTCGTAATAAAGTCTCATGATTTCTTCCAATGCTGTGCTTTTTTACAACCTTTTTGCAATCTAAATATACCGTCTCAGGTGTATTCTGCGACAATAGGAGCAGTTGCAGGCACATATGGTACGAAGTGGCAACACTTAGAAGCAACCCAAGACCCGTCGAGCAACCCTGAGTTCCAGTCGTGGAGGGCACGTGAAAAAGTTATTCCTGCTTTTTGTCATGGCTTTGTTGATCATACCAGGCACCGTTCTGGCGCAAACCAACACGCTCAGTCCAGAGGATATTAACCGCATTGCCAACAGCGTCGTCCTGATCGTCACACTCGACCAGAGCGGCGAAGCGATTGCCAGCGGCTCCGGGACTATTGTGACACCGAGCGGCGAAATTTATACCAATCGCCACGTGGTCGAAGGCGGAGCCGATTACGCCATCCTCACGCTTTCGTCGATGGGCGAACCGGCTGAGCTTGCCTATTTTGCAACGGCAACTCTGGTGCACCCAACCATTGACTTCGCTGAGCTGCAAATCGACCGGGATGCGGACGGTAACCCGATTGATGCCAGCAGCCTGAACCTGCCCGTGATTCCGCTTTCGGACGCGGAAGCCAACATCGGTGAGCGCATCTTCGTTTTCGGCTACCCTGACCTGGGCGACGCGCACTTGGTGCTGACCAGCGGGGCAATCACTACCATCCTGAACGATACGATGAACGAGCAGCGCATTCCCTTCTGGTACCAGACCGACGCCCAGATTTCCCCTGGCAACAGCGGTGGCTTGGTGGTCAATGCCGACGGGCGTATGATCGGAATTCCGACACTGGTGCGCTCGGAAGAACGCACGCTTGGGCGTTTGGGCGCGATCCTCACGGTAACGGCAATTCGTGCCGCGCTGGATTTGGGCGACGAGCAGCAAAATGTGCCAGACACCACTTTCGTTCAGCCAACTCCAAATCCGGGCGGCAAAGGCACACCAGTTCCGCCACTGGAAACGCTCGAACCTGCCCAGCAACTGCTCATAATGGAGATTACTAGCGTCGAACATGAGGTGACGCAGAACGACGCGCTTGGTATGTTGATCCATACCACCGCTACCGCGACGGGCTTCCTAGATGTGCCACTGCGGGCTGCCGTCTTTGCGTTTTGGGAAGATAATTCACCCATGCCCCCCAACAACCGCGCACCGGCAGATTATCGGTCGGTTGACGGGCAGCTTACTTTGCAGCAGGTCATAACGCCAGCATACGACAGCACTATTTGGGATGACCTGCCATTCTTCATTCCCTACAGCTACCTGCCTGAAGGGCGCACGGGAACCTTCCCAGCTTACATCAGTGCTCAGTTTGGCGTGGATGGTGAGGGGTTCACTGCCTTTAGCGAACCTGTCACTTTCACCTACACCTACCCTGACCAGCAGTTGATTACGGATATTATCCGCATCGATCACAACGTCGAAATGAACGGTGAACTGGGGATGCAGGTCTTTGCCAAGCTCGATATGTTAGGCTATCAGGGCGTCACGCTACGAACTGCGCTGTTCGTCTATTGGGAAGATGGCACACCTATTCCGGGTGATAACGCGCCCACCGAGAACCGTACGACATCCGGCAATCTAACGGTGCAGACGACGATCACACCGTCGCTCAACGACTCACACTGGGATGATTTCTGGTTCTTCTTACCCTACGCTTACTTCCCGAATATGGACCCGGGCGAGCAACTTGGCTTCGCCCAGGTCGAACTCGGCATCGATGGGCAGAGCTTCACATCCTGGAGCGTCGAGGAAGCTTTCTCGCTGACGTACAGCTAAACCCGGATCAATTACATCTTGTAGGAGCGCCTTCTACGGCGCTCCTACTGTATCCCGCCGAAATAACGCCGCAGGACCGCCTCAGCAGGTTTGTCGTTGAAGCTGTAGCCACGATCCTGCATTCCGCCCTGCCGTGGATCGGTCGAGAGCGCCCACCAGAACACCCCCTCCCACCACTCTTGCCCCTGAAAGGCTTCAAAGAGTGACTGATAAGCGTCCGCCTGCTCTTGAGGATCGGTCGCGCCCTCGAGTGACCAGTAACCGGGCAGGATGTTAGTGCCATCTACGCTCATGTAGCCCACTTCAGTCAGGATGATGGGCTTGGACCACTGGTTCGCCAGCACATCGAGATAGGCAATCGTGGGTGCCCAGCCAAGCGCCATCTGCGCCAGCGTCGGCGACTTGGTCAGCGTTAAGCCGAAATAAGCGTCGATGCCTATCGCGTCGAGCGCATCCCACCACGTTATCTGCACTGGTTCTACGTAAGTCAGCGCGGCGTAGGTAATGCGCCCGCTGAAAACCTCCCGAATCCGCGTGACCACCGCACGCCATTCGTCAGCACGATGGGTGGTGCCGCCCAGTTCGGTGCCAATCGTGAGGTATTCCGCGCCCATTTCTTCAGCTAGCGATGCATAGTGCGTGATGAAGCGTGTGTAGCTGGCAAACCAAGCTGCCCAGGCAGCTTCATCGTCCTCAAAGTTGATCATAAAGCGCCCGGTGGTCGCGTTTTCCATGTCGTGCAAGTCGATATGTGGCTTGAGCATGACCGACAACCCAAGATGATGCGCCTGCCGAATAACGTGGCGCAGGTCATTATCAGTAGCGGTTCGTTCGCCGCTGCAATCAATCTCGGTCGAAGTCTTGTTCTGCTGGTAACAGGTAATGACTATCGCCAGCCAGTTTGCGCCGGTCGGCATGGCGATTTGTGCCAGCGTTTGATCAGATTCGGCGCTGGAAAAGCTTGGTTCGCCCCATTCGTAACTGACATAGCTTAAGCCCTTCATGAAGTCATGTGCGAGCGGCTGAGGCGGTTCCTCAGCGTAAACGGGTGGCGAAATCACTGTGAGAAATAGGGCGAAGATGAGGACAGGCACAAGCGGAATAAGCAGCAACAAACAGCCCGCCCGCCGACACGTGAGTTGAAAGCTGGAGGAATGGTGGTGCGACATAGCGTATGAAAACCTCTCAGAATTACGCCGAGATTCCTGAGCGATTTTAATACAGATTGGAATATTTCCTGATCATTCTAATCCTAATTTAAGCCGAATTATATCAACGCCGCTGGCGCAGATGGCTCAGCCCTGTATCGCGCGTATTCAACTTTTCTGCGGCGTAGAGAGTATTAAATCAAACAGCATAGTGCTTATCGAAAAGCGCATGAGATTTCTCGCGAATATGCTGACACTGATAGAACGCCTGTTACGAATTTGTGGCTTATGACCAATTCGCAAATTCGTTCAAGATTAGTAAAATGTGAGGGTGCTTGGTGTTGTCCGCACCTGACCAGACAACTAGAACAAACGCGAAGTCCTTCTCAAAAATTTAAGGAGCAAAAAACGCATGTTAAATACCCGTTTTAAAATCGCTGCTTTGCTGCTGGGTGCCAGCCTGCTGGTCATGCCTGCCGCCGCCCAGGACGAGGGGAATACCCTTCGCATTCCCATGTTCCCAGACCCAGAACATCTGAACCCGTTCACCGCGACGACGATTGCCATTTCTAACGTCAACAACAACATTTATGAAAGCCTGGTCGGGCTGGACGCGCCAACCGGCGAATATGTGCCGCGCATCGCCGAAAGCTGGGAGCTTTCCGACGATAACCTGTCCTATACATTCCATTTGCGTCAGGGCGTAATGTTCCACGATACGGGCACGGTCGAGTTCGAGGATGGTGACCGCGAGTTCAAGGCGAGCGACTGGGTCTGCGCTGCTGAGCACAGCGTGACCGAAGACGAAGAAGTTTCGGCACACCCGGAATGGCTGGAAAGCGTCGTCGGTTATGACGAATTTCTGGCGGGCGATGCCGAAACGATCAGCGGCATTGAAACACCGGACGACTACATGATCCAACTAACGCTGAAGGAACCGAACGTGCTGTTTCTGACGACACTTGGTGTGCCCGCCATCCCCTGCGAAGTCGTGAACAGCATCGACGATCACATCAACAGCCCGGTTGGTACCGGTCCGTTCCAGTTCGTCGAATGGCAGCGCGACAGCTTCCTGCAACTGGCAGCCAACCCGGATTATTACGAAGAAGGCAAACCAGGTGTGGATGGCGTGCGCTTCATCAACGTGCCGGATGCAACAACCGCTCTACTCCAATACCGTGAAGGCGACCTCGACATTCTGAACAGCTTCCCGACCGGGCAGCGCGCCTCAACCATCGAAGAGTTCCAGGACGAGTACAATGAAATCCCCGGCTATAATATTCGGTACTTCGGCTTCAAGATGGATCAGGGCTTCTTCGCCGAAAACCCGCTGGTGCGTCAGGCATTCGCCCATGCGCTGAATCGCGACCTGATCTGGAACGACTTGATGGAAGGCGAACGTTTCCCCGCGAACGAAGGCTACCTGTCGCCGCCGATGAGCACCGAGCCGGAGTCGATTCTGTATGACTATGACCTGGAAGAAGCTGCTGCCCTGCTCGAAGAAGCAGGCTTCCCCGGCGGCGAAGGCATCCCGGAAATCGAACTGTGGGTCTTCTCCGGCGCAGCACAAGAGCTTTCGCTGCCCGTGTTGCAGCAGGATTTAGCATCGCTGGGCGTGACGCTCAACATCAACGTAGAAGATGCCTCGACCTATTGGGATCACATCGGTGAAGATGACGTGATCATGTTCCTGAGCGGCTGGAGCGCCGGTATTGCCGATGCGTCCGACGTGCTGAACTACCTGTTCCTCGACGGGCGCGATGACACCGCTTACGACAACCCGGAAGTCAACGACATCCTGCGCCAGGCGATGACCGAGTTCGACGATGCCGCCCGTAACGAGCTTTACCAGCAGGCGCTGGAACTGATCGCGGCGGATTCACCCTGGATCGTTTCGGCATATGGCAAGGTCGGCTGGCTGCAAAA
>Ga0081539_10007264_pt1 | contig 10175 bp, 9 predicted proteins | sample TabmetS4T2R2_FD_71023 | JGI IMG/M metagenome (GOLD analysis project Ga0081539, IMG submission 71023) | Tabebuia heterophylla rhizosphere microbial communities from the University of Puerto Rico - S4T2R2 | ecosystem: Host-associated > Plants > Roots > Rhizosphere ... | reverse complement strand
CGGGGGGGGAGGTTGAGATCGTCCTGCCCTCGCCCGCGACGATGACCGGCTACTGGCGACGGCCCGAGGAGACCGCGGCGGCGCTGGTCGACGGCTGGCTGCACACCGGCGACCTCGGCTACCTCGACGAGGATGGCTTTCTCTACATCGTCGGCCGCAAGAAGGACATGATCATCTCCGGCGGCCTCAACGTCTACCCGGCCGAGATCGAGAAGGTCGTAGCGGCCCACCCGAGCGTGCGCGAATGCGCCGTGGTCGGGACCGCCGACGAGAACTTCGGCGAGGTTGGCCTCGCGCACGTGGTCGTTGAGGCCGGGGCCGACCTCGACCTCGACCAGCTCCGCGCCTACGCCGCCGAACAGCTCTCCACCTACAAGGTCCCCAAGCACTGGGTGGAGCGCCAGGAGCCGCTGCCTCGCAATCCCGCGGGCAAGGTGCAGAAGCACCGGCTCGAGCGGGTCGTGCGGGCCTAGTCCCGGTCCGCGGAGTAGTCGCGCTCGGCGTGCGAGGGGCCGGCGCGCTCGGAGAACTCGAGCAGGGTGCCGTCGGGGTCGAGGAAGAAGAGGACGCGGTGCAGGCGGCCCTCGATCGTGATCTCGAGCGGCTCGGAGACGAGGGTGACGTCGTTGTCGCGCAGGTGCTGGGCGGCGGCCTCGACGTCGCTGACGCGCAGGCAGAGACGGGCGAAGCCGAGGTCGGTGGCGCTGCGCTCGGGCCGGACCACGGTGCCGTCGCCGCCTTCGTCGTAGGAGATCAGGTCGACCAGGGAGGTCCGCTTCGGGTCTCCCCAGTAGAGCATCGCGCCGCGCCAGCGGCGGGCGGGCGGCGCGCCCATCGCCGCGGCCAGCGGGCCCGCCTCGCCGGAGGAGACGCGGCCGCCGACCTTGGCGCCGAGGACGCGGGTGTAGAAGTCGAGCGAGCGCTCGAAGTCCGAGCAGACGATGCAGGTGTGAATCAGGTGACTGACCAGGCCCGCGGGCATCTCAGCTGGCAACTGTTTCCTCCAGACGGTCGTGGGCGAAGGCGGCGGCGCGGTCGAGGCCGGCGGCGCTCTGGGGCAGGCCGGGCAGCAGGTACCAGAGGTGCGGCAGACCCGCGCCCCAGTCGAGCGTGGCGGGGACGTCGGCCGCCTCCAGGGACTCGAACAGCCGGCGCGAGTGGTCGGCGAACGGGTCCTCCGAGCCGGCGCCGACGAAGGCCGGCGGCAGGTGGTCGGCGCCGAGCAGCGGGTTGACGACCGGGTCCTCGCGCAGCGCCTCGAAATCGGCCGGGTCGAGCAACGGCTGGCTCGCTTCGTCGTGGCCGTGGGGGCCGACCAGGTGCAGCCCGTCGTGGTACTCGAAGATCCCGGTCAGCAGGATCGCGGCGCCGACGTCGTCGCGGCCGGCGAGCCGGCGGCGGACCGCCAGCGCGGCGGCCAGGTGGGCGCCGGCCGAGTCGCCGGCGAGGGCCAGCCGCGAGGGGTCGGCGCCGTAGCCGCCGAGCTCCTCCTGCGCCCAGGCGATCGCCGCGTCGAGGTCGTCGAGCTGAGCGGGGTGGCGATCGCCGGGCCCGAGCCGGTAGCGCGGGACCAGGGTCGCGAAACCGCGCGCGGCGAGCTCGTGGGCGACGCGCCGATGCGTCCCCGGGCTGCCGGCTTCCCAGCCTCCCCCATGTATGTAGAGCAGCAGCGGCCAGCCCTCGCCGGCCGGCGGCAGGACCAGGTCGGCGTCGAGCCCCTCCCCACCCCCGGGGATCGGCAGGCGCTTGTGCAACGCCCCGACCTCCGGCCAGGGCCGGGCCAGCATCGCTTCCCCCTGCGCCGCGAACAGCGCTTCCGCGTCCTGCCCGGGCGCCAGCCGCAGCGTGGTCAGGAACTCGATCACCTCCCGCGACGGCTGTGGCGGGGCTGGATCCACCGGCCCTTAATGCTGGGTGACGCCGGCGTCGACCGGGATGCTCGCGGCGGTGATGAAGCGGCCCTCGTCTGAGGCGAGGAAGAGCAACGCGTTGGAGACGTCGATCGACTCGACCCAGGGCGTCGGCAGCAGGTGCATGGCCTGCGAGGCCTCGGCGAACTGCTCGCGGGTCGGCTCCTCGGCGTCGGGCACGAACAGCTTGTAGATCGCCTCGTTGTGGATCATGTCGGTCGAGACCTGGGTCGGCGCGATGTTGTTGACCCGGATCCGGTCCGGCCCCAGCTCGATCGCCAGCGAGCGGGTCAGCCCGACCAGGCCGTGCTTGGAGGCGACGTAGTTGACCACGCTCGGGTAGCCCTTCAGCGCCGCCGCGGAGCTGGTGATCACGATCGCGCCGCCGCCGGCCGCGATCAGGTGCGGGGCGGCGACCTGGCAGGTGTTCCAGACGCCGGTCAGGTTGACGTCGATCATCTGCTGCCAGAGCGCCGGCTCGAGCTCGACGGCCGGCCCGGGCAGGTTCACGATCCCGGCGTTGGCGGCGACGATGTCGAGCCGTCCGAGCTCGGCGACCGCCTGGTCAAGCACCGCGCGCAGGCCCTCGACGTCGCGGACGTCGGCCCGCGCGGTGACGATGCGGCGACCGAGCGCGGCCACGGCGCGCTCGGTCTGGGCGAGGTCCTCTAGCGTCGCCGGCGGGTAGGCCGCGCCGGCGATCTCGTCACAGAGGTCGACGGCGATGACGTCGGCCCCCTCTTCGGCCAAGCGCACCGCGTGGCTGCGGCCCTGGCCCCGAGCGGCGCCGGTGATGAAGGCGACCTTGCCTTCGACCCGGCCGCCGCTGCTGCCCTCGCTCATCTTCGCTCCCGCTCCTAGGAATGGGAAGTCTCGGCCTGGTAGGTCGGGTCCGGCGCCCAGATCTGGATGTCGCACATCCGCCGGGCGAATTTCCAGACGCCGTCGCGGCGCTCGAACACGTCCTCGTAGTAGCCGCCGACCCGGACCGGGCCCTGTTCGGAGTGGCGAACCAGGCAGTCGAGCCCGACGTAGGCGGTTGCGCGGTCGCCATCGATCTCGATCAGCGGCGTCGCCTGCCAGTGGTGCATCCAGGTGATCATCTGCCAGAACCCGTCGGCGGCGGTGCGGATCGCGTCCATGCCTTCGTGCACGCCGAAGGCGTCGCCGAAGTCGAGCACGGCGTCCTCGTGCCAGATCGAGTGCAGCAGCTCGGGATCTTCGCGATCGAAGCCCTTGGCGTAGGCCGCGATCAGGTCTTCGATCGCGAAGCGGCTCTCGACTTCGTCGAGCCGGGCCTCGAGATCGGTTGCGGTTGCGGACTCGGACATCTATTCCTCCTGTTTCCCTTTAGTTCCCTCAGGCGGGTTTCGCCTCTGCAAGCTCGTCGCTGCTCTCGGCGTCGCCCCCGGAGGAGCGCCGCTTCACCCCCGCCAGCGCCAGCGCCGCGATCAACACCACACCCTGGACCACGTACGGCACCCAGACCGCGACGCCGGCCAGGGTGAGGCCGTTGTAGACGGTGCCCAGCAGGATCACGGCGAGCACCGTTCCCCAGGCGTTGAAGAGGCCGCCCTTCAGCTGGGTGGCGCCGAGGAAGGCGGCGGCGAAGGCGGGGATCAGGTACTGCGGGCCGACCGAGGGGGAGCCGCCGCCGACCGTCGCGGTCAGCAGGATGCCGCCGATCCCGGCAAGCAGCGCGGAGACGATCAGCGAGCCGAATTTGATCGCGTCGACGCGAATCCCGGCGAGCCGCGCCGCCTCCGGCGCGAGGCCCGAGGCCTGGGTCTGGCGGCCGATCGCGCGGTGCTCGAGGAAGTACCACATCACCACCGCGATCACGAGCATGTAGACGACCGGCAGGGTGAAGTCGCTGATCTTGGTCGAGGCGACCGCGGTGAAGTCTTCGGTGATCCCGTCGGTCAGCTGCGTGTTGCCGGAGATGATCAGGGTCAGCGCGACCAGCAGCGAGCCGCTGGCGAGGGTGCCGATGAACGAGTCGACGCGCATCACGACGACGATGAACCCGTTCGCGATCCCGATCGCCAGCGCCATCAGCAGGCCGAGGGCGATGCAGATCGTCGGCGAGAAGCTGGTGTTACCGAGTAGCCAGGCGACCCAGACCGAGACCGCGCCGAGCGTGTACCCGACCGAGAGGTCGAAGACCCCGGCGGCGAGCGGCACGACCAGGGCCAGGGCGACGATTCCCGGAACCGCGTTCTGGTTGAGGACCGCGGCGATCGTGTCGGTCTGCAGGAAGTTGTCTGGGATCCAGATCGCGAAGACGAGGACGACCAGGCCGAACAGGTAGACGGCGCTGATGTTCTGGAAGCTGAGCGCGCTCAGCAGGCTTTTATGCGGGACCGCGACGCTCTCGCCGCCACCCGTCGGTTTCTGGTCCGCAGCGGTCGGCTGCTGGGTTGCACTCGACATCAGACTCTCTCCTTCGGGGGTGCGAGGATCGAGCGGAGCATCGCGTCCTCATTGATGTTGTCGCCGGTCAGCTCGGCCGCGATGCGGCCGTTACGGAGCGCGATTACGCGCGTGCAGACTTCGATCAGGTCGGTGACGTCGGAGGAGCAGACGATCATCACCGTGCCCGCCGCCGCCTCCTTTCGCAGGTAGTTGTAGATCAGCGCCTTCGCGCCGATGTCGACGCCGGCGGTCGGCTCAGCCAGGATCAGGGCGGTCCTGCCGACGCTGAGCGCGCGGCCGAGCACGACCTTCTGCTGGTTGCCGCCGCTGAACAGCCCGACCGCCTTGTAGGGGTCGTTGGGCGAGAGTTCGAGGCGGTTTCCCCAGCTGACCGCGAAGCTGGCCTCCTCGCGCTTGCGTAGCCATTGGCCCTTGTCGAAGTCGCCGATCGTCGCCAGCGACATGTTGTCGGCGACCGCGAGCTCCATGATCAGGGCCTGGTTGGCGCGGTCGGCGGGCACGAAACCGAGCCCGAGCCGCTTCGCCTTGCGCGGCGACATCTTCGTCAGGTCGTGCTCCTCGGCGCCGATCCGCACGATCCCCGACTGGGCCCGGTGCGAGCCGACCATCAGGTACGGCAGCTCCTCCTGGCCGGAGCCGACGACGCCGGCGAAGCCGAGGATCTCGCCCTCGTGGATCTCGAAGGAGAGGTCGTCGAGCTCGTTCGAGCTGAGGTTGGAGACCGAGAGGCGCACCGGCCGCTCGGCGGGGCTGCGGCCGTTGCCGGCCGCCACCGGGTCGGGCGCGTCGCCGACCAGCGCCTCGGTTGAGCCGAGCATCATCGTGATCAGGCCGTCGTGGTCGGTCTCGGCGACGGGCTTGCTGTCGATCAACTTGCCCTCGCGCAGGACCGTGAGGCTGTCGCCGATCTCGAAGATCTCGGCGAGGCGGTGAGAGACATAGAGGACGCTGATTCCGCGCGAGCGGATCTCGCGGATCACGTCGAAGAGGCGGTCGACCTGCTGTGCCTGCAGCGAAGCGGTCGGCTCGTCGAGGATCACGAGGCCGCGCTCGGTCTCCCATTTGGCGAGCACGCGGGCGATCGCCACCTGCGTGCGGTGGAGCTTGTCGCACTGGTCGAGCGGGCGCCAGATGTCGAGGCCGCCGGCGCCGACTTTGGCCAGCAGCTCGCGCGTGCGCTGAGCCTGGGCGCGCCAGCCGATGTTGCCGGCGGTGGCGCTCGAGTAGCCGATCACGAGGCCGATGTTGTCGACGGCGTTGAGCCGGTCGACCAGGCCGAGGTCCTGATGCACGGCGCGGATCTCGATCGACTCCCCGTCCTCGGCGATCAGCTTGCCGTGGCCGAGGTGGGCCTCCTTGCCGTCGAGCCAGAAGCGGACCCCGGGATCGGGGTTGTGGTACCCGGTCAGGACCTTGATCAGGGTCGACTTGCCGCAGCCGTTCTGGCCGAGCAGCGCGTGCACCTCGCCCGGAGCGATCGCCAGGGAGACGCCGTCGAGCGCCTTCTGCCCGACGAACGTCTTCGAGAGGTTCTCGATCCTGAGCAGCGGCTCGGGGTTCTGCGCGGCGTTCATCTCGATTTGGGCGTCGTGTCGTAGGCGGGTAAAAAAGCGCTGGCGGCCGAGATCAGCTCGGCCGCCAGCGAGTCCTGTCCTGCTATTTGAGGCCCCAGAGAGCTTCGTACTGCTCGAGGGCGTCCGGGATCACCCACTGTTCCGGGTGGGCGAGTACTTTTTCGGCGTTTTTGTTCGTGACGAGGACTTCCGGGGTGAGGGTTTCGTCACCGATTTCTTCGCCCTGCATGGTGCGGACGGCGAAGTTGACTCCCCAGAGGCCGAATTCCTGGCCGAAATTCTGGACCGCAACCCAGTTTTCCTTGCCTTCGGTGACGGCTTTGAGCGAGAGTTCGTCGTTCGCGGTCGCGCCGATGCTGACGTCTTCGATCCCGGCAGCGGCCATCGCCGCGGGGACGCCGACCATCAGCGGCGAGAACAGCGTGCCGATGAAGTTCACGTCGGGGTGGGACTGCAGGTAGCCGGTCACAGCCGTCGTGATCGCCGGTTTGCCGATGTCTTCCGTCGCGACTTCGATCGAGTCAACCGAGCAGTCGGGACAGAATTTTGCGACTTGATCTTCGAAGCCTTCTAAGTACTCGGCACTGACTTCGAAGTCCGGCGTGTTCACATAGAGGACGTTGAGGTCTTCGCCTTTTTCGGCGACCGCGAAGTTCGCGAGAGCTTCACCCGAACCGATCTTGTCCGACGGCAGCGAGACCAGCTTGTCGATCCCTTCGGTGCCTTCCTCAGCCGTGCAGCACATGAAGGTGATCGTGCCGTTTTCTTTCATCTGGTTGAAATATTTTTTCCCCAGAGACGGCGCGATGCAGCAGGCGATGAACACGTCGGGGTCGGATTTGACGATTTCTTCGAGGAACCCGACCTGTTTGTTCGGTTCGACGCTGCCCTGGTACATCTTCGCCGTCCACCCGAGCGCTTCGGCGCCTTTCTGGATCGGCGGGAAGTACGTTTCGCACTGAGCCGCACCGCAGCCGAGGAAGGCGACCGTTTTGCCTTTCGGGATATCGGTGTTTTTCAGCGGCAGCGCTTCCGGCACTTCAGCGGGCGGTTGTTCGTCTTCGGCGACGAGTGCGGCAGCTTCGGCCTGGATGTCGGAGCCACCGGTTTCGCCGGTCGATTCGGCGGTCGTTTCGGCTCCACCCGAGCCCGTGGTGTCGTCGTCGCTGTCGCCGCAGGCTGCGAGCCCAACGGCAAGGCAGAGCGCGGCGAGCGCGACAAGCAACCATCGGAACCTCTGATTCTTCATTCGTTTCTCTCCTCCAACTGAGTGTTTCTTCACTGGGATCGCGACTTTCCGTCCTCACGGAGCCGCTCCCAGCAGGCTCCCTTTGTCGCTTTCTCCTCCAGCTCGCCCATACCGATGCGAGGCAGAAAATTTATATCATCTTGATGATTAACCTGCAACGCAGACCGCGCGGCAGGTGCCCGGGGTTACCGCCAGGAAAGAGAGGACCACCGATGTGCTTCGAGTTCGATGCCAGCCCGCCGGAGCTGCCGGCCGACCGCCTGCTCCCGATCGCCGGTGGGGCCGCCGCCGAGCAGCTGGAGCTGCACTCCGCCGACGGCACCGCCTTCGCCGCCGCGCTCGCCGAATCGCCGCAGCCGAGCGGCACCGCGATCGCGATCCTGCCCGACGTGCGCGGCCTCTACCGGTTCTACGTCGAGCTGGCCGAGCGCTTCGCCGCGGCCGGCCACCACGCGATCGCGATCGACTACTTCGGCCGCACCGCCGGGGTCGGGGAGCGGGCCGAGGACTTCGACCACATGTCCCACATCGCCGCGGTCGTCCCCGAGAACGTGCAGGCTGACCTCGCCCCGGCGATCGCCCGCCTGCTCGAGTGCCCCGGCGCCGAGCGCGTCGTCACCGTCGGCTTCTGCTTCGGCGGCGCCCAGTCGTTCCTCGCCGCGACCAACGCCGGCCTCGGCCTCGACGGGGCGGTCGGCTTTTACGGCACCCTCGACCCGAGCAAGTTCGGGATCGAGAACATGCCCTTCCCCCTCCGCCATGGCGCCGAGACCAAAGCCCGCGTCCTCGGCCTCTTCGGCGGCGCCGACGACTTCATCCCGGCGGCCGACATCGAGGCCTTCGACCGCCAGCTCTCGGAGGCGGGCGTCGAGCACGAGCTGGTCAGCTACGACGGCTGCCCCCACTCCTTCTTCGACCGCGCCCAGGAGCAGTTCGCCGACCAGTCCGCCGACGCCTGGCACCGCGTGCTCGACTTCGTGGCCTGAGCTCAGGGAATCCAGCGGTCGGCGCGCATCTGGGCGATCAGGCCGGTGAGCTCGGCGCGGGTGTCGCGGCACTCCCCGAAGCCGGCCTGGCGGATCTTCACGGTGCTGGAGTGGACGTCCCAGCCGACGTTGAACATGAAGTCTGCGATCGGCCAGGAGACCAGCTCGGGGACCTCGGTCGGGCGCAGGCCGTGGGCGGCGACGATTTCGCGCCAGAGCTCCGGGCGGCCGCCGACCTGGTCGGTCAGCGACAGCTCCTGCGGGTCGCCGGCCGGCAGGCCCAGCGCCTCGGCCAGGTGCGGCCACTCGCGCCGCCAGCGGACAAGGTCGCCGTTGGTCACGTTGAAGACCTCGTTCGCCGCCGCCGGCGCGGTCATCGCCCACTCGGTCGCCGCGGCGAGGAGGTCGGCGCTGGTCATCTGGATCAGGGCGTCGAACGCGGCAGGGGAGCCGGGGAAGCGGAGGGGCACCCGCTCGGCCGCGCAGTAGGCGCCGTAGACGGCGGCCGAGAGCAGGAGGTTGATCGCGTTGCCCTCGGCGAAGCCGAGGATGAAGTCGGGACGCAGGACCGTGAACGCGTACCCGTGGCGCGCCGCGTCGGCGCGCAAGTGGTCCTCCTGGGGGTAGTAGAAGATCGGCCCGAGCACGCGCGCATCGCTCTCGCGCGCCGGGGTCGGGAAGGCGCCGAGATGGGCGCCGTAGGCTTTCGCGCCCTGGTAGAGGGTGACATGGCGCAGCTCCGCCCCGGCCGCGCGCAGCGCCGCCAGCGTGTTCGCCAGCAGACCGAGGTTGCGCTCGCACTCGGCCGCCGGATCGGCGTCGGGCGCGTAGGCGGCGAAGACGAGATGCGTTACTCCCGACAGCTCCGCCAGCCCGGCGGCGGCCGCCTCGGAGTCGGCGAGGTCGAGCTGGCGGTGCTCAACCCCCGGCACGGCGGCGGCGCGGCGCGAGGCGCCGAGCAGCTCCCACTCGCCGCCCGCGGCAAGCCGCTCGCAGACGTGGCGGCCGATCAGCCCGTGGGGGCCGGTGACGAGCGCGGTGCCCTGCGCGGCCATCGCGCCCTCAGGCCAGCAGCGCCGGCAGTCGCGTGCCGGCGATCTCGCGCGCTTCGCCGACGATCCGCTCGAGCAGCTCGGCGCAGGTCGGGACGTCGCCGATCAGCCCCTGGACCTGGCCCGCCCACCAGATCCCCGCCTCGGGGTCGCCGGTCTCATACACGGTCGCGCCGCGTTTTCCCGAGACCAGGTGGCGGACGTCCTCGAACTGGCCGCCGCCGTCCTGGATGTCGAGGACCTCGTCGGAGACCGAGTTCCTGACCACCCGCGCGGTGTTGCGGAAAGGGCGGAAGATCAGGTTGGTCGAGCGCTCGTCGTGGGCGACGATCGCCTCCTTGATCCGCTCGTGGATCGGCGACTCCGCCGTGCACATGAAGCGCGTTCCCATGTTGACCCCGTCGGCGCCGAGCGCCAGCGCCGCGACCAGGCCCCGGCCGTCGGCGATCCCGCCGGAGGCGATCATCGGGATCTCGATCACGCTCGCCGCGGCCGGGATCAGGATCAGCCCGGGCACGTCGTCCTCGCCGGGGTGCCCGGCGCACTCGAAGCCGTCGATCGAGACCGCGTCGACGCCGAGCGACTGCGCTTTCAGCGCGTGGCGGACCGAGGTCGCCTTGTGGATCACCTTGACCCCGGCGGGGTGGAAGTGCTCGAGGTGCTCCTGCGGGTTCGAGCCGGCGGTCTCGACGATCTTCACCCCGGAGTCGATGATCGCCTGCCGGTACTCGGCGTAGGGCGGCGGGTTGATCGACGGCAGGATCGTCAGGTTGACCGCGAACGGCTTGTCGGTGAGCTCGCGGCAGCGGGCGATCTCGTCGCTGAGCGCCTCCGGGGTCGGCTGGGTCAGCGCGGTGATCGTGCCGAGCGCACCGGCGTTGGCGACCGCGGCGACCAGCTCCGCCCGCCCCACCCACTGCATCCCCCCCTGCATCACCGGGTGCTCGATGCCGAAGGTCTCGGTGAAG
>Ga0081539_10007263_pt1 | contig 10178 bp, 7 predicted proteins | sample TabmetS4T2R2_FD_71023 | JGI IMG/M metagenome (GOLD analysis project Ga0081539, IMG submission 71023) | Tabebuia heterophylla rhizosphere microbial communities from the University of Puerto Rico - S4T2R2 | ecosystem: Host-associated > Plants > Roots > Rhizosphere ... | reverse complement strand
ATACGAGGGAACTCACCGTCAGTTCAGCCATTTTTTCCAATATTCCGGCCAGTTCATAGATCTTCTCGGGCACGGCCTGCGGCTGGAGTCGCGATCTATAAAATTTCGTCAGGTGGTAATATGACGAAAAATTCTACAACTTACTTCTGCGAGATTCGGAGATTGAATCTCAGCCGAGGAAGTAGGCTCCAATCCTCAACGTCTACCTGAGCCGGAGTTTACGCGACTTCGCTAAAAATAAATTTTCAGCCACTCGTGGTGTTGATTCGTCGCGGATGCGTGCGTTCTTGGAGGCGCCTGCCTGGTGAATGCGCGGCGATGCATGAGGATGATTTATGCGAATTGTGACATATGCAGAATGTCGCCTGGTGCAACGGCATAGTGGGACGATGCCGGTGATTTTGACCTGTCCACATGACGGAGATCAGTCTCCTCCGGGGGTTGAAGCGAGAACAAGCGAGGGCACGCCTGCAGGCTGTCAATTTACGACGGCGCGTGACCGCGAAGCCGGTCTGATCACTCGGTTGGTGGCGCAGAAGATTCTGGATCTGACAGGTCTCTCACCTTATATCGTCTTGGCGAGATATCATCGGCGGTTCATCGATGCCAATCGCCCTCTCAAATGCGCTTTCACCGACCCGGACGCACAGCCTTTTTACGACGAATATCATGGCCGGATAAGCGAGTACATCAAAGAGATTCGCACCCAGAACGATAATCGGGGATTTCTTTTCGACATCCATGGGGTTCGACTGATTGAAAGTGATCCGGCTGATATCTATTTAGGCACCGACAACGGCGGGAGCCTGCTTCCCGGATTTGATCGAGCCGACATCTTCATGCAACACGGTCTTCATGGGATGCTCAAAGCGGCCCGCCAACAAAGTGGGAGCGTGCCTCCGCAGCCGGTCTTTCAGTACCGAGTCTCGCCGGCCGACGCGGCGGCCAGAGAGACGAGTTCAGTCGATGGCGGTTTCACCGTCCGACAATACGGGGCTTTGATCAATTCGATTCAGCTCGAGATCGCAGACACGATCCGTGAAGATGAACAGAAACGCTCGTTCCTGGGTGAGGATTTGGCATTTGCGATCATCAACTTCGTGCGCCGCCATGCCCCATTTTAAGGTGATTGAGCAGTATCCACGAGCAGCCATCTGCAGTGAATTTGGAGTCGAGAACCTCTCCTCACCCACCGGAACAGCTGCATCTCCCGGCGATCCTGATCATCGCCTGAATTCCTGATCTAGAGGTAAATCTATGACAGTTGGAAACGTTAGTGCACCTTTCTTGGATTTCAAGAGTTTTATCACCGAAGAGTCTGAGGCGACTGAACCTGAGATTCGAATGACACCCGCTGTTCGTTCACCCTTTATTTCGGTCTATGAATCGGCGGACGGCGAGAAGACCTTTGATGATCCCATTCGTGAAGCATATTCCACGATTGTCAACGAACTCTATGATGAAGAGTTCGACGAAGCTTTGTTCGAGCTGCTGACCGACGCGCGCAATCTGCATCAGGATCATCTCGCTTCCGGTTATTCCTCAAGCGAAGCGGACCGGCATGTGACGCAACACTTCTCCCAGTTGACGCGGGAATCGGAAGCCGCAGTAGACGCGATCGCGCGCGAGTTCGGATCGCGCGGCGAGGCCGGAATGGTCGAGAGCGAAATGGAGACTTTCTTTGAGCGATATTCATCTTCGGTGCAGATCGACCCGGCATTCGAAAACTTCTTTGGAAAATTGCTCAAGAAAGTCGGCAAAGCTGTCAAAAACGTTGCCGGCAAGGCCTGGCAAGGGATCAAAAAGATCGGCCTCGGCCCGATCCTCAACCAGATCAAGGCGCTCATCAAGCCGCTGTTAGACCGGGTTTTGCAAAAAGCGATCGGGAAACTCCCGGAAGCCGTTCAACCGGTGGCCCAGAAACTGGCGGAGAAGCTCGGATTTGCTGCGCCCAAACCGGCGGAAGCGGCTCCGGCTGCGATCCCTCCGGAAAATGTGGGAGCGCCGATGCAGGCTGCCGCCGGCAGCGACCTGGCCGCGATGCAAAAGGAGTTTGATCAACAGATCGCCGGAGTATTGCTCTCACACGACGAGGTCGAACTCAATACTGAGTTGGCCCGGCTAAGAGGTAATACTGCCGCCGCGACTCCTGTCTTCGCTCATCTCGATGATGCCCGCGACCGGTTTATTCAAGAGCTTGAAAATCTCAAGCCGGGCGAGAGTCCGGAACCCTACATCCAAAACTTCCTGCCGGCAGTTCTGCCCGCACTCCGTCTCGGCATTCGCCTCATCGGACGCCCGCGAGTCATCAACTTTCTCGCGCCATTATTGGCCAAATTGATCTCGAAACTGATTGGGCCGGAACAAGCTCCGGCGCTATCGCAGGCAATTGTGGATGCAGGACTGAAACTCTTGAGTCTCGAAATATCCGAGCAAGAGAAGTCCGGGCTTGCCGCCTCGACGGTAGCTGCGACGGTTGAGGAGACAGTCAATCGGGTGGCTTCGCTGCCGGATCACGTCCTCGATCACCAGGAGTTGCTTGAGGGTTTCGCGCTTGAAGCCTTTGAGCAGGCTGCAGCCGCCAACTTACCTGCAGTGCTTTCAGAGGCAACTTACAGACAGCGGCCCGAACTGCTGGAGGCGGGCGTCAATGCTGCCTGGCTGCTCTTGCCGCTCCGCGGGCGGAAGCGCTACAAGCGATGTTCCAGACCTTTTAATATCAAGATCACACCGCATATGGCGGAAGAGGTAGAAAGCTTCGAAGGCGTTTCGCTCTCCGATTACTTACAAGATCAACTTGGGCTGCCCGAAGGAGCCGAGGTCGAGGCTGAAGTTCATCTCTACGAGACGCTGCCCGGGACCACGCTCGCGGATATTACGCGCAGCGAGAGCGAGACTCCGGGATTGGGCGCCTCGGACGAAACGACCATCTCTCAATTGCATCCGCTCACGCCGCAAGCCGCGTCGGTTCTGCTCGGTAAACCTGGCCTTGGCCGCGACCTCACAGTGGATTCGGACAGACGGAACATCGCCGCCGGACAGCGGTTGTTTCACCTGGCCATTCCAGGGAAGCGTCCGCTGACCGTGCCCGGGCATCGGGGTCATCGCCGGGTGAGGCGGCTCCTTCATCTCAATGTCATTTTCGATTGTCCGCAAGATCAAATTCGGGTCTGCGTCTTCATCAGTGAGGTGAAAGCTCAGAAGCTCGCGGTACGCCTTCGCCAGCAATTGCACACCGGAGCGCTGAATGTCGGCTTTCACAAATTCGTGGCCCGGAGGCTGAGACCGATCTTGCACGGCCAACGGCCGCGACGGCTTCGGATCATCTCTGCCGCAATGGATCCCGGACAATCGCCTGAATCCGTTTTGCAGAGACTGCCCGGCATCATTCCGCAAACTTTCATTGCGAAGATGCAGGAATGGCTGGCGCAGGGCTTCTCTCAATTCATCAAAACGCAATCGCAGAAGTTCCTCGCAGCCACCGAAGACCCGGCTGATGGCGTGACCTTGCGGTTCACGATCGAGCACCCGCCCGGACTGAAACAACTCTGTCAGGCCCTGGCCGAAAAGGGAGCCTCGAACAGTAAGGTCGCCGAAACGATCGGCCAGGGCAGCCAGCCAAACATTCGCGTCGAAATCTTCCCGGGAGATAAATGTGATTGATCAGCTTCAAGCTATTCGGCTTCAAACCGACCGGCAGATCGCACACTGGACGTTAGCGGCAAACCGCCTCAAGCTCGATGACCTCGCTTCGCGAGAAGCCTGGGATCATCTGGAGCAATATCTGGGAGTCTCGTTGAGACGCCACCTGACAGGCGTCATCAACCGGCTCCAGAGCGAGGCGAGCGCTTTGACGGCCATGCAGCGTGCGGCCCATACCCCCACGGCCCTGGCAGAGGTCCGCCGGAGACTGCTCACTTTCCGGCGGCAGTATCTGCGAACTGAAACGACGCTGGACTTCTTTGCCGATGCGATCAAGACGCGAACGAACGCGCACCTGGCGGCCCTGCTGCGGGCCTGCGACACGCTGGCTTATCGAAGTATGTCTCAACTGCTCGACCAGATTGGCAAGCCGACGCCTGTAGCTTTGACCTATGTCGGTGAAGGGATTGGCGCGTCCATTCTAAAAGAGGGGCTCCGCCTTTGGGATGGTGGCGAATTGAACCCGGTCGCCGCCATCAAAATCGTCCGTCACAATTTGCTGCGCCCCACGGCCCTGATCCATGAGGCCGGGCATCAGATGGCTCATATCGCCGGTTGGAATGAAGAACTCGCCGCCGTCCTTTCGCGAGGAATTTCGGGAAGTTCGAGCGGACTGGCTGATGTCTGGGCGAGTTGGGCATCCGAGATTGCGGCTGATGCATTCGCCTTTGTCCATACCGGATTCGCGAGCGTCGCCGCGCTGCATGATGTGCTCGCAAGTGACTTGCCCAGTGTCTTCCGATACATTCCGGGCGATCCGCATCCGATCAGCTACCTCCGCGTATTGTTGGGCGCCGAGACCTGCAAGTACTTCTATGGCGCCGGCCCCTGGGACACGCTGGCCATGTCGTGGACAGCGCTGCATCCGCTGAACTATGCGCCGGTGGACACGCGCAATCTGTTGGAAGATTCCTTGCCGATTCTGAAGACCGTGGTGCGACTGACGATCGATACTCCGATGCGCGCCTTTGATGGGCGTCCGTTGCGAGCGCTGATCCAGCCGGAACGCGTTAGCCCAACGGCGCTCGACGAGCTCGACAAGCGAATAGGCCCGGCCTTGTTCACTTCGGCGCACTGGCTCTGGACAGAGCCTTTGCGGATTCTTGCTCTGACCGGGCTTCAACTCGCCAACCGGCCCCGGGAATTGAATGACATCCTGCAATTGCAGGAGCAATCCATGCTACGACTGGGCGGCACTTTGCAGGCCGCCTGAAAATCGAAGGAGATGACGATGGCAGAAAAGAGATCAGAAACCAGCACTTACGACGGCTCAACCCAGCCGGTTGTCGATCTGCTCACCCAGATCCTGAACGAGTTCAAGAAACAGGTGCAGAGCACAACTCCGCCTCCCCTGGGAGATGCCGCAGACAGAGCCGTCCAGGCATTCAAAGAGATCAGCCAGGCGTTGGATGTGAAGGCGGCGTCCAACACCCGCAAAAGTCAGTAATCGAGAGGAGATGAAGTATGTTCCGCAGTTTTACAAAATTCTTAACGGACGCCGGCTCCACTAAAGCAGCCGAAGTGGTGACCGGGTTTCACCCTTCGGATCTGACGGCTTTGCTGGAACTGGCATGGGACCAAAGATCAGACAATCCCGGAGAGGAGCTTGGGCGCCCGGCGCGACGGAGCGGCCTTCCGGGATTCGGGACGACCTGGTTTGGAAGACCAGCGTTTGCGATTGACCCTCCAGATGCGAATGTCAAGACAATCGCCACTAAACTTCGGACTCCATTCTCCGGGACCAGTTTTATCGGGCGGCGTTCCGAGCAGCCGGGGGGACTCTTCGATCATTTGATTTATGCCTATATGATCGAGAATACCCATATTTACGAGATCTTTCGGCGTGTCGTTCACGAGTTTCTGCATGGCGAGAGACTCGGTGTTCCCGGATCGGCGGAGAGTCAGAAATGGTTGCGCACTACTGAAGAATTGTTCTACCGTGATCCTCCTCCATTCTTTATCACGGCCGTCACGAGCCACGTGCGATCAGATATTCATGCCACCCGGCGCAATGCCTATCAGCGAATGTTCGGAATGGATTTGAATCACGGCGCGGGTGACAACAAGCCCTATCCATACGTCAAGGCCGAGGCAGCGAACAGCGATTTTGTTGCTACTTTTGAGGAATTCCTCCGCGAGGTATGGATCGGGATTGAGAACGTAAACAACCTCAGCGGCGCGAAGCCCACTGATGACGCCAAGATCGCCGACTTGGCCGAGAAGCTGCACGATATGCTCATCACACGGAGGCAGTCGGGCAATCTGTCGCGCGAAGAGTTCGTCTTTGTCTCGATGTTCTCCTGGTTCCATCTGACCGTGGATACGGGCACGCTGCCGATTATCAAAGATCTGAGAGCGGAAGCTGCGAGCCCTGAAGAACGATTGTTCAAGATCGCACAGCGAGTGGGGATTCCCGCTCACGGCCTTTCCAAGAACTATTTCGACATTGCGGACAGCATCTCCCGGATTCTGATTGAGATCGAAACAGGACTGTTCAATGACGCGGCGGCGGTGCCAGCACTCTACACCCGCGTTCAGGGCGGTCCCGAAGAAGCGATGCAGACCATCATTCGGCACTGGTCCATCATCTCGGGCCACGAGATGAAAGCGCGGAAGGTGATGCCGAGCTGATCGCCGGATGGCGCTCAATTGCCGATGATAAGGAGGTTTCGTGTCTACTCAGAAGCGTTCATCCGATGATTATATGTGGGCGGCCGAGTCTCCCTTCCTCGATCATGAACTCTTGATCGGGGAAGATGATGGGAAGTTGGAACCGCGTCAGACTGCGCCCGCGGCAGAGAGTCCGTTCCAGAGTGTGTTCGAGCAAGGCCGTGGCCGCGCTGACTCGCCGGTAACACCGGAATTCGAAGAGGAATCATTCTCAGAGGCCGAGACGGGAGTCATTAACGGCGACAATCGAGTGCGGATCAAGGACACTGTCGGCGTACCATGGCGTTGGATCTGTAAGATTACCATCAAAGACAATCGGGGCAGATACCATAGTGGAGGGACGGGCGTGCTCATCAGCGATCGGCATGTCCTGACCGCGGCGCATGTCGTCTATCCGGAATACATCGATCCTTACAGTTACTCCATCGAGGTCACGCCCGCGCTGAATGATGGAGACGAACCGTTCGGAACATATTCATTATCGGCGAAACCCAAGATACCTAAAAACTATGACCCGAATGAGGATGACCACCTCGATTGGGATTACGCCCTGATCACGCTCAAGGAGAGTGTGGGCAAGAAGACTTTTTCAAAGCTTGGCGGGGCTCCTTTGTGTTATTGGGGACATCCCACGTGCGGCGCCCAGACCATCTTTGTTCGTCCGGATCCCGGAAAACTTAACGGTAGATCGGTCTTCACGGCAGGTTATCCACAGCAGAAAGGTGGGATACAACTGTGGTGCGCCGCGGGCATCCTGCACAGCGTCAACTCCCGGCGTCGTACCATGGGAATCACGGCCGATACTACCAAGGGACAAAGCGGCTCTCCCATTTGGATCGCCGAGAATGGAAAGTACTGTCTCGTTGGGATTGCCGTCGGCGCCAGCACGCAATCAAACTTCGCCGTGCGTGTGACGCGCGAATTGATCCGCCAACTCCGGGCCTGGATCATAGAGGATGGCGTCACGCCGTCTATCATCGAGACTGAAGAGGCATTGGAAGCTCCAGCCGCAATCCGGTCCGATCAGGAGCCGGAACGCTATGAACCTCACGTCACCACCTGGTCACCAGAGCTGTCTGTGAAAGCAGCTGAAGATTTCACCGACGCCAATGATCAAGAGAGTGAATTTGGACAGATCCGCGAGCAGCTCACGGAAGAGCGGTTCGATCTATTCGCCAGCTCCGATGACGCCGCCGGTGAGCTTGAGTTCGAAGCTCAGTGGGCCGAAAAAGAGCCGGACAATTACGAAGGTAATCTTGATCCCACGCATCGTTCTGCTTTTGAGTTCGAGATCGGACCGGCGGAGCAGGAGTTGGAAGCGCCGGGAATTCTTCGGTACCGCAGAGATGATAATGACGAGAGCCCGGTCATCATCCAACATGATGTTCAGGATGGACCTGTCCGTGAGGTCTCCGTCGGCCAGCGGATCTTACTCGATCTCTCTAAGACCGCATTCGCCGCCAAGATTGACAAGGTCAAATGGACGATCCCGGGCAAAATCGTTCGCGGATATGACGGGACCGTGAACGACGCCAAGCTGTTCGAACTGACGGAGACCGATCTCCAACAAACAAAGATCACTTTCTTTTGGGTCGATGCCGCTGATGGCAGAACCGTGCGGGCGAAGATCAGAACGACATCCGGCGCCGACGAAGAGTATGTTGTCGTCTACAATGTAAAAGGCCCCAAGGTGACCGCCTTCACGGCCAAGGTCGATGTTACTCGCCTCGAAAAACGGGGAGGACTCACGGGAATGCGTTTTGGCAAACTGATCGTGTCGCCGGGAATCAAGTGGGACTGGAATATTACATTGCCTACGACCCATGCCGGCTACATCAAAGATGTTCAAACAGTCCTGGTCGATCGGTCCCGGATCATGTCCTTAAAGCCGGGTGGAAAGGAGACGCAAAAGTGGGTCTGGAAACATCCCAAGAAGACCAAACCGCATCTGCAGCTCGACGGCCATTCGGATGGCCAGGCAGCTTATACTGCGGGGCTCTACGAACCAAAGTTCGATCCCGGATACTCATTTCACAATCAGGGTACTTCCGACAGTCCACATACCGATCTCCCTTCACTCGCCCGGACCGTGTCTATCAACGACCAGTTCACCTACTTTATTATGTTCAAGCCGGCCACGGATAACCCTTACGACGCAATCTGGGTACCGGTAGCCAAAGCCAAATGGTCCTGGAAAGCTACAGCGGTAAATCAGGGCAAGCAATGGGATGTGAGCCAGCCGAAAATGAAGCCCAGCATCGATCTGAAGACGGTGGACTTTCCGATGTATGAGACCAATGCCTCCGAGAACGAGTGGCAGGAGGACCCGCCCAAACCAAAGTAACGCGAACGTTACCTGCGGTTGATGAGAATCGGAAGTAGGTAATCGGACTCTACTTCGACGGGAATTCCGCAGTCGTGGGCCAGGCAACAGAGTGCCAAGGGTCCCCATGCGATCCATCCTTTGGGACCTTGCGACTTCCAGAAATTACGGTGCGCCTTAAGAGCGGCCACCAGACGCTGGTTGAAGGTGTCAGCTTCCATTCGAACCAGACTCGATAACATTGGGAAAATTGCGTGCTGTGCGGCTACCGCACTCGGATGGCCGCGAAGGGTACGTTCGGGCTGCGACAATTTGATCGCGCTCTCAATATGAGGCAGCGCCGATTGAGGATCGGATCGGAAGGCAACCAGCGCTTCCTTCCACGAGTAATGATAGGAATCAAAATTCCCTGCCGCCTTCATCGCATTGTCTGGAATGCCGCTCAACAGCTCCAGGCACTCCTCATCACGGGCAGCCAGCGCTGCGTACCAACCATCCTTCCAGCGAATGATATCACCACTGCCATTGGGGCTGTCACAACCCATCACAATTTTCCGGTCACCTAAAAGAATCTCTACTTCATGTCCATTGGTTCCGCTGCTCAGGACAAGAGTCCCGGATGCTGATTGTGCAACTGACCGGACGGCGAGATGAATAGCCGGATCATTCCGCTCGATTACTGAACAATATTGAAGCACCCTTTCCCCAATATCGGCGATCACAACCAGCTCGCGGATATTCGTTGGCCCGGGGCCGGCGAGTCTTCCCTCTAGCTTCAGACGATCTTTCGGGAGCAATTCGTCGAGCAGGGCCGCCTTAATAACGTGACGCTCGACTCGTGAAATTGAGGCAGCGCCAGGTTCATCCCGGTCGTCTTGACTGGTCAGCGGTCTCCAGCCGGCTAAATGAGATGACTCAGATTGTGTACCACCATCAGCATCATCGCCGGAGAACCGAACTTCGCACGCGCCTCCATTCGCCTGATGGACAGCCGCTTCAAGCCGTTCCGTCATTTTCGGAATCCAAACATAGGACTTGCTAATAATGACCGGCATCTGAGGATTCGTCCTGGTTCTTAAGAGATGTTGCCCATCGGCGCCTTGTGTATATTCGAATTGACCGAAATCGTGAGTCAGGCCCTCTCGGTCGAGGATCCCAACAATAGCATCGATAATGTCATCAGCCTTAGCCGGATCATAACCGCGAACTTCGACCGACAAGTGCAGGTTTACAGACATAACACTCCTCAGGAAATAATTCTCAGTTATCAGTTTTCAGTTGCCGCGCTGAAAACTGATGCGAATTTTTATCATTTCTTGAGGTTTAAAGTATCATGGATAACTCGCCGATCACATCGATGGCCATATCAGTCCTCGCCAAATCGATTAGGAATTAATCTGATAACTCAGCAGAATGTATAGATCCTTCCAATATTCAGGGTTCAGCGGATCACCGTTGATACTGAGGGTCAGGTCCGCTCCCG
>Ga0081539_10007262_pt1 | contig 10178 bp, 13 predicted proteins | sample TabmetS4T2R2_FD_71023 | JGI IMG/M metagenome (GOLD analysis project Ga0081539, IMG submission 71023) | Tabebuia heterophylla rhizosphere microbial communities from the University of Puerto Rico - S4T2R2 | ecosystem: Host-associated > Plants > Roots > Rhizosphere ... | reverse complement strand
TGCTCGTCGTACTCGAGACGCTGCAGCCGGCCGAGCGCCTGGCCTTCGTGCTCCACGACATGTTCGCGGTGCCGTTCGAGGACATCGCGCCGATCGTCGATCGCTCGCCCGCCGCGGCGCGCCAGCTCGCCTCCCGGGCGCGGCGGCGCGTCGCGGGCGCCGACCCCGACGCGCCCGCCGCCGACCGCGAGATCGTCGACGCCTTCCTGGCCGCCGCCCGCGACGGCGACTTCGAGCGTCTCCTCACGCTGCTGGACCCCGAGGTCGTCCTGCGCGCGGACGATGGCAGCGGTGCGTTGCGGATCGTCGAGGGCGCCCAGAGGATCGCGACCGGACTGCGCGTGCGGTTCTTCACGAGCACCGCGGCCCGCCACGCGCTCGTCGACGGCGCGCCCGGCCTCGTCGCGACCGAAGCCGGAGCCGCGGTCGCCGTGATCGCCTTCACGATCCGCGACGGCCGCATCGCGAGGATCGACGCGCTGGCCGATCGGGCCCGGGTCGACGGCCTGCGCCTCGGGGCGTTCGTCGCCAACTAGGCGTCGCGCGCAAGACTACGTCGGCAATGGAGGACCTCTTCATCCCGCTGTGGCCGCCCGCCTGGGTGGAGGACCACACCCTCGGCGACGAGCAGCTGATCGCGGCAGGCGACGAGGTCAAGCTGATGACCGCGGTTCGCTCCGACGAGCGCGTCCTGCTGTCCGTGTCGTGGCCGGGCGGGCGGCGCTACCTGATGATCGATCCGCACGGCGCCGCCGCGCCCGAGGCGTTCCGCGCCGGAGCGCCGTCGGAGAACACCGACCTCGCCCGCGCGATCGACGCGATGTGGTCGCAGGCGCTGCAGCTGGCCAAGCAGATCCAGGACGGCGAGCCGCCGACGCTCGGCGAGGAGCCGCGCAAGCGCCGGCGGTGGCGGCGTCGGGACTGACTAGCCGCGCAGCGATCGAAAGCCGGCGCGCAGCTCCTCGCAGAAGAGCTGCGGCTGCTCCCACGCCGCGAAGTGTCCGCCGCGGTCGAGCCGGTTGTAGTGGACGAGGTTGTCGGGGTAGGCGCGCTCGGCCCAGCTGCGAGGCGCCTGGTAGAGCTCGTCCGGGAAGACGCTGATGGCGAACGGGATCGAGATGCTCTTGGCGTCGAAGAAGTCCGCCTTGTTCTCCCAGTACAGGCGAGCGGAGGAGACGCCGGTGTTGGTCAGCCAGTACAGCGTGATGTTGTCGAGGATGTCGTCGCGCGTGAGGTCGCTCGGGCGCTCCAGGTTGCCCTCGATGACCTGCTGCACGATCCCGGGCTGGCCGGTGCCGTCGCCGTGATCGAGGATGAACGACGCCAGATCGACCGGCGAGTCCGCCAGCCCGTAGAGCGTCTGCGGGCGCGTGGCCATGATCTGCGCGTAGGCCACGTGCTTGGCGTAGAAGCTGCGCAGTTGCTCGTACGCCCGCGCCTCCTCCTCCGAGAGCCCCGGAGGCGGCGGTGCGCCGGCCTCGAACGCCTTCGTGATGTCCGCCGGGGCGGTGCCGGGCATGTTCGAGTGGATGCCGAGCAGCTCCGGAGCCGCCTGCTCGCCCATCGCCTGCGTGACGGCGGCGCCCCAATCGCCGCCCTGGGCGACGAAGCGGTCATAGCCGAGGCGCTTCATGAGCACGACCCACGCGCGCGCGACGCGCATGGGATCCCATCCGGTGGTCGTCGGCTTGCCCGAGAACCCGTAGCCGGGCAGCGAGGGGATGACCACGTGGAACGCGTCCGCGCCGCTCGCGCCGTGCGCCGTGGGGTTGGTGAGCGGCTCGATGATCTTCAGCTGCTCGACGATCGAGCCCGGCCACCCGTGGGTGACGATCACCGGCAGCGCGTCCTCGTGCTCGGAGCGCACGTGGATGAAGTGGATGTCGAGGCCGTCGATCTCCGTGACGAAGTGCGGCAGGGCCTTGAGCCTGGCCTCGCACGGGCCCCAGTCGTAGTCGGTCGCCCAATAGCGTGCGAGCTCCTGCATCATCGCGAGCGGGACGCCCTGCGAGTCGTCGTCGACGGTCTCGCGCTCGGGCCACCTGGTCGCCTGGACGCGCCGCCGCAGCTCGGCGAGGTCCTCCTGCGGGAAATCGATCTCGAACGGGCGCACGGCAGCGGTCTCGCCCGCCGCAACGTCGGCAGCTGACATCTCGTCCTCCAGGGGTTGCTTGGCTCCCGCGGACCATCTCGGCTCGGGCCGCTCCTCGCGCCCGTGAGGTCACTGGTGCATGCCCGGGGCCAGTGCCTGGGCCACGAGCGCGTGTGCCCGTCCGTTGGCCTCGGCGGGCACCCAGGTGAGTTCGACGGTGCCGATCCGCTGCGCCACGTCCCGGACCGCGCGACAGAGCCCGGCCAGCCGCGGATTGGCCGGTTCCCGGGCTCCGGTGACCTGCTCGACGACCACGCGGGCGTCGCAACGGGCGTCGACGCGCTTCAGGTCCATGCGGCTCGCCTGTTCGAGGCCGGCCAGCAGGGCGCGGTACTCGGCGACGTTGGCGCCTGCCACACCAATCGCCTCGCCGTGCGCCGCGAGCACGGTCCCATCGGCGGCGGCGAGCACGTAGCCGATCGCCGCCGGGCCGGGGTTGCCGCGCGAGCCGCCGTCGGTCTCCAGCACGGCGAAGCCGGGCCGCGGCGCGCGTGGGGGCGGCCCCGACCGCCGTCCGCTGGCCTTGGCGAGGGCACGCCGCTCGGCGTCGCTGCTGGCGCGGCCGCGACGGCGCGGACGTCTGCGGCCCTGAGGAGCTCCCACGGGCGACGACCCTATCCGGAACCCGCGCACTATGCGTGCGTCTCACGCTCTGATGGCAACCACTCCGCCGGCCTCGTCGATGCTCAGCTTCCGGTCGATCCCGTGCGACACGACGGTCTGTCGGGGCTCGAGTTCACGGCATTGGTCGCGCCCCGCGCCGTCGTCTTACCATCCGGTCGTGCCCGTCGAGCGAGCAGCGCCGGCCGGCCGCGCCTCGCTGCGGTGGGTCGAGCAGCTGCGCTCCGATCACCCGCGCAACGCGGAGACGGCCGCCAAGCTCCACGACGTCCTGCACCGCGCCGCGTTGCACGAGCTGCATCGCCGCCGTGGACAGCTGGCCGGCCTCTCCGGCCCGGAGCTCGACGACGTCGCGCAGCAGTGCGCCGACGACGCGATGATGAAGATCCTCGGGCGCCTCGACGACTTCGAGGGGCTCAGCCGGTTCACGACCTGGGCCTACAAGTTCGTGATCTTCGAGGTCTCGAGCAAGGTCGCGCGCCACGCCTGGCAGCGCCATCCGCCGAGCGCCGGGGACCTGACCTGGGATCAGGTCCCCGACGCCCTCGCGCCCAGGCCCGCCGACCAGGCCGAGCGCCGCGAGCAGCTCGCGACGCTGACGGACGCGATCGAAGCTGACCTTACGCCGCGCCAGCGCGAGGTCTTCGTCGCGATCGCGCTCAACGACGTCCCCATCGACGTGCTCGCGTTGCAGCTGGACTCCAATCGCAACGCGATCTACAAGAACCTCTTCGACGCCCGGCGCAAGCTGCGCGCCAGCCTGGCCGCGGCGGGTCACCCAATCGAAGGCGAGGAGGCGGCATGACGGACCTCCACGAGCTCGACGAGCTCCTCCGCGCGCAGGAGGGGGACGCGGGCTGCGATGCCGGCATCCCGATCATGGATCAGTACGTCGACATCGAGCTGCGCGGCGAGGATCCCAGCGAGCGCTTCCCGGGCACAGCGATCCACCTGCGCGTCTGTCCCGGTTGCCGCGCCGACCACGACGGCGTGCTCGAGGCGGCTCGGCGCTTCGGCGAGCTCGACCCGGAGTGATCGTGCGGTAAGACGCGGTGACGACGGCGCCACTCATCGACCATGACCCGCCAGAACCGAATCCAAGACCTCGCCAACTGGCTGCGGCTCTCCGCCGACCGCTTCGCCGCGGCCGCCGCGCTGCACGACCCGAACCTGCTGCTCCAGCTGCGGGTCGCCGGGTGGCACGACCAGCGATGACGGCTCGGTTGCTGTCCGTCAACGTGGGCCGCCCGCGCGAGGTCGAGTGGGAGGGCAAGACCGTCCGCACCGCCATCTGGAAGGAGCCGGTCTCCGGCCCGCGGATGGTGCGGCGGATCAACATCGACGGCGACGACCAGGCCGACCGGCTCGCCCACGGCGGCGAGCACCGCGCCGTGTTCGTCTACCAGATCGAGTCCTACCGTTACTGGGAGAGCGAGCTCGGGCGAGACGACTTCGGCTACGGCCAGTTCGGCGAGAACTTCACGGTCGAGGGGCTCGCCGACGACGAGGTCTGCATCGGCGACCGCTACCGCATCGGCGAAGCGCTGTTCGAGGTCACGCAGCCCCGGGTGACGTGCTACCGGGTCGGCATCCGGATGGACGAGCCCGCGATGCCATCGCTGCTGGTCGCCCACCATCGCCCGGGCTTCTATCTGCGCGTCCTCGAGGAGGGACCGGTGCAGGCCGGCGATGCGATCGTCAAGGTCGCCGATGGCCCGGAGCGCCTCACGATCGCCGACGTCGACGCGCTCCTGTACCTCCCCAACAAGTCGCGCGGGCTGCTGCAACGAGCGCTGCGCGTCCCCGCGCTGAGCGAGGGGTGGAAGGGCAGCTTCCGCGAGCTGCTCGCCAAGGCCGAGGGCGGCGCGTCCGCGGCGCCGGCATGGACGGGCTTTCGGCCGATGCGGGTCGCGGAGATCCGTCGCGAGAGCGCGACGATCGGCTCGTTCCTCCTGGTGGCGCCCGATGGCGCAGGGTCGAGCGCGGACGTGCAACCGGGCCAGTACCTCACTGTTCGCGTGAAGCCGGAGGGCGGCGCGGCGGCGCTGACCCGCAGCTACTCGCTCTCGGATCTCCCCGCCGAACGCGGGTATCGCATCAGCGTCAAGCGCGAAGGCGTCGCGAGCCGCTACCTGCACGACCACGTCGAGGTCGGCGACGTACTCGACGTCGCGGCTCCGCGCGGAAGCTTCGTCCTGCGCGCCGGCACCCGTCCGGTCGTGCTGGTCAGCGCCGGAGTGGGCGCGACTCCCGTGCTCGCGATGCTGCATGCGTTGGCCCGCGAGCCAAGCGCGCGGCCTGTCTGGTGGGTCCACGGGGCGCGCAACCGCGACGAGCACGCCTTCGGCGTCGAGGTCGACGCCCTCCTCGGCACGCTCGCCGACGCCCACCGGGTGCTCGCCTACAGCCAGCCCGCCGCGGGCGACGCGCTGGGCTCCGACTACGACGTCCGCGGACGACTCGACCTCGCCGTCCTCGAGCGCGCCGGGATCCCGACCGATGCCGACTACTACCTGTGCGGGCCCGACGGCTTCATGCGCGCCATCGGCGCGGCGCTCACCGCGCGCGGAGTCGCGCCCGAGCATGTCGTCACCGAGGCCTTCGGCGCCGTCGCCGTCCATGCCTCGGGCCTCGTGAAGGCCGGCGACCGCGCGCCGCATCCTCCGGCGGGTCCGCCGGGCACCGGTCCGACGGTCACCTTCGTGCGCAGCAACTTGTCGATTCCCTGGGACGACCGCTACCCGAGCCTGCTCGACTTCGCCGAGGCGTGCGACGTCCCGGTCGGGTTCGGCTGCCGGCACGGCGTCTGCCACAACTGCGAAAGCGGCTTGGTCGCCGGTGCCGTCACCTACGACCTCGAGCCCCTCGAACCACCAACCGATGGCCGCGTCCTAGCCTGCTGCACCCGACCCGCCTCGGAGCTCGCCCTGGACCTCTGAGAGCCCTGCCTTGACATGTGTGTAAAGCTAGATCCATGGTTTACACACATGTCAATGGTGAATCCGATCGCAGGCCCTGGACCGTGCTGCTCCTCCTCGCCCTCGCGGAGTTCATGGTCATCCTCGACGTCACCGTGGTGAACGTCGCGCTCCCGTCCATCGGGGCGTCGCTTCGCTTCGACCCCGCGGATCTCTCCTGGGTGATCACCGCGTACGTGCTGTTCACCGGCGGCCTCATGCTGCTCGGAGGGAGGGCTGCCGACCTGATCGGGCGGCGGCGCGTCTTCCTCGCCGGGCTCGTCGTCTTCACCGCAGCGTCGCTGGGCAGCGGCCTGGCCTGGGCGCCCGGCGCGCTCATTGCCTCGCGCGCCGTGCAGGGCATCGGGGCCGCGCTCCTGCTTCCCTCGGCGCTGGCGATCGTGACCACGACCTACGCCGGCCCGCAGCGCGCCAAGGCGCTGGCGATCTGGGGCGCGCTCGGCAGCGCGGGTGCCGCTGCCGGCGTGCTGCTCGGCGGCGTGCTCACGACGCTGCTGAGCTGGGAGTGGGTCTTCTTCGTCAACGTCCCGGTCGGCGTCGCGGTCACGTTCGGCGTCCGCAGCATCGTCGCTGCCGACGAGCCGCGCCCGCTGAGCCCGCGCTCGCTCGATCTCGCCGGCGGCGCGACGGTGATGAGCGGGCTCGTCGTGCTCGTCTACGCGATCGAGGGTGCCGCGAGCCACGGGTGGGGCTCGGCGCGCACGCTCGCGCTGCTCGCCGGCGCCGCCGTCCTGCTTGGCGCGTTCTCGGCAATCGAGCGCGGCGCCCGCGATCCGCTCGTCCCGCCCAGGACCGTGCGCGACCGCTCGCTGGTCTCGGGCGCCGCGATGATGCTCGGCGCGACCGGCCTGCTCGTCGGCGCGTTCTTCCTCAACACGATCTACCTCCAGGACCAGCTCGGGTGGTCGGCGCTCGAGACCGGGCTCGCTTTCCTGCCGCTCACGCTGGTGATCCTCGCGGGCGCTCATCTCGCGTCGCACCTGATCGGGCAGATCGGCACCCGCGGCGTGACAACCGCCGGCCTGCTGCTCATGGGCGGCGGTGCGCTCGTGCTCGCCCTCGCACCCGACGACGCGACCTTCGCGACCGACCTGCTGCCCGGCTTCCTCGCCACCGGGCTCGGCGCCGGGCTCGCCTTCCCGGCGATCTCGGTGACCGCGATGGCCGGCGTTGGCCACGAGGGCGCCGGGCTCGCGTCGGGCCTCATGACCACCGCCCACGAGCTGGGCGCGGCGCTCGGCGTCGCGGTGCTGTCCGCGATCGCGATGGCGGCGCCCGACGTGCCGACCGGCTACGGCGACGGCTTCACCGTCGCGGCCGCCATCGGTGCGGTTCTGGCGGTCGTCTCGGTCTTGACGCTGCCCGCCGTGCGGCCGGCGCCGGGCGTGCGGCCGGCGATGCACTGAGCGGGACGGCTACCGTGGCCGGCGTGGGTCAGCAGACGACGAGAACCGATCACCGGCGCGCGACCGCCGAGCGCAACGTCGAGGCGATCCTCGCTGCGGCCGAGCGCCTGCTCGAGGGCCGCAAGCCGCTGAGCATCGCCGCCGTCGCCGCGGCCTCCGGCGTGTCGCGGGTGACCGTGTACGCGCATTTCGAGAACCTGACCGCGCTCGTCGAGGCGGTCGTCGCCCGCAGCGTCGAGCACGCGACGGCGGCGATCGCCGCGTCCGAGCCCGCCAGCGGCACCGCGCTCGAGGCGCTCGAGCGCCTGCTCCAGCACGGCTGGCGCGAGCTCGATCGCCGCGACGCCGTGGCACGAGCCGCTGCCGAGCACCTGCCTGCCGAGAGCCTGCGCCGCCAGCACGAACCGCTCATCGGCGTGCTCGAGGAGCTCGTGGCCCGCGGCCGCGAAGAGGGCGCCTTCCGCACCGACCTGCCGGGGCAGTGGCTGGTGACCGTCTTCTACGCGCTCATCCACGCGGCCGGCGACGACGTCCGCGCCGGGCGCGTCGAGTCGGCCGACGCACTGCGGATCCTCAGCACGACCGTGCGCGGCGTCTTCCAGGGCGCCTAGGTCCCTTTACGAGCTCGCCGCGTCCAGGCGCTGCAGCAGCTCGTGGGCCGCCAGCTCGATCTCCTTGTGGCGCCATTCGGCGGCGCGGTAGTGGCAGGCGATGAGCCCCATTCGGTGCACCCGGCGGAAATCGCCGTAGACGAAGGCGTAGCGCGCCTTGGTCTCGTCCGCCGCACCCTCGGTGAGCCCGAGGTGCCATGTCGCGTAGTCCTCCCAGGAGTGGGAGGCCAGGAACGCGTTCTCCTGCTCGGCGCGCGGCTGGACCTGCGACCACTCGCTGCGCAGCACGTACTGCCGCGCGTCGATGAGCCGCTCGGCGTGCGCGACGGCCTGCGGATTGACGTGATAGGTCGCCACACGCGCATCCTGACGGAGACTCAGGGCGCGAGCCGCCGCTGGCGCTCCTCCAGCTGCTCCTGGATCTCGCCGTAGTCCCCTTGCACGTCGCGCGAGACGCGCCAGACGTCGACCGTCCCGAAGCAGCCGAAGATGCGCACCCGCACGGTTGGCGCGTCGGGCGTTGCGGTGTCGCGTCCCCACTCGCGGTGGCGTCCGAACGGGATCAGCCCGCCGACCACTACGTCGATCTTCTCCGGCACGTAGATGTCGACGTTGCCGAAGGCGACGAAGACCGACACGGTCGCCCGCTCGCCCTCGATCTCCGCCTCGCGCAGGTCGAGGTCGACGTCGGCGGCGACTCCCACGACCGCCATGCGCCGGCGGATCAGCATCCGCCCGCGGCGGATCGCGCGGCCGAGCACGGCGCCGCTCAGGCGAACCGACGGCCGGCGATGGCCTGCCGGCGGCGCGGGGAGATGCTCCCGCGCGCGCACCAGCTCGTCAGCGGTCCGCGCGCCGTAGGCGATGTCCACGCGCGCCGAGAACTCGTCCAGGGTCAACCGTCCGGCCACGAGCTCATCGCGAAGCGAGCGCACCGCGTCCTCGCGCTCGAGGTCCGAGACGTGGCGGGAGCCCTCCACCCGCGCGAGCGGTCAGCGCACCGTCTGGACCGGGACCTCGTAGAACTCCACCGACCTGCGCCGCTCGGTCCCGCCGGGGCTCATCGCGTTGAGCGCCTCGTCGCCGCGGCGCATCGCTTCCTCGCTGTCGAAGAGCGTGATGCCGATGCTCCTGCCGGTCTGCCGATCGACGAGCATGAGCATCTTCGCGCCCTCCAGGCCCTCGGGCGTCTCGTCGGCCTCGACCTCGCCGCGAACCAGCTCGATCGCGTCGTCGATCTGGCTCGGATCGCTCTCGAACGTCGCTACGCGCGCGTACACGTCGCCTCCTCTTGGAAGTCGGTTCGCGGCCGAGCTTACGCTCGCTCGGAGCGCCTTCGCTAGTCGAGCGTCTGGTCGAAGAGCTCGAGCGGCTCGACCGTCGCCCGCAGCTCGTCGGTGATCTTCCCGTCGGCGAGGAGGAAGACCATGCGCGCGGGACGATCGGAGCGATTGGCCCAGGCGTGGTTGGTCCCGCGCTGGACGACCGCGTCGCCGACGCCCACGCGCGTCTCCGACCCGTCGTCGAGCAGCAGCCACGTCTCGCCCTCGACGACCACGCCGACGTCGATGGTCTCGGTGCGGTGCATCGGCGATTCGGCGCCGGGCGCCATCTCGGTGAAGCGGAAGATCCAGCCGTTGGCCGGCGGCGGCGTGCGCACCGGGCGGTCCGTGGGCTCCGGCTCGGTGGCCGCGATCTCGGCCGGCGTCCCGTCGGTCACCCAGATCTCGTGAAACGCGGCGGTCCCGACGTCGAGCGTCTTCGGCGTGGGACCGTCCGACAGAACGATCGACCTGCCGGACGCGTCGTGGCCGGTGACGATGCGGCGCGGCGCGCCGGCGGCGCCGGCGGCGCCGGTGGGCACGGTGACCCACGCGTGCTTGCGCGATTCCCATACCGAGAACGCAGGCGCCGGGAACGCCGGATCCGCGAACGCGCCGACGGGAACCGCGACGACCTCCGGCGCCGACGCCACGTGGTAATAGACGGTCGCGCCGCACTCGGGGCAGAAGTTGAACGTCCGCGCCTCGCCTTCGTCGGAGATACGGACGTACTCGCGCGAGTCGCCTTCGATGTGCACGCCGTCGCGCGGGAACCGCGCCTGGAAGCCGAACGCGCTGCCGGTCCGGCGCTGGCAGGCGAGGCAATGGCAGACCGAGACGCGGACGGGCTCTCCCTCGACCGTCAGTCGCAGCTGACCGCAGCTGCAAGCGGCTTCTCGCGTCGACATCGCCGACAAGCTATCGGCCTGGGACACTGGCGGCATGGCGGCGGACGAGGGGTACTTCGGCGAGCGGGTCGCGGCGGTCTACGACGAGCACTCGGCGAGCATGTTCGACCCGGCTGTGGTCGGGCCCGCCGTGGCGACGCTCGCCGAGCTCGCGGGCGACGGCGCGGCGCTCGAGTTCGC
>Ga0081539_10007261_pt1 | contig 10179 bp, 11 predicted proteins | sample TabmetS4T2R2_FD_71023 | JGI IMG/M metagenome (GOLD analysis project Ga0081539, IMG submission 71023) | Tabebuia heterophylla rhizosphere microbial communities from the University of Puerto Rico - S4T2R2 | ecosystem: Host-associated > Plants > Roots > Rhizosphere ... | reverse complement strand
CGAGGTAGATGCGTAAGTTGCGACGATGGGGAGTGGCCAAGTGGTAAGGCACCAGGTTTTGGTCCTGGCATTCGGGGGTTCGAATCCCTCCTCCCCAGCCAAGTTCGGGCGCCAAGAATCTTTGTGCAAAACTAGCAATATATTCTGTGTCTATTTTGTGATATAAAGAGCTCTATAGGTCAGAAAATAAAACATGGCGTATTTTAAATCGAAACCGAACAGTTTTATAAAGGCATTTATTGCTTCCGATGCCATGCTCTATTCGGCGCTTAACCTTGTCAATATACTGTTTGCCGTGTTTGTCACCACAGAGGTTTCAGGAGGTACAATCCAAGCCGCAACGGCGGCGCTGACAGCCGGAGTGGTGACGCGGGTTTTAACAGAGCTATTTGCCGGAAAGAAAATCTCAGGTCTGCCAGAAGCAGCCAAGCTCAATATCATTACTACCGGCATGGCACTTATAAGCATTTCATACGTCGGCTTTGGACTAGCGCAGTCGCTCTACCCGATCATCGTCTTTTGGCTCATCAATGGCGTCGGCTGGGGTTTGGCGCAACCAACAAAACTGTCACTAGTATCTAAATACATTAAACATGATCAATCCAATCAAGAGTGGGGGCTAACCGACGCCATTAATATGAGCTTGGTAGCCGCCGCCATGGTGGCTGGCGGTTTTATTGTGGCCAATTATGACTTCGAGCTGTTATTTTTGCTGGCCGCCTGCCTGAACACTTTAGGGATTGCTCCTTACATCCTATACGGCCAACTGGTTAAGCAGCCCAAACTAAAATCGTCATCATCTGGTTTGGTTCTAGAACCTGTTAAGCAAACTTCGGCAAATCACCGAAAATTCCAGGACCATTAACTTTGATATACTAGATCCATGCAAAAAATAGCTACAAGAGTATTCATATTCGCCTCAATTCTTTTTGGTATTTTAGGGGTTTATATGGTTCTATCCGGAACTGATCCGGACGAGAATAACACGGGATTTGACCATGTCGTCACCAAGCTCTTTTTGACCACTATTTTCATTATTCTGACTTCGTTCGCTTTGAGCGTAGCCAGCAAGTACTTAAACGGAAAATCCTAGTTCGATCACATTGGGTCTGTCCAGCAGGTGACTGAATTATCGTTTCAGAAAATCTCATCACCAGAGCCAGCTGTTGCATACTTAAATCAGACAATCTCTAACCATTTAAGCATTGGTCAAAAAGTTCTATGGCTTGTGCCAGGCGGCTCGGCTATGAAAATTGCAGCGGAGGTCAGCCATTCGCTACCAAAAGTTAATCTCCACAACTTAACGGTCACTCTGACGGATGAGCGATTCGGTCCGACTGGGCACAAGGACTCAAATTGGTTCCAATTGGAGAAAGCGGGCTTTAAGCTCCGAGGCGTTAAAATGTCGCCCGTCTTAAACGGTGGTAATATACTCCAAACTGCCCGGAATTACGCGCAAATGCTGAAGAAGTCCCTGCATCACGCGGACTATTCACTGGCTCTAGCGGGGATGGGTGCAGATGGCCATATACTCGGTATAAAACCAAATAGCCCGGCTGTTAATTCGACTCAGCTGGCTGTTGGCTACAATTGGGATGACTTTGAGCGACTTACCTTAACTGAGACGGCATTAAAGCTGCTGGATGAGGCTGTCATCTACACTGTAGGAGAAGAAAAATGGCCACAACTTGATTTATTGAAGCAAACTGTCTCAGCAGAAATACAACCAGCGCAAATTTTAAAGAAGCTCAAAAAAGTTACTATATTGAACGATCATTTAAGCTCATAAAATTTTGAGGGGTAAGTTGAGTAGGCAGGCAAGTCAAAGAATTGTTCTAGAGTTTGACCGCTTTTTTTGACTTCTTTGGCTAGCTCGCTACCAAGGTATCGGAGATGCCAGGGTTCGTATTTGTAGCCGGTTAGCTTCTCCAAATTCTCTGGGTAGCGAATGATAAATCCAAACTTGTAGGCATTGGAGCCAAGCCATCTTCCCTCTGATGTATCGGCAAAACATGGCTGTATCGAGCATCTCAGATCAGACGGCGCGACATCGGCTGCCAAACCTGTTTGATGTTCACTATGCCCAGGGCGAGCGCTATAGTCATCGGCTGACTTTTGACCGGTTACTCTAACGTATTGGTTATATAAGTTGGCCTGTGTGAAGTAGGAGCGGTAGCCGCTCGCTAGGCGTAAGTACAAGTCATCTTTAGCGGCGGCATCGAATAGTTTTTTTAGGGCCTTCGCCGCCTCACCACGCAGGTGCATGTTATTTGAGGTTTCGCTGTCTCGGAGTAACACATTTGGGACGGTTAAGTTTGCCGGCACGTAATCTCGCGGCAAAACGCGACCTTTGTTAACAACTACCGACGCGCTTTCAGCTTCATTGATAGAAAAGCGGCTTTTATCAAAAGTTTTTTCCGTCTTTGCTTTGGATTGTAAAGATGCCGAACGCGATCTTGACGCCTCGTCGCTATTGAGACGAAACATGATAACCGTCAGTTCTACTAGCCCTATAAGCAACAGCAAGGCAAAGGCCAGAAGTATTTTTTTGGATATTCGTCTGGATCTCATCTATTCGTACTGGCGACACTCGGCAGGCAAGGCCTCACCAGTCAGCCGATCATTAACAACTGTGTAGTTATAAATATTAAATTTATTGCCGCTCGAGAGCTGGCAATCCGGTAGCATCTTGAGGTCGTAACCCAGGTAGTTATCTAAAATAAATCGGAAAACGTTGACCGAAGAATCGAGCTGGCTTAACTCCTCGCTGGCTATCCCCGGCATATAATATGTAGCAAAAACACCAAATTTCTGCTGCATTTGCTTCTGTGGCAGTTCAAGCGGATTATAGTAGTGGGTGGCCGACATCGGGCCTCGGAACTGCTTAGGATAAGGCCCCTCATCGGCCTGAATAACAATTATAGAACTTGGCGAATCTTCGCGAATACGAGTAATTAGATCTTTGATGCGTTTATTGAGGTAAGTCAGCTCGCTGGTATATTTCACGCTTTCATCAACGCCGTTGTCATTACTCTCGTGGTCGTAGGAGGGAATATTACCATTGGCGTCAAAGATATATGGCGGGTGGGGCGCCAATACGTGGGCGAAGCTGAACTGAGGGGTCGACTTATCTGCTCGAGCTGCTATGGCTTTCAAACTTGACATCTGAGCGTCAAAATTCTCAATCGGGTTTCGGTCTATGTCGTATTTTATGACCCCTTTATCGAAGAGTGTTAGTCCTTTTTTTACCCAGGGCGAAAGTATGCTCTTAAAGAAAATGTCCCTTTGCAGGTCGCTCAAATAAAAAGGTTTATTGAGCACGCGCAGCCGATACGAGCGCGTTGGTTGACTATCGGCCTTAATGCCTATGCGTGCAAAATCCCACCACGAGCTTACTTGGTTGTATTGATAACCGTGACTTTTAAGCACCCTGGCAATTGGTGGGTCATTAAAGACGCTGCGATACGGTGCTGCCGATTGCCAACTACCGTCGCGGCCAAACTTTCTTTCCAGCTCGGGAAAATAATTCATCGCCATGGTAGAGGCAATCGACGACATTGTAAACGGATAATTTGATAAGGCATTTTGTCTTATCACGAAGTCCTGCTCATCTAGGAATTTAGTCATTTCCGAATTATCGTAGTTGAAGCTCTCTTTCAATACATTGGAATTTGTATATCGGTCGAACACCAGATAATAAATATCCGGCTTGGTTGATTGCGCGGTGGCGGAAGGTGCGGGAAGCGCGGGCGCAGGGTATTTATAGCTCAGTTGATGACGCAAATCGAATAACCGAGTACCGGTCCTCACTACTTGCAGCGCAAATATAAAGGCGATGGCAAAAAGAATAACTTTATAAAGTTGCAGCTGTCGCAAGATTTTATAGCGTTGAGTAACTCTTTGAACCACCCAGGCGCTGCCGCCGCAGAGTAGGCCCAGCAGAATCGCCAAAATAATGCAGCGGGTAAAGGCGGTGGATAGGCCGTCTGGGATTATGTTGTAAACCGCCGTACCGAAGCGTGTGCCTTCGATAAACTGGAAGACATAGAAAAGGTATAGAAGAGATAGAGAGGCTAGATGGGCTGCCAGACCAGGCCCAAAAATGGCGCGGTAAAGATAAAAAACAATTATCGCCAGAACCGTAAATGCTACGACGGGTAAGAGGATCTCGCGAGGGTAACTAAAGTCCGAGTTATTCCACCATCTGATTAGTACGAAGGTTGATAAAAATAATATTTCAGGTAGCGGAGTGTCGGCTAAAAACTTAGCAATCCGACGAAAACGCCCGCGCCATACTATTAACCGACTTTGCTTTGTTGATTTTGTTTTAGACATCAGCTCTTTCAAGCGTTTAAGCTTTACTCAAGTATATAACAATCTGATGCTATTCTTTTTTTGAGCTGCCAAACAGTCCCTTGACTTTCCCGGCGAGATTAATAAATACACGGCGTCCGAAAACGCCAACGCCTGCAATTACACCAATAATACTTTGGGCGATAATACTGCCGGTACCGGGATCCAGATAAGCAAATAATTGCGGCAACTTCAAAAAAATCTCCTCTCTTTAGAGGCGGTATTAAGTGATAGAACTCTACAAGTATACAACACCGATCAGGCTCAAACTGTGGTCAATTTAGCACCGTTTTGGCGGTCTATCTCACCAGCGATAAGAACTGGTATAGTAATACTAAGCATGAGCAGGAAAACCAATCTGGCTATTTTCGTGCTGGTGGCTTTGGCGGTAACCTCTCTGGGCATTTATTATTTGACCAGGGTTAATATCCCGATTCTTGATCCTTCGGGCCCGGTCGGCCAAAAAGAGCGTGGTCTAATAGTTCTGGCAGTGCTTCTGTCTCTGATTGTGGTCGTGCCGGTCTATTTTATGCTGATATTTTTTGCCTGGAAATACCGTGAGGGCAACAAAAAAGCTCGCTACGACCCGCATTTTAATCACAGCCGAGTTATTGAATCGGTGTGGTGGGGCGTGCCGCTGGCCATAATTGCTATTTTGGCGGTTGCAACCTACAAAAGCTCGCACGAGCTAGACCCGGCCAAGCCCCTCGCTTCTGCCAAGCGACCAATGACAATCCAGGTCGTAGCGCTGCAGTGGCAGTGGCTGTTTATTTATCCCAAAGAGGACATTGCTACCACCAACGTCGTCAGATTTCCAGAGAAAACCCCGGTAGAGTTCAATATCACTAGCGACGCTCCCATGAATTCTTTTTGGCTACCCAAGTTGGGTAGCCAGATTTACGCCATGAGCGGAATGTCAACCAAGGTCAACCTCATGGCCGATGGGATTGGGAACTATAACGGTTCTTCGGCAAATATTAGCGGTAAGGGTTTTGCTGATATGACTTTTTTGGCTAGTTCGGTTTCAGATACGGACTTTTCTGAGTGGGTAGGTTTGGTCAAGCAATACCACGACCCCCTAACGCTGAGCAGCTACAAAGTCCTGGCAAAACCGGCCAAAAATCAGCCGGCTCGTTACTTTTCATCGGTCGAGGACAACTTATACCACTCCGTTGTCAATAAATACCTGAGGCCATCATGAACCTGCTTGGACGACTTAATTTGGATGCCATATGGCAGGGGCCAGTAACGGCTATTGGGCAACTTACCGTCCTGCTTTCAGGTATCGCCATCGTTGGATTGCTGTTTTACTTCAAACGTTGGAAGTGGCTGTGGCGCGAGTGGTTGACTACCGTTGACCCTAAAAAAATCGGTGTGATGTATATAATCGTCGCGGTTGCCATGGGCCTGCGTGCCTTTAGTGACGCGCTTATGATGCGCGCCCAGCAGGCGGTAGCCAGCGGTGATAATTCCGGTTTCTTGAGCTCCGATACCTACCAGCAGGTATTCTCGGCCCACGGCTCGATCATGATTTTCTTTATGGCCATGGGGCTGATGTTTGGACTGTTTAACCTGATAGTCCCTTTGCAAATCAGGGCGCGCGATGTGGCTTTCCCGTTTCTTAATGCCACTAGCTTTTGGTTGTTTTTTGCCGGTGCTATGCTATTTAACACCTCGCTTTTGATCGGTGGTTTTGCCGCCACCGGCTGGCTGGCCTATCCGCCACTGTCAGAACTGGCCTATAGCCCTGGTCCGGGAGTGGACTATTGGATATGGGGTTTGCAGATTGCCGGTATTGGTAGTTTGTTATCGGGTATTAACTTTTTTGTGACTATCCTCAAAATGCGCGCTCCAGGTATGAATTTAATGAAAATGCCGATGTTCTGTTGGAGCGTACTTGGCAGCTTGGTCTTGATTCTATTTGCTTTTCCAATCCTAACCGCCACACTTACCATGCTGGCGCTCGATAGGAGCTTGGGTATGCATTTCTTTACATCCGATTTTGGCGGTAACCCCATGATGTACGTCAATTTAATTTGGGCCTGGGGCCACCCGGAAGTTTATATTCTAATTTTGCCGGCCTTTGGCATTTTTTCAGAGGTTGTAGCCACTTTTTCTCGTAAACGGCTGTTCGGTTACACCTCGATGGTGTGGGCCATTTGGGCGATTGTGGTGCTATCTTTCATAGTTTGGCTGCACCACTTCTTTACTATGGGCGCCGGCGCCAATGTAAATGCCTTTTTTGGCATTATGACTATGGCGATTGCCGTGCCCACCGGTGTTAAGATATTCAACTGGCTTTTTACGATGTACCGCGGACGAATCAAGTTTGCTACGCCAATGCTGTGGTTTATGGGCTTTGTCGCTACCTTTACCGTGGGTGGCGTGGCTGGGGTAATTATGGCTATACCGCCAGCCGATTTCCAGCTACATAACAGCTTATTTTTGGTAGCGCACTTTCATACCATGCTCATTGGCGGCGTGGTCTTTGGTTTCTTTGCTGGGCTAATTTACTGGTTTCCAAAAATTTTTGGCTTCAAACTTAATGAGCGGATTGGTCGCTACGCCTTCTGGTGCTGGTTCTTTGGCTTCTTGCTAGCTTTTATCCCACTCTACATCCTGGGGTTGATGGGCGCCACCCGGCGGTTAGACGGTTACGATGCTTCGCTCGGCTGGCAGCCGCTGTTCATCGTAGCCGGGGTTGGTGTGCTCATCATCGGACTAGGTATCGCGCTGCAGGCGCTCCAAGTCATCGTTAGTATTAGACAAAGAAATGCTAATCTAGACAAAACTGGCGATCCCTGGAATGGCCGCACTCTCGAGTGGGCTACAGCTTCACCGTCGGTATTTTATAATTTCGCGCGTATAACTCCGGTTAATGATCGCGACGCTTGGTGGGCAGAAAAACAGGTAAAAACTCCACCGCCAAAGCCGAGGTACGAAGATATCGAGATCCCCAAAAACACATCAGCGGCCCTAATTATGGCCTTTTTGGCCTTTAATTTCGGCTTTGGCTATGTCTGGCATATGTATTGGCTAAGCGTATTATGCTTCTTTGGTATTATTACTTGCCTGATAATCCGCTCTCTCAAAGACGAGCATGAGTACACGCTACCGGCACACGATGTAGCCAAAGTGGAAGCCGCCATCAGGAGGCGCTACGCATGAAAGAAGAGGAAATGGCTAGCGCTACGGCTGAGTCAAAAACTGTTTTTGGCTTCTGGGTGTATCTAATGACTGATTGCGTGCTGTTCGCCTCGCTATTCGCCACCTTCGTCGTGCTTAGAAACAACACTTATGGCGGCCCGTCAGGGCAAGATCTTTTTAGTTTATCTTTTGTTTTAAGCGAAACCATTATCTTGCTTGTTAGTAGCTTTAGCATAGGTCTGGCTTGGTTGGCAGCTCGCGAAGGCAATAAAAGGCCAGTCCTAAGCTTTATGGCGCTAACTTTTCTTCTAGGATTGGCGTTTTTGACCTTAGAAATAAAGGAATTCAACCATCTATACCAAGAGGGCAATAGTTGGCGCCGTAGTGGGTTTCTTTCGGCTTTCTTCACCCTGGTTGGCACGCACGGCGCTCACATTACCGCCGGCTTAATCTGGATGGCTACTATGATGGTGCTAATTTACCGTCGTGGAATTTACGCAACCAACGTACGCCGTGTTACCATGTTGGCCTTGTTCTGGCACTTCCTAGACGTTATCTGGATCTTCATCTTTAGCATCGTTTACCTAATGGGGATAATCGGATGAAATTCAGTAGATTATCTTATGCCACCGGCTTTGTCTTATCGCTTGGGCTGACTTCTGCGGCCTTTCTGCTGGTTTGGCGCCAGACCAACTCCGATTCCACCGCCTTCAGTGAAAAATTCCTAATTACCTGGGTTATTGCTCTGGCCTTAGCGCAGCTGTTTACGCAACTGGTGTTCTTCCTACATCTCGGCCGGGAAAGAAGCCCACGGTGGAACCTGACTGTGCTTAGCTTTGCGGCGCTGGTTGTTCTTATCCTGGTGCTGGGTTCGCTGTGGATTATGAACAATCTTAATTATCATCAAGCTAACGAAATGACGCCGGCTGAAACCGATAAATATATTCTTGAAGATGAAGGTATTCACTAGTAACCGCCTAAGGTTGTATTTGGAGCTAGCCAAGCCCGAACGGACGTTGGCCAATGTTATTACGGCGGCTGCCGGTTTTTTGTTCGCCTCGAAGTGGGAGGGCCATTGGGGTTCGTTTGTGGAGCTTATAGTTGGATCGACGCTAGTTATCGCCTCGGCTTGCGTGCTCAATAATTATTTAGACCGAGATTTAGATAAAAAAATGACCCGCACCAAAAATCGCGCTCTAGCAAATAACCGTATCGGCGGGGTGGAGAGTGTTAGCTACGGGGCGGTTTTGGCAGCTCTGGGCTTTTTTACCGCTTCATTAATCAACTGGCTGACCGTTGGTGTGCTGGCCGCGGGCTACTTCAGCTACGTTGCGCTTTACGGTCTGGCCAAGCGCTATACCGTCTACAGCACCTTAATTGGCACGGTGCCGGGCGCGGCCTCGCTGGTTGCTGGGTACACCACTGTCACAAATGATTTGGATCAAGCCGCGCTGATATTATTTTTGATTATGCTCAGTTGGCAGATGGTTCATTTTTACTCAATCGCCATCTATCGACTAAAGGACTATGCAGCGGCTAGGGTCCCGATTTGGTCGGTTAAAAAAGGTGTAAAATCAACCAAAGTCCAGATGCTAACGTTTTTAATTATTTTTATCTTTAGCGCTTCATTAATGACCTGGACTGACTATACCGGTTATATTTACCTAGCCGGAGCTTTGTTGCTTGGTGCCGCGTGGCTACAACTGGCTGTCAACGGATTTAACAGTAAAAATGGCGAGTCCTGGGCCAGGCAAATGTTCAAATTCTCTCTAATAGTTCTACTTGGCATGTCTATACTTCTGGCAATCGGACCTATTTTGCCATAGAAATCTGTCCACTGTTGACTGTTCACTGTCGACTGAAAAGTTGTTATACTTTTCGTTGATGCTGGTGTTAGTCCACGTAATCATTGCCTTATCCGGCCTGGTATCTACCGGCATTAGCTTCTTTAGTCCAAGTAAATCCAAAATTAATATTTCTTACGCCTTAGTTGTTGCCACCATAGTCAGCGGCACTGCTCTGGTGATTATAAAAAACGCCAATCTGGTCTCGGCCTGTATAACTGGTCTCTTATACCTTGGTGTCGCGCTTTCCGGCATCATCGCCGCCCAAAGAAAACTCGCCAAAGAAACATCAGAGAATTGACCTAATTTCTAATTATTCTAATTTCTAACTAAATCCTAAACTCTAAAACCTAAACAAATTGGATAATTTGGGTTTTGGTACTTATTTAGGTCAATTAGGTTAATTAAAGTAATTAGGATTTTAGAAGTGTTCTCTTATATGATTCATGCTGAAGTCCCATGTCGCGTCGGTCTTTTTATGAGGATTGAAGATGTTGTGCGGGTCAAAAATCTTCTTTGTCTGTTTGAATAGCTTGACCATCTCTTCACCGTACATGGCTTCTAACCATGGGCCACGAATCAGGCCGTCATTGTGCTCGCCGCTGATGCTACCGCCGTAGCTCAAAACCAGTTCGTTAACTTCTTTCATAGCCGGCGCCAGCTTTGCGCGCTCTTTGGGATCTTCAATTTTCATTAGTGGAATGACATGAAAGTTACCGTCACCCATATGGCCGGCCAGTGTCGATATCAACTTATATTTTTTAATAATCCGCCGCAGTTTTGGCAAAAACTCCGGCAAATGCGGCGGCGGCACCACAAAATCGTCTATAAACGG
>Ga0081539_10007260_pt1 | contig 10179 bp, 9 predicted proteins | sample TabmetS4T2R2_FD_71023 | JGI IMG/M metagenome (GOLD analysis project Ga0081539, IMG submission 71023) | Tabebuia heterophylla rhizosphere microbial communities from the University of Puerto Rico - S4T2R2 | ecosystem: Host-associated > Plants > Roots > Rhizosphere ... | reverse complement strand
GTCCATGGCGAACACCGCCGACGTGGCATCGCAGATCGCAAGACCTTCGCGGTCGGCGGCGATCCAGTCGCCATCGGGCACCTTCACGCCCGAGGTGGTGCCGTTCCAGGTGAAGACGACGTCGTGCGTCCAGTCGACCTGCGCGAGATCGGGAAGCCGGCCATACGGCGCCTTGAGCACGCGCGCATCCTTGAGCTTGAGCTGCTTCACCACGTCGGTGACCCAGCCCTCGCCGAAGCTCTCCCAGGCGAGCATGTCGACCGGGCGCGCGCCGAGCAGCGACCACAGCGCCATCTCGACGGCGCCGGTGTCGGACGCCGGCACGATGCCGACGCGATAGTCGATGGGAATCCCCAGCAGCGCGCGCGTGCGGTCGATGACCTCGGCGATCTTCTTCTTGCCGAGTTTGGAGCGGTGCGACCGCCCGACGGCGGCGTCTTTGAGGAGATCGGGCGTCCAGCCAGGACGCTTGGCGCAAGGTCCCGACGAAAAGTCAGGACGCGCCGGACGCAGGTTCGGCTTCATCATTCTCTCCCTTGCAGAAGAGCTGCACTCCGGTGGGGGAGCGTGGCCCGCCGCCCCTATACGGGCGCTGCACGGGGCCGTCAATGCGGAGAGATTGTCGCGCCGCCTGCCGCTAGCGCCGGCGCAGCTCGTAGTAGGTACCGGCCATCGGATCGGTGAAGACCGGCTTGGCGTCGTAGTTGTCGTGCAGCACGGCGTAGAGCGCGTCGGCGCGGTTCGCGGCCGACAGGGCGCCGAACTGGCCCGCGAGATCATCGCGACTCCAGGTCCAGACGTCGGAGATCACGACGCGGTAGCCGCGGTCCAGCGCCTGATCGATGTCGTGCGCGATCGTCCGGGCGTTCTGCTCAGCCGTCCAGTCGGGATGGCGGATGGCGCCGGCGTCGAGCGCGATCCACTTGAAGCGGGGACCGCTGGGCGCAAGCGCGATCGCGACCTTGCCGTCCCAGTCCCAAGTGCGGCTCCACAGCGCGTATTGCCAGGTCGCGATGGGTTCGAAGCCCCAGTAGACAAACACGGTCGACTGCGGCGGGAACTGCCGCTCGAGCGCCTGCAGGGCGGCAAGTGCGCGCGTGTCGCCATCGCGGAAGCGCGCCAGCGCGCCGACATTCCACGCCAGCGGCAGGACCGACAGGACCGCGAGCGCGGTGGCGACGAGGCGCGACCGCGGCAGCAGCGCCGCCAGCGTGAGCCCCCAGGCCACGGCCAGCCACGGCATGACGTTGATCTGCATCTGCGGGTCCTGGGGCTGCGAATAGAGGTTGAACACCTGCCCCGCCACCAGGGCGCCCAGGAACACGATCGCGACGGTTCGCAGGCGGGGCTCGCCGCGGCGCGGCCACAGGGTCACGAGGCAGCTCGCGAGGACCATCGCCTGCACAAGGACCGACAGGAGCAGCGGCAGCGCCGCGCGCTGCGACGACAGGGGATCGACCCAGCCGCCCACGATCAGGAAGTAGTTGCCGACGCCCGACAGCATCATCCAGGCCTTGTCCCAGGACAGGCCGGCCCAGCCCGTGCTCACGCCCTTGCCGGTCCACAACAGGTCGTGCAGGCCGACGGCTCCGTTATGGCCCTCCCACAGCAGCGCGACGATACCGGCGGTCGCGCCAATGGCGAGAAGCAGCACAGCGATTTGCCGCAGCCTCGCCCGCCATGATCCGTCCGCCACGGCAAGCGCCAGCAGCAAAGCGGGCAAGGTCGGGAACATCAGGCGCCATTCGACCAGCCAGCCCACCGTGAACAGCACGCCGACGCTCGCCACGCGCGGGATGGTCGGACGATCGAACCACAGGCCGGCAAGCACCATCGCGGCCAGGACCAGCATATAGCCCGGCATGATGTCTTCGTTGATCACGGCCAGCAGCAGGACGTAGCCGCAGCCGAGATGGAAGCAGGCGGCGAGTGCCGCGCCGCGGGCGCTCGCCGTGAGGCAATGAACGAAGAAGTAGATGAAAGTCGTGGCGAGGCTCGCAAACACGGCATTGAGATAGGCGAACTGCTTCCACGCGACGCCGTTCAGGATGCCAAGTGCGCCGAGGCCGCGGGCCAACACGCCGTAGAGAGGAAAGTAGAGATAGTTGGAGGGATCGAGGCGCGCGCTTCCCGGGTCGGCGATCCACGGCTCGGCCTCGATGCTCTTGTACATGCCATTGTTGGTGATGATGTGCACGTTCTGCAGCCAGCCAATCAGGCTGCAGAGGAACAGGAGCGAGAGCCCGAAGGTCAGCAGCAGCGACCAGACGGGCGGCGTGCGCATTGCCTCGGGCGCGCCCCTCCCATGGCGCGTCTTTTGTCCAATCAACGATACTCGCGATACTGGAGTGGTACGATCCGGCTACATCTTACGACCGAACAGGACGACGGCGCCTTCCGGGCCGTAGCTCTCGGAATGGAGGCAGCCGCGGGCGAGGTCCCAGGTTTCGCCCGGCTTGTAGGTCCTGCTCTCGCCACCCGACCTGATGGTGATGGCGCCTTTGATCACCATCGCCCGCACGTCGAACGGATGACTATGCTCGGGGTTCACCTTGGTGCCTTGCGTCGTGTTGGTGAGTATTTCGTAGCCGTCGCGCTTCAGGCCGGCTTCGAAAGTCTGTCGGTCCATGCCTGTCCCCCTGTCACGGCTCACCTCTTGCGGGCCGCCACGACATATTGCGCTCCCAGCGGCAGCCACGCCAGCAACCGATCGATGCCGGCGAGCATCGGCAGGCCCGGCGGCATGAACATCAGGTAGTCGGTGGAGAGGTCGAAGCGCCCCGCTTGCGCGAGGTCGCGGCGGACCTCCGCCTCGTCCAGGAGGATGGCGTTGGCGTCGATCGGCGTACGGGCAACGACGTATCGCACCAGCGGATTGCGCGGGTTGTGCTCGAAGACGTAGAGCCGGCCGCCCGGCTTCACGACCCGCGTGAGCTCCCGGTAGACGGCCGACCGATCGGCGACCGGGACATGGTGCAGGACGGCGCTGATCGTCACGATATCGAAGCGCCCGTCCCCGAATGGCGTCTGCGAGCCGTCCTGGACGACCAGCGACGGGGTGGGTCCAAGGGGAGCCGGCCAGCGTTTACGGGCCTCCTCGAGCATGCCGCTGGAGACGTCGCAACCGGCGCAGTCGGCCTGCATGCCTAGGCCGGCGAGGACCCGCAGCAGGTCGCCGGCGCCACAGCCGTAGTCGAGCAACGCCAGCCTTCCAGACCTCAGTCCGGGCTCGCTCCGCAGCAGCCAGCGCGCCTTCACGGCGATGAACTGGTCGGCCGAGTTGCCCATCAGCCGCTTCACCGGATTGTCGAGGCCGCCATCGTAGCCGGTGGCATGGCGGTCGAACTCGGCCTGGTTCATTGCGGGCCGCCCACGATGTCACGGATCATGAAGAGGGGCCGGCCCTTGCTCTGGTCGTAGAGCCGGCCGAGGTAGGCCCCGATGATGCCCAGCATCAGGAACTGCATCCCGCCCAGAAGCCCGACAGCGGCCATCAGCGAGGTCCAGCCCGGCAGGGTCTCGCCCAGCGCCCAGCCGACGATCGAGTAGACGAAGAAGGCGAAGCCGACGGCGGCCATCACCCAGCCGATGGTCATCGAGGCCATCAGCGGCACGACCGAGAAGGCCGTGATGGCGTCGGCGGCAAAGCGGACCATCTTGGCCAGCGGATATTTGCTCGCGCCGGCGTGACGCGCCTGGCGATCGTAGATCAGCGGCACCTGCTTGCCGCCGATCCAGGCGATCATCCCGCGCAGGAAACGGTGGCGTTCCGGCATGGCCAGCAGGAGGTCCAGCACCCGCCGATTGAGCAGACGGAAGTCGCCGGCGTCGGTCGGAATGGCGACATCGGTCAGTCGGCCGATCAGCCGATAGAAAGCGGCGGCCGAGGCGCGCTTGAACAGGCTCTCGCCGTCCCGCTGGCGGCGCTGGCCGTAGACGACGTCGGCGCCCTGGTCCATCAACGCCATCATGTCGCGCAGGAGTTCCGGCGGGTCCTGCAGGTCCGAATCGATGATCAGCACGCGCTCGCCACGGCACACCGTGAGGCCGGCGGTGAGGGCGAGCTGATGGCCGTGGTTGCGCATCAGGCGCACCGCCACGACGCGTCGATCGCGCCCCGCCGCCTCGGCCATGACAGTCCAGGTGCAATCGGCCGACCCGTCATCGACCAGCACGATCTCGCTGGTGCCGCCGATGGCGTCCAGGACGGCGCCGACCCGCTGTAGGAACTCGGGCAGCACCTCCTGTTCGTTGAAGCAGGGCGCCACCACCGAAAGCGCCGGGCGGACGGGCGGAGTCATGGCCCGGAGCAATACCGGGTGTCGTGATTTGTCGCCATGGCTTTCCACGACGCTCGGACTCCGGCTATCACCTCCCCATGTTGGCCAATGACAACGACCATCGCGGGCTCCTGCCGGCGGGCCTGGGCGATCTGCTGCCTCCCGATGCCGCACGCGAGGCCCGTGCCATCGACACGGCGATCGAGCGCTTCGCTGCCCATGGTTACGAGCGGGTCAAGCCGCCGCTGGTCGAGTTCGAGGAATCTCTGCTGGGCGGCCCCGGTGCGGCACTGGCGTCGCAGACCTTCCGGCTGATGGACCCGATCTCGCAGCGCATGATGGGCGTGCGGCCCGACATGACAGTGCAGGTCGCGCGCATCGCGGTGACCCGGCTCAAGTACGAGCCGCGGCCACTGCGCCTATCCTACGGCGGCAACGTCATCCGCGTGCGAGGCAGCGCGCTCAAGCCCGAGCGGCAGTTCGCCCAGGTCGGTACCGAACTGATCGGCGTCGATTCGGCGGAAGCCGACGCCGAGGCGGTGCTGTTGGCGGTCGATGCCTTGCGCGCCATCGGGGTCGCCGATCTCTCCGTCGACCTCAACCTGCCGACCCTGGTGGCTGCCGTCAGCATCGGGCTCGGGCTGGCCGAGGAGAGCTTGCGCCCGGTGCGCCGGGCGCTGGACCGCAAGGACGAGAGCGCCATAGCCGTCGCCTTGGGCGACAACGGCAAGGCGAGCGACCTGTTCGTCCAGCTGCTGCGCTCGGCCGGACCCGCCGAGCCTGGCATCGCCGCCTTGGCCGAGCTCGAGCTGCCCGCGGCCGCGGCGGCCGAGGCCGCCCGGCTGGCCGAAGTCGTGACCCTCCTGCGCGCCGCGGATGCCGACCTGCCGATGACCGTCGATCCGGTCGATTATCGCGGCCTCGAATACCAGACGGGCGTATCGTTCTCGGTGTTCGCCCTTGCTGGCCGGCAGGAGTTGGCGCGCGGCGGCCGCTACTCGGCCGGCTATCCGGATGACGGCGTCAGCGAGCCGGCCACCGGCTTTACCTTGTATATGGACGCCGTGCTGGCATCCTCGCAGCCCCTGGTGGAGCGACCTCGGCTGTTCCTGCCGCTCGGCATCCCTTGGCGGGACGGCGCGCCATGGCAGGCCAAAGGCTACGCCGTGGTGCGGGCCGTCATCCCCTCCGACGACCCGCGCCGGGAAGCCAGGCGCTTGCGCTGCAGCCACGCCCTGATCGAGGGCGAGGCGGTGCCGCTCTAGATGGCCGCGCGGGAAACCTCCGAGGTCTCCCGCACAGTGCCCTGCCCCCTCCTGCCGCCGCGGATCAGTGCGGCCGGCTGGTATCGGCCGCTGCGAGTGCGGCGCCGCGCGGCGTAAGGCCCGAGGTGCGCTCCTCGACCAGAAGCTCGATCATGCCGACCAGCAGGACCAGCTCGCTGTCCTTCATCTGCTCGGCGTCTTCCTTGATGTCCTGGATGGTGTGCCACAGCCGATAGAGGCTGGATGCTTTCTGCTTGGTCGTGAGGCCCCGCTTGCGCGACTTCCGACCGACTTGGATCGCCATTCCGTTTGCCATCACTATCTCTCCCTCCTTGCAGTCTCCCGAGACCGCATCGGTGATTACACAGCATCTGCGGCAATCCGTTCGTGGCAAAACGCACAGATCAGTCGAAATCGTTCAGGTAGTGCTATGAGGACGCGGGCGAAGGTTTTTCCCCCTTCGTGCTCCTCCCTCCCGCGTGCTAAGTAGACTCACGCCTCTCTGGGATGACCTGGGGAGGCGTTTTTTCGTGTCTGCAAGCCGGCAGCAGGCGGCAATAGGACGGGCGATGGCCAACGTGGCGGTGATCGGCGCCCAATGGGGCGACGAAGGCAAGGGCAAGATCGTGGACTGGCTCAGCGAACGAGCCGAGGTCGTGGTGCGCTTCCAGGGCGGCCACAACGCCGGCCATACGCTGGTGATCGGCAACCAGACCTATCGCCTGGCCCTGCTGCCGTCGGGTGTGGTGCGGCCCGGCAAGCTGTCGATCATCGGCAACGGCGTCGTGGTCGATCCCTGGCACTTCCTCGAAGAGGTGCAGAAGGTGTCGGGTCAGGGCGTGTCGGTGACGCCCGAGAACCTCAAGATCGCCAACCATGCGGTACTGATCCTGCCGCTGCATCGCGATCTCGACGGCTGGCGCGAGGACGTGCCCGGCACCATCAAGATCGGCACGACGCGCCGTGGCATCGGGCCGGCGTACGAGGACAAGGTCGGCCGGCGAGCCATCCGCCTGGGCGATCTCGCCGAGCCCGAGGTGCTCGCGCGCAAGGTCGAGACCCTTCTTGCGCACCACAATGCGCTACGCCAGGGGCTCGGCAGGCCGATCGTCGATGCCGAGCGCCTGCTCGCCGATCTCCTCGCGCTCGCCCCCAGGATCCTGCCCTTCGCCGAGGACGTGTGGGAGCGGCTCGATACCCTGCGCGCGTCGGGCAAGCGCATCCTGTTCGAGGGCGCCCAGGCGACCATGCTCGATATCGACCACGGCACCTATCCTTTCGTGACCTCCTCCAACACCGTGGCGGCTCAGGCCATGATCGGCAGCGGGTTGGGCAACGGCGCGGTCGGCTACGTGCTGGGCATCGCCAAGGCCTACACGACGCGCGTCGGCGATGGCCCCTTCCCCACCGAACTCAATGACGCGATCGGCCAGCTGCTGGGCGACCGCGGCAACGAATTCGGCACCAACACGGGCCGACCCCGGCGCTGCGGCTGGTTCGATGCGGTGATGGTGCGCCAGGCCGTCAAGCTCAACGGCATCGACGGCATTGCGCTCACCAAGCTCGACGTGCTGGACGGGCTCGACGAGATCAAGGTCTGCGTCGGCTACGAACTCGACGGCAAGCGCATCGAGCGCTTCCCCTTCACCATGGGCGCGCAGGCGAAGCTGCAGCCGGTGTGGGAGACCTTCGAGGGATGGCGCGAGAACACGCGCGGCGCGCGCTCCTTCGCCGAGCTGCCGGCGACCTGCATCAAGTACGTGCGCCGCATCGAGGAGCTGGTCGGCTGTCCGGTGGCCCTGCTCAGCACCAGCCCGCAGCGCGAGGACACGATCCTGATGACGGACCCGTTCCGGGATTGACGGAGCCGCGTCGCGGCTCCGTCATCCCGAGCGCAGCGAGGGATCTTTAAAGCAACAGCAAAGGTCCCTCGCTGCGCTCGGCATGACAAAGGTACGATGAGGCCGCGGTCAGGGTTCGGTCGAGCGGAAGGCCGGCGATTCGAGCAATCGCATCGCGAGACCGTGCAGGCGGGGCGTCTCGGTCGGCGTTTCGATCTTCAATCCAACGCGCGCCAGCCGCTCGGCGATGAACGCGCATATGTCGGCCTGCGTCAGCCGGCCGAGCAACAGGTAGGGGCGCGACGGGTCGACCATGTCCTCGACCGCCGCCAGCGCGATCTTCATCTGCGCCAGGCAGTCCTCGATCCAAGGCTGATGCACCTTGTCGGGCGGATGATGGTTGCGTTCGTAGGCAGCATGCAGGCCCTTGTCGCACGCTCCCATCATCAGCGCGGCGATCCTCAGCACGGCGCGACGATCGGCGCCGGACGCAGGGGTGAGCGGCTGCGCGCCGCCATAGCTCTGGTCGAGGTGGTCGACGATGGCGCCGCTGTCGATCAGTGTCTCGCCGTCGTCCAGAACCAGTGCCGGAATGCGGCCGAGCGGATTGGCGGCGCGCACTTCGGGGCGATTGCCGAAGCCGGAGAGATCGCGTTGCTCGTACGGCACGCCGTAGTGCTGAAGGGTGATCGCGACGCGGCGGGTATACGGTGAGCGGTTGACGCCGATGAGCAGCATGACGGGCGTTTTAGACGAAGGGCAAGCCGCACGCACCCCGTGTCATCCCGAGCGCAGCGAGGGACCTTTCTGCTCCCTTTAGGATCCCTCGCCTCGCTCGCGATGACAGGACGCTGCGCTCGATGACAGTCCCTCGCGCCTACTGCAGGCTCACCAGCGTCAAATCCACGAACCACGACTGCGGCGACACGAAGCCCTTCACGCTCTTGCTGAAGGCGCGCGGGTTGAGGTCGTGCACGATGTAGAGCCATGGCGGATTGTCGACCAGGCGTTCGTGCGCGACGCGGAAGTGCTTGAGGATAGCGGCCTCGTCGGTCGCCTCCGCGAGTGCCTTCAGGGCCTCCTCGAACTTGTCGTCCTTCCACTGCTCGAAGTTGGAGCCGGTGGGCGAGAAGTTGGCGGCGGCGAAGTAGCGGAACATCATGCCGACGTCGCTCGAGGGCGAGCTGACGTTGAGCGCCATGGCGCCCTTCAGCGACGGATCGTCGGGCACGGCACGACCGGCATTGAGCAGCACCTGCCATTCGACGGCCTCGACCTGCACGTCGACATTGCATGCCTGCTTGAGGTTCTCCTGCAGCGCCTCGTTCATCGGCAGCGGCAACATCTGGCCGGAACCCGAGGTCGAGATCATGACCTTGAAGGCGAGCGGCTTCTTGTCGGTGTAGCCCGCCTCGGCCAGCAGCTTCTTGCCCTTGGCCGGGTCGAACGTGTAGCGGTTCTCGGGACTGCCGAACGCAGGGTCGTTCGACTTGAGCCACCCGACCGACGGCTCGGCCGTGCCGTTCAGCAACGAGACGATGGCGTTGCGGTCGATGCAGTAGTTCAGCGCCTGGCGCACACGCAGGTCGGCGAACGGACTGTTCTTCGCGGCGATGTTGTAGAACCAGGGCCAGACATGCGGGTAGGAGCCGGTCGAGATGACGAAGCCGGCCTGTTTCAGCGACGGGATGCCGTCGGGCGGCGGCACTTCGATCCAGTCGACGCGCCCCGAACGCAACGCGGCCAGCCGTGTGTTCGCCTCGGGAATCGGCAACAGCACGACCTGGTCGACCTTGGCCTTCCTGCCCGCATCCCAGTAGGCGTCGTTGCGCGCAAGCGTGACCGACTGGCGCGGCACGACCTTGACGATCCTGAACGGGCCGGTGCCGGCAGCCGGCAGCTCCGCCACCTTGGCCCAATCGCGGCCCACCTTCTCGAACGACGCCGGTGACGTGTTCAGGATGTATGGGACCATCCACGGGAAGTAGGACGCGACCGTGGTGGTCGTCATGGCGATCGTGAATTCGTCGATTTTCCTGTAGCTCGCCAGGATCGGCACCCGCGAGCGCATGATGCCGGTGGCGTTGGGTTCGAACTGCGCACTGTCCTTGTTGAAGATGCGTTCGAGGTTCCAGATCACCGCGTCGGCGTTGAAATCGGTGCCGTCATGGAACTTCACGCCTTTGCGCAGATGGAAGATCCACGTCTTCTTGTCCTCGGGCGCCTGCTCCCATTTCTCCGCCAGACCGGGACGCAAGGTGGCGAGCTGATCGGTCTTGGTCAGGTCGAATTGGATCAGGCCCTCGAAGATCGGGAAGCCCATGAAGCGCATCCCTTCGAAGCCGTTGTTGGGCATCCCGGTCGCGGTCGGAATGTCCGATGCCGTCATGCCGATCCGCAGTACCTTGTCCTCGGCCGCCGCAGGCGACAGCGAGAGGGCCAACGCGGCCACGGGGATCAGGAAAGACAGACGGCGCATGCACGGACTCCCATTCGCGGGGGTCCATGCAAGAGCCGGGCCGCGAACAGTCAGTTGGCGGCGAAGCAGTAGAGCAGGCCGGCGCCGCCCGTGCTCTTCAAACCGTCCAGGCTGCAGCCGCGTGACGGATGCGAAGAGTTCCACGACTTCGAAGCCGCATCGTCGCGCAGCCCTTCGCGATCATGGTGGCCAACGATGGCCGAACCATCGGCACCGCTCTTGGTCCAGTTGCCGCAGGTCATGTCCTTGTCCGGCGGCGGCGCCGTGCCGTCGGGCAGCGTGCCGGTGAGGACGTCATGGTGATTGACGACAAA
>Ga0081539_10007259_pt1 | contig 10179 bp, 12 predicted proteins | sample TabmetS4T2R2_FD_71023 | JGI IMG/M metagenome (GOLD analysis project Ga0081539, IMG submission 71023) | Tabebuia heterophylla rhizosphere microbial communities from the University of Puerto Rico - S4T2R2 | ecosystem: Host-associated > Plants > Roots > Rhizosphere ... | reverse complement strand
TGGGACAACCGCGCAGTGGTCCGCCGGTTGATTTGAAGGGACGCGTTCTCATTACATAGCTTATTGGTATGTCCGACGTGAGCGCAGGTACAATCGCTATACCCTCTCTGACAATGCGGACGTTCGTAATTACTGATCCGGAGGATACGAATAACCCGCTGTCGCGACACCCTGATGCTGACTATCTCATTTATCACGGAACGCGCTCGATCTTTAGTCAGCTTATCGAGCGACAAGGGCTTTGCTACGACGGCTTCGACACAGCATACGGGGCGGAACTACGGGCTGTTGTCGCCGCCTGCGATGAGCTTTATTTTAAGCCGGACGGCTACGCGGCCGCCAAAGGGTTCTCAGATAGGAATTGGGTGTACTTCAGCGCTTCCTTTAGGTCGGCGCGTGGATACGCGCTTAACGCCGGAGGCGAACGCATTGACGGAGCGCTTCGCGCCGCCGCCTTTCTAGATTTCGCGCGGGACGAGGGACGGGTCGAACTCCAGGCTGCTCATTGGGCGAGGGTCTTGGCTCAACATGGGCCTCATCTGGCGACCGAACGGGTTCTTGCGAACCTTCGAAACGTCGACCTCGTCCGCAAACTTGCGGAGCAGGTTGAGAACGCGCGCTCCGCCTTGGACCGGGCGGCCCGTCAAGGTCACCCCGTCGTCTATGCTGTCCGCGCTGATCGAAAGTGGATTTATGAAGACGGTGAAGACGCTGCAGAAGACCACCAACTTGAGCCGTTTGGCGGCATCCGCCTCAGCGCGGTCCCGGCTGATCGTATTGTGGGGGGGATTGAATACCCAAATGGCATATCACCAGACAGCGAGTAGCGCGCTTCCCAAGAGATGAGGCATTAGGCATTGAAAAATCTATCTGCATTAATCAAACGCCTGAATCGAACTGCCGCCCGAGAGACATGCGGCTAAACCAAAGCCAAGCGGCCGCTGCTAAATGAATGCGCGCCCATTCGTCGAAAATCCCGTCGGTTATTAAAACCTGCCACGCGGCCTCCCGTAAGGAGGATTCCACACGATCACGTTGACCCCGGTCAATCGTTCGAGCCGATCAATCTTACGAAGCGTGCTGCCGTTGCAAATAATTGCTGTTCGGAAATCGCCCCCTAAGTAATTGTTGTAGAGCATCAACTGGCCCAACGCCTGTTGGTATGTCCTTCGGGTGAGTTTGTCTTTCAGCTCGAATATCGTGTCTTTAGTCACGACATCTGCCACCCCAGCGTAGCCACAGTTGACCTGTCTTCTGACCGATGAACCATGGCCCGAGAAGAAATCTACCACCGCCGCCTCGAGTTGCGCTTCCCTTGCCTCCCTCTTGGATCTGGCCGCCATGTTTTCGCCAAAAATCTCTCTGACGTAAATCATTAAGTTTGGCTCGGCGATGTTCTTCATTACTTTTGCTCCTCCGTTCACTACAGTAGCGTAAAGGGCTGTGACAAGACTCGCCTCCGCAGCTCCTCGTAAGAGCGCGCCCCCAATTCGCTGGGGAACTGATCAATCGGTCTGAAGGCCGCGGGCGAATAGTAGCCCGCCAGCTTATCCTCGCCCCTGCGCTGTTTAACCGAACGCCGGTGCTCTATAAGGGTGAAGATGTCCGTATACCAGAGCCCGCCCGCCGCTGCCCGGCGGGTCGGCGGCAGATACTCATACTTCACCTTGACGTGGAAGATGTAGGCGGGCAGTTGCGTGTTATTGACCGCGCCCATGATGTCGTTCGAATCGTTAACGTCTAACTGGAACTCCCTCATCTCCGACAGACCTCCCGGCCCAGTCTTCAGCTCGATGTGAAAAAGCGGTTCTTGATTATTATCGATGACGACGAAGTCGAGAGCTGTTAGGAGCGCGGCTGCGGTCTTCTTCGTCTGGGGAGCGCGCGCGTACGGGAGCAGGCGTATTTCGTCCTGCTCCACGAGGCGGAGGTCCGGGAACGAGGGGGCGATCATGTTCCGCCAGTGACTATGGACGGCCTCGGAGGCCGCAAATCCTTTCTGGTACGCGACGACAACGTTCCAGCATATCGGGCAGGCGAACCAGAGGCGCAGCGTCACCCCCTGTAGAGTGTTACAGAGTCCGCAATATCCCTCAACCGTCTCCCCATGGTAGATCGGGGGCCGCTGGTTAAATGACTCGCGCGTCAGCCGGCTCGCGCACCGGTCGCAAAGGTAGATATGGTTAATGACGCGAGTTGATTGGCGGGCTGTATGCCTAGCGCACGCCTCCCAGAACGGATCGGCAGGATTTAATACCTCACGGAATTCTGACATTAAATTCTCGGGAGGCGTCTTTGTCGCCTTCCTCAGATAGATAGCTGTTCGACCACCATGTTTGTTAAATAAAGAGAGCCGTCAACTCTGTCCCCTCCGCCTTTGTTACTGGCGAGGATGGCGCGCTTCCTCATCCTCGTATGGCCCCAGGAACCGCTCCCCGTTAAAGTGGATCATGTGGTCCGGAGCTTCCGCCACCCAGACTTCGGTCTCCCACGCGATCTCATTCAGGTACTTCATCATCGCCCTGCGGGTAAGGAACGCCGTGACGAAGACGAGGCCGGCTCGGCTCTCCTTGAAGAGCGTCTTCAACTCGTTCCGGCGCTTCGGGTCGACGGGGCCGTGGCTGGTGACCGCCTCGACGAGCACGAGCCAGTTCTTCTCGACGTGGTGAACGACCACGTCCGGCATCTTTCCGTGAGCCTCGATCCACACGCCTAGCTCGGCCAGCAGCTCTTCGTCGAAGTAAGCCCACTTCTCGTCTGTGTCGCCGACGTAGACCGGTTTGCAGCCCGGCGTGAACCTCGGGCAGAAGTCGTTGAGGATCTTCTCGACCAGCACGTTCTGACCGCCGGGCGAGAGTGTGATTGTCTTGCCGGGAGTTAAGACCACGGGTATGCGTTTCATCTGCCTCTCTTGGGCGTACAGCTTCTTCAGCGTCTCCCTCGACGAGAGATAGGATTCGAGCCTCTTACCCCACTCTTCGGCACCGAAGCTGCGCAGAAGCGCGAGTGCCCCCGTCTCTATCTGGTAAACGGTCTTCCCGCTGTTAGTCGGCCTCTCCGGGTTATCGGGATTAGCCACGATCAGCCCGGCCTCTAAAAACTGGTGAACGGTCTGGCGGCGGACGGTCTCACGAGTGTTGGGCGCGTATCGCTTGCCGTAGTGCTCGGCGAAGAAGTCCATCATCTGCGTGATGCCGCGCAGGGGCTCGCCGGCCTCGCGCCAGAGAGTGTCTGGGCGAAGGTCGAGCAAGGCCAGCAGGGTGAGCGCCGACCTCTCATTCAACTGTCTGCGCGGGAAGCCCAGTTCTTTTAGAACAGTTAGCGCCTCTTCAATCCTCCCCTTTACGGCCGAAGATTCGGGCGCGTCAGTGTCGTCGGTCATGCCAAGCAGCTCCCTCTCGATCAGCCGGTCCAGTTCGTCCTGCCCCAGGCCGGCGCCGTCGATTTTGGCCCCCAGGCGCTTAAGCTCGTCGAGGGACGGGTATTTGAGGCTTCTCAGGTCGGTGGCGTTCACCTGCGTGTGGCCGTTGAATTGGCGGAAGTATGTGTCTACCAGAGTTGAGTTCAGGAAGGCCGCCAGCCCCGCGGCAACATCTTTGGGTAAGCCGCGCCCGCCCGAGTGGTAGAAATTTAGATGGTTCTCGAAGCCCACCTTCGGCGCGCTGATGCGCTCTGGATCGTAGATACAGGCGACGACGCGGCGCGGCTCCTCCTTGGCCGAAAATCGTTTGACCAGGACGTAAGTTCCCCTGGGTACGAGCAGGCTCTCGGTCTTGGGGGCGACCTCAATCGCGTTCGGCTTCTTGCCGTTCTCTTTGGGCCAACTGACGCGCCAGCCGTCGAAGTGTCCGGGGTAAATGAGCGGCGCGGTCTCCTCGCCGAGGCTGGGCGCGGCGCGGAGGAACTCTCTGGCGCGGAAGTCGACGACGCGGCCCGTTGAGATCGACACCCCGAGGTCGGCGAGCGTCCGGTCAAACTTGCCCATCTGCCGCCGGACCGTTTCCTCGTAGTCTTCGGAGAAGATGTGAATAAAGAACTCAGGGTCCGCCGGATGGACGAGCTGGTCATGACTGATTTCGCGCAACGGCAGATCTTCTGTTTCGGGGTCTCCGCCGGCGGAGATGATGACTGTCGTACCCTTTTCCTTCCTTTTCACGGCGTGGAAGATGATGTTCTCCTGTAGAACCTGATCGTCTTGGAATGCCAAGTCGCGCGAGTCGAAGACGTGTATCCTGCGGAAAGTCATCGAGTCGAGGAACAGCTTCCGGAACGGCTTGTAGTACGGGCCGTTGCAAAAGCTGCGGGGCGTGATCGCGACGAGTTCCCCGCCAGGCTCCAATAGTCGGACCGCTAGGGCAACGAAGGCCGTGTAGAGGTTTGTCGTCTCGACGCCGATAGACCGGAGGGTCCGACGCGTCTCGGAGTCGCTGTTGATCTTGCGGTAAGGCGGGTTGAGAATCGCGTGCGTGTACTGCCGCCGCGTGTCGAACAGTTCCCCCTCGAAGGCGGCGCCGTCATCAATGAAGTCCGTTCTTATAATCTGGCTGGCGAATTTAACGCCTGAGCCCTCACAAACGGACCGGCAGCCGGCCATGGTCGATTCGAGGTATTTGGTCAAGACCGGCTCGATCTCGTAGGCCGTGGCCTGCACTTCCGCCGGGCGGCGGTCCCGTCGGCAGACTTCTTCGACGAAAGCCGCCGTCAGCGATCCGACGCCTGCGCCCGCGTCTAGCAGTCGAATGGAATCGTGCCGCGCTTCGAAAAGCGACGCCATCAGGCGCGCGACCGTAAGCTGGGTCAAGAACTGTCCTAACGCGCCCCGCTCGGCTGTATTAAGTTTGCGAGTGGCGTCGAGGCGAAAGAACTCGACCCGCTCAAGAAGGGACTGTGTTCCTTCTTGATTTTGGTTGGATGGTTTAATCCTTATGTCGGTGTAGGCGCTCATCAATGACCAGACTACTCAACTGCTGGCTAAAACACACATATCGCTTTACCTAAAACTCCGCTCAAGCGCAAGCCTATGGGCGCGCGGGCGTCAGATACCGTTCACGCTTAAAATCCTTGATCGCGATTTCGTCCCCCTTCATTAGACATCATAATTCTTAGGCCGGCATGCCTTACCGGCCCGGCATGGCGAGCGCGACGCCGCGCTCAATGGCCTTCGCTCGTCCCCCGGGCCGTCTCAAGCAGGAAGAGGAGCGTCAGTTCCGCCTTCGTCTTGAGGGCCAAGAGCTGAGCCTCCGTGTGGCTGCTCGTGACCGCGTGCGTGCCGCCGTGGAACAGATTGAAGACAGCGACCATCGCCGAGATGTCCTTCTTGAAGAAGTCCGTCAGCGGCCCGTGGTTTATGCCGCGCGTGATGAAGCGCAGCCGCGCGTCCCTCGTCGGCTTCCCGTTCGCGTAGTCGTTCGGTGAGGAACTCCACGCGCGCAGCTCTTCGTCCGGCGATAGTTTGTGAAGTACGTGGGTGAGCAGTTCGCGGTACGAGACTGTGAAGTGGCGCACGCGGTCGGGGTTGTCAGAAACGAGTGCCCTCAGTGCCCCCTCGCGCATGCGGACGAGTTCCGGGTCGAGACTGACTAGGAGGGCGTGCAGCGCGTCGCCGGTCTCGGTCGCGATCTCCCGGCGCACGTCGCGGCGATCTTCGTCGAACTCATCCTCTTCGTCCTGGATGTCGCCGCCCGCGGATACTCTAGCCACGTCGACGCCGGCGAAGAACTCGTCGGTCGGCAATTCCGAGATGATTGGCCGGAGGGCGAGGATGCTGGTCTGCGGCTCTTCGTATGACTGAAAAAGATTGCTGTACGAATGTGTAAACTCGACGAAGCGGTCGCGGAGCGCGGAGCGCAGGGAGTCATCCGCCTGGAGCGCGCGCCCGATGTTATTCAGGTCGAATTGCGCGAGCGCGCTCTGAGCCAGCAGCGAGCGTTCTGTGACGAAACTCAAACGCGCGCCGAGCGCCATCTCTAGCGTAGCGTCCGGGAGGCCCCGGTCGCGGCGGAAAAGCTCTAGTTCCCTCGCCCAGCTACGCGGCGTCCCGTAAAGGCTCTCGAACTCTGCGATCTTGGGCCGCAGTTCCTCTATCAGCCTTAACGCTGAGCTGTTCGCCGAGCGGGCGAAGTCGAACGCCGCTGAGTTCACAGCCGAGTTCACCGCGTCGTGCGCCCTCATGGCCCGCTCGATGAGGTGGTCGTCAGGTCTTCGATACCCGATTGAATCTAGCAGCCGCCGGTGCTCGTGGATGCGCTGTAGCGCCATATCGTCTAAGCCCGCCGCGCGCATCATCCGCCTCTGCTCTTCGGCTTGCCGGATCATACGCATCATGTTTTCATCAGGAAACCTCATTGACTAATCTCCTCATGTTCGTATACATACACACACCTGGCTAAATACGATTGTCGCTATTTTACTCCTGCAACGTTGTTGCAACAATACGCCATAACCAGCCAACATGATGTTAAAAGCGCCCGGCGTCCGATAACGAATCCAAACCAATCTCACCAATTCAAACCCAAAACAGAGCTCTTAAGAAACCCATCGGCGCAAAGTCTGTGCCCTCACCTAGACTAATAAAATCGAGCGGCTAGCGAGACATATCAACGACCCCACATTAAAACAGCTGGCCTTGCTCCCTTGACCGCGCAAGCGTTAACAGATGAGACTCTGGCGCATATGAAGCAGAAAGGTCGCGCGATGAACACTGCGGTAACCCGCACTAAGAAGGCCAGAAGAGATCATCCGTGGGATCAAGCCAGGCGACATCTGCTCAAGCGCCGCAATCAGCTATCGAGCGATCTGCAACCGCTCGACCGCGGCGTCAACTACTTCGTGTTGCAGCTTGAGCGTATGGGGATTCGCACCGAGTGGTCGTGCGAAGGTCACCCAGCAGGCTTCTACATCACCTTTCACGCGACATATGAGCAGGCGCTGAGGATCAAGTCTCACGGGTACTTCACCGTCGAGATCGAAGGGCTGCATTATTGGTCCATGCGATTCAACCGTCGGCACAACTCGACGCGCGAGCGTAACTTCACACTGCGGCTGGCGGCAACCGCTTGGGAGCAGGCCTTCGGTCCTTTAGATCAAAAGACGGTGGGATGTCTCCGATCATGACGATGCTCAAACGGAAACTCACGCGCGAGACCAGCGCCACCGTCTTCGAGTTGGGCCGACATCGCGCAGTGATGGTCAGCTTAGAGCCGCCTTGCCTCATCGGCCTGCGGCTCAAAGGGACGCGCAGGACGTTTTACCTGCCAGTCGATAAAGCGTATCTGACCGCAGTCAAAGCGCACGTGGCTGCCGAAGCGCGTGAGAAGAGCCAGAGGCGAAAGAAAGCCAAGCGATAATCCGCCCCTGCCCTGACTAAAGAATCACTCAATGTAAATAGTGCAGACGGTGTCTGCACTATTTCTGCGCCCCCCTGCGAAGCCGTCGGCAGGTACAAGTGAGACGAGCGGGTCTCGGCGCTTATCGGCGAGACGCCTTTCGCTTAGAGGGATTTCTCGCGCTGCGCCGACTCCGGTGAATCGCATCAGTCACCAACGCCTCGATCTCTTCGCCGCTCGCTACCGGAGCACCCTCACCTTGCGCGCGTGCTCTCTCCTGCGTGGCCGCGAAGCTCGCTTCCATTTCGTCTAGCAGACGGCGAACAGAAGCGGCTCTTCCTTCAGCTGAGCTGCTCGCCCGCCCACTTGTAGAACCGCTCGGCCTTGACGAGCAGCCTTTTTGCCGCCGCTTGTGTGAAGACTTCTCCCGCATACTCGTACTCGAACTTCGCCTGAATGACCGCGCCGAACGCCCGTAGCGCCGGCGCGGGCACGTCCCGCACTACTTCTTCCAGGAGACGCGCCGCGTCCGCGTGCTGCTCGCTCGCCGAGCGAACCTCCGTAGCGTTGATCGTGACCGCGTCACCCGCACTGATGACGGCGTGGATGAGGCAGATGCCGACGGCGTTTCCGTACTCCTCGTCGCCGAGGGTGACGAGCGCGCGTGCGCTCTCCATCAGGTGCGTAGCCACCTGCCAATAGTCCTTTGCCCTGTGTCGGGCGACGCGGCGCCGCGGGCGCGGCGTGGGACTCATGCGATCCCTCTCCGCGCACCAGGCTTCGCTATATTAAGAGTTCGGCGAATCTGTCTGATGTCCACACCGGCGACCTGCACCCAATCCTGCTCTGCCATCTCAAGTAGTTCCCGCACGCCACTACCCTGGCTGAGTCGGCGGCGTTCATAAATCACAGGCTGGAGTGGCAGCCCATAGCGCTCGGCGACGCTTTGGAGCTGATCGGAGAGCAACGTGCCGACGCTCTCGCGTTCTTTAAGTGTCTCAACGATGACCAGCAGGTCGATATCTGAGCCGGGCTTCGCCTCCCCGCGCGCGAACGACCCGAAGAGACCGGCGCTCAGGACCTGTCCGGTTAAGAGCGGGCGCAAGCTCTGGGCCAGCGCCCTCGCCATCCCGCGTTCTGCTTCAAACAACTGGCGCAGGCCCTGGCCCACGAGATAGTGTTTCAAGTTCAGCCGGTAGCGGTGCTCGACCGACCCGCGCTCCACCAGGACGAGGCCCAGCCCTTCGAGATCGGCCAGGGCATTCTGGATGGCGAGCAGCCCCATCCCGGCGCGCTTTGCGACCGAGCTGCCCGAGAACCCGATTTTCGAGTTGAAGAGCACGCGCAGGGCCGCGACTTTACTCTTCGCCCCCAGGACATGCTCCAGTAAGTGTGCGTGTCCGCTCATCACAGGCAGCTTACCCCTTACTAATTTATTAGTCAACTAACTAATAATTGGGTAACCGGTCGTATAGTTCTAAATAATGTCAGGAGAAAGCGTAGCGGCCGACCGTTGACTCTTTATGCCAGATAAAGCATATTCGGCGCACGGGGGTCGCCGGAAGAGGGCCGGCCGAAGGAACAGCTAATGCGTGGTAGAGTCGCCACCAAACGGAAGCGGGCCGAAGTCGAGGAGATCGAACCGAGCAGCGGGAACGTCTTCGCCGATCTCGGCCTCGCCGATGCTGGAGAACGGATGTTGAAGGCGCAGTTGGCCGCCAGGATCGCCGAGCTGATTGAGCGTAAAGGGTGGACGCAGGCGCGCGCCGCCGAAGCTGTCGGGCTTGACCAGCCGAAGGTGTCGCACCTGCTGCGCGGGCGGCTTGCGGGCTTCTCCGCCGAGCGGCTCATCGCCGTCCTCAACCGACTCGGCCACTCGGTCGAGGTGCGGATTGAAGCTGTAGAGCGTGCGCCGGGTAAAACACGCACGCGAGTAATGATCGTCTGAATCACAAATGAAGAACCGTTATCAAGAGCCGCCTTTCCTGTGAATCACAATCACAGGAGAGGTATATGGCACGAAAGAAGTGGGTCGTCATTCCGGGCGGACGCATCAAGCGCTGGAAGAAGAGCGAGAGTGAAAGCGGCTGCTGGTTTTCTCACCGAGTCCCGCCCCGCTGGTACAGAAACCACCTGAACAGAAGGGAGCGGCGCCGCTCGAAGCAGGCCATGTTCCACGGCCGAGAGGCCGGACATGCGCATGTGCATCCGCGCGAGGCTGGCTGGTATTGGTAACGCGGCAGGCGGAGGATGAAACCTACCTGCGTTCGTCAGGAGGAGCGCCTGTTTCCCCTTCTGAATCCGGGCTTCACTTTAGCCATCATTTCATCGAGGAGAATTGCTTCGTGCAAAATCTGGAGCGTTTCTTCCGAGTATAAATCCTCGACGGAACGTATCTCAAGATAACGAACCTGCTTCAGTTTTTCGCTCTCGCCGAGCAGCAGGCCGGGCTGCGGGGCAAGTTTGTGGCCGTGCGGGAAGCCGAGTGTGATGTGATCTCGGTGGCGGTTCAGATAACAGAAGTTGCGGCGCAGGCTGTAGAAGGGAATCCTCCACTTGATGGCGCAGGTGGCGAAGGGCGGCAACGTCTCCTGCAAGAAAAGATGCGCCGCCGTCAAAAGCTCGCGGACTTCCGCAGGGTTGGTCTCTTCGATGTACTCTAAAACGCTCATTAAAAACGGCATCAATGATCGCCGGTGTTTGGTAGTCCCGGGAAAGCTCCTCTTTAACCCGCTTCCCACCATCCCCCGTCTCGCCACACTCCGCGAAACTCTCGGCCCGCGTTCAACGCAACTACGGGCGGCAGCAGGAAGTCGCGCAGCTCATCGACCACTGCCGGCAGTCCCCTCCCTCC
>Ga0081539_10007258_pt1 | contig 10180 bp, 8 predicted proteins | sample TabmetS4T2R2_FD_71023 | JGI IMG/M metagenome (GOLD analysis project Ga0081539, IMG submission 71023) | Tabebuia heterophylla rhizosphere microbial communities from the University of Puerto Rico - S4T2R2 | ecosystem: Host-associated > Plants > Roots > Rhizosphere ... | reverse complement strand
GAGGTTTCTGGTCGTACTACAGCGAGCTGATGAACATAGAACCTGCAGGTGCCGAGCGATGAGCATTTTGCCCGAAATGAAAGAAGCGGTGGAGAAGCTGGTGATAGATAGTGCGATGTTCATTGACCGCGACGAACTCGACCTGTGGCTGGAATGCTTCGAACCGGAAGGCCGCTACATAGTTCTGCCACGCGAAAATCGAGAGCTTGGACTGCCCGTGGGACTCATGCACTGCGAAAACCGGTCGCGCATCCAGGACAGGATTGTGTGTTTGCGGCATGCAAACAAGTTCAATCCACATTTCGACCGCCACATCCTTAGCATGTCGCGGATCACGTCTGTCGAAGGCAAGATTGCGCAGGCCGAGACGAACTTCATGATTGTTCAGACGAACAAGCTCGGCGAGGCGCGCCTATTCTGCGCTGGGGTCTATGAAGACCGTATCCGCGTAGACGGCGAACGTGCGCGGTTCGTGGAGAGGATTGCTGTCGTCGACTCTTTCGCAATCCCTACAATGCTGGCTACACCCGTATAGCTCGCGAAGGCTATCCCGGTGTTAACCATAAACCGACTGTATGTCCAACGTAATTTCTTTGGTGGCAAGCAGTTGCGGGTATACGAAGGGCGAAATCGCGCCACGCGTTGCGCAGTAATTCGCGGTGCACGTGGCGACCTAGAGAGGGCTCGCGGACTGGCCACAACACCGCCATCCGCCGCATGCTCAGCCCGTCACACCCCTGCAGTCGTGGCACGGCAGGCGTCCACGGCTGCCCCCGAGGAGTGGCACCACACCACGACCAGGGACACCCCGGTGGTCGCACACGGGAGGAGAAACGACCTAAGCGCTTCAGATTCCTCGTGATACGAGGCCCGCCCGCCTCTCCTATTTTCGCCTCCTGGCCATGGCCTCGTCACAACTGGATACTCGTCAGAAGCTCTTGATATGATAGCATATTAGCGAAATCGTTAGAGGGACAGACAGTAGGTCTATACTACCTTATGGTGCTTGGCCGACATACTTATTCGTCCAGAGCACGCCTTCCTGGGCGGATGGTGCTTTGGCAGGCTCTTTCAGCATGCCCGCGCCCGCGGCGAAGTTGAGGACCTTCTGCCATCCTTCCACACTCATCGTGCCCCAGGCTGGCATCGCGCGGGCAACCATAGCGTAGGAGAGTTCAAACACATCCTCTGCGAGTTTGTCTTTCGTGTAGAGTCGATGACTGCGTAACGCCTCCTTGGCAGCGTCGGGATGCGTGTGAAAGAGGGCGCCGCCGCGCGAAATAGCCCTCGCCACCGCCGTGGCGATCGTCGGATTTGCTTCCAGATAATCCGGCCGAACCATGAGCACCTCGTAGGGGTAATCCGTCAACTCCGGTAATTCTCCTTTTCCGAGAGGAATCAAGACATACCCCTTGCCGCTCGGCTCCGTAATTTCGGCGGAAGGCGGCGAGAGCGCATAGGCGTCGATCACATTGTTCATCAGCGAGGCGGGAAGTTCAGCGGCCCCAATGTAGACAAACTTGAGTTTTGTGGGATCACCGCCGCTCTTCGCGACGAGGAAGCGAAAGATCTGCTCCGAGACCGCACCCGCGCCCGTGGCGCCGATAGTGCCCAACTGGGTCAAGGCTTTGAGCCGCGCCTCGATGGGACTGTCACGGGTCAGCCCGAGCTGGTCCACGATCGCCTTACGCAGGACTACGCTCAATGTCAGCGTCCGATTGTGCGCCTGAATCGCCATCGCGGGCGCCCCTTCAAGCCGCGCCAGCACCAGTCCCTCTGAAGTGGAAGCACAGAAATGCGTGGAACGGCCAATAACCGCGTTTAAACAGATCGAACCGCTCGGGGACGGTGTGACCTTGACCCGCACCCCTTCCGCCTCAAAATACTTGAGCTGCTCAGCGACCCAAATCGCTCCAAAGGCAAAGTTGGGCACGGCCGTCATCAGGGTCACTTCGGGCAACTCCTTGTGTTGAGCACTGGCGCCAGGTATGCGCCCCGATACGAGGAGGAAAGCGGTCAAGGCTATTATGCCGATCGCGCCTTGCATTTGCTTTTCCATCGCAGTGTCTCCTTGCTTTTATCCCTGGATGTGCATGGGTTCCGTTTGGGTTTGCCAGTGTAAGACGCGCTTTTCGATCCTTGCGGCTATTTTGTCCATGACCACGACCATGATCATGAGCACGATGATGCCGACGAAGACATCAGCCGTCTTGAAAATGCCCGCCGACATGCGAATGAAAAAGCCCACACCTTCGGTGGACGCCACGAATTCACCGACGATGGCACCAATGACTGCGAAGGGGATGCTCGTCCGAATGCCCGTAAAGAGGTAAGGAGAAATCGCCGGGAAGATCACGGTCCACGTTAACTTCCAGCCCTTGACGCGCATGAGCCGCGCCAAGTCGATGTATTCCTGATCCATCTGCCTCATGCCCGTGTAGGTCATAAAAAAGTTTAGAAAAAAGGTGAGCAGCGCCACGACGCCGACCTTCGACCACAGCCCGATGCCAAGCCAGACGATGAAAAGCGGCGCGACCGCGGTCCGTGGAATGCCATTGAGCGCGACGATGATGGGCTCGAAAATCTCCGCGAGCACCCGGCTGCGACCCAACGCGTACCCCAAGATCATGCCTAAAATCGCGCCGACGGGAAAGCCGATGGCGATCTCTGTGAAGGTCACCCAGGTGTGTTGGAGCAAGTCACCGTGGCGAAAACCGGTGACAAGCGATACAAGGATCCGGCTCGGGCTACTGATTAAAAAAGGTTCGATCCAGGGTCCCGACGCAATTTGCCAGAGCAGCAAGAAGCCACTGATGATGGCCATGCGGACGAGCATCACGCGCAAACCGTGCATGGAAAAAGCCGCACGCGCTGGGGCGATAGGCGTATCGTTCCTTGAACCCACTGGCATATCTTCGTGGCGTATCTTCTTTGACATCGAGGTCATCGTTACGGCGTCCCCCTATGCAGCTCGTGGCGAAAGATATTCCACAGACGGCTATGAGCGTCATCAAACCCTGCTTGCCGGTGAATTGCAAAAATGTTGCGCGGCCGCGCTATCGTGACCTTAATGATGTCTTTGATGGTGCCGGGACGGTGGGTCATGACGACGACCCGGTCCGCTAACGCCACCGCTTCCACCAAGTCGTGGGTCACGAAGACAATCGTCTGGCGCTGCTGTTCCCAAATGTTCAAGAGCTCATCCTGCAGGACCATGCGCGTTTGCGCGTCTAAGGGACCAAACGGTTCGTCCATGAGAATGACCGGAGGTTCATAGGCTAAGGCACGCATGATGGAAGCCCGCTTGCTCATCCCGCCCGACAGCTGCGCCGGGTAATACTTTTCAAAGCCGGCCAGCCCCGCGAGGTGGATCAAATGCTGGACGTGACGCTCGCGCTCCGGGCGCGAGTAGCGTTTGGCATCCAAACCAAACCCGATATTTTCCTCCACGGTGAGCCAGGGAAAGAGCTTACTGTCTTGGGGCACGTACCCCACGTGGGTATTAAGCCCTTGCACCTCTGCGCCCTGGCAGAGAATCCGCCCCACCGATGCCGCGGAAAAACCGGCGATGAGCTTGAGCAGCGTCGATTTCCCACACCCGCTGGGTCCCACCACGGTGACGAACTCTCCAGGGGCGATACACAGATTGATATCTTGGAGTGCGCCGATGGTCGCGTCGTGGGGAGTGCGGAACAGCTTCGACACGTGCTCAACCTGGATAACGGGGTGAGGTCCGAACTGGTTTCCCCTACCTGCTTGTATCGCTGTTTCTGTCATAGCTCTCGGTTCCCAGGCTTTAAGAGGCCTTAGGTAGGCAGGCGAGCAACACTGCTATTGTCGAAGCGTCTATCCGACGGTGCGGTAGTCTATAGCATAATTTGTTCCCGCAGAAAAGGCAGCGTAACAAAAAGGTTGCTCGCAAGCGACGGCTCCGTCTGCGCACTGTACCGCCTCTTGCCCGTACACTGGGTGTGAGTTGTGTGTCGCGGCTACACCTCGGTGGCGGGTCGCGTACCTGGGGCTTGCGGATAATTCCCGTGGCCCCCTGTTGAGCTGTCTGAGGGGTCTCTCTCCGCCTGTCGTCAGGTATCGAAACAGGTTGTCAGCCCCTTATGCAACCCTCCTTTCCTGCTTGTCGACACACCAATGCCGCTCCACTGCACGCTCATCTTCCTGGCGAACGCGTTACCGCATTTGAGGTTGCGGCCACGGCGGCACCCGGTAGAGCAGCACTTCTTTCAGTGACCAGACGTGATCCGTCAGACCAGCGGCCATCCCAGGTGTGCGAGGGCTCCACTTGGGCTGGATCAATCCCGAGGCATGGGGCACCGGCTCAGGCAGAGGCAGGCGCAAACTCATGTGCGGCCGTGCGAAGTTGTAGAACGCCGGAAACAAGACCACGCGCCGTCTCATCTGGGTGCGATCCTTACAGAAACGCCAGCTTTTGCGCACCAGAGGTGCCAAGGCATGACGCAGGGTAAGGTTGAGACGCTCGATCAAACTGGTGCTGATCGAGAGCCCCAGCTTCTCCAGCCGCTGGGGACCACCGCACACGCGGTAGACCAACTCTTGCAGACATCCTTTGCGCTTCTTTTTGATCACCTGCCTATAGACCAACTCTGGATGGGGCTCCTTGATCGGTTGCTTGGGGCGGCCTGGCTTTCCCGTGTGAGGAAAGGTCTTTAAAGTATGGTAAACCGCAAGCAGAGCCGACAGGTAATAGCTGAAGCCATCGCTGAAAAAGCATGGCACACCCAAGACCACAGCGGCTGTCATCTGGATGAGCTGCAAAGCGCTGTCAAACGTCCGGGGCCCCACAAAGGCTGCCAGGATGAGGCGAAACTCGGGGGCGAAACTGATCCACACCCACTGCCGCCCGTCCTCGCTCTCCTCCGTGCTTTCGCCATCCGGGCTAGCCTGCTGGGCCTGCTTGCGTCGAATGAAGCTCCACATTTCATCGAGTTGCACCTGGGTGACGGGCAGGTCGCGTAGCAGGTGGGCATTGATCTCATGCGCCTTCTGGGCGGCTCGCCGCAGCCATTCCAGGACGGTTTCTTCGGTCACGCCCAAGACAAAGCCAATGTCTACCAGGGCCACTTTGACCAGTAGCATCTTCAGCGCCATCATGACCTTCTCTTCGGGGGTCCTCAGATCAAAGAAAACTGTGTCGCGTGTTTCAGAAAAGGTCCCCTCACATTTGCCGCAGCGGAAGATGCGCCGTTTGCCACTCTGGGTCAGATTGGTGGCGATGGCGCTAATGTTCCCACGATTGATCAGCCGATAATGGGAACAGTCCGGGTTGGAGCAGGGATGGCCCCAAGCCTTAGGTTTTCGCATGGGTCAAACCTCCGATTGAGTAGTTGGCCATCTACTCTGATCGGTGGTTTGGCCTTTTTACTTTTTCAAAGTACTATCGGGTGAGTACCAAATTTGCTTCCTACAGGCATTTATCCAGGGAAAAAGTTCGCTTAAACGGTTGTTCGGCATCATTGCAATGCTTTCGACAACAACGAAAGGAGAGAGGCGATGCATCCCAGTGAAGCTACGGCGCATGCTCACCTGACTCGACGCCTGTTTCTCGGCGCTGGCGCCATGCTTGCGACCGCCGGCATGGTGCTCGCCCAGCAACCGGTCCCAGCGCCGCCAGCACCGCGCGTTAAGGGACCGCTGGTGTGGCTGGACATGGACCAGGCGGAACTCGACGCCGCCTATAATCAGAGCATCTATGCGCCGAACCTGCAGCAGGTCGTCAAACGCTGGGCCACGAACAGCGAGGGCGTACGGACGCGGTTGGGCGCGCCGCAACGTTATGCCTACGGCCCCACCCCCCTTGAGGGGCTCGACGTCTACCTGACTAAGCGCCCCAACGCGCCGATCCACATCTTCATCCATGGGGGCGAGTGGCGCTTGGGCCTCGCCCAGAACTGGGCCTTTGCGGCGGAGCTGTTTGTCCACGGCGGTGCGCATTTCGTGGTGCCAGACTTCGCTTCAGTGCAAGACGTGGGTGGCAACTTGATGACGCTGGCCGAGCAGGTGCGCCGTGCGGTGGTCTGGGTGCATGGCAATGCCCAGCGCTTTGGTGGCGATCCCAACCATATCTATGTCTCTGGCCACTCTTCGGGTGGTCATCTGGCGGGCGTGCTCCTCACCACTGACTGGCGCAAGGACTTCAATCTGCCAGCCGACACGGTGAAGGGTGGGCTGTGCTCCAGCGGCCTCTTCGACCTGAAGCCAGTGTGCCTCTCTGCACGCCGTCAATCCCTTGCGTGCACTGACGAGATCGAGCACGCGTTGAGCCCACAGCGCCACCTCGACACGCTCAAGGCCCCAGTGATCGTCACCTACGGTACGCTGGAAACCCCGGAATTCCAGCGCCAGGCGCGCGACTTTGCGGCGGCGGTGCAGGCGGCGGGTAAACCGGTACAACTCCTCGTTGGCGAGGGCTACAACCACTTCGAGATTATCGAGACGCTCGGCAATCCCTATGGCCTCTTGGGGCATGCAGTGCTGGAGCAGATGCAGCTCGCCAAGACCTGACACGTGCTGCTGTAGGCGAGCCCAGTGTCAGTGCCAGAGCCCATGCCGAACAAGCGCGTGCAGGCGACCGCGTGCAGCCTTCGCTCCTACGTCGGATTGCCGTTGCCCTGCTTCTTCCACGTGTAAGATTATCGCCCGTTACCTGCACACGCGCCGCGAGGGGCAATTTCCTCAGTGCGGGACGTGCAGAAACTCGATACAGAAATCAGTGTCGAGTGGGTGGGTGGGCAGGAAGTTTTTGGACGGCGTGTGGAGAGCAGGGCCTCGCAACCGCCATGGGCAAGATGGACCTGCTCACATGTCTCCACAAGCATGTGAGCAGATCCGAGGAGATGAGGATGTCGTGTGATGGGTCGCCCGTCAGACCCACCGCGGGTCGCTGTCCCGGGGGATACCAAAGGCGTGCTTCCCAATGACCTCCAGAGCGTCGTAGCCACTGATAGGGTGGATAGGACCCGAGCGGACATCCCGGTAGTAGCGTTCCATGGGCAGCCGCCTGGCGAGGGCACTGCCCCCCATCATATCGATCGCTTTGTTCACTACCTCCACCGCCGTATGCATACAGAAATGCTGCATAGCGAGCGCGTCCACATAGGCCTGCTCATCTCGGGTCTGGGGATCCGCGAGACGGGCCGCTATGTCAGTCTGGAAGGCCCAGGCCGCCTTCAGGCCGATATCCATCTGCGCGGCCAGGAACTGGCTGCTCGGGTAATGGCTCTCCGGCTGGTGGAACGGCAGCCGCGTCCGCGTCTTCGTATACGCCACCGCAAAGTCCCGCGCTGCACGGGCAATCCCTAGGTAAATGCTCGCAAAGGTCCCCCCGTGCCACGCCCAGATGCCGCGCACATATTTATCCCATTCCCAGGCCTTGCGCCGAATCACCGCCGCATCCTCGACGAAAAGATCCTGAAAGACCCAGCTATGGCTGCTACTGGCCCGCATCCCCAGGGTATCCCAGTCGTGCTGACACACGAGGCCCGGGGTGTCCTTGGGGATGATGAACAGGAGGGTCAGGTCCCCCTCGACCGGATCGTGGTAGACGGCCGTACTCCCGAACAGGTCCCCGACCGGGCTATTGGTGCCAAAGATTTTCCGGCCGTTCATACAGAAGCCGCCGTCGACCCGTTCCGCCCGCACTGTCGTGTAGCCGAAACCCGTCGCGCAGCGGAGGCTGTCTGCCGCCGGGTCGCTGACGGCGCCAAACACAATTAAGCGGTCCTGGGCGACCTTTGCCAGCAGGTCGTGTCCAGTCTCACCGTCCAATCGCCACAGGTCGCCCATGACCCAGAGCAATCCCAGGTGCATGTTAACGGCGAGCGCGGTCGCGCCATCGCCGCGGGCCAGCCGCTCCTGGGCCATGCAGATGTCCAGCAGCGACGCGCCACCGCCCCCTAGTTCGGTGGGAATCGGCATGGTGGTGTACCCGGACGCCCGCATGGCGTCAAAGTTCTCGAAGGGGAAGCTGTTCTCCCGGTCGTGTTGCGCCGCCCTGCCGGCAAAGTCGTCCGCATGCTGGGCAGCGATCTCGACCCAGTGTTGCTGTGAGGCTGTCAGTGCTATTCCCATCGGCTCCTCCTCTCTCTGGCGTCACCCGTCTTCACGCTGGGGAGTATGACAGAGGGGAGCAAGCAAGTCATAAAGGTCGCGTAAAAATGTTGTAATGTTTGGGTAAAAACTCCGAGCTGTGTGCAAGGCCTGACAAAGCCTGCCCCGTGTCCCCTACCCTAGCCATGATCATGGCGATACTTATAAAGCCATGTATCACGGCTCCATCGCGCTATCTTGGGCTCAGTCATTCACTAGTACAGTGCTTTCTTACATCTCACCAATGGCGCCGCTGTAGCCAACGGAACGGTTGACGACAGCACCAGGGGGATATGTAGGGCACTGCGGCCCGTTCGACATACAGGTGATTGCCGACAGAGGCGAGCATGTCACCTCTTCAGGGGTGGTCGGGACGTCCACCATGTGCGACAAACCCTGTCGGATGTGAGCGCCCCTATCGGGGACGTGAAGCGGGAGTTTTCCGAATATATGAGCGGCTGACGCCCTGCGGATTGTTATTTTTTCTCTCACCCGTTTCATCATGTCCACGGGGCACTCCATGTCTGGTGATGCAGGCCTTCAGGCGGGTGTGGAGATATCAACCAGACTGTAACCTGTCTTAAAAACCTCCGTTAAATGAGACACCACCCTGCTCTCACAACGCAACTCGTTCGAATTGTATTATAGGTTTGAGTTATTGACTGTCCGTCGCGTCAGGCATATAACGTCTTCGTCATCGTAGTGCCAAGAAAGTTGGTATGAAGCTGATGGGAGGAGACGATTATGCGGCGCACTACTGTCGGGTGCCTCCTTCTCCTTGTCCTCTGTGTGGCGTCGACGGCGAGCGGTCTCCAGCCGACCAAGAAAGTACCTACTCTCGGCATACTCCTGCCTGGATCGCCACCGACGAGGCCAGATTGGAAGCAGGGCTGGGTGTTCATGCAGGAGCTGCGCCACCTCGGCTGGCGGGAGAACGAGAACCTTACCGTGGAATACCGTTGGGCGTCTTGGCAGTTCTATCGCGGGGACGACCTCGCTACCGAGTTGGTGCGTCTCCATGTGGACGTCATCCTGGTCGAAGGCCTCCCTTTGATCCGGGCGGTCCAGCGCGCCACCACCACGCTTCCCATTGTCATGATGGCGGCCGACGATCCTGAGACGGAGGGCTTCATCGCCAGCCTCGCGCGGCCAGGCGGGAATATTACGGGGGGGGATGCCAGCATCGGAAAAGCGTTGAGCGCGAAGCGGCTGGAACTCCTCAAGGAGGCGGTTCCCGCCGTCACGCGGATCGCCGTCCTCGTCCATCCGACGGTCGTAGCCACCGGGGAGATCTTAGAGGAACTTAAGGAGGTGGCACGCGCAGTAGGTGTGCAGCTGCACATCCTGGCCGTGTACCAGCCTCGTGAGTTTGCCGGAGCCTTCGAGGCCGCCACACGCGAGGGGGCCGGCGCGCTCCTCATCCTGTCGTCCATGCTCTTCGGTCCTCACCACCGCCGCCTGGCGGAGCTCGCGGTGGAACACCGGCTGCCGACCATGTCCTGGACCCGGTTCTTTGTGACGGCAGGGGGGCTCCTGGCTTACGGGCCGAAATATTCCGACCTGTGGCAGCGCGCGGCCTACTATGTCGACCGCCTCCTGAAGGGCACCAAACCGGCCGACCTGCCCGTGGAACGCCCCACCACTTTCGAGTTGGTCATCAACCTCAAGACGGCGCAGGCACTGGGCCTGACGATTCCGCCATTGCTCCTCTTCCAGGCGGACGAGGTGATCCGCTGAGCTGGTGCGCCAGGAGGACTGACGTTCCCACCACGATGCGGCTACAGTCGGCTTTACTCCCGACTGTAGCGAAGGTTGTGCCCCGTGGTACCCCCGTGACAAATCTTATAAGCCATTTAGGCAGAGGCTTTTTCGCTCTCCCTCCTAGTCTCACAAAACGCCCAATATTTGAGGCTTCCCTGTGTGTGACTGCTGTCTGTAACTCGCTGATAGGTAAGCCCCTGGTTTGACCAGGGAGACTCTCAAGGCTTGGCCTCAAGATTCAGTGAAAGATGATGTTGTCGTATGCTCGCTGAGGGCTTGGCGGTCCATAAGGAGCATA
>Ga0081539_10001815_pt1 | contig 10180 bp, 9 predicted proteins | sample TabmetS4T2R2_FD_71023 | JGI IMG/M metagenome (GOLD analysis project Ga0081539, IMG submission 71023) | Tabebuia heterophylla rhizosphere microbial communities from the University of Puerto Rico - S4T2R2 | ecosystem: Host-associated > Plants > Roots > Rhizosphere ... | reverse complement strand
CACGGGTGGGGTCGTAGGACACGTTGAGAAGGGTCGTGTCCGCGAATGCGAATCCAAGCACGCCGAACTGCACCGCGCCAGCGAGAAGGCCGGCCAGCAGGTTGGACGAGATCGATCGGGTCATAAGGGTTGCCTCCGTTTGACGTGGCTTAGTCTAGAAAATTGATAGAGATTAGGAATGCAACATTGGTCCGATTTTTCCTCACAGGGCGTAATAGAATTCCAACCTTTCCCCCATATTGGGAACGGAATTTCCGCCCGCTCGATCAATGTGGCGACCTTGGGGCAAGAAACGCCGCCCAGGTCGCGTTAGTTCCGGCCCTGTTACAAGACGTGAACCCGCTCCTTCATTTTTTCGGGTTACGAAAAAAATATTGAGACAACCGCGTTTCGCGGTTCTCAGACGCCCAATTTTTGCTATGAAACGGTCGGAGGATGGCCGTCCGGGACCGGGATGGCAGGCCGCAAGGCCGACGATGGAGGCAGCTTCGGCAGAGAAGCGCCGCCGGGAGGAAAAATGTATCTCGGGCTCGATCTCGGAACGTCGGGCGTCAAAGCATTGCTGATCGACGCCAACCAGAGGGCCGTCGCCTCGGCCAACGGCGTGTTGGACGTGTCGCGGCCGCATTCAGGCTGGTCCGAGCAGGACCCGGCCGACTGGATCAAGGCGACAGAAGAGGCGATCGGGAAGCTCAAGCGCTCGCATGGCAAGGAGCTTGCCGCTGTGAAAGGCGTCGGCCTTTCCGGACAGATGCACGGCGCGACACTGATCGATGCCGAAGACAAGGTGCTTCGGCCCTGCATCCTTTGGAACGACACACGCAGCCATGTCGAGGCCGCCGCGCTGGATGCCGATCCGCGCTTCCGCTCGCTCACCGGCAACATCGTCTTTCCCGGCTTCACCGCACCGAAGCTCGCCTGGGTCAGGAAGAACGAGCCGGAGGTTTTCGCTGAGATAGCAAGGGTATTGCTGCCGAAGGATTATCTGAGGCTCTGGCTTACCGGCGAGTATATTTCCGAAATGTCGGATTCGGCCGGCACGTCGTGGCTCGATGTGGCACGACGTGCCTGGTCGAACGAACTGCTGGCGGCGACCGATCTGTCGGAACGCCAGATGCCCGCGCTGGTCGAGGGCACCGAGGCAGGAGGGAGGCTGCGCAGTGAGTTGGCCTCCGTCTGGGGCATGGGGGGCGGCGTGGTGGTCGCTGGAGGCGCAGGCGACAATGCAGCCTCGGCCTGCGGCATGGGCACGGTGAAGCCCGGCGCAGCCTTCGTGTCGATCGGCACGTCGGGCGTGCTGTTTGCGGCCAACGCCGCCTATCTGCCCAATCCTGACAGCGCCGTGCACACATTTTGTCATGCCCTGCCGGCCGCGTGGCATCAAATGGGCGTCACCCTGTCGGCGACGGATTCGCTGAACTGGCTGTCGGAGGTGACGGGCAAGTCGGCAGCGGATCTGACCGGAGAACTCGGCGACGAGCTGAAGGCGCCGGGCAGCGTGACGTTCCTGCCTTACCTTTCCGGCGAACGCACGCCGCACAATGACGCGGCGATTCGCGGCTCCTTCACCGGGCTTGGCCACGAGTCCGGCCGGCCGGCATTGACCCAGGCGGTGCTCGAAGGCGTGGCGTTTGCCTTCCGCGACAGTTTGGAGGCGCTGAAGGCGGCCGGCACGACGCTCTCGCACGTCACGGCTATCGGCGGCGGCTCGCGCTCGCGCTACTGGCTGAAGGGAATAGCGACCGCGCTTGGCCTGCCGGTCGATATCCCGGCCGACGGCGATTTCGGCGCTGCATTCGGCGCGGCGAGGCTTGGGCTAATTGCGGCCGAGACGGCCGATCCTTACGCGATTTGTATGAAGCCGAAGACGGCGGCGACGGTCGAGCCGGAGCGCGCGCTGGCGGGCGCTTATGAGGATGCGTATCGCCGCTACCGTTCGCTTTACCCGGCGATCCGGGGAACGATGTGATGTCCCTGTCAGGTTCAGGTTCGGATTTGAATGCTCGAGCTGTAAAGGGTGGCGCTCTTTCGCGCCTCCCTCTGTCCTGCCGGACATCTCCCCCGCAAGGGGGGAGATTGGCAGCGTCGGTGTCACTGCGCCGGCACCTTGTCGAGGAAGCTGGTGACGCGCGCCATACGGCCGTCGGTGATCTCCTCGAAATCCGTGCCTTCGATCGGCGCTTCCATACCGTCCGGGCCGAGCGTCCAGGAGAAGCGCAGCCGGTCGGCAAAGCCGTTGGCTTCGTTCTTCAGGGCGAAACGGAAGCCGGGGAAGCGCTGCTGCACGCCGGCGGTGAGCTGATCGATGCCGGCATGGCCGTCGCCCTGCGTGACCGGGTCGCGATACTCGGCGCTCGTTGCGAAGAGCTTTTCGATCATGGCTTTGCGGCTGGTGGCATCGGTCTCGTTCCAGGCGGCAATGTAGTCGGCTGCGAGATTGGCGTAGTCGGACATCTGAGTTCTCCTTGTGGTCTCGGGTTGGACGCGTCCGTTTTCTACCAGCGCGATACCCGAACCAATTACCTCGCAGGTTATAGCGACCGTTCTTTCATGGGCCTGTCAGCGGGCCGTCAGCCAGCCATTGGAGGAGTTCAACCATGAGCAGCGGTTTCTTCGGCGACATCAAGCCGGTCAAGCATGAGGGGCCGGATTCGACCAACCCGCTCGCCTATCGCTTCTACAACAAGGACGAGGTGGTGGCGGGCAAGCGCATGGAGGATCATCTGCGCTTCGCGATCGCCTACTGGCATTCCTTCGCGTGGCCGGGCGGCGATCCATTCGGCGGGCAGACCTTCGAGCGACCCTGGTTCGGCGACACGATGGACAAGGCCAAGCTGAAGGCTGACGTGGCCTTCGAGATGTTCACGCTGCTTGGCGTACCCTTCTACTGCTTCCACGACGCCGATGTGCGGCCCGAAGGCAAGAATTTCGCCGAGAACACCGCGCGGCTCGACGAGATCACCGATATCTTCGCCGAGAAGCAGAAGCAGACCGGCGTCAAGCTGCTTTGGGGCACGGCGAACCTCTTCTCGCATCGCCGCTACATGGCGGGTGCGGCCACCAACCCCGATCCTGACGTGTTCCTGTTCGCTGCCGCCACGGTGAAAAGCTGCATCGACGTGACCAAGAAGCTCGGCGGCGCGAACTACGTGCTGTGGGGTGGGCGCGAGGGCTACGAGACGCTGCTCAACACGGACCTGAAGCGCGAGCGCGAGCAGGCCGGCCGTTTCCTGTCGCTGGTCGTCGACTACAAGCACAGAATAGGATTCGACGGCACGATCCTGATCGAGCCGAAGCCGCAGGAGCCGACCAAGCACCAGTATGATTACGACGTGGCGACCGTCTACAGCTTCCTGAAGGAGTTCGGGCTGGAGAAGGAGGTAAAGCTCAACATCGAGCAGGGGCACGCGATCCTGGCCGGCCACTCCTTCGAGCACGAACTGGCGCTCGCCAACTCGCTCGGCATCTTCGGTTCGATCGATATGAACCGCAACGACTACCAGTCCGGCTGGGACACCGACCAGTTCCCCAACAACGTGCCGGAGATGGCGCTGGCCTACTACTACGTGCTCGCCGGCGGCGGCTTCAAGACGGGCGGCACCAACTTCGACGCCAAGCTGCGCCGCCAGTCGCTCGACCCGGAAGACCTGCTGATCGGCCATATCGGCGCAATGGACTGCTGTGCGCGCGGGTTGAAGGCAGCGGCGAAAATGTTGGAAGACAAGGCGCTGTCAGGGCCGCTGGAGGCCCGCTATGCCGGCTGGAACGGCGACGAGGCCAGGAAGGTGCTCGGCGGCGGCTATTCGCTCGAAGAGATCGCGCATCATGTCGAGACGCGCGATGTCAACCCGCAGCCGCGCTCCGGCAAGCAGGAACTGCTGGAAAATATCGTCAACCGATACGTCTAAAACGAAGCTCTTGCCGTGAAATCTAGATTGAAGGGCCGCATCGCGCGGCTCTTCTCATATCGAAAGATCGAAACCGCTCTCCGCAATGCTTTCGCCGTTGACCAAGAGCTCGACGCGATGATGGCCGGCGTGATGCTTGCGCGTCGTGAAGTCGCGCACGACCTGACTTATGGAAATATCCCAAGAGGCGTATGGCGCGAGATCGACCTGCTTCAGCTTGAAGACCTTGCGATTGGCCGCGCCGTTCTTTTTCACGTAGTGAACCGCGTAGTCGACCACGAGCCGCTGGGATGCGTCCGATGTCGAGGCGATGCGACCGTCGATCTGAAGGCGCTGACCGAGGGCGATCTTTGACGGCGACACGCCGAAGGAAGTCACCTCCACCAGCGGCTTGCCGCTCGCGCCGACAACCGTCAAGGCTTTCGGGTCGCCCTTCTTGATCAGGCTTCGCAGTGCGTGTTTGGCAATCCATGCCGTGTGCGGATTGTCGATCGGCCAGCCGCCGAGCCGGTCCAGCACCCACTCCGGATGGTCCCTGGTGATGTCGTTCAAATGGTTGGCCACCGATTTGCGGACATACAGGCTTGGATCATTCTTCAGGCGATCAAGGATCGGGGCGACCGGCGTCGGGTCTTCGATGAGAGGCTTGATCTGGAACGACCAGGGTAATCGCGGCCGGCTGCCTTCGCTCGCAAGGCGGCGAACGTGCTCGTTCTCATCATCGGCCCATGTCGTCATGATGGCCAGGGTCCTCGACAGTTCGCGCGCGAGGAACGGCCGGATGGCAAATTCGGACGAGCCAAATTGTGTGAAGAAACGCAGCGCCTCCATCGACAGGTCGAAGTGTTCCTCGCCGTAAAAAGCGACATATTCCGAGAGCGAGATCGACACGAAGTTGTGCTGGATGCGCGGCGCGAGTTCGTAGACACGGCAATGTTTTTCACGAACGGCCCGGGGAGAGCCGCGTGCAGGCTGGTCGCGACCTGCCGCATGCGCTGCATGATGCCGAGCGCATCGAGATCGTCCGTAGCCAACGTCAGGAAAAGCTTCGCATCGAATCGCGCGGAAACGTCCGAAGCTTGCTGCGCGATGTGCCGAAGGCGGCTCCTGTCGAAGATTTCCTTCAGCGCCGGGGAACTCGGCGTGGTTTCTTCCTTCATTCTGACCTCGATGGCACTTACATCCCCGAATAACACGAGATGCTGCCAAGTCTGTCAGGAGGGCGCCGGCAGATGTTCCTATTTTGCGGCGCCGAGGCAAGGATTGTTGCTCAGAGCCGATTGTGCTTCTAGTCCGAGTCCGGGAGGTTTCCATGAGACAAACCTGGCGCTGGTTCGGTCCGGTCGACAAGGTGACGCTTGCCGACGCGCGTCAGGCGGGCGTCGAGGCAATAGTCACCGCGCTGCATCACGTCGCGACCGGCGCGGTGTGGACGCCGGAACAGATCGAGAAGCGGCAGCGCGAGGTCGCTTTCCATCCAGACGGGACAATGACCCATCTCAGATGGGAGGCGGTCGAGAGCCTGCCGGTCTCCGAGGCGATCAAGACCCAGACCGGCGAGTGGCGCGCCCACATCGTCCATTATCGCCGCAGCCTCGAGAACCTGGCGCGGGCCGGCATCCAGGTGGTGTGCTACAATTTCATGCCCGTGCTCGACTGGACCCGCACCGATTTGGGCTGGCGCGTGGCGCATGGCGGGAAGGCGATGCGCTTTGACATTGCCGATTTCGCCGCCTTCGACATCCATATTCTCAAGCGCAAGGGAGCGGCCGGGGATTTTCCCGAACCTGTCGTTGCAGAGGCCGCAAAGCGCTTCGCATTGCTGGACGACGCGCAACAAAAGAAGCTTGCGGCCAACATCACCGCCGGCCTGCCGGGCTCCCAAGAGCATTGGTCACTCGATACGCTTTCAGCACAGCTTGCCACCTACCACCACCGCATCGGCGCGGAGACGCTGCGCCGGCATTGCATCGACTTCCTGTCCGAGGTCGCACCGCATGCCGAAATGTTGGGTGTGAGGCTGTGCTGCCATCCCGACGACCCGCCTTTTGCGCTGCTCGGCCTGCCGCGCATCATGTCGACGCTTGCCGATTACAAGGCCGTGCTCGACGCCGTGAACGTGCCGGCCAATGGCGTCACCTTCTGCACGGGGTCGTTTGGGGCTCGGCCGGACAATGACCTGCCGGCGATGGTCAATGAGCTCGCGCCACGCATCCATTTCGTCCACCTGCGCAACGTGCGTCGCGATCGCGAGGCTGTGCCGTGCTCCTTCTTCGAGGACGACCACCTGGCTGGACAGGCAGACATGGTTGCGGTCATCGCTGCGCTGCTTGCCGAAGAGAGGCGTCGGCGCGAATCGGGCCGCGCCGACGCCGAGATTCCCATGCGGCCGGATCATGGCCAGGACATTCTCGACGATCTGAAGCGCGGTGCGCAGCCAGGCTATCCCGCGATCGGCCGGCTGAAGGGATTGGCCGAACTGCGCGGCGTGATGGCCGCGCTCAGCCACCCGCAGTTTGGCCGCTGAACAGAAGGCCGCCCGGCTCGGATACGGCCAGCGGGCAACTGCCTATCTGCTGCGCATCCTGGCCGGGGCTTCGCCAAAGGCCTGCGAGAAGGCACGAGAGAAGGATGCGGCCGAGGCGAAGCCGGTGCGGGCGGCAATTTCCGCCATGCGTACCTGGGTGTCGAGCACGAGGCGGCGTGCCGCATTCAGCCGCAGACGCAGGTAATAGGCGCCGGGTGTCTCGCCGATCGATTTGCTGAAAACGATTTCCAGCGTGCGTGCCGTCACGCCGGTGCGGCGGGCAATGGCCGAGACGGTGAGCGGCCGGTCGACATGCGCCTCCATCAGCCGGATCGCCTGCGCCAGCCGCGGGTCATAGCCCTCCAGACGGCCGAGCGAGACGAGCGGTTGTGCGTCGGTCGCGGAGCGCGCCTGGTCGTAGATGAAGACGCTCGCCACATCGAGCGCCACCGCCATGCCAAGGCGCGAGCGGACCAGGTGCAGCATCAGGTCGAAGGTTGGCGATGCGCCGCCGGTCGTGAAGACCGGGCCATCGATGACATAGCGGTCGGGGCGGACATCGGCGCCGGGAAAGGCGGCGGCGAAATCCTCCATGTCTTCCCAATGCGTCGTGGCGGCGCGGCCTTCAAGCAGACCGGCATGGCCGAGCAGCCAGGTTCCTGCCTCGACGCCGCCGACGGCCCGTGCCGACCGCGAAACACGCTGGATGCCGGAGATGAGCGAGGGTGTCGCTTCGTAGCGAGTGCCGAAGCCGCCGACGATGACCAGCACGTCTGTTTTCTGTGCCGGATCGAAGCGTCCAGCGACGGCAACAGGCATGCCCGACGTGGTGACCGGCGGAAAGCCGTCGAACGAGACGAGCGAGTAGTCGAACATAGTTTCGCCGCTTACGCGATTTGCGGCGCGCAGCGGGTCGATTGCCGAGGCAACGCACATGATGGATGAGCCGGCAAAAACCAGGAAGGTGACACGAAGCGGCGAACGGTCCGGGAGAAAGATCGATTGCTTTTCGCTTTTCATCAATCTGAATTCGTAAATCGCAAAGCAATTTCCCGCAAGTCGCGCAAGGTTGCCGGCTTGAGTTGGAGGAGACGCCATGCCGCTTGCCATGAACCGCGAGGTCTTCATCACCTGCGCCGTGACGGGTTCCGGCGGCACGCAGGACCGCAGCCCGCATGTGCCGCGCTCGCCCAAGCAGATCGCCGACGCTGCGATCGACGCGGCGAAGGCGGGTGCGGCGATCGTGCACTGCCATGTGCGCGATCCCGAGACGGGCAAGCCGCGCCGTGACGTGCATCTCTACCGCGAGGTGACGGAGCGCATTCGCGACGCCAATGTCGACGTGGTGCTCAACCTCACGGCCGGCATGGGCGGCGACATGGTGTTCGGCGACGTGGAAAATCCGCTGCCGCTCAAAGCGCAGGGCACCGACATGGGCGGCGCGACCAACCGCGTCGAGCATGTGCGGCAGTGCCTGCCGGAGATCTGCACGCTCGACTGTGGCACGATGAACTTCAATGAAGCCGATTACGTGATGACCAATACGCCGGGCATGCTGCGCGCCATGGGCGGCATGATGACCGAGATGGGCGTGAAGCCGGAGATCGAGGCGTTCGACACGGGCCATCTGTGGTTCGCCAAGCAACTCGTCACTGAAGGGGTGCTGAAGCCGGATGCGCTGGTGCAGCTCTGCATGGGCGTGCCGTGGGGCGCGCCGGACGACCTCAACACCTTCATGGCGATGGTCAACAACGTGCCGCCGGAATGGACGTTCTCCGCTTTCTCGCTCGGCCGCAACCAGATGGCCTATGCCGCGGCGGCGGTGCTGGCCGGCGGCAATGTGAGGGTTGGGCTAGAGGACAATCTGTGGCTCGACAAGGGCGTGCTCGCCACCAACGCGCAGCTCGTCGAGCGGGCCGTGACTATCGTCGAGAATCTGGGCGCGCGGGTGCTGGGCCCGGATGAGGTAAGGAAGAAGCTGGGGCTGACGAAGCGGGCGCCGCTCGCGAAGGCTGCCTGACGGGGAACGAGACATGGCAATCCGGAAAGCAGCCGCGATCGGCGGCGGCGTGATCGGCGCGGGCTGGGTCGCGCGGCTGGTGCTCAACGGTATCGACGTGGCGATCTTCGATCCCGATCCGGCGGCCAAGCGCAAGGTCGGGGAAGTCATGAAGGGGGCCAAGCGCGCCTACAAGAAGATGGCGACCAAGGGCCTGCCGAAGGAAGGCAAGGTCGCCTACGTCAAGACTATCGCCGAGGCCGTTGAGGGCGCCGACTTCATCCAGGAAAGCGTGCCTGAGCGGCTCGAACTGAAGCACAAGGTTTTCGCAGAGATCGAGGCGCATGCGAGCAAGGATGCGCTGATCGGTTCCTCCACGTCCGGCTACAAGCCGAGCGACATGGCGGTCGGAATGAAGCGGCCGGAACGGTTGGTAGTCGGCCATCCCTTCAATCCGGTCTATCTGCTGCCGCTGGTCGAGATCGTGGGCGGCGAGAAGACCACCAAGAAATTCATCGAGCGTGCCCGCGAGGTTTATTCCGCAATTGGCATGAAGCCGGTCGTGATCCGCAAGGAGATCGACGCCTTCGTCGGCGACCGCATTCTCGAGGCCGCATGGCGCGAGGCGCTGTGGCTGGTCAAGGACGGCATCTGCACGGTCGAAGAGCTCGACGACATCATGCGCTATTCGTTCGGCCTTCGCTGGGCGCAGATGGGCATGTTCCAGGTCTACCGCATCGCCGGCGGCGAGGCGGGGATGCGCCACTTCATGGCGCAGTTCGGTCCGGCGCTGAAATGGCCGTGGACCAAGCTGATGGATGTCCCCGAATTCAATGACGAGCTGGTCGACCTGATTGCCGGCCAGTCCGACGACCAGTCGTCCAAGTGGACGATCCGCGAGCTGGAGAAGATCCGCGACGACAATCTGATCGCCATCTATGAGGGATTGGCCAAGCAGAACGGCGGCAAGGGCTGGGGCGCCGGCGAATTGCACAAGGCCTATGTAACGCAGCTCGGCAAGGGCGGCGCCAAGGCTTCGGCGGCAGCCGTAAAGGCAAAGGGGTCGAAGCCGAAGAAAAAGAAGAGCTGAGGTGATGGGGGTGTTTCCATCTCCAGAATGCCACGCGGGAGGTTTAAACCATGAATTTCGGCCTTTCCGAAGAACAGCAGCTCATCGTCGATACGACGCGCGCCTTCGTCGAGAACGAGCTCTACCCGCATGAGCAGGAGGTCGAGCGCTCCGGCCATCTGCGGATGGACCTGATCAATGATCTGCAGTCGAAGGCGAAGGCCGCGGGGCTCTACGCGGCCAACATGCCGGCGGAAGTCGGCGGCGCCGGTCTCGATACGCTCACCTGGCTGCTCTACGAGAAGGAGCTCGGCCGGGCCAATTATGCGCTGCACTGGACCTGCGTGGCGCGGCCTTCGAACATCCTGCTCGCCGGCACGGACGAGCAGAAGGAGAAGTATCTCTACCCCTGCATCCGCGGCGAGACCTGGGACTGTCTCGCCATGACCGAGCCCGGCGCCGGCTCGGACCTGCGCGGCATGAAGTCGACCGCCGTGCAGGATGGCGACGACTGGGTGCTGAACGGCACCAAGCACTTCATCAGCCACGCCGACATCGCCGGCTTCGCCATCGTCTTCATGGCGTCCGGCCAAGAGGACAGCTCCGCCCCTCCTGGGCGCGGCAAGAGGAAGAAGATCACAGCCTTCTTCGTCGACAAGGGCACCAAGGGCTTCACG
>Ga0081539_10007257_pt1 | contig 10181 bp, 10 predicted proteins | sample TabmetS4T2R2_FD_71023 | JGI IMG/M metagenome (GOLD analysis project Ga0081539, IMG submission 71023) | Tabebuia heterophylla rhizosphere microbial communities from the University of Puerto Rico - S4T2R2 | ecosystem: Host-associated > Plants > Roots > Rhizosphere ... | reverse complement strand
GGGGCAAGCCGCCTCGCCGTCTCGGAAATGCCCATCCAAACCTTGTTCCCTATGATGCATTTTCTGCCCGCGATGGTTGGTTTGTCATTGGCATCGCCAATGACAAACAATGGGGATTGTTATGTGACCTACTTGCTCGTCCTGAGATGAAAACTGACAGCCGTTTTGCCGCTAATCGAGACCGAGTGACTAACCGGGAAGAATTAGTGACGGAACTCAACCGAATCTTTTCGGAACGCGACGTAGATGACTGGCTTGCAGACCTGGTAAAGGCTGGTCTGCCCTGCGGACGGATCAATTCCATTCCCGAAGTCTTTTCTCATCCTCAAGCACAGGCACGCGAGATGACGCTGGCAGCTGAGCATCCAACAGCCGGGCCTGTGCGGCTGACAGGTTTCCCCTACAAGTTATCCCAAACCCCGGCAGAAATTCACAGACCACCACCACTTTTGGGCGAGCATACTGGGGAAGTGCTTACAGATTTATTGAATTATTCAGCCGAGGATTTAGCCTCTTTGCGAGACAAAGGTGCAATCTAATTTCCAATCCCGGAAAACGAAAGTAGGGCGGATTGATAACCCGCTGAAGCGCATCATACTCATAAATGTTAGGCTAAAAAACCTAACCTGCCGAAATTACCGCCAGCGGGGAATACGCTCTGGGATTCGCAAATCTCCCAACTCAGAACATAATTTATTTAATCGGGGATAAGCTCCCTGCCATTTAAGATCATTGAGCTTCTCTTTGATAGGAACATCTTCGCGGACAGTGGCTAACTCCTTGTAGAGGATAGCTTCCTCCCTGCGTTGTGCCAAACTTGTTGCTAGGCTTGCGGCGCGCCCAGGGCTGATGGAACCTACTTTCCACTTTCCAGGATCATCAGGGATTGACTCCATATGCCCATAGTGCGCCAGCACCACAGAAGCAGACTTCGCTCCCCACCCCGGAATACCAGGATACCCATCCGCCGAATCGCCCACCAACGCCAGCCAATCGGGAATGGACTCCGGAGGCACGCCATATTTTTCCACCACGCCTGCTTCATCAATAATGATGTCTCGGCGACGGTCCCAACAGACGATTTTATTGCCATCCACCAACTGTGAGAGGTCTTTGTCTGGTGAGCAGATAAGAATTTGCTCTACTGATTTGTTCTTTTTGAAGCGCGCTGCCGCGGTTGCCAAAGCATCGTCGGCTTCAAACTCCACCATCGGCCAGACGACGATTCCCAACGCGGTAACGGCCTCTTCCGCTAATGGAAATTGGGCTAAAAGGTTTGGGTCAACACCTTCGCTTGTTTTGTAACCGGTGAAGAGATCATTGCGGAAGGATTCGATCACGTGGTCAAATGCCACACCCACATGTGTCACCCCCGGACTGGTCACCAGCATTAGCAGACTTCTTAGGAGTCCAAGCGTCGCGCCAACCTCGCGCCCATCCGGGGCTTTCTTCGGCGGTGCACCGAAATGATTGCGGAATAGCTCGTATGTGCCATCTACTAAGTGAATGTTCATCGTTGGCAAATTCTATCATTTGTTAACGGCTTGCGAGAGTATCAAAAACCTAGGGAATACCCAACATCGAAAACAAAAAGGGCTCTCCCGCTTTGGGCGATGTAGAAAAGTCCCGCACACTTTCGGAGCCACGCATTCACACGAATCTTCGCGAAATTCGCGGCTGCGGCTTTGATATTTCCCGTTAAATACGGTCGAGCCCAAAAGGCATGTCATGGCGACGAGGGTGGAGACGCGTAGCGTCAAAATCTCGACGAAGCAATCTCCATTTGAAAAGAGATTGCTTCGGGCTGTCCTTCGACTGCGCTCGGCAAACATTCGCTCCGCTCAGGACGGAAGACCCCGCAATGGCATAAAGGTCTTGTATCGTGGAGACTCCTAAAGCTTGGCGGTTTGTCATCTCTCTACTAAGAAGGCGGGATATTTTGGTTGCGGTGCAGCACGTTGTGGGGATCGTATTTCTGTTTGAGTCTCTGAAGACGATCGAAGGTTTCCGCGCCAAAGGTCGCGCGCACTCGCTCGATTGGCTCATCGGCTTGCATATAGTTGATGTATCCACCACCGCTATACGACCACGGCGCAAGAGCCGCAGCACCCTCACGTGCCCAGGCGATTTGTTCAGCATCAAGAGCAGGGTCCTGCCAAACCGCCATCACACTGACGTTGAATGCGGCCTGGCGGAAACCAACAGCCCCGGGAGGCGCATCCCCATTCTTCGGCGCGCCATGCAGAGACTCGATCATGATTCCCCCGGGCGGACGGCCCAGTGCGGCAATGCGTCTGAGAATCTCATCGAATAATTCATCAGGAAGTTCTCCTACAAAGTGACCCTTCCAATAGTGCCGATTCTGTCCATAGGCAGTATTGATCACACGCTGCTGCTCGAGAAACGAGTACTTACGCAACCCATCTTCTATAAGTCCTGGTCCTGATCGTAGAGTCTGCAACTCTTCAGGGTCATTGTCCGAGCCGGTGTAGCAGGGAAAGATTTCAAGTACCGGCGTCAGCGACCCGTCTATCCCAAGCGCTACTTGGCAGCTAAGATCGCGTGGAGAACTTGCAACGACATCGCGGTAGCGAAGTAGTGCCTCGCGGACACCCTCTCCTCGATATAGGAGGCGACCGCCTAGGACTTGCTCGAGGGGATGCAAACGGAACTCCAAGCGCGTGACCACACCAAAGTTACCGCCTCCACCACGCAATCCCCAAAGCAAATCAGCGTTCTCTTCATCACTCGCCTGGACCACCTTTCCCTCGGGCGTGACAAGCTCTGCTCGAATGATATTGTCACAGGATAGTCCGTATTGAGAGGTCAGATGACCAATGCCTCCACCGAGACTTAACCCGACGACGCCTGTCGAGACAACGACGCCTCCAGGCATAACGAGTCCAAAAGCTTGGGTTGCCGAGTCGAAATCCAACCAAGTCGCGCCGCCGCTAGAGCGAGCAATCCGTGCCTTGGCATCGACCTCCACTGTGCGCATCTGCGAGAGATCTATCACAAGTCCATAATCACAAACGGAATGGCCTGCGGGATTATGTCCACCACCGCGCACAGCCACCTCCAGATCATGCATCCGCGCGAAATCGAAAGCGACCGCAACATCGGCAGCGTTCACGCAACGCGCGATCACGGCCGGGCGACGGTCAATGAGCGCATTGAAACCGCGACGTGCCATGTCATACTCGGTATCCTGAGGGCGGATCACACTGCCGGTCAACGAATGCTGGAACTCATGTAGGCTCTGTTCTGATAAAACATTTTCCATATGACCTCCGTTGACCTCTTTCATAAGCCGCGCATTGATCTCACTTGTTGTTGTCTACTTTCTCATCCAAATACTTCATAAAGGGGAAAAGGTAAACACCCAGAGCGATCAGTCCCATCAGGATAGCACAGGCGAGTAGACCGATTTTCGCCGAAGTGAAATTAATGAGCCAGCCAAAGAACAAAGAAGCAAGTGCGATAATCACAAAAGCCGTACCAGCACCCAAACTATTTACACGACCTAACAATCTTTCGGGTGTGCGCGTGTAAAAAGAAGAATATGGGATGGCCATAATTCCCGTAAAGACGATACCTGCCATAAAACCAACTAGGAGAGCAGCGACGGATCCGGGTTGTAAGAAATAAAGGCCCAGTAAAGCCAGAGCATAAGCGCTCGTGGCGCCAAACAGCCATTTATGCTGCGATACTTTTGGTGCATAGGCAGCGAAGATAAAGCCACCGATCATGCCACCCAGTGCCTGCGCACCAAGGAAAATCCCCAATTGTGCCGCGCCTTGATTGGCGAAGACAAACCAAGCTGGGAAGATAATCGCGCTCACCGGCCCAACTACGAAGGCGAAGAAAGGCCCAAAGAGTTGCATCGGCCCCAGGAAAGGATCTTTGAGCAGGAATTGTACTGCCTCACGCATATCTTCATAAGCCTGCCGAACGGTCATACGACCTTCGTGCGTCACGATCTTGCGCGGCAAACCCATGACGAAGAAGATACAGAGCAAGAATAGTACGCTGGCAAACATCAGCGTTACACTTTCACTTAAGAGAGCAATGAGGAGACCAGCACTCAACGGACCAACAAAGTTAGCTACATTCTGGAGAGTTTGTTGGATACCCATCGCCCTCACAATCGGGACTTCGTGCTCTGTCGCCGCGGCCGGCACCATCGTGTTTTTCGCAATCTGCCCCGGTCCGTCAAAGAAGACGCCGATCACTTGCGACACAATGACCAACCAAAGGGAGAAAAAGTCGAAGAACAAGGCGATACCCAACAGTAATGCAGTAACCATGCTTAACGTATCGGCGATCATAGAAACTTTGCGTCCGCCAATCCGGTCGGTGATCAAACCACCACTCATCACGCCGATAAAGGCTGCAATGCCCATCGCAAAAGATACAGTCCCGGCACTCACCGCACTCCCTGTGCGCGTTAATACCAGCCACGGAATCACGAAGGCGATCACTTGATTAGCAAAGGTGGACGCAGACTGCGATCCCAATAAACGCAGCAACTGATGTGCGCTCAGCAATCTTCCTATTCCACTTTTTTGAGCCTCCATTTCCATGTTAAAGCTCGTTTGTATTTTTTTCAGGCTGATAAGTGAGAATCACGACACCCGTACTGGTCACTTTTGAATCGACAAGCTGCAATTTCTTCAGATCATCCCCTTGGAAGAGACGCTTGCCTTTGCCCACGATCACCGGATGAATCATGAGCGTAAGCTCATCAAGGAGGTTTTCTTGAATCAGAGATCGAACCAGAGTTGGGCTGCCGCTAACTCCAATGTTCTTCCCGGATTGCTGCTTCAACTTGGTGATTTCTTTTGCAAGATTACCTTTGATCAGTGTAGGTTTTTCCCATTGCCCCCACTCGACCTTGTCCAGGGTCGTCGAAACAACATATTTGGGGATATTGTTAATATGGCTTGCATACGGTTCATCTGTAGACGTCGGCCAGTATGGTAGCCACGCTTCATAGGTCACTCGCCCCATAAGCATGGCATCCTCTGCTTCGGTCTGGGATGTAATCGCGGCGATCATGTCGTCATCCATTACGTCGAATTGCCACTCGTTGGGAGCCTCGACCACGCCATCCAGAGATATGAACAGCCAAGAAGCGACTTTTCTCATCTTCAGTTCTCCTTTGTCTGTAATAGTCCGTACTTTACGAAAATCGAATGGAAATGATTCCCGAAAACAGGGTGCAGACGTGCGCCTGGCGCGCCTGTTTTCGGGCTTCTTTTGTTTCGGGATCTACGGATAGTTAACGTATAAATGATACATCAGCGAAAAGGAGTTGTCTTGAATAAAAACGACATCGGCTTGTGCAACCTCAATCAGGAACAGTCCACGCTGGGTTCCATGCAACCTCCCACAAGTGTCCATCTGGATCTTGAAAATAGCCAGAGTATCCACCCCAAAATGTATCTTGAGCAGGTTTGACGATAACTGCACCCGCAGCCTTAGCCTGATTCATCACATCATCAACCTCTGATTTCGAGTTGACGTTATGACCCAGGGTGAACTCGGTCGAGCTTTTCGTATCCGCCGAAAGTCCTGTGTCGTGCGCGATGCTCTGGCGCGGCCAGAGGGCAAGCCGTAAACCTGATTGCAGGTCGAAGAAAACGACGGCCCCATACTCAAATTCCGCGCCCACAATTCCCTCTGTAGAGAGGCCAAGGCCATCTCGATAGAAGCGTAATGATCTTTCCAGATCATCTACGCCGATCGTGATCACGGTAATTCTTGGTTGCATATGAATTCTCCTTTGCCAGTAACGATTAACACATAAATGTTAAATCACCAAAAAGGCTCTGTCTTGAACAAAAGCGACAGTTGCTGGGGTTCAGTTTTCTGGATGATCTGTGTGGGAGTTTTCCCAATGAAACGTTTCAAGGAGCGAGTCAAGTGCGCCTGATCGGCATAACCAGTGTGTTCCACCACCTCTAGAATCGAGCTGCCGCCTTGTAACAGCATGGTTGCCTGTCTGGCGCGTTCGATTTGTCGGATCGAACCATGTGTCAACCCAGTAGCACGCAAAAAATGACGTTGAATCGAACGAGGGGACAAATCTCGGGCTTCCCCTCGTAATACAGACTCTACGACCGGATCACGAACGAGCAGCCCACGCCGCACGAGGCGATTGACAAAAATATCTGCATTTTCATAGTGGGGGAATTCCCAAGCCGAGCCATTCAGCCAAAAAGATTGGCTTGATGCATCGGGCAAGTCTACATCCGCATCTACAAGAGCGCCTACTGGCAAATAGGGCAAGACTGTGCCATGCTTAAAAATAATGCCAAACCATTCAGCATCCACAAGAGTGACATGCATCAATGTTGGTTTCGTTTCTGGCCCCCGGACCGTCACCGTAGTCTGACCCTGGTATCTCGATACAACCATCTCCCAATGGCTGGCAGCAACAGAGAGAAAATCACCAGCCCGCTCACTTTCCGCCCGCCAAATCCTTTCGACCAAAGGGGAGTCGGAAAATCTTTCCTCAGAGTTAAAGAGCATGATTTCACCTTTATTCAGAGGCGGTCTGTCATCTCGCATGATGGAGCTTAGACGTCATCACAAGCCATTGCGGTGACACGAACGGTGTGACCGCCGTAATTTCCAAGTAAATTCATGGCGCCCTGGCACCATGGGAGCCTGAGGTGCGCGTGGCACTAAAACATCCCATATTGATTTGGCGATTGCTCTGGCACTGGCTGCCCCAAGTCCCAAAGTTCCACAATATATCCATTCTCCAAACGGAAGATGTGAACGACGGCCGCACCGAGATCGCCGGGCTTTTGTTGGACATGAGAATGAGTAACTACGAATTCACCTTCGGCGATCACCCGCTTGACATCCAAAATTTTGTTTGGGTTCTGCCTGGCGTTCTCCTCCATCCCTGCTTGAAGGGACGCCGCCGATCCCTCAAAAAACGGGTTGTGATGCCGAAACCCCTCGCCGACAAATTTTGAATAAGCTTCGTTTACCCTCCCGCTAGAGGCCAGTTTGAGGAAGGAAACGGCAACATCTTTGTTATTCAGGGTCATGGGAATTTTTCCTTTTATTTAGGATACTGGAAGTGACTGGTGGAAATGGAAGAACCCTAGCACCTTGAATAAACAATACTTGCTTCTGCATAACTAAATTTATTTCTTTTCCTTCGCGAACGAGAGACCTTTGTCAGCCAGAGCCTGGCGGAGTTTACCAAGAGCATTGGGTCCCATCCCATGTAAATGCTTGATCTCGGCTTCGGTAAATTTTGTTAACTGCTCTAGTCTCTGAATTCCAGCCGACGCGAGTGCTCGTTGTGCAGGGGCGGCCAGCTTCGACAGTCCACTTTCCTGCAGAGTAGAGCGATTATCCATTTGTTTTTTGGGAGTCACCTTTTTCATCATTCCTCCAAACTACTTTATGATCCGAAACCTGAGATGCGTTCTTCCGCCTGGAAGCTCCAATACTTTGATTCTCTCCAGTTGGATTTGATCAACACCAGTATCCTTAAATGCTCGGAGGCCACCGCCAAGAAGCAACGGCATGATATCCACATGCAACTCATCGGCAAGTCCTGCTTTGAAGCATTGCTGTGCAGTATTCGTGGCACCGATAATATTCACATCTTGGTCACCAGCAGCGACTTTTGCTTGTCGAACGGCACTTTCAATGCCATCAGTTACGAAGGTAAAGCTTAACTTACCCACTTCTTTCGGCTGTTTCCTTGGAGGCTGGTGGGTAAGGACGAAAATCGGCACCTGGTATTCATAATTTCCTGCAAACCAATCCGGGTCTTCCGCCATGGCAAACGAATTCCGCCCCATCACCACCGCGCCAGTGTTCATTATGGATTCCTTCCCCGGCTCAGTTTCCCGCCAGGCAGCAAGATCGGGATACAGCGCTTCTACGCTGCCCCTGCGATCATTGATATATCCATCCAGGGACATCGTCATCCCTAAAATAACTTTACCCATAAGAAGAATCTCCACGAAAAAGTATTCACCTTGATCTCGATCACGAGCTATGCATCACGCGGGCGATAACTGGCTCGCTGATTCCTTTTAACTCCAAGCTACGCGACTCTAACATACTGCCATCGATGCCTGCTTTTTGGAGTGCTTGCTCGCTGACAATGATTTCTCCTGGCGCGGCTTTCGAGGCAAGACGGGCTGCGGTGTTCACCTCATCTCCCTTGGCAGATACATCGAACAACCCTTCGGCTGTAGCCATCGAACCAAAAAAAGCGATTCCGGCATGGACGCCAATCCCCACTGGGATATTCTCTTGTTCCATCACGTGCAACAAATGTTGTGCAACCTTGATTGTGCGCCGGACATAATCTGGACCTGCAAACCCTGCGCCCCAAAAAGCTGCTACTTCATCGCCCGCCAACTTTTCCACCAGCCCATCCTCTTCAATGATGATTTTTGTAGCGGCTGCATAAAATCGACTGATGAGTTGACTAAATTCTGTAGGACTCATTTTTTCAGAAAGCGCGGTGGAGCCGCGTATGTCGATGAAAAGTATGGACATTTCCACCTCGGCTCCTCCAGGGAATTCTTTCGAGGCGATATCACATAAATTACAGTAACGAGGATTCAAAGTAGAACGTTGTTTGTTGAACAATAAGCGAACAAGCATTCCACCAATACCCTCAAAGGGCGCGTTACAGAATTTACAACGAGGATCACGCGGCAGTGTTCGCATGATTCGGCGTAAGCGCTTATCAACAGCAAACGCGTTGGTGCTAAACCAGAACCACCAGACGTTACCTACATCCACCGATTTTTTATCACTCATATTCATCAAGAGTCTTCACCTGATAAAAATTTGCACTGCCGCGTCGAGAGAATATAGATATCTTTATTTCATCGCGCGAAATCGAAGATGCGTGACACCAACAGAATCCATCACCCTTCCAGTTATCTATGGTTCCATCATGCCAAATCCGGAGATGCCTTTGCTAATTCCTGATCTTCCTCTTTGCTCTGGTAATTTGCCGATAATGCCCGGTAGGAGTAGGATCGCATTGCCAGCAGCGTGACCATGAGCCCAATGAGCCCGGCAACGGTGAACAAAAGGGCAAGACCGCGATCGGTACCAGTTCCAAACCAGGGACCGAGAAGGTCCACCCCAGCACCCGTTGTCATGAACGGAATAAAGATCAGCTGCGCGATGGGCCCGATTAGGAACGATGTGACTGGCGAGGCAGCCTGCTCCACGCTTTGGGCAAAACCAAACACACGTCCTTGCCGTTCTGGTAGAACCACCTTTTGTAAAATGGTTTGTTCTGCAGCTTCGACCGCCGGAATCAAGCAGAGCCAAACAAATAAACCCACGGTCAACAACACAATCGATGCCTGGAGAGTAAAGACTGAGCAGATACTCCACATCACGATGTTTGCCAGAAAGAGCGTGCGCAGAGGATTCTTGCCCAAACCTTTCCTTACAACAACAAGCCCACCAACAATAAACCCAAGACTCAAGAATCCCCATAAAGCACCCCAAACTTGGACGGGCACCAACAACAAACCATAGGCATCCATCAGGGACATCAAAATGCCACCCAAGAAGTTATTGAAGGTGTTGAAAAAGATGAGGCCGAAAAGACCCGGTACGAGTTGAATGCCTCGAATTGTTCCACGAAGATCAATACCTTCACGAGGGGCGTCATGTTCATGCTCTGGTTCACCATCGTGGGCGTGTCGTATCTTTTTCCGCAGATCAGGGATGACAAGTGTCGCAAGGTGGACGATGACAAAGGCCGTCAACGAGATCGCAATGACGAGCATCCAAAATACACCGAGATAGCCGATGACCAAACCACTGAATACGGAAGCAACCAAGAACCCTATGCCGTTGGCTGTTCCCACTAATCCGTTCGCTTTATCTCTTCCCTCTTCGGGCACAAGAATTGTCACGAGCGTGGAGAGCGCAATGCCACGCAAGTTTCCGGCGAGCGCACCAAGTAAGGCGAGCAGGATGAAAGCCCACAGCTGGAGGCTGGATGCATCAGTAAAGACCTCGGGCGGGGTCGTAATAAAAATAAAACTAGCCAGCGCGTACAAGACAAGGGAAGAAATACTTGACAGCAGCATGACTCTTTTCTTCGGATTGTGGTCTACAAGCGACCCAAGAAACACCCCAGAAAGAGCGACTGTCGAAGTATATAT
>Ga0081539_10007256_pt1 | contig 10182 bp, 9 predicted proteins | sample TabmetS4T2R2_FD_71023 | JGI IMG/M metagenome (GOLD analysis project Ga0081539, IMG submission 71023) | Tabebuia heterophylla rhizosphere microbial communities from the University of Puerto Rico - S4T2R2 | ecosystem: Host-associated > Plants > Roots > Rhizosphere ... | reverse complement strand
CGGCTGTCGATCAGCACGGTCACGTCGTTCGCGGCGAACACCTCGAGCGCGGTCACCATCGCCGGCTCGCTGAGCGCGTGCGTGTCGCGGCCCAGGTACAGCGGGCCGTCGGTGCCCTGGCCGCGGCGGTACTCCACGATCGCCTGGCTGGTCGCGGCGATGTGGTCCTCGTTGAACGCGTTCCGCAGGCTGGAGCCGCGGTGCCCGGACGTGCCGAACGCGACGCGCTGCTCCGCGACCTCGGGATCGGGATGCCCGGTGTAGTAGTTCATGACCAACCGGGGCACGTCGACGAGGTCGCGGGAATCGGCGGGCGTACCGGCACGGGGATGCACGGACATCGTGGCCTCCTTGGTGGGCGTCACGCGGGACGGCGGTCGTACGCCTGCCCGGATCGTATCGTCGCGCGCCCGGCCGGGCAGCCGGCCCGCATGGGCTGAATCGATCCTTCTCGACAGGTTCCGGCGGCGCCCGGCGGGGCACATGAGAAGCATGCAGGTGTCCGTCGTCGACAACCCCGACGAATCCATCGTGGTGACCGTCCGCGGCCAGCTCGACATCGACAGCGCGGCCGTGCTCACCACCACGCTGGACCAGGTGCTGGGCCGCCCGGTGCCGCGGATCGTCGTGGACCTGTCCGGCGTCGAGTTCTGCGACTCCACCGGGCTGAGCGCGTTCGTGGCCGGGCACCGTCGCGCGACGGCGGCCGGTGGATGGGTACGCCTGGCCGCGGCGAACCCGTGGCTGACCCAGCTGCTGGACACGGTCGGCCTGTCCCACCGGCTGGACGTCTACCCGGAGGTGGGTGACGCGCTGGCCGGGCGGCACCCCGCCTAGCCACGGCCCGCGGCGGGCCTTAGGCGGCGGCCAGCACGTCCACGACGAACCGCAGGTCGCCCTGCTGCGCGCCGTACGCCAGCGCGGCCGGCACGTCGAGCTGCACCCGGCTGCCCACCGGTACGCCGATCAGGCCCTGGTCCCACCCCTTGATCACGTTGCCGGTGCCGGCCTGGTAGGAGAACGGCTCGCCGCGGTCCCAGGAGGTGTCCAGCACCTGCCCGGTCTTGTAGTTGACCAGCACGTAGTTCGCGGTCACCGTCTGACCGGCCGAGACCTTCGGACCCGTGCCCTTGACCAGGTAGGTCACCTTCAGCGCGGACAGCGTGCCGGTGCCGCCCTTGACCACCGGCCGCTTGCTCAGCGCGGCCGGGGTCGACACCGCCGCGGACGGCGCCGTCTCCTGCCCCGGCTCGGTGGACGGCGCCGCGGACGGCGCGGCGGAGGCGGCCGGCGTCGGTGCGGCGGCCGGGGTCGACGGGGTACCGCGGTCCGACAGCCGCACGCCGATCAGGAGGGCCACCAGCGCGACCACCACCAGGACACCGGCACCCGCACCGGCGACGGCCTGCCCGCGACGCCGGCGGTCGGCCGCGGACAGGGCGGTGGAGGAGGCGGCGCGGCGCTCGGCGCTCGTGGTCTGCTCAGTCATCGGCGTCGGTCTCTCCTGTCGGCCCGGGAACTGCGGACACCGTACCGAACGCCTGGGGCGTCCCGGGCCCCGCCTCCGCGAACGCCCGGGGCGTCCCGGGCCCCGCCTCCGCGCCGAACGCGTGGTAGGCGGGGCGCAGGGCGTCGCCCAGGGCGGGCCAGGGCGGGTCGAACTCGTCGAGCAGCGCGTCCGGGCGGGAGGTGGTACCCGGCGGGGCCGGGCCGGCCGGGACGCCGCGGGGACTCGTACCCCAGAAATCGTCGAGAAGATCGACCGCCCCGGGACGATCTCGCGGCACGGACGTCGCGTCGGCCGCGGTCGCCGCGCGCAACCGCCGGAGCCGGTCGAGCAGTTCGTCGCGGGGACGGCCGCGCCAGGCGAACGCGGTGAACGGGTCCGCGTCGATCGCGGCGGCGACCGCGTAGACGGTGGCCGCGACGTGCCGGCAGGGCATCGGCCGCTCGCAGGAGCAGTCCATCGCGATCTCGTCCAGGGACAGCGGCAGCAGGCTGAGCCCGGCGGCGGCGAACACCGCGTCCAGGTCCGCCGGCACGCGGCCGGCCAGCAGGGCGGCGGCGTACCGGGCCTCGGCAGCCAGGGCGTGCTCGAGGCGGGACCACTCGGCGGCGCCGAACGCGCGGACCGCGATCCGGGCGCGGAACGGCACCTCGTCGTCCGGGCCGCGGACCCGGGCGGTGGCCAGGCTGCTGGACACGGTGAGCTCGCGCACCTGCCCGGCCCGGGCGTCGCGGCGGCCGCGGGCGAGCGTCGGGCCCATCCGCAGCGCCTCGAACATCTGGATGAACGGGCCGGCGAACCGCTCAGTCACCGATCGCCTCCGGGGAGAGTTCCAGGAGGTCGCGCAGTTCGGCGGCGGACAGTGCGGCGAGCCCGCCGGCGCCGGTGCCGACCACCCGCTCGGCCAGCGTGCCCTTGTCCGCGAGCAGGCGGTCCACGCGTTCCTCCAGCGTGCCGAGGCAGAGCAGGGTGTGCACCTGGACGTCGCGGTCCTGGCCCAGACGGTACGCACGGTCGGTGGCCTGCGCCTCGGTGGCCGGGTTCCACCAGCGGTCGACGTGCACGACGTGGTTGGCGGCGGTGAGGTTGAGCCCGGTGCCGCCGGCCTTGAGTGACAGCACGAACACGCCCGGCCGGTCGTCCGCTGCGAAGTCCGCGACCATCGCGTCCCGTTCGCCGCGCGTGGTGCCGCCGTGCAGGTAGCGCACGGGTACGCCGAACCGGGCGGCCAGATGCGGGGCCAGCATCGCGCCGAACCGCGCGTACTGGGTGAAGCACAGCGCACTCTCCCCGCCGGCGAGCACGCCGTCCAGGATCTCCTCGAGGCGTTCCAGCTTCCCGGACCGGCCGGGAAGACCCGAGCCGTCCTTGAGCAGCAGCGCGGGATGGTCGCAGACCTGTTTGAGCTTGGTCATCGCGGACAGCACGATGCCCTTGCGCCAGCGGTCCCCGCTCTCCGCCAGGCGGGTCTGCATCTCGTCCAGCACCGCGCGGTAGAGGGTGGCCTGCTCGAGGGTGAGGCCGCAGAGGTGGCGTACCTGCCGCTTGTCCGGCAGGTCGGCGAGCACGGCCGGGTCGGCCTTGACCCGGCGCAGCAGATAGGGGCGGGTCGCGCGGCGCAGGCGGGCGGCGGCGTCCTCGTCGGCGTAGCGCTCGACGGGCACCGCGTACCGGGCGCGGAACGTGTGCGGGCCACCCAGCAGGCCCGGATTCACGAAGTCCAGAATGGACCACAGCTCGGCCAGCCGGTTCTCCACCGGCGTGCCGGTCAGCGCGATCCGGGTCCGGGCCGGGAATCGCCGCACCGCCCGGGCCACCCCGCTCGCGCCGTTCTTGATGTGCTGCGCCTCGTCGAGCACGACCCGGTCCCACGTGACCGCGGCCAGCGCGTCGGCGTCGCGGACCGCCGTCGCGTAGGTGGTGAGCAGCAGGTCCACCCCGTCGCTGAGGGTTCCGGCGGCCGGCCGGTCGGCGCCGTGCAGCACCCGCACGGTCAGCCGGGGCGCGAACCGGGCCGCCTCGCGCTGCCAGTTCCCGAGCACGGACAGCGGGCAGATCAGCAACGTCGGCCCGGGCGGCGCCTCGCCCGTGCCGCGGTCGCCGGCCGCCGCATGCCGGTGCAGCAGCAGGGCCAGCAGTTGCACGGTCTTGCCGAGGCCCATGTCGTCGGCCAGGCAGGCGCCCAGGCCGAGGTGGTCCAGGAAGGCGAGCCAGGACAGGCCCCTCTTCTGGTACGGGCGGAGCTCAGCGTGCAAGCCGGGCGGGTCGTCGAGCAGCTCCAGCCGCCGGTCCAGGTCCCCGGCGAGCAGGTCGGCCACCCAGCCGTTGCCGCTGGTCGCGGTCACCGGCAGGGGCAGGTCCTCGGGCGGCAGCAACCGGACCATGCGCAGCGCGTCCCCGGCGGTCATCGTGCCGCCGCCGCGCCGCAGGAACACCAGGCCCGCGTCGAGCCGGTCGGCGTCCAGATACACCCAGCGGCCCCGGAGCCGGACCAGCGGCACCTTGGCCCGGGCCAGGTCGGCCAGTTCGTCCGCGGTGAGCGTACGGCCGCCGAGCGCCAGCCCCCAGTTGTAGTCCACGATGGACTTCAGATCCGCGGCCTCGTCCCGCAGCACCGGCGCGACCGGGTCCCGGGCGCGGACGTCCAGCGCGAGTCCGAGCTCGCGCGGTTCCCGCCACCAAGCCGGCAGCAGCACCCCGTAACCGGCCTGCTCCAGCACCGCGGCCTCGGTCAGGAACCGGTACGCACCCTCGGTGTCCATCGTCATCCCCGACGGGCGGGCCACCCGGAGCCCGGCCTCCAGGTCCGGGAACAGCCGGGCGGCCCGGCCGAGCCCGGCCAGCAGCAGCTCCTGCGGGTGGTGAGTCCAGCGGCGCAGCGGGGCGGCGGTGTCGTGCCAGATCTCCCCAGCCGGGACGAGGGCGCTCGGCTCGTCGATCGCCTGCAGGAGAAATTCGAGCCGCCAGCGATCCCCGGCGCCCGTTTGCCCGGCGCCCTCCGACCCGGACCGGGCGTCGTCGGGCCGGCCGTCGTCGGGCCGGCCGTCGTCGTGGGTCAGGCGGAAGCAGACGCGCACCGCGGAACCGTCGGTCGCCTCGGCATGCCAGCCGTCGAGTGATTCCGTGAGGTGGCGCAGATCCGGACCATGGGGCGCGTCGAACAGCGGATCGCCGGTGAGGGCGCGGAGCCAGGCGTCGCTCTCTCCCCCGCCTAAAGTTACGGCCGCCGCGGCCAACCGGTCGCGCGCGATGCGGTCGACCAGCCGGTCGAGGGCGGCACCCAGAGCATCCTCGGGCGGGAGCGCAACCGCGTCGAACTCGCCCGCGCGCCGCGCCCCGGCCGGGGCACCGCCGATCTCGGCCCGGCACGCGGCCGGCATCCGCCGCATGAGGTCGGCGTGGCGCCCGGCATCCGCGCCGCTGAGCACCGGCCGCCAGCGAGCCCGCGGCAGGGAGCCCTCGGTCAGCACCCCCGGCAGCACCCGGCCCCGGGCGACCAGGTCCGCGGCGAAGGCGGACACCTCGGCGAGATACCTGAACGAGGGCGCGACCCGCGCCCCCACGGCGTCGGCGAACCCGGCGTCGACCGACCGCACGGTCACCGCCGGCACCCGCCACGGTCGCAGGCGCGGACTCCCCCGCCGCGGCGGCAGGCCCAGCGCCGGCGACGGGAGCGGCCCGGCCGAGGTGGACGGCAGCAGCAGCGTCGCGCTCCACGGTTCGGGCGGCGGGTCCGGGTTCCAGGAATCGCGGGTCGCCTGCGCACGGGCCTCCGCTCCAGGTATCGGGACGGCGGCGAACGGGTGGTCCCGCCTGGTCCCCCGCGCCGGGAGATCGCCGCTCTCGGCCCACAGCCCGAGGTCACCGGCCCGGGTGATGAACCCGTGCAGCACCAGGACACCGCTCATGCCAGCGTCCAGGTGATGTCCGGTGGGCGGACCCGGGCACATCGCGGGCCGCCGTCGGGGTCGGTGAGGCCCAGCCGGGCGACCAGTGTGCCGTCGCGGTCGTACGCCGCGCGCAGCAGCGCCGTCGGGATGTCGCCGAACATGAGCTTGGCGCGCCGGAACATGCTGAACCGGCCGTCCTCGACGGCGCCCCAGCTCAGATAGAGGAACCGGGCGCCGGGACGCCCGTGCACCCAAGGGCCGCCCACGTCGAGCAGCCCGTCGACCTCCCGCGCGGCCACCTCGAACTCCCACACGGCCGACTCGGCGTCCGCGGGCACCGGGTCGACCACCTCAGCCTGCCGCTGCACGCCGACGTGCACGTTGCCGAGCCGCAGCTCATGGGCCGCCGGTCCGCCGCGACGGCCGGGCAGGTCAGTCCCCTCGATCCGGATGAGCACGGCACCGACTCTAGGCCGCCCCTGTGACAACTCCGGTGCTCCAGCGGAGCTGCGCGACCCGAGCGCCGAGGGTCTGGCCCGTGACGCCGAAGCTGAGGGCTACCCGGATGCCGATCAGACGGGGGTGGGCCGGGCGACGCGGGTGCGGGTGCGCACCGGCAGGTGCAGTGGACCGCGGACGATGCTGGACACCCGGCGGCGTACCGGACCGGTACGCCGCAGGTCGGGCATGCGTTCGGCGAGGCGCCGCAGGGCGATCGTGGCCTCCATCCGGGCCAGGGGCTGCCCGATGCAGTAGTGGATCCCGCTGGAGAACGCCAGATGGTCCACCGAGGGCCGGCGGTGGATGTCGAACCGGGCGGGATCCGGGTACACCGACGGGTCCCGGTTGGCGGCGCCGAGCAGGGTCACGACGAACTGCCCCCGCCGCACGGTGTGCCCGTCCAGCGAAACGTCCTCCAGCGCGCACCGGGCCGTACGCTGCACCGGCGGATCGAAACGCAACGTCTCCTCGATCGCCGCGCCGGCCAGCCCGGCCGGGTCCGCGCACAGCGCGGCCCACTGCGCCGGGTGGTCGAGCAGTGCGTTGACCGCGTTGCCGACCAGGTTGACCGTGGTCTCGAAGCCCGCCACCAGCAGCAGGTTGCACATCGGGATCATCTCGCGGGGACGGATCTGGTCGCCCTCGGCGGCCACGATCCGGCTGATCACGTCGTCCGCGGGCGCCACCCGGCGCAGCGCGAACAGGCCCTCGAACAGCTCCCGCAGCTCGTCGCTGGCCGCCTTGAGCCGGGCCGCGTGCCGCAGCGAGTGGATGCCGTCGAGGGCGCTGCCGATGACCGTGCCGACCTCGGCGAACCGTTCCGCGTCGGCGCCGGGCACGCCGAGCAGGTCGGTGATCACCGCGATCGGCAGCGGGGCGGCGAGCGCGCTGACCAGGTCGAAGTCGCCGGCCTCGGCGGCGGGGTCGAGCAGGGTGTCGACCGTGCGCTCGACCCTGGGCCGGTAGCCGGCCATCTGCTTGGGGCTGAACGCGGGCTGGGCGAGCCGGCGCAGCCGGGTGTGGTCGGGCGGGTCGCGGTCCAGGAACGACATGTCGAACTCGTCGCCGGCCGTGGCCGATCCGCTGATCTCGGCGCTGTTCACCCCGAACCGCCGGTCGCGCAGCACGGCGTTGCAGAGCCGGTGGCTGGGCGTGACCCAGTGCCCGAGCCGGGTGCGCGAGAGCGTGCCGCGGGCGCGGATCCGTTCGTAGATCGGGTACGGGTCGTCGCGGCCGGCCCTCAGGTGCAGGCGGGACAGCGGATCCCGCAGCACGTACCCGTGGTACGCGAAGTCGAGGCGGCGCCGGTACAGGGCGCTCGCGAAGGCCGCCGCGCGGCGGACGTCGGCCACGGACATGTTAGCTATTGTCGTGGATCCAGGCGTCGATGAGGCCGCCGAAGTGCCCGACGAACTTATCGTGCTCGTGCACCGGGTACGTGGCCCGCACCGTCTCGCGCAGCAGCGACCGGAACTCTTCGGAACTGACCCAGTCGTACACCATCTCGTTCACGTGGCCCAGGCGCGCGTCGCAGAAGTCCCGGTACCGGTCGACCTCGAAGTAGTCGTCCGCCAGCTTTCGGTAAAGGCCGAGCTTGTCCTGGTACGGGATGGAGTCGTCGTCGGCGATCGCGAAGTACGCCGAGGTGTCCATGTCCAGCCGGGGCCGCCGGCCGGTGACGACACAGTAGACGGTCCACCGCAGCAGGGCGGTCATCGCCCACGGGAAGTAGTAGTGCAACGAGGTGACGGCCACGTCCGGGCAGGCGTTCGCGTAGTCGATCGGGTAGACCTCGCCCGACTTGATCAGCGACTCGCAGGAGTTGAACTCCCACCGGAAGAACGCGTTGACCAGCCGGGAGATGGTAATGACCTCGTCGCCGGTCGTGGCGTCGAGGAAGTCGTGCTCGACCGCGTACCGCTCGTGCATCGGCAGCTCCGGCCGGAACTTCATGACCATGGTCTCCGCCCCGATGGACAGCGAGCGGGCGAACACGTCGTAGCCCTCCACCGACGCCTGCAGGTGCATGAGCCGCTCCCCCGAGGCGTCGTACGCGGTGTGCAGCTCCGACGAGTTGCGGATCTTGGAGACGCCGACCCAGGCGCCGCCGTCGTAGGGCTTCATGAACAGCGGATAACCCACCTTCTCCGCGACCGCGTCCAGGTCGAAGGACTGGTTGTAGCGGCTCGACGTGTACGCGTACCGGGAGTTGTCCAGCGGGTTCTTGAACGGCACCAGCACCGTCTCCGGCACCTTGAGCCCGAGCCGCATCATCGCGCAGTAGGCCGCGTGCTTCTCCATCGACTGGAACGTGAACGGGCTGTTCAGCAGGTACACGTCGTTCATCAGCGCGACCTTCTTGAGCCACTCGCGCGGGTGGTAGTACCAGTACGCGAGCCGGTCGATGACCAGGTCGTGCCGCGGCTTGTCGCGCAGGTTGAAGGGCTCGATGGTGACCCGTACGGTGCGCATCCGGTGCTCGCGCCCGTCCGCGGACGTGACCACCCCGAGCCGGCGTACCAGCGCCTCGTACGCCCGTGGCCAGTCGTCCTCCGTGCCCAGCAGCAGTCCGATAAGGTGCTCGACGTCGGCCATGGGTCCTGCGCCTCCTTTCGCCATGCCCTCCTGGCCCTCGCCTGCGAGGCCGTTGCCCGGTTCGGCCGTGTGCGGCTCGGTGCAGTCGGTCATGGCATTCGATGTCGTCTAGCTGGTCCACACTCGCCGCAGCAGGGACGTCAGGTGTGGATCGAGCGTGTCCCGCCAGCCCACCCAGTTGTGCGCGTCCTGATTCTCCACCATGATCACCGGATATTCGTGCCGGCGCAGCGTGGCCGCCATGTCCCGGTTGTTCGCCAGGTTCTCCTCGACCGTCCCGCAGGTCACCACGGTGGGCACGGCGGGGCCGTCGTCCCGCCGGTGCACCCGGCCGGTGAACCGGACGATCCGCAGGTACCGCCGGAACCCCGACTCCTGGCGGTCGTACCGGGGCAGGAAGAAGCTGCCGGACTGCAGGAAGAGCCCGGCGAACCCGGCCGGGTGGCGGCGCTGGGCGTGCAGCATGGCCAGCGCGCCCAGGCTGGCGCCGACGCCCACCACCGGCCGGTCGGTGCCCAGCTCGGCGGCGAGCTTCGGCAGCACGTCGGTGGCCAGCGCGCGGGCGTACGCCGGGTTGGCCGAATACCACTCGAAGCGCTCGCCGGGCGGCAGCAGCACCAGGTGGAACGGCGGGACCCGGTCCGCGCCGATCATCGCGGCGGTGTACCGGCCCAGACCGCCGTACCGGTGGTAGTCCGGCCCGTCGTGCGCCACCACGACCCGCTCGGTCGGCGCGTCCGGCGACCAGACCCGGGCGACCATCTCGCCGCGCAGCGCCGGCAGCGGCAGATACACGTCGCGCCAGGAGCCGGGCGCGACCGGCTGGGAGATCCAGTCGGGTTCCCGGTAGCCGGGGCACCGCAGCTCGCTGGACTCGCCGAAGCCGCCGCCGACCCGCCGCGGGTTGTCCGGGTCGCAGACGATCTCGGTGCTCAGGTCACGATGGACGAGCTCCAGGCGGTACTCCAGGCGCTGCACGTCGGGCCGGGGCAGCCGCAGATCCCAGACGCGGTTCGCGGGGTCGTAGACGAAGTCCGGGTCGGCGGGCTTGAGCGCGGACTTCAGACGTACGCTGGACAGCCTCCGGCCATGGTCTCGGAGCCGGAAGCGGAGTTCGGACGTCTCGCACCACGCCCCGGCCACCGCTTCCATGCCCGAACCCTAACGGTCGCCCCTCCCGGGGGCTACCGGGTGGGGCTGCGGAGCCTCGGCGGACCGGACAGCCCGAACATCTCGGCCAGGCCGGTGATCCGCAGCTGGCGGTGCACGAACTCGCTCGGGTTGCGCAGCACGAACCGCACGCCCAGCTCGCGGGCCGTGTTGTAGCCGGTCACCAGCGCGCCGATGCCGATCGAATCCATGAACGTGACGAACGTCAGGTCCACGATCAGGGCGATGGGCCGGTGCCGGTGCAAGGTGGTCTGCAGCGTCTCGCCGAGCGCGTCCACGGTGGCGGCGTCCAGCGTGCCGCGCACGTCGAAAACGATCGCCCCGTCGGCCTGCCGGCGCGTCGTCATCACCGCCTCGCCCATGCCCTGACCTCCGCAGATACGCCTAGTGCACGGTACAACGAGCGCCGTTCGCACCGCAGGCTCCCGCAGTTTTCGCCCTAGGCACCGGACGAGTTGTACGCCATGACCGACTGCACCGAGCGCAGCGAGGGCTAGCAGGGCATGGCCGGCTAATAGG
>Ga0081539_10007255_pt1 | contig 10183 bp, 7 predicted proteins | sample TabmetS4T2R2_FD_71023 | JGI IMG/M metagenome (GOLD analysis project Ga0081539, IMG submission 71023) | Tabebuia heterophylla rhizosphere microbial communities from the University of Puerto Rico - S4T2R2 | ecosystem: Host-associated > Plants > Roots > Rhizosphere ... | reverse complement strand
CGCATCGCGCTCGAGCGCGCGGAGGTCCTCCAGTCCCGGCGGGCGCCCGACGAGGACGGCGCTGGCGGCCTGCCGCGGGTGCAGGCGACGGTTCGCGTCACGGTGCGCCAAGCGGTCGCGCTCGCCGCCGCCGTCGCCGCCGCGCGGGAGGTGCGCCTGCTGCCGCGCCCATCCGGATGAAGGGGCATCGACCAACCGTCTAGTGCCTTCGGAGCCGGGTCAAGACCACCTGCGAGCGGTCGATCACCCCGACCAGCATGAGAATTCCCGTTCCTCGCCTGCTCCTGCTCGCCTGCGCCCTGCTCGCCGCGCTGCTCGTCCCCGCCAGCGCGATGGCCAAGTCGACCAAGCGCACCTATCCGGTGATCAAGAAGGTCACCCCGCTGAAGATCGCCATCGGCGGCCAGCTGACCATCAAGGGCGCCAACTTCAAGGCCGGCAAGGGCAAGAACAGCGTCGTCTTCAAGGGCGACGGCAAGCCCGCCGTCTTCGTCAAGAGCGGCCTGTCGACCAAGAAGAAGATCTACGTCACGGTCCCCGACAAGCTCGCGGCGTTCCTGGGCGCCGACGACGCCGGCTCCGCCGTGCCGACCCGCTTCCGCCTGCGCGTCCTCTCCGGCCGCTTCTCCAAGAGCTTCACGTCGACCAAGCTGTCGCCGGTCATCAAGCCCAAGCCCGGCTCGGCGACGCCCGCCGGCACCTACCAGGAGTGCCAGGACAAGGCGAAGGCCGCTCCGAACGGCGACATCGACGCCGACGGGCTGACCAACGGGACCGAGCTGGCCTACGGCATCGATCCGTGCACCGCCGACACCGATCGCGACGGCATGACCGACGGGTACGAGTTCTACTCCGCGAAGGACCTCAACGGGGCCGCCCTGCCCTACCCGGGCCGGCGGCCGTGGCCCAACCCGCTCGACGCCAGCGACGCCAACTACGACTTCGACGGCGACGGCCTGACGCTGTCCGAGGAGTACCGGCTCTGGAAGTTCCTCGGCGCGACCTTCCCGCTGACCACGTACAGCGACGGCACCCAGCAGACGGGCGGCGTCGTCCTCGCCTCCACTCCCGCGCTCCAGGCGCTCGACCTCGACGCCGACGGCAAGCTGACCGACGACGAGCGCGACGCCGACGGCGACGGCCTCTCGAACGTCGTCGAGTACAAGTTCCGCGGCACCTTCGATTGGTGGGTCCACGCCGTGACCAACGAGAAGGCCTACACGTGGACGACCTTCAAGGAGCTCGACCCGACGGTTGCCGACACCGACGGTGACGGCGTCCTCGACGGCGCCGACGACCAGGACCACGACGACTACGACAACTTCACGGAGATGGAGCGCTCGCGGTCGCAGGTCCACCTGCGCGTGCAGCCGTACAACCCGTGCCTGCCCAACCCGCATTCGCGCAGCTGCGGCCGGTACGTCCCGTTCGACAACCCGTGGCCGCCGTTCGACGGCAGCCAGGCGGTGAACGACGAGATCCCGTTCATCTTCCCGCGTCCGGGGACGCCCAGCGGCCTGAACCCGTGGGACGGCCTCGGGGGCCCGTAGCAACAGCTTCGCCGGGGGGCACGTGCCGCGACCGTTCGGGGGCCACTGGGCAGGATGCCCGGTGGCCTTCGGCGTGTCGGCGGCGATGAGTCTTCGGCTCGACCGCGGTCTGGGGCAACATGACCGCGAGCATGAGCACGGAGACCCAGGAACGCATCGAGGACCTCGCTGACCGGATCGTCGCGCTGCGCGACGCCTACTACCGGGGCGACCCGCTCGTCGCCGACGCCGAGTACGACGCGCTCGAAGACGAGCTGCGCGCGCTCATCGAGGCCAATCCCGACCTCGCGCCCGACCCCAACCCGCTCGAGATGGTCGGCGCGCCGTCGCAGCTGCACGCTCCGATCCGCCACAGCCGCCCGATGCTCTCGCTGGAGAAGGCGAGCACGCCCGAGCAGGTCGCCGCCTTCTTCGACCGCTTCCCCGGCCAGGCGGTGGTGGTCATGCCCAAGCTCGACGGGCTCTCGCTCGCGCTCGTCTACGAGGACGGCCGCCTGGCGCGAGCGGTGACGCGCGGCGACGGGACGACCGGCGAGGACGTCACCGTCCTCGTCCGCGCGCTCGGCGACGGCGTGCCGGCGGCGATCGAGGCGACCGGGCGCGTCGAGGTGCGCGGCGAGCTCGTGATGCTGCGCTCGACCTTCGCCGCCTACAACGCCGCCCACCCCGACAAGCCGCTCATCAACCCGCGCGGCGCCGCCGCGGGCACGATCCGCGCCAAGGACCCGACGGTCGTCGCCGAGCGCCGCCTGCGCTTCTTCGCCTTCGATCTCGACACCGCCAACGGCGCCCAGGCCGACGTCGAGGAGGCGCTGCGCACGCTTGGCTTCGACGCGGCCGACATGCGCCACTGCAGCGACGCCGCCGCCGCGCAGGAGGTCATCGCGGCGATCGAGGCCGAGCGCGAAGGGCTCGACTACGACCTCGACGGCGCGGTCCTGCGCCTCGCCGACCGCAACGCCTACGCCGCCGCGGGGACCCGCGCGAGCAGCCCGCGCGGCGCGCTGGCCTACAAGTTCGCCGCCGAGGAGAAGACCACCGTCCTGGCCGACGTCGTCTGGGACGTCGGCAAGATCGGCAAGGTCGCTCCGACCGCGGTGCTCGAGCCGGTCTTCGTCGGCGGGACGACGGTGACGCGCGCGACGCTGGCCAACCAGGAGGTCATCCGCGCCCGCGACGTGCGCATCGGCGACACCGTCCTCGTGCGCCGCGCCGGCGACGTCATCCCGTTCGTGGCCGGCGTGCTGGACGCGTCGAAGCGCACCGGGGCCGAGCGCGAGATCGTCGCGCCGTCGCAGTGCCCATCGTGTGGCGAGCCGCTGACCGAGCAGGGCAACAGCCGCGAGCTGTTCTGCACGAACGTCGCCTGCCCGGCGCAGACCGTGCGCAGGCTCATCCACTGGGGCTCGCGCGCGGCCGCCGACATCGAGGCGATCGGCCCGGTGTGGATCGAGCGCCTCAACGAGGCTGGCCTGCTCGAGCGCCCTTCGGACTTCTACGCGCTGACCCGCGACAAGCTGCTCGAGTTCGAGGGCATCGCCGACATCTCGGCGGATCGCATGATCGAGTCGATCGAGCGCAGCCGGCCGGTCGGGTTGCGCCGGGCGCTCATCGGGCTGGCCATCCCGCTCGCGTCCGAGGCGACCGCGGCGCGCCTGTGCCGGGCCGGCTACCGCAGCCTCGAGGAGGTCGCCGAGGCCTCCGAGGAGGACCTGCAGCAGGTCGAGGACATCGGGCCGAAGGTCGCCGCGAGCCTTCGCGCCCATCTGCAGCGCGCGCGACCCGAGATCGCGCGGCTGCGCGAGCTCGGCGTCGACCTCGACGTCCGCGACGAGGACCTCCCGGCGCAGGTCGCCGCCGACGCGCCGCTGGCCGGCAAGACGGTGGTGGTCACCGGCACGATTGCCGACCCGCGCAGCGGCGAGAAGATCCCCCGGCCGACCTTCCAGCGGATGTGCGAGCGCGCCGGCGCGACGACCGCCTCGTCGGTCTCGGCCAACACCGACATGCTCATCTGCGGCGCCAACGTCGGCGCGAGCAAGACCGCCAAGGCCGAGAAGCTCGGCGTGCAGATCGTCGATCAGGACGAGATCTGGGAGCTGCTGATCGGCGCCGGCGTCGCCTGAGTTGCGGTTGGATCGCGCTCCAGCAGGGCACCGGCGACAGGTGCGCCGAGCTGGAAGACGAGCCAGATGCGGTCGGGATCGCGCAGCAGCCCGGGGCGCGCCAGCGGGTCGCCGTCGACGACGACCAGATCGGCCACCCGACCAGGTTCGACCGTGCCGATGTGATCGCCGAGGCCGAGCGCCCGCGCGGCGGTCTGCGTCGCAGCGACCAGCGCCTCGGGCGCGCTCAGGCCGTGGTGAACCATGTGCACGATCTCGAGCCCGAGGTCGCTGATCGGTGGCCAGTCGTGGCCCGCGGCGATCGAGACCCCGGCGGCGCGGGCCGCCTTCAGCGTCAGGTCGGCCTGCTCGAGGTTGTACAGAGCGAGGTCGACGAGCATCGGCGCCCACGTCGGTGGCGGCTCGCCGCTGGGCGCCGGTGCTCCGTCGGATCCGGCGGCGCTCGCTGCGGCAGCGCCGGCGACGCCGTAGAAGCACCCGAAGGTCGGGACGAGCACCTGACCCGACGAGGCCATGTCGTCGAGAAGATCCGGGCGCTGGTTGAGGTACATCCCGTGCTCGATCGTGTCGATGCCGGTCTCGATCGCGATCTGCGTGCCGTCGAGCCCTTCGGCGTGAGCGGCGACGCGGTAGCCCATCCGGTGCGCCTCGTCCACGACGGTCGCGATCTCCTCGCGCGTCATCTGCGCCGGATCGGGATCCTCGAGCTCGACGGAGCGTGCGCCCGTGGTCATCACCTTGACGAAGTCCGCGCCTCGGCGCAGCTGCTCGCGTACCGCGCGGCGCACGTCGTCCGGGCCGTCAGCCTCGCGATACATCCCCGTGAACCAGCGACCGCCGGGCGCCGTCGCCGAGATGATGCGTCCGCACGTGAGCAGGCGCGGGCCGCGGAAAGCGCCGTAGCGCATCGCCTGGCGCGCCTCGAAGACGAGGTCGTCGTAGGAGCCGACGTCGCGAAGCGTCGTGATGCCCATCCGCAGGGCGTCGCGCAGCGCCGAGGCGAGGAAGTGCGCCCCCGTACCGGGCCAGATCGGCTCCGCGCCGGGCGCCGGCGTCGGGACGTGCGGGTACACGTGCGCATGCGCGTCGATCAGGCCCGGGAGCAGCGTGCGACCGTCGAGGTCGATGACGCGCGCCCCATCGGGAGCGCCGTCGCCGGCGTCGCCCACGCGTGCGATCTCGCCGTCCTCTATCAGCACGGCCGCGTCGTCGCGCGCGGCGGCGCCGGTCCCGTCGAACAGCCTCGCGTTCGTCAGCCAAAGCCGGCCCGGCGCCGACGGCGGGGCGGCGATCAGCGCGCCGAGGCGCGTGGCGGCGAGGCGGTCGTCGGTCACTGGCGCTTGGCGTGGAATGCCGGGAGCCACGCGACGTCGCGCGAGAAGCTGTGGCCTACCGCAACGAGGTCGTCGAGCATGCGCTCGCGCCGCCCGGGCTCGGCCCGCGACGTGGGCACGCACACGGTGACCGCGGCGAGGACGGTGCCGTTCGCGTTGACGATCGGGACCGACGCGGTGTACAGCCCAGCGGCCGTGTCCTCGTGATTCTCGGCGAATCCGTCGCGGCGCACGCGGTCGAGGATGTCATGCAGCTCGGCGATGCTCCGCAGGCGACGGCCGGTGGGGGTGATCAGGGCGCGACCGCCGAACTCCGCTGCCACCGATTCGGTGGGCCAGGCGGCGAGGAACACGCGCCCGCTCGCGGATGCGAACGCGGGCGATCGGCGGCCGACCCAGGTCTGCAGTCGGACCGGCTGCGTGGTCTCCTCGATCGCGACGAACACCGACTCGTGCCCGTCGAGCACCGCGAGGCACACGGTCTCGTCGTAGCGGCTCATCAGCCCCGCGACCGCGTGGCGGAAGCCCGTGACGATGGGCAGGTCGGCGGCGCGACTGCCCAGTCCGATGGCGCGCACGCCCGGCTCGTAGCGGCCCTGCTCGTCGCGGATCGCCCACCCCCGGTCGACGAGGATCGCGCAGATGCGGTGAAGGGTGCTCTTCGGCAGCTGCAGCTCGCGTGCCATGTCTCCCAGCCCGAGACGGCCCTGCGCCACCACGAGCTCCATGACGCTGAGCGCGGCGTGGACGCCCGGCGACCGTCCGCCCTGCCCATCGGCCGGCGCCCGAGGCGGCGTTTCGGTTGCTGTGGAGTCAGACAAATCGTCGGGCGCTCGGGAGCGCGATGCGAGCGACACTACGCCCTCAGCCGTTCCGCTGCCAGAACATCGATCCACTCGAAAGACGGCAAGCCGTTATTCCCCGCTATAGAAGGGGTTGGTCAGCGTGTCGCGCTCGCGCACGAGGCGCGCGACCGCCGCAGCGTCGGGCCCGCCCACTGCCGAGCCGATGGCGGCGCGCACCGCCTCGCGGCCGGCTTTTCGGACCGCCGTCTCGTCGCTTGCCTCAGGATCGACCCAGATCGCCACGAACACCAAGGTGGCCGGATCGGGGTCGAGCAGCTTGTCGGCGACCGCGTCGAGCACGCCCTGGCCTATCCCGAGCTGCGCCGCGCCCCAGGTCAGCGTCTGGTAGCGCTCGTCGGTCGCCGCGACCTTGTTCATCATCACCGTGGGGGGGAGGACGGCCTCGTAGGACGGCTGGTCGGGCCCGACGCAGACCAGAACCGGGGTGTGCCCTGGCGAGGGCGACGTGAACGCGGTCAGCAGCGCGGCTGCCGTGGCGCTGCCGCGGCGGGCCAGGACGACGTTCACGTGCGTGCCGTTCGGTGCGCGGCCGCCCCAGCCCTGGCCGATTGCTCCATCGATGCTCGGGTCCGACGTCATGTGCCTCGTCTCGAAAGGAGCGGGTTGACCGCCGTCGCGCGCGGCGATAGGGTCGGCGTTCTGCTTCTGGAACGCTAGTCCATCGGCAAAACACGTGCAAATACGAAGTTCTGCCGGGGCAAGCGCCCGTGGGCCGACGGAGGAGGAGACGTGAGTCGCAACCAGACGAACCGCCGGGTCGACGCGATCCGCGCGCAGAGCAGCGAGCTCGAGAACCACCTGATCGACGAGTACAGCGCCGGACGCCTCAGCAGGCGCGAGTTCGTGCGGCGCGGCACCGTGATCGGCATGTCGCTCTCTGCGGTGGGGTTCCTGGCCAGTGCCTGCGGCACGGGCAAGAAGACCGGCACGACAGGCGGGGGCGGCGGCACGGCCGTCCAGGCCGGCGGCAAGGAGGTCCAGGTCCGCGCCGGCGGCACGCTGAAGCTCGGCATGTCTCCCGGCCCGACGACCGAGATCGACCCGATCAAGGTGGCCGACGAGGGCGGGCTGGGCATCATGTCGCAGACCGCCGAGTTCCTGTCGTGGTCCGACAGCAAGCTGCAGCTCCAGCCGCGGCTGGCCGAGAGCTGGAAGCCGAACGCGGACGGCAGCGTCTGGACGTTCAAGATCCGCCAGGGCGTCAAGTTCCACGACGGCACGCCCATGACCGCCGAGGATGTCGCGTCGTCGATCAACGCGCTGTCGGACCCGAAGATCGGCTCCAACGCGCTGTCGACGTTCGCCGGGGTGCTCTCGAAGGACTCGGCGAAGGCGACCGACGCGAGCACGGTGACCTTCGAGCTCGACGCGCCGAACGGCAACTTCCCCTACCTGCTCAGCTCCGACAACTACAACGCGATCATCGTCCCGAAGGACCTCAGCGGGAAGTGGGAGAAGACGTTCCCGGGCACCGGCCCCTGGAAGCTCGAGCGCTACACGCAGAACTCGAGCGTCTCCTTCGTCAAGAACGCCGACTACTGGGACAAGAGCCGGGTCCCGAAGCTGGACTCCCAGCAGGTCAAGTTCTACCCCAAGGAGCAGGCGCAGATCCTGGCGCTGCAGAGCGGCGACGTTGACGTCCTCGTGCACTTCTCGCCGACCGGCGGCAAGGCGCTGCTCAACGACCCCAACATCACCGTGATCGAGCTGCGCTCCTCCGTGCACCGCGAGGTGCACATGCGCAACGACAAGAAGCCGTTCGACGACAAGCGGGTGCGACAGGCGATGGCGCTGGCCGTCGACCGCAACGCGCTGGTCCAGGGCCTCTTCGGGGGGAAGGCCGACGTCGGCAACGACAGCCCGTTCGCTCCGGTGTTCCCCTCGACGGACAAGACCGTGCCGCAGCGCAAGCAGGACATCGAGAAGGCCAAGGCACTGATGCAGCAGGCCGGCGTCAGCAACGCGTCACTGACGCTCAACACGTGGGACGGCTTCGAGCTGGGCGACCTCGCCCAGCTGCTGCAGAACGACGCGGCCAAGATCGGGCTCAAGCTCAAGCCGAACATCACCGACGCCGGCACCTACTACGGCGACGCCGTCTTCGGCAAGTCGCCGTGGCTGGACTCGGTGATGGGGATCACCGACTACGGGCACCGGGGAGTGCCGAACGTGTTCCTCAACGCGCCGCTGCAGAGCAAGGGCGTCTGGAACGCCGCCCACTTCCACAACTCGAGCTACGACGGACTGGTGAAGGAGTACACGGCCGCGCTGGACATCGGCGCGCAGCGCGCCGCGGCGAAGAAGATCCAGGAGCTGCTGCTCGACGAGACGCCGATCATCTACCCCTACTTCTACTTCTTCCTGACCGGCACGAAGAAGAACGTCGGCAACGTCGAGGTGTCGGCGATGGGCCATTACGACATCACGAAGGCCGGCTTCACGTCAGGGGCCTAGCGGCGGCGCCCGGCCATGGCCAGGTTCATCGCCAAGCGGCTGGCTCTCGGGCTCATCACCCTGTGGCTGCTCAGCGTTCTCGTCTTCTTCATGGCGAACGTGCTGCCCGGCAACGTGGGGCGCAGGGTGCTCGGCCCGTTCGCCTCGCCGACGGCGGTCGCCGCGCTCAACCACCAGCTCGGCACCGACCAGCCCATCCTGGAGCAGTACTGGAACCAGATGAAGGGCTACCTCCAGGGCGACATGGGCCGGTCGGTCTCGACGCGCCAGCCGATCTCCGAGGTGCTCTGGCCGGCGCTTGGGCACTCGGCGAAGCTCGCGCTGCTCGCGTTCGTGATCGTCGTGCCGGTCTCGATCCTCGGCGGGGTGATCGCCGCGCTGAAGGAGGGGACCGTGACCGACCGGGTGATCACGGTCGGCGGCCTGTCGGCGACGGCCATCCCCGACTTCGTCTGGGCGGTCGTCCTGCTCATCGTCTTCTCACTCGGCCTGGGGATCTTCCCGTCGACCGCGGCGTGGCCGGACGGCTCGGGAGTCCTCACGCAGATCAAGTACCTGCTGCTGCCGGCGTTCTGCCTTGTGTTCGTTCTCTTCGGCTACATCGCGCGGATGGCGCGGGCGGGCACGATCGAGGCGCTCGACGCCGACTACACGCGGACCGCGGTGATCAAGGGGCTGCCGCAGCGCACGGTGCTCTGGCGCCATGTGCTGCGCAACTCGCTGCTGCCGACGATCGCCGTCATCGCGACGCAGGTCGGGTACCTGATGGGCGGCCTGGTGGTGATCGAGCTCATCTTCAACTACCAGGGGATCGGCCAGATGATCTTCCGCGCGGCCACGCAGAAGGACTTCCCGGCGCTCGAGGCGGCCGTGCTCGTGGTCGGCGTTGTCTTCCTGTTGTCGACGCTCGTTGCCGACGTCCTGTACTCGGTCCTCAACCCGCGCGTGCGCCTGGGGAGCGCGGAATCGTGAGCGCAGGCGCCCCGACGCCGCCAGCGATCGATCCGGTCGGCGACGTCACCGTCGCGCTCGGCCCGCCGCGCGACGACGCGCGGCTCGCCCGCAAGGAGCGCCTGCAGGTCCTGATCAGATCGAAGTCGTTCATCGCGGGCGCGATCATCGTCGGCTTCTGGGTGCTGTGCGCGATCCTCGGCAAGGCGGTCGTCCCTCAGGACCCGTACGCCTCCAGCCCGCTCAACGGCCTCGAGGCGCCGAGCGCCGACTACTGGTTCGGAACGGACCGCCTGGGCCGCGACGTGTTCTCACGGGTCATCGTCGGCTCGCGCGACATCATGCTCATCGCCCCGGCCGCGACGCTGCTGGGCACCGTCCTCGGCACCGCGCTCGGCCTCATCACCGGCTACTTCCGCGGCGCGATCGACGACATCCTCAGCCGGCTCATCGAGACGGTCCTCGCGCTGCCGGTCGTCCTCGTGGCCGTGCTGGCCATCACTTCGCTGGGACCGTCGAACATCACGATCATCCTCGTGGTCGGCTTCGTGTTCGCGCCCGTCATCGCGCGCACCGTGCGCGCCGCGGTGCTGAGCGAGCGCGAGCTCGAGTACGTGGCCGCCGCCCGGCTGCGCAACGAACGAACGCCGTACATCCTGTTCGCCGAGATCCTGCCGAACGTGATGGGACCCGTGATCGTCGAGTTCACCGTCCGCCTCGGCTACGCGATCTTCGTCGTCGCGACGCTGAGCTTCCTCGGCTTCGGCGTGCAGCCGCCGGCGCCCGACTGGGGCCTTCAGATCTTCGACCACTACGGCCTGATCAGCGGCGGCTACTGGTGGCCGGTGCTGTTCCCGGCGGCCGCGATCGCGACCCTCGTCATCGGCGTGAACCTCATCGCC
>Ga0081539_10007254_pt1 | contig 10185 bp, 5 predicted proteins | sample TabmetS4T2R2_FD_71023 | JGI IMG/M metagenome (GOLD analysis project Ga0081539, IMG submission 71023) | Tabebuia heterophylla rhizosphere microbial communities from the University of Puerto Rico - S4T2R2 | ecosystem: Host-associated > Plants > Roots > Rhizosphere ... | reverse complement strand
CTTGCAAGTTATCAAAGAACACATCAATATTCGGCGTTTCATTGCTTACATAAATATATACGTAACCGCTTTTGGTTAGTAACCTGTTTGTAACATTATAAGTAGTAAAAGTTCCGCTGCCATCTACCTGCTGAAAGTAGCTGTTCTTACCATCGTTTGTAATTACAGGATTTAATTGTTCATCCAACAAAACTACATTCAAATATGCTTTGGGTTTTGTGCCAACATTGCTTGCATTACGCTGATTAAGAAAACTTGTAACAGAAGGATTCAAAACTGCACTGCTTAATTGCGATTGTATAATCTTATCTCCTGATGCTCCGGGAAGAGAATTGATTAACGCATTTACTAAATCAGTTAAAGGATTTACAGGCGTTCCCGGCGCTGCTGTATTACTAAACCAACTGTTTGCTCTTACCGTAATTTTATCCCCCGCCATCACCTTCAGTAAAATGCTCGCTCCTACTCTCAATCCATTGCCATTTAATTTTTGAATTGAATCATTGGGGTTAGTGTAAGTATCATTAGGGTAACCGCTTACTGACAGTCTATAAACAAGCCCTTTATCTACATTATCATAATAGAGCTGTTCTTTATTTCGTGTTGATGCTTCAAGTGAGGCAGCGGGATAAGCATCGGTTCTTTGTTCATCAGTAATAGTGCTTCTTATATTTCCTAAATGATCTTTTAGAAAATAATCATACACCAATTGAAATGTAACAGCGTTAGTCTGCATATTAACATGCATTGCGTTGCGTACTCTTCCTTCTTCATGTAATGCATATTGTAGCGTATCGGGTACAGAGGGTGCGTAACCGTTTAATGGTAACACTTTTTGGTACACAAAACCGGCAGCATAATTAATTACAGTTTTTTGGTTTTTCTCCGTATCGTAAATGAGCTTTCTCAATAATATTCCGCTTGCATCATATTTATACGCAATGCTGCCCTTACCATTTACGATAATACTATCCGGTTTATCGAGAAAATTGTAAATAATGCCATCACCATCTGTGCCCGTATGGATGTGTTTGTTACGGTCTTTTACGATGTTGCCATTCTCATCGTACACATAATCGTCGGCACCCCCTGTTGTATCTTTAAAATCGCCCCACGGATCTGTATCGCTTATAAAATCTTTAACCTTCAGCAGTTGGTGACTGTTTGTTGCATACGTATATTTCAATGAGTCAATAGTAACAGGGGTGTTTATTTTTATGCCGCGTTGCGTCATTTTTGTAAGATTACCCTGCCCGTCGTATCCTATTCCATACACCGAGAAATCAATCTTATCATTTGTCCATGCGGTACTGCCGCTGTTTTGCTGGCTAAAATCGGCGGTAGTTATGCGATTGTTGTTATCATAGTCAAATCCGTAAGCTCTCGCTATTCCATCGCTTGCTCCTTTCCATTTTATACCCGCTATGTTACCGTTAAACCATTTGCTGATAAAACCATAATCGAATGCAAGCACTTCACCAAAGTAGGGGTTTGTTCCGCTGCCGGTTTCTACATAACCTTTATTTATACCATTGAGCCAGCCTCGAATATTATAGGAATATGTTTGAATAGAAAGATTCGCGCCAAGCGTTTTCGATTGAACTTGCCCAAGCTCGTTATATGCAATTGTGCTAATCGCTTTATCTCCGGCATTGTCTATGTTTTTTATAATACCCGTGAGCCGTCCTGTATTATCATAACTATATTTAGTAAGTAGTGTGTGGGTTTGAGGGCCGGGGCCGCTCTTCTGATGACTTAAATGATTGCGCAATACATTCCCTCTGAAATTGTATTGTACCGTCGCAACATCGGTTCCTCCGGTATAATTCGTTTGTTTTGTTTGAATAGAACGACCTTCTTCGTCGTAAAGGGTAAGCGCATATAAGTAACTCGTTGAACCTACTACCATTATTTTAGTGCCTGTAATCTTTCCTCTGATCCGGTCGGTTTTTGTAATGGATTGTGCATAATCGGGAGAAGTATTGTAGCTTGTTATAAAGTTAGTACTGTTAATGTTGGTTGTTACGAGTGTGTTATTTAATGGTGTGCCGCTCGTCCAGTTATAATCATCGTAATAGGTTTCAGTTAAAACTGTGTAAGTGCCGGTGAGCGTAGGGTAATCGGTAGAAGCAGCAGCATTGGCTTGGATTTGATCTTTTGTAAGAGTAGTGGTTATCAGTCCTGTTTTAATCGGTCTGCTTTGTCCGTCATACTTAATGAAAGTCCATTGGTTTGTGGTTCGCAAATTTTCATCTTGCGTCATCACCAACCGGTCGAGTTTATCGTATGCAAAATATATCTTTCCTTTTCCCGGTATGCGTTTGGCAACAACCCTCCCTCTTTGATCATAAAAGTAGCCGTAGCACAAATTGGTATCTACATCAGCGGTGGCTGCAAGATCCCAGTTTCCCGCTCCCCGTATCGCATCTACTGCCTTAGGCGGTATTACCATGCGCAGATGATTAAGCTCATCATACACATAATAGGTGCAAAGCCAGCCGGTATGGTGAGGAGAAGGTGCATCATTAATCTGGCTTTTGGCAAGAATTTTTCTGCCAAGCGCGTCGGTATAAACAATGGTTTGCATCCCATGCTCATCACTTATAATCTGCACTGCGAGTGTGCCCGCATCATAATAGTCAGTAGAATAAGCAATATCATCTTCACTGTTGATGTTAATTTGCCATAAGCGCACGCTATCGGTAATCTTATTTACCCTGGTGGTAATGTTTACTCCCTTATGAGCGCCTCCCCAGCTATTGCCGGGCGCATACGCATCGGTTACACGACCCAACGGCGAAGCCTCAATTACTTGTTCACTATAAATAATGCTTTCAGAAGAAAAGAGGCTTTTATAAAACGTTGAATCATCTTTTAAGGCGTTTGTTTTGAATAATCCGTCGTTTGTATTGCCTGTTTGTGCAACAAAAGGCAGATACTGTAATGGTACTCTTCCAAACTCATCATATACTGAAGCGCCAACAATGTCTTTACCGGCAGGAGTTACTTTTTTTGCTACTGATTGCAGCGGTCTGCCTAATTTATCAAAGTACTGTGTAGCAATACTTACGGTAGGGAATGAGGCATTCATGTTGAGGGCTGCAGTATCCTGCAGGGGAATCAATGCCGTATAAACGCGCTGATACGACTCGGCTCTTTTAAGATTGTATGTCGGTAAATTATTCCTATATGTGGCGGCTGCAGGTCCGGTTTCTGTTGTGGGTAGATTTTGTGCATAAGCTGTTGCAAGCGCTCCACAAAGGGTAAATGCAAGGGTAAAATAAATCTTTTGCATAGTTACATTTTGGTATAAATTATTTAGTGGCGATAGTAAAACGAGACACTCACTGTTCAGTTGACATTCTCTCTTCAATCGCCCTTCTCAACGTCGTATCCATGGGACTTACTTCAGCGGTGTAAACACCCATAAGACTCCCCTGCTCATTAATCAAAAACTTATAAAAATCTGTTTGCACCGGAGTGCTTACCACATTGTTTAAACTGTCTTTGGTGAGCCACTGGTACAGCGGGTGTTGATTCTCCCCCGCTACCGAAATTTTCGAGGCAAGCAAATAATGGATACCGTAATTGTCAGTTACGAATGATTGTATAGCTGAATCTTCAGATGGCTCGTTTCCAAAACTGTTGCTGGGAAAGGCAATAATCACAAGACTGTCTTTATACGCTTGATACAGCGTTTCAAGTTCAGCATATTGGTTTACCCGCTCACTGTCTGAAGAAGTGTTAACAATTAAAATCTTTTTTCCTTCAAAAGCAGACATATTTACAACATTGCCGTTAATGTCTGTAAAGCTATAGTTATAAATTGTGGATAGTAGAGTTGTCAAAGTGGATGTGATGATAAAGAATTTAGACATAGTATTTTCGTTTTGAAGTTATGGTTCAAATTTTACTGACACCCGCCTGATGATACACTGCAAGCCGTGCTGCTATATACGGTATAATCCTGACTTATGCTGCAGTCGCTCCAGATATAGTAATACACGCACTGCCAAGAACTTGCATTAATACGGGTAGTAGATTTATTTATGCGCACACCGGCTTCAGGGTTTCCGTTAATACATTTATAGTTTTCAGGGGGGCATGCACAAGAATCAATCGTTTGCGGTGTTACAAGCAGAAAGTCTTTATACGTTTGGCTGTAAGGATTTGAATCACGATATAATGAATCGTACTGAAAGTTTGCTTTGCATTTGATGCCGCTTACTTGCCAAATTGGCTGAATTGAAACCGGATATATGGAATCGCTGTATTGATATTTCTGTATAATGTTTTTGTTCCGATCGCGAATTACCTTTACCCTGTTAAGGTTATCATACTCCGTATATGTAATCGTATTGTTGGCATCGTTTGTACTAGTTACCCCTACTGTGGGTTCATACGTATAGGAAATCATATTGGCATCTTTGGGATGCAGGCGCAGTTCATCAATCAATCCTGACCCGCTGATTGTTATTGACGTGATTCCGGTAAAGCTCCGACTGTATAAGCTCCAGCCGTTCTGCGTTGTTATGGCGCTCCCTGCGCCTCCTCCGTTTATGGTTAAAGAAGCACCTGACTTTGCCCATATGGTAACAATATATGTTTTCGCGGTTGAGAGTCCGGTTTTCGTTACATTGCCATTTGAAAGATTATAGCTTCGCTTGCCAGTAAGTGCATTGGAATAATCTCTGTTTGTGCTTGCGACAGTCCATGTTCCCGAGCTGCCATCACTTTCGAAACTTGTATATGAGATGTCGCTGTATGATGCATTCTCGGCTTTTGCCACAACATATTGCAGATTATAATCCAGAATAATTGCGGAGCTTATTCCGGTAACAACATTATTGGTTTGAGCCGCAACACCGTTATTGTAGTACGCAGGAAGGGAAACTTGCTGAACAAAGTAAGTGTTATTTCGAACAAGGGAAGCAGGGTTAAATACACCAATCGTACTCTGACTTACCGGCGCATTCGTCTGTAACTTATAAATGTACATCGGTACAATATGCTTTGATGCAAGTTCAGAGAAGTTCGTTATTGTTCCACTAATTATTCTGGGATTAGCATCTCCCGTTATCCATTCTTCGGTAGCAATCACCGTACTAACAATGTCACTGTCCCTCATCTTGCCAATTGCACCTCCAATGGTGTAGTCTTGTGGGTAGTAAAACCGCTTTTCAAGATTAAGTCCTCGTGTGCGGTCATAGGGTGTAATTACTTTTTTTACCAAATAGTTGACCGTGTCATATTGGAATTCAGTTTTAGTGGTGAGCGGCGAGCCTGTCTTTTGATAAACAGTATCAAAAATAAAAGTTTGAAATACCCGTCCACTCACCGGATAGTAATCCTGACCGGTGTAAACATTTTTCACGGAAACCGTATGATAAGAAGCATCTTCAAAATCTATTTTCTCGGACAGTCCCAGTTTCAGATTCCTGTCGTCTGCACTGTTATAAGTAACGGCTCGTATATCATACTGCATTGTCGTTTTCTTCAAAAGGGTGCCCGTGCTGTCGTAAATTTTTACCGATGCCGGCAAGCCTAATGCCCAATCATTAAGGTCAATAGGAGCATACGGAAAATCAGGCACAGTATTTTTTCCACCCGACTCTCTCAATGTAGTAAATTCATGCACTTCTTTTCCAGCGTTCTTCTGCGGAGTTCCGTTAATGACTTCTACACGGCTATACCCTACAGGGCTTCCCTGGCTGAAATCAAACACGTTCATCGGTTGCTGCGATATACCTTTATAAAAAAAATGGAAGTGCTCCGCATAGGTGGTATTACTTACGTACAGATGTCTGTAGTCGTATGCCGACATAGGTATTTCACCAATGATGCCAGAGCTTTTTCCATCTTCAGTGACATATAGATATGTCTTTGTGTACACCGGGTTTGTATCAGTATAGTCGTTTTTAAACGTTATCTGGCGAATCCGCAAACCTCCTATAACGGGATTTTCCCAGTATTGTGGGTCAGTATGGTTGTACCATGTTATATAAACCGAAAATGGGGTTGTTACAGAGCCCGAACCTTTAAACTTTGTTTCCATTTGGTAGTTACCGTTAGGAAGATGAACTGTCCAGTTCTTAAGTCCGTTATAGTATAAATCGTATAGCGAGATGCTTACTGAATCATAGATAATGTTTGGGTTTGAAGCAGACTTTATTTTGCACATGAAGGTGCATGTCCCGCTTAAAGGAGGTGACTGGGTGCGCAATAAATTAGTATCAATTTTAAAGCTTAAGACATGATTGTCTGTAAAAGTATTGGTGAACGTAATAGATTTAGTAGCGCTGCTATTTGCCGGAACAGAAAAAAAGTTATGTACAAGCACAGAGGGATATTTAGCATTCAACTCATAATCGTATAAAATGTTTCCCCCTTCCGGTAGTACCATTCTTGTTAAAACTTTTTCTAATGTAGCATTTAAATCAGGTGTTCTGTTCTCCCAAATCATTCCCGGGTAATTTGAATTATTTAAAAAATAACTGGATAAATTGGCTATTCTCCCTAAATAAAATCCCCAGTCATCAATATTTGTAGTTGTTTCAGAAGATGTGCGAAGGCGAATTGATTTAATTAAAGGGATTTTGTAATAAAATTCATAGCTTTTTCTTTTTTCCTTCGCAGTAAACGGCGTTACGCTTTTTAAAAAAAGCGTGCCGAGCGTATCGAGATAATTGAGATAAAACCCCGTGCGAAAGATGGAATCGCTAATAGTAATTTTATCAAGTGCTGCATCATTATCTGCATAGACGAAATCGCCTGAATAAATAAAATTGATTGTTTGTTTATTGGGCAAGCTGATAGACGCGATTTTTTTTGTCGTGGTTGTTTGATTACCATTAAAAATGTAGGAATTGGATACAGTGGTGTAAGGTGGCTTTAAAAAATAAACGGCGGGATAGCCATAAGAGCTGCTGCTGGTATTCCCGGTATAAGTTAATTTTATAGTATCTGTTTTAAAAGGTGAAATAATCTGTGTTAAATTCCATGCTGTATAATAGCCGCTGTATCCTGCATGCATGCCTCCTCCGGATAGCGAGTTACCTTCAACGTCTTTAAACAGATAACGCGTACCATCTTCGGTAATAATAGTAAATGAAGTGATTTTGCCAATGCTTGGATTGGGATCAAACTCCGGTTGTACTTTTAGGTTTGAAAAAGGGACAAGTACAATTTCCTTATTTCTCCGTATATAAAATTTTCCGCTAATTCCATTGAAGTTAAATTGGAAAACATCTTGCTGACTGTCTAAGGTATCATAGTAATATTTGTCTGCGTTTGATCTGAAATCCGTGGGGATTGCAGTAGTATATAGAAAGCCTTTCTGTGGCACGTCGTCCGGTACGCCACGAATAGTGCGTGTCACTGCTCCTCCTGCACTTAGATACCATCCTAAACCTACCATCGAAGCAGGTTCATCCATGTGGATTCCACCGGTTCCAATGTAATGCAGCGATATGCTAATTCCAATTCCATTATTGTTGCTGTATGAAAATAAAGGAACAGAAATGTCCGGTTGACCGGTAAATAAATTGATCTGATCGCTGAATCTATTTGCAGCAGAGGAATTGCCTGAAAGAGGAGTGCCGTCTCCCAAATTAGGTCCGTTTTGAGAAAATGTTTGTACAGTGAGCAAACTAAAAATAACGAAAATAAACCTGTTCATGTCGTAACGAATTTTAAAAAGTGTAACCAACTCTGAATTTCAATGCTTGTGCTTGCGGCGTCTGTTTACCTGCAAGAAAATCGTACAGCACCTGTGCTGTTCCATTTTTCTTGCCCACTCTATATTTTTTTTCTAATCCAAGCAGCGCTGATCGTTGCCATACGTCTATGTTTTTTATTTCATTTAGATTACTAAAATGATTGAAGTAGTTGTACTCAAATCCTCCGGTGAGCCAAATACTGCCTTTGAGCGTCATATCGGCGTAGCTTCGCAATCCAATTCCTTCGCTGCTTAAGTGAATATGATTGAAGCCGTGTCCCCAGCCCATTTTGTAGCTTGCGCCAAGTCCGATCGTCTTTTTATCCGAGAGCCGGTAACCTACGGTTAAAGCAAAGTCGCTTGTCGCAGGCATGAGCGATGTACCCCGCTCACTTTGCATATTGAAACCGTATTCTAATCTCTGTAAAAAGGGTTTGGCTTTTTGCATATTAGGTTTGAAATCAGGCATTGTCATATCGCTGTTGCCACCACCGACTTGATTCAGTTTATCCTTTAAAACATTAAGTTGTGTATGAGCTTGCTGCAGTTGTTGCTCAAAGCCGCTTCCGCCACCGCCACTTGTTCGAGGCATGGTAAATGTTTGTCCAAAACGTTGCTGAAGCGCTGTTTGCACACTTGCTCGCGTTTGCAAACCGGGAATTGGTTCGATAGACGTAGTTGCCGAATTATCAGGTAGCCTGAATAATTGTGCGAGGTAACTGTGTTTGCGCATGAAATTTTGGAAGGCGGGTAAGTTTCTTACCGTAGCAAAAACTTTCTCTTCTAATTTTTTCCTGTCATGTAAAAGTGCTTTGTATTCCGCTAATTGCTGTTGGTAGTAATAGAGCTCTTTATTGATACCGAGTAGCTCTTTACCAAATTCCATATTTGATAAAGTAGACTTTAACTGCGATTCTCTCTCCCGAATGTACTGTTGTATTTCATTTGCCTGCTGCAATCGTCCTTGTAGTTTCTGTATTTGGTCGCTCACAGCTTGAATTTGCTGTATCTTATCCGATGACAATGCACTTGAATTGAGATTGGGTTGGGATAAAAATTTTAAAATCGTTTGCAAGCTGTCAACATCGGAAATATACTCTGTCACCGGTTTAGCAACAGCTTTATCAAGTGGTGCTTTTAGTTTTGTTTGTAATTCCTGATACTTTCCTGGTGCTTGTGAGAATAGTTCTTGCGCTTTTGAATTATCAGCTTTTTGCACCTTCTTTTGAATCTTCGTTTCCTGTTGTCGCATTCTTCTCAATAACTTTTCGCTTTGTTTTTGTATGTCGTCAGTCAGCTTTGAATATTTTTTGCTGACAAAGTCAAGTGATTTTGAAGGAATGTTTTCAATTGTTTGCAATGCGGTTTGTCCAGAAGTAACAAATAATGTACTATCTATACTTTGGCAAAAAGATTTAGAGCAAAATATGGCAATGCACAATAATATTATGCTTAACCTCATGCAGGGTAACGTTTGGTTTAGACAATAAAATTAAGTGGTGATGTTACAAGGGTAGCGTTTATTGGAGAATTATGCTTGACGACACTAAAATAATATTTGGTTTTAATTAAACAACTTTTTTGAAATTATTTTTTAAAGAAACTTTTCCACAACGATTTTAAAGCTCTCATTTTTCTTCTTATTATTTTCTTATTAAAAGAAACGCTCCTTTGCAAGGGAGTGTTTCCTCATTTTTTAAAACGCTTTGTCATCCTCTGCAACAAAAACGAAACGCCGTAACTTACTGTAGCGCTCACTGCGGTCAATACAATTGTTTTTATAAATTCATCCGATTGCAGTATTCTCAAGAGCCCACATATTGTGCCTATAACCAACGCAGTTGTTGCATGTTGATCTTTATACTTACTCATTTTAAATTTAGTGAATCATTTTTAAAAAATGTACCTCTCTGTGAACTTGAGAGGTACAAAAACAATTACTGTCGTTACGGTGCATCTACCTTTACAATAGAACAGGCATTGAAAGCGCCGTTAAGTAATGAATATTTCACATTATTTACATCCTGAAGAAACTCAATAGAAAGAAGAACAAATATGGGATGCGTACTTGCCGCAGGCAAATTAACCGTAAGGTCAATTGCTGTTGTCGCTTGGTTATTCCACGCAACATAGCCCGACTCTGCATTTTCAGAATCAAAGCTTTCCGCTTCAAAATCTATATCCCCTGCTGCCATTGAAATCTTGAAATGAGTGGTGCCCAGAGCTCTCCGTAGTGTTCCGCAGGACACTACGGAGTATAAAATCAAAAGCCAGTCTCCGACGGGAACTCAAAGCACAACTGCTCAAGAATGTTAAGTCTTGCCGGGTCTCCTTATAAGCAATGGGGAGAGGCAGGGACCCCGGCACATCCGAAGCTTACATGTTGAAATTAAACATAGCAGCCTCGTTTTATGAAATAAATAATAACCCCTCTCTGGCGCAAGAGTACGCCCGGACTACTTTTGCGG
>Ga0081539_10007253_pt1 | contig 10185 bp, 6 predicted proteins | sample TabmetS4T2R2_FD_71023 | JGI IMG/M metagenome (GOLD analysis project Ga0081539, IMG submission 71023) | Tabebuia heterophylla rhizosphere microbial communities from the University of Puerto Rico - S4T2R2 | ecosystem: Host-associated > Plants > Roots > Rhizosphere ... | reverse complement strand
CGGGACCGCGGCGGAGGCGTTGCGGCTGTTCATCGAGCTGCTGCCCGACCAGATGCGGGTGCTCGGCTCCGACCACCCCGACACCCTTACCACCCGGAACAACATCGCCACCTGGACCGGACTGACCGGGCAGAGCGACCAAGCCGAAGGCGCCCCGTCACGAAGCGAGCAGGGCGGCCGCGCGGATTGCACGGACAGCACACAGGCGCCCCCGGCAAGCGCGGACTTGACTTGGTGCAGACAAGGTTGAAGGTGAAGGCGCGGACGACCGAGGAGGCGATTGTCGGCGCCATCACCGGCACGCTCGCCCGCCCGGAGCGGCTCATCCTCGCCCTGCCCGGCCCGAACGGCGAGCTCATGGTGGCCGGCGGCACGGGTCCGCTGCGGCCCGGCCAGCAGCGTGAGCTCGCGGGCCTGCTGCGGCCGCCCGCCGGGGCGCACCCATGGCCGTCGGAGCTGCCGGCCGGGCGCACCGGCGTGTTCGGCGGCCCGCGGCGCTTGCCGGTCGTGCTCGTCGAGCCGGACCTCGTGGTCGAGGTCGTCGCAGACGCCGCGGGAGTACGACCGGTGGCGGCACGTCGTCCGCTTCCTTCGGATACGAGCGGAGTTGCATCCGGAGGATCTTTCCGCACACCCGGGTAACGCCTGGACTCGTCCCACGTGAGGGTATCGATCCACTGGTCCACTGCCCTCGAGCTCGTGGTTCGGCGTGGCGGCGGTCGGGACGCATCAATGTTGGGTTAGATGCAACACGTGGTGGGGGGTGTTGATCTTCCTGGTGCTGCGCGTCTGGTGCTGGTCGAGGGGGTGGGTTATCTCGAGCCGGAGCGTGCGGTGGTGGACGCGATGTTGGAGGGGTGGGCGCGGCAGCAGCGGGTGCGGTTCTTGAAGCCGGCAACGATCGGGCGGCGGAAGGCGGTGGTGCGGCGGCTGATCGAGTTCTCCAACGAGTACCCGTGGCGGTGGACGGCCGCCGAGGTGGAGGCGTTCCTGGACGACCTGCGTAGCGGCGAGCCGTCGATCGCCGTCTCGACGGCGCGCAGCTACGTCACGGATCTGCGCCTGTTCTTGGACTACGTGACTGATCCTCGCTATGGCTGGCCGGCTGAGTGTTTGCAGCGGTTCGACGCGGCGCCGCAGCAGGTGCTGGACGAGTGGAACAGCGTGCTCCACGTTGGGGAGTACGAGGGCCGGCCTGATCGTCGGCCTCTGTCGTACGAGGAGGTTCAGCGCCTGTTCGACGCTGCGGACGACGGGGTGGTTCGAGCACGCTCGAGCGGGCGGAAGGGAGCGCTGGCGGCGCACCGGGACGCGGCTGTGCTCAAGACGGTCTATGCGTTCGGGTTGCGCCGGCGTGAGACGTGGGGGCTGGACCTGCCGGATCTGCGACGTAATCCGAAAGTGCCGGTGTTCGGCGATGTCGGCGGGTTGATGGTCCGGTGGGGGAAGTCGTCTCGTGGTGGAACTCCGAAGCGCCGGACGGTGCTGCTGGTTCCCGAGATGGACTGGGTCGTCGCAGTCCTGGATCAGTGGATCACCGAAGTCCGGCCAAGGTTCGATCCGGGGACGCTGGCGGCGTTGTGGGTGAACGAGCGACGAGCCCGGCTGAGCATGCGCAGCATCAACGAGGCCTTCGCCGAAGCGCGTGACGTCGCGGGCCTGGACCCCGTCCTGGACCTGCACTGCCTGCGGCACTCCTACGTGACGCACCTGGTCGAGTTCGACTACCCGGAGCGGTTCGTGCAGGAGCAGGTGGGACACGCCTACGCCTCCACGACGGCGTTGTACACCGGCGTATCGGACGCCTACCGCAACACCCTGTTGACCCGCGCATTCAGCGAGCGATGCCCAGATCTCTGGGCGCCGGGATCGGCCTCGACCGGAACCGGCGGCGAACTCGACGAGGGACCGACGACAGATGAGAGATGAGGGACGGCAGCCACGTGATCAGGAAGATGGGTGTGGAGTGGCAGCTGCGTCTGCGGATGGCCGAGCGTGGCTTGTTCGCGACCTCGGACCTGGTGCCACTGCTGGCCGAACGCGGGGTGCACCTGTCCCGCGAGCAGGTCTACCGGCTGGTGACCGCGACCCCGCAGCGGTTGAGCATGGACGTGCTGGCGGCCTTGTGCGACATCCTCGCCTGCACTCCTGCTGACCTGATCACCGTCGTGGCGGTCGAGGAGCAGGTCCGCAAGACGGCATCGGGTCGAGGCAATGCAGCCGCGACGCGCGCGACGGACGCTCCGGAAGTCCGCCGCACCACAATCCGCCGTCCCTCGCATGAGTAGAACCCGGCCGGATCACGACGTCGTCACTCCGACGGCTGGGCGGATCCGGGAGCCGGCGAGCATCGTGCTCGCCCGGGTCGTCACCAGGATGGTCGAGGATCTGCCCGGCCTGGCCGACCAGGCCGCACGGGATCTCCTGAGCGGCCTTCGGGCTGATCGTCATGTCCCACTGCGCGAACTGGACCGGCACCTCGCAACGGCGCCGGATGCGTTCTTCAGCGGCAACGCGCAGGTGCCACTGGTCGTGATGCGGGTCCTGGCCGCCCTGGCGAGCAACGGTCACCCGGTCAGGGTGCCGTGCTGCGCCAGCTGCGCGCAGCAGCGGCAGCTCCCGGAGTTGGGCCCCTCGGGCCGGGTCTGCAGCTCATGCGCGGCTGCGGCCCGGGCTCGTCCCTGCGGCCAATGCGGCGCGACTGCTGCCGTTGCCTCGGTAGCCGAGGCCGGGCCGATCTGTGCCAGTTGCTACGCGCGGGACGAGAGCCGGTACGAAACCTGTGACCGGTGCGGGCAACGACGTCGCGTTGCCAGCCGCGAGGAGGACGGGCGACCGGTCTGCCAGCGGTGTCACCGCAAGCCGGTGCGCACCTGCTGCCGCTGCGGCTTCGTGGGCGTCGCCACAGCGCGCTCCGCCGACGGGCCGCTGTGCCAGGCGTGCTATGACGTCACCGACCGGCCGAGACGGCGGTGCGGAGGCTGCGGCCAGGTCACCACGATCGCCGTCACGGGCCGGGACGAGAGCCCAGACCTGTGTCGGCGCTGCAACCGGCCGCCGGTGGCGACATGCTCCCGGTGCGGTCGCACCCGACCCTGTCAGGGCGTGGCCCGTGGCGAACCGGTCTGCCAGGCCTGCCGCGTTGTTCGCACGACTCCGTGCGCTGGCTGCGGACGAGACCGGCCGGTCGTGATCCGGTGGCCGATCGGCCCGGTCTGCCGATCCTGCTACGCCCGAGCGAGAGCCAACCCCGCCCGTTGCGCGCAGTGCGGCCAGACCAGGGTCCTGATCGGCGAACCCCGCCCCGCCGCCTCAGGCGAGCACCGCACGGGGGCCGAGTTCATGTCCAGGACGATGTCCGCGACTGTGTGCGGGCAGTGTTGCGGAAGCCGGCACACCTACCTGTGTCGACGTTGCGACGGTGGTCTGGAGCCCTACTCCGACGGGCTCTGCGTCCGCTGCGTCGCACAGGACCGACTTCGCGAACTGTTCACTAGCCCCGACGGCACGATCTCCGCAGGTCTCCAACCCTGGATGCAAGCGCTGCGCGACAGCCGCCGGCCACGCTCAGTCCTGAAGTGGCTGGACGATGGGCCTGGCGGAGCTCGCCTGCTGCGGCAGCTCATCGCCGCCGGCGCGCCCGTGGACCACGCCACTCTCGATCGCCTCCCACCCCGAGGAGTCTCCGCCGTCCGCCAGACACTGGTTCACGTCGGCGCGCTGCCGGCCCGAGCCGAGGATCTGGAACGGCTGCGCCCATGGCTGGACACCTTCGCCGCGGGTCTTCCGGCGGAGCACCGTCACCTGATCCTGACCTACGGACACTGGTGGGTGCTTCGCCGGGCGCGCCGACGAGCTCGCGGTCACCGCTTCACCAGCGGCAGCGGCCGTCACGTCCGCCGGCAGATCACCGCAGCCGCGGCGCTGCTTGCGTGGATCGACAGCCGCGACTTGGACCTTCGACGGCTCACCCAGCCCGACCTAGAGCGATGGCTCGACGGGGAAGGCCAGGCCTACCGGGCTGACGCCGTCTGTTTCCTCCGCTGGGCCGCCCGTCGGGGGCTCGCCCGCACCATGGACGCCTCCGCTGCCCGCCTACACCGCACAGCTCCCACCATCGTCATGACCGATCAGGAACGGTGGGAGATCCTCAGCCGCTGCCTGCACGACGCCACGATCCCGCTCGACGTCCGCGCAGCCGGCGGCCTGCTCCTGCTCTACGGCACCCACCTGTCGCGCATCGTCGAACTCACCGCCAGCTCCCTGCACCGAGACGACGCTGGCCACGTCCACGCCATCCGGCTGCCCGCCTCCGCTGGACCCACCTCGCTGCCTCCGCGGCTGGCGGCTCTACTGGCCGCCCTCCCGGCACCGACCGCCCGTGCGAGACCTCTGGTCGGCGCCGACGACCACGGACCCGGCTGGCTCTTCCCCGGCCGCGAACCAGGACGGCACGTGACCACCCCAGCTCAGGCGCACCGGCTCGCCGCCCACGGCATACCCGTGCGTGCGTCACGCAACGCAGCCCTCATCGCCATCGCCGCCGATCTCCCGGCCGCCGTCCTGGCCGACTCCCTCGGCATCAGCATCACCACCGCCGTCGCCTGGACCCACCACGCCCGCCGCGACTGGCACACCTTCCTCAGCGAACGCGCCGAGTTATCACGGCAATCAGGCCGCTGAAGCAGCTGCCATCGCGGCTCGCTCGACCTTCCCGCAGTGCGCTTCCCAGAAGGCCGCGTCGCGCCCCGGGCTGGCGTGTCCGCCGGTTGCCCCGGTCGAGCCATCGAGCTGTTCGCGCAGGATGTCGGCGTGGCCGGCATGCCGGCTCGTCTCGGTAACCATGTGGACCAGGACGTTGAACAGTGTCACGTCGGGGCGGGGCCACCAGGGCACACGTCCAGGAGCGTCGGGGGCGAGAGCGGTGATCGTCGCGTCTGCGTGTTCCCAGACGCGACGGTAGCGGTTGACGATCTCGTCGCGGGTCTCATACTCAGTTGCCCACAGATCGGCGCCCCGCTCCCCGGCGTCGTCCCACCGGGCGTTGCGTGCGACGTTCGCGTCCCGCAAGCGCGGCCGGCCACACTCGGCCGAGTACCTGCTGACGGGTCGCTTCCTTCACTGCGGCCGGTGCGGCAAGGCGATGACAGAGCGTGCCGGCGTGGCGCACGGGCAGAAGGTCAAGAGGTACGCCTGCCGGCAGGCCACCGGGTGCGGCAACGTGATGATCGTGTCCGACCTGCTGAACGCCCTGGTGATCGAGGACGTCGCCGACAGTCTCAGCAACCGACCGAGAATTGCCCGACTACTGTCGCCACCGAGCGCCGCCGTAGATGCGCCGTCGCCGCTCGTCGTTATCAAGCACAGTCTTTACGTACAGGCCGAAATCCCAGTCTTCCGACTCTGCGAATGGAGTCGGGTCGGCGGGCCCAACCCCCGAAACGGGCTGATACCGCACTTCTGCGACGAGCGTCCCATTGTCGATCAGATCCAGAGTCGAGCGACCGCAGGAATGCTCCCAACGAACCTCGATGCCCGCATCGTCAAGGTTTCGAGATTCGTCTCCGATACGTATCCAGAGAGATCCACCGAGTCGATAGATCACAGCAAGCGTTCCGGACAGCCACGAGTAGTGACCCTGCGGATCGATCGGGCCGGCGGCGCTGCTTGATGCACGGCCGGACTCCTCTAATCGTCCCGTGGCCGGATCGAATTCGGCGACGTCGTCGTAGCGATCGTGAGATTCGACGCGCATCAGTATCCCAAGTCCTTACCGCCGGTGCGCATCGCGCTCTCGATGATGTCGTCCCAGCTCTTTCCGCGGTTAATTAGATAGTCGATCGATGGGCCAAGTGGATCTCCGTACTTCTCCTTATTTCGCGCGTAGATCCGAGCAAGCTCATCGGGAGGCGTCAGGTTCTTGTACTTTACGCCAAGGGCCCTCCGCTCGGCATGTAGCGCCCGAGCTATGTCTTCACTTGAAGCGCCTGCCTCCCGCATTGATGTCGCACGACCCGACAGGCCGGCGACCTCTTCCATATATGCCTGGCGGAGTGCCGGGACACCTCTTGCGGCGGGAGCGGCTCTTCCTGCTGCAGCGGCGCCAGTTCCACCGGGCCCTCCCAGGAAGGCCATCCCCAGGATTGTGTCCTTGTATTTCTCGCCGATGAGTCCACCGGCGCAAGAATAGGGGTCGGATTGATCGATCGGCGTATCGATCAATCCCATCCAGATCTTGTTGAATCCGGATATCGCCCCGTTGACCAGATTGTCAGAGCCGCTCCTGAACGCGGCGACAGCGGCTTCCGCTGGGTTTCTTGCAGAGGCAGAACTGTCTTCGAACATGCATTCCGAGCCGCCGAACAGGGACTTGACCCATGCCTCCGCACCGCACAAACCCGTCGGGTCGGCGTACTGGAGAGGGTTGCCCTCCGTGTAACCGTACGGGAGAGCGGTGGTTGCCTCGAGCGGGTCCCTGGTGAGGAAGGCGGCCGTTGACGGGTCGTAGTACCTCGCTCGGAGGTAGTACAGGCCGGTCGGCGTGTCGCGGTACTCGCCGGCGTAGAGGAACGGCGTTGGGTCTGCGCCGGTGTGGGCGGTGACGGTGCCGTACGGGGTGTAGTCCCAGGTGGCGGTTCGGGTCCCGGTCTCGTCGGTGGTGGCTCGGGTGGAGCCGTTGAGGTCGGCGTGGAGGTAGCTGATGTCGCCGCTGGTGCGGTTGATCTGCGCGACGGGGTGGCCGTCGGCGCCGTAGAGGTACCAGTTCTGGGCGTCGGCGATCAGGAGTGGCAGGTCACCGCTGGTGTCCCAGATGTAGTCGGTGGTGACGCCCGCGGTCGTGCTGTGTGCGCGGAGACCGTCGCCGTCGTAGGTGTGGTCGGTCACCGTGTTGGCGGGGCCGGTGTATCGGGTGAGGCGGTCGGCTGCGTCGTAGGCGTAGCTGCTCGTGGCCGGGGTGCCGCCGGTGGGTGTGGTCGTGGCGGCGGTGCGGTTGCCGTGGGTGTCGTAGGTGTAGGTCGACGCCGTGGCCGGGCTCGTGTCTTGGGCCGGGCTGGTGGAGCTGGTGAGCTGGCCGGCGTCGTCGACGGTGTAGCCGGCGCCGGTCTGGTTCGTGAGGTGGTTGGCGGCGTCGAAGTCGTAGTCGCCGGCTGCTGGTCCGCCGCTGACGTTGTCGAGGCGGGCGCGGTCATCCCAGGCGAAGGCCTGGGTGACGGACGCCGCGGGGTCCGAAGTGTCGGTGGCGGTGTGCAGGAGCGCGGCCTGGTCGTAGCCGTAGCCGAGGTGCATGACCGGTGTCGTGCTGCCGCCGGAAAGGGTGCGGTCGGTGGTGATGGCGGTGGTGAGGTCGGCCTTGTCGTAGTCGTAGGCGGTGGTGACGCCGTTGGGTAGGGCGATGGTGGCGAGGGTGTCGTCGGTGTTCCAGGTGTAGGTGGTGGTGCGTCCGGTCCAGTCGGTGACGGTTCGGAGGTGGCCGGCGGCGTCGTAGTCGCGGGTGAGGGTGTGGTTGCCGGGGTAGGTGATGGTGGTCTGGCGGCCGGCGTCGTCGTAGCTGTAGCCGACGGTAGTGCCGTCGGAGTGGAGGGTGCCGGTGAGCTGGCCGCGGTCGTTGTAGGTGTAGGTGGTGGTGCCGGTGCCGTCGGTCATCGAGGTGCGGCGGCCGGCGCTGTCGTAGCCGTAGCTGACGTCGGGCGTCCCGGCCGGGTAGTCGACGGCGGTGAGCTGCCCGGCGGCGTCGTAGGTTCTCGCGGTGGTGACGCTGCCGGTGCCGGACGGCGCGGGTCGGGTGACGGTGTTCTGGTTGCCGTCGGTGTCGTAGTCGTATCCGGTGATCCGGCCGACGGGGTCGCGGCTGGTAAGGATTCGGCCCGCGTCGTCGTAGGTGTAGGTGGTGTCCTTGCCGGTGCCGTCGCGGCTGGTGAGGACCTTGCCGTTGGAGTCGTAGGCCCATTCGGCGGTGGTGGTGAGCACTGCCGTCGTGCCGGACATGTGGCCGGCCCGGGTGGCGACGGTGCGGCCGGAGCTGTCGTACACGGTGGCGGCGACGCGGCCGGTCTGGTCGGTGGTCGTGGTGAGCCGGCCGGCCTTGTCGTAGGCGTAGGTGGTGGTGCGGTTCTCTGGGTCGCGGACGGCGGTAGCCTGGCCGGCGGCGTCGTAGGTCGTGACCGTCGCGTTGCCCTTGTCGGTGGTGACGGTGGCGCGTCGTCCGGCCTGGTCGTAGCCGTAGTGGGTGCCGTGGTGCAGCGGGTCATCGACGTCCGTGAGGCGGTTGATGGCGTCGTAGGTGTAGGTGGTCTCGTGTCCGGCGCCGTCGCGGGAGTGCCGCAGGTTGCCGTTGGCGTCGTAGTCGACGTCGGACGTCGTGGCGCCGTTCAGGGTGACCGTCAGGGCCCGGTTCTCGCCGTCGTAGGCGGTGTGGGTGTGCCGGTTCTCTGCGTCGATGACGTCGGTGACGTTGCCGTTGGCGTCGTAGCCGGTGGTGGTCGTGTCGTCGGCTAGAGGGCCGTCCACGGTGCGTGGCTGTCCGGTGATGGTGAAGTCGCCGTAGGCGGTGGTGTGGGCGGCCTTCACCGCGGCGGTGGCGTCGGCGACGTTCCCGGCGGGGCTGGTGGTCGAGGTGACCCAGCCGAGGGCGTTGTAGGTGGTCGTGGTGACGCGGCCGGTGGGGTCGGTGACCTTGGTCCGGTTTCCGTAGGCGTCGTAGTTGAACGACGTGGTCTTCAGTCCGGGGTCCTGGGTCGCGGTGACGTCGCCCGGGTGAGTCGGGTCGCCGTAGGTGAACTGGGTGGTCAGCGTCGTCGAGGTTGCGGGCCCGAAGCTGGTGGCCGGGGTGGAGACCGGCTGGGAGATGGTTCGCAGGTTGCCGCGGCTGTCGTAGGTGTTCGTGGTGGTGACGCCGGTCGGGTCGGTGACGGTAAGCGGCTCGCCGAACCCGTTGTAGGTCATGGCGGTGATCCGGGCGAGCGGGTCACGGACGGTGAGTGTGTTGCCGAACGAGTCGTAGGTGGTGCGGGTTTCGTTGCCGGCGTTGTCGACGGCCGAGGTGACGCCGCTGGTGACCGGGTCGTAGGTGTAGCGCGTGGTGAGTGCGTCGGCCGTGCCGGCGCCTTTGGTCTCGGTGGCGACCAGGCCGTTGCGGTAGGTGAAGGTGTCAACGTTGCCCGCGGCGTGGGTGACCGTGGTGGTGTGGACGCCCTGGGCGTCCACGGTGCCGTAGTTGAAGCGGGTGAGGCTGCCGGCGAAGTCGAGCTGTGTGATGGCGCGACCAGCCGTGTCGTAGCTGGTGGTCACGGTCTTGCCGCGCGGGTCGCGCATGACGGTCAGCAGGTGGTCGGTGTAGTCGAAGTGCCAGGTCCGGACGCCGCCGTTGGCGGTAGTGCCGGTGACGTCGGGGCTGCTGATCTGAACGTCGGTCAGGTCACCGGCGGTGCTGTAGGTGTAGGTGGCGGTGCGCTGCATCGGGTCGACGACGGTCCGGACGCGGCCGGCGCTGTCGTAGCCGAAGGTGAGGCTGCGGCCCGCCTCGTCGGTGACTGTCGCCGGCCGGCCGCTGCTGTCGTACGCCAGGGCGGTTGTGTATCCGTTGCGGTCCTTGACCGACGTCAGCTTTCCGGCCGGGTCGAACGTGTAGACCAGGTTCTGCCGGATCGTGAGAACCCAGCCGTCGGTGCGGTTCCCGGTCAGGGTGGCCAGCACGCGGGTGGGCCCGGTGTAGCCGCCGGTGAGGTCCGGGAGGAAGGTCGTGACGGCGCCGTTGCCCTCGCGGATGCTCACCTGGCCTGCGCTGGGTGTGCTGCTGGTGTCTTCGGTGAGTTGCCAGTCGTAGGAGTCGTTCCAGCCGAACCCGAACCGTCCGCTGATGGTCTTGCGTCGGGTGTCGTAGGTGCGGCCCAGCTTCAGGTCCGCGCCGCGGCCGGGCACGCTGAGGTCGGTCTGCGCCTCGAACTGGGCGCCGCTGTCGAGGTCGATCGGTTTGCCGCAAGAGCGGCAGCCGTGGTTCAGCTGCATGATGCTGTTGCCGCCCCAGGTCTCCGGGCCTATCGGACCGGAGGCCGCGGCGGGGAAGTAGTAGAGCGAGTTGCTACCGCCGGCCGTGGGAGTGGCCAAAACCCCCCCGCCCCGGGGCGGGGGGGGGGGCGGGGGCGGGGGGGGGGGGGCGGAGATCGTTGGCGGGGGCAACCACGGCCC
>Ga0081539_10007252_pt1:5000-10187 | contig 10187 bp, 6 predicted proteins | sample TabmetS4T2R2_FD_71023 | JGI IMG/M metagenome (GOLD analysis project Ga0081539, IMG submission 71023) | Tabebuia heterophylla rhizosphere microbial communities from the University of Puerto Rico - S4T2R2 | ecosystem: Host-associated > Plants > Roots > Rhizosphere ... | reverse complement strand
TGTGTTTTCTTTCTGATACGCAGGCTATCGGACAAGGACGCCGCCGAACAAGGCCACCTGTGTCGCAGGTCACCGCGCGAGCTGAAACGCCTCAAAGCGGTGCAGCGCCTCCTCGATCAGCCGGCGACGCGGGCCACGGCCGTTCTTGCCGAGCCAGGTCCATTTCTGCACCTTGAGCTTCGCGCGCTCGCGATCGGTCTTGAGGTCGAGCACGGCGACGATCTCGTCGCCGATCAGCACCGGCTGGGCGAAATAGCCGAACACACGCTTTTCCTTCGGCACATACGCCTCGAAGCGGTGCTCGTAGCCGAAGAACTGCGCCAGCCGCTTGCGCTGGATGATGAGCGGATCGAACGGATTGAGGATGTGGATGATGTCGTCCACCGGCTCGAGCTTCGCGTCGAGCAGCTCAGACGTCACCCAGTGCGCGTGCCTCGCGCCATCGAGCGTGACGGGTACCAGCTCCTTGCGGCGCACGCGGCTGCCGATCAGCTTGGCGACGGCCGCCTTGCGCGGCGCATCGAGATGGCAGACCGAGTCGAGGCTCACCACGCCCTGCGACCGCAGGGCACGGTCGAGCAGATAGGCGGTGCGTTCGCTCTCGGGCGCGGCGGACGGCAAGCGCTCCCAGCCGAAATGGCGCGTCATCAAGTCGTATGTCTTCAGCATGCCCTCGCGCTGGCTCACGGTGAGCACGCCACGATAGAACGCAAGCTGCAGCGCGCGCTTCGACGGCTTGCGGCTCGCCCATTCGTGGTCCTTGTCGCGCAGGACGTCGTCGTCGATATCGCGGATGGTGAGCGCGCCGTTGCGGCGAACGCGTCCGAGCACCTTTTGCAACTCGCCGCGCGTGACCGTCTTGAACCATCCGCTCAATCCGGCCTCGCGTTTCATGGCGCGCACGAAGAAACGCATGTCCGCGGTCGGAATATACGAGAGCGCGTGGGTCCAGTACTCGAACACGCTCTTGTCGACCGACTGCGCCTGACGCAGGTGGTCGCGCTGATAGCTCGGAATGCGGGTGTAGAGGATCTGGTGGTGGCAACGCTCCACCACGTTGATGGTATCGATCTGCACGTAGCCGAGATGGTGCACGGCGGCCGGGGTGGCCGCCGGCCCGTCGCCGAACGGCGCCGCTTCGTCGAGCCGCTGCGCCCGCAGCCAGATGCGACGCGCGGCCGCTGTGCTCAACGGGATCGGCGGAGACGGCATTGGATTTACGCAAGCAGGGCAGCTACTGCCTTGCCGGCGGCCTCGGTATTGGCCGCGCCGCCGAGATCGCGCGTGCGCGTTTTCGGATCGGCGAGCGCGCTCTCGATTGCCTTGACGATCGCGGCCGCGGCTTCGCCCTCGCCGAGATGATCGAGCATCATGGCGGCGGACCAGATCTGCCCGACCGGATTGGCGATCCCCTGCCCCGCGATGTCCGGCGCCGAGCCGTGCACCGGCTCGAACACGGAAGGGAATTTGCGCTCCGGATTGATGTTGCCCGACGGCGCGATGCCGATCGTGCCGGTGCAGGCCGGGCCGAGATCAGAGAGGATGTCGCCGAACAGGTTGGAGGCGACGACGACGTTGAACGTGTCCGGCTTCAGCACGAACAGCGCCGACAGGATGTCGATGTGAAACTTGTTCCACTTGATGTCGGGGAAGTTCTTCGCCATCGCCTCGACGCGCTCGTCCCAGTACGGCATGGTGATCGCGATGCCGTTCGACTTGGTGGCCGAGGTGAGGTGCTTCTTCGGCGTCTTCTGCGCGAGCTCAAAGGCGAACTTCAGCACGCGGTCGACGCCGGTGCGCGTGAACACGGTCTCCTGCACCACCATCTCGCGCTCCGTGCCGGGAAAGGCGCGGCCGCCGATCGCCGAATATTCCCCTTCCGTGTTCTCGCGCACGACCCAGAAATCGATGTCGCCCGGCTTGCGGTTGGCGAGCGGTGACGGCACGCCCGGCATCAGCCGGACCGGGCGCAGATTGACGTACTGGTCGAACTCGCGCCGGAACAGGATCAGCGAGCCCCACAGCGAGATGTGATCCGGGATCTTCGCCGGCCAGCCGACCGCGCCGAAGAAGATCGCGTCATGCTGGCCGATCTTCTCCTTCCAGTCCTCCGGCATCATGCGCTCGTGCTTGGCGTAGTAGTCGTAGGAGGCGAAATCGAACCAGTCCTGGCGGATCTCGAAGCCGAACTTTTTGGACACCGCCTCGAGCGCGCGCACGCCTTCCGGCACGACCTCCTTGCCGATGCCGTCACCCGGGATGACGGCGACACGATAGACGCGGTTGGTGGCCATGCAGGTTTCCTCGAGTTTTCAGAAATACGAAGGCGGGCCGCATTGATAGCCCATGCGGCCCCGCTGCCAAAGGCCCGGCAATTGCGACCTCGGCGGGTGCTGATTTGCCCTTCCGTCATGGCAGGGATCGGTCCAAGAAAGATCTGGGGCACCGCCTTTTTGGTTCTTGCGATGCTGAGCCCGTCCAAAGCGGCTGCGTTCCGCGCGCCGCGCTTTGAAATCCCGACCGCGCTGCGCGCGCTGGTGCGCGCACGTGAGTCGAGCATCCTGTTCATCGGCGCGGCGGTCGGCGCCTGCGCGGGGCTGATCGTGGCCGGCATGAGCGGCCTGGTTGCCCTGATGCACACGGCGCTGTTCGAAATCCCGGCGGGCCAACGCCTCTCCGCCACGACCGTGCTCGATCCCTGGCGCGCCATCGCGGTGCCGCTGGTTGGCGGGATCATCTTCGGCCTCGGCCTCTGGGCGCTCGGGCGCTGGCGACCGGCACGCGAGGTCGACCCGATCGAGGCAAACGCGCTGCATGGCGGGCGCATGTCGCTCACCGGCAGCATCATCGTGGCGGCACAGACGGTCTGGTCGAGCGGCGTCGGCGCGTCGGTCGGGCTCGAGGCCGGCTATACCCAGCTCGCGAGCGGCTGGGCCTCCTGGATCGGTCACCAGTTCCGCCTGCGCCGACGCGACCTGCGCGTGCTGGTCGGCTGCGGCGCCGCCGGCGCGATCGCGGGCGCCTTCGGCGCGCCGCTCGCCGGCGCCTTTTACGCCTTCGAGCTGGTGATCGGCAGCTATTCGGTCGCAAGCCTCGCGCCGGTCGGGATTGCGGCGCTGGTCGGCTATCTGGTGGCGAATCTGCTCGAGCCGGTGCGTATCGGCTTCGAGATGCCGTATGTGATGCAAGTGACCGGGCACGACATCGCAATCGCGGCGCTGGTCGGGCTCGCCGCGGCCGCGATCGGCATCGCGCTGATGCGCAGCGTCAGTGCCTGCGAAACGCTGCTCGGCCGCATCCGCATCAGGCCGGCCTTTCGGCCCGCGATCGGCGGCGCCATCGTCGGCGCGCTCGCGCTCGCAAGCCCGCAGGTGCTCTCGTCAGGACACGGCGCGATCCATCTCGCCGGCATGCTGCAGAGCCCGCTGCAGATGATCCTGCTGCTGTTCGCGCTCAAGTCGGTCGCCGCGATCGTGTCGCTCGGCACCGGCTTTCGCGGCGGGCTGTTCTTTGCCTCGCTGCTGCTCGGCGCGCTCGCCGGGCGACTGCTCGCGGAAGGCGTGAACTTCGTGGCGCCGTCGCTCGCGCTCGATCCGCACATCTACGCCATCGTCGGCATGAGCGCGCTCTCGGTCTCGGTGTCGGCGGGCCGCTCACGATGGCGTTCATCGCGCTCGAGTCGACCGGCGACCTGTGGCTGACGACGGCGGTGCTGATCGCCGTGATCATCTCGGCGCAGGTGACGCGCGAGACCTTCGGCTATTCGTTCGCGACCTGGCGCTTCCATCTGCGCGGCGAGACCATCCGCAGCGCCGCAGATGTCGGCTGGATCCGCGAGCTCAATGTGCGGCGAATGATGCGCAGCGACGTCCGCACCGTCCCGGCGCACACCACGCTGGCGCGTTTCCGGATGGTGTTTCCGCTCGGCTCGACCGCGCAGGTCGTCGCGATCAACGAGGACAAGAGCTATGCGGGGATCCTGCTGGTCGCCGAGGCGCACGCGCCGGAATATGACGAGCAGATCCCGGTGCGCGACATTCTCCACGCGCGCGACACCGTGCTGCTGCCGGGCATGACCGTGAAGGAGGCGGTCGCGACCTTCGATGCCGCCGAAGCCGAGGCGCTTGCGGTGGTCGAAGCGCGCGACAAGCGCAACGTGGTCGGCCTCCTGACCGAGGCGCACGCGTTGCGCCGCTATTCCGACGAGCTGGAGCTGCGCCGCCGCGAGCTGACCGGGGAATGAGGGAACGCCGATCCGCCATGCGAACTCTCAATCGTCATCGCCCGCGAAAGCGGGCGACCCAGTAATCACGGGGCTCTCCGTATCGCCTGCGTCTACTGGGTGCCCCGCTTTCGCGGGGCATGACGGTTGAGAGATCTGAAGGGTACCAACGCTTACTGCTGCACCAGCTTGGCGATCTGGTCGTAGTTCTTCTCGACCAGCGCGATGTTGCCCTGGTTCTTGATCGGCTGCACCTCGTTGAGCGCCTGATTGAGCTCGTCGAGTGCCTCTTTCTTCTGCGCCGGCTTCAGTTTGGTGTCGGCCTGAACCTGCGTGATCTGCTGCTGGATCATCGCCTTCGGATCGCCGAACTTCTTGGTGCTCGGGTCGATGCCCTGCATCACCATCGAGATGTTGGCGGCGACGGTGTCGTATTCCTCGAAGCTCGCGAAGCCGCCCTTCTTGGCGATCGCGTCGAGCTGAGCCTGCGTCTTCTTGTCGGGCTCGGCCTTGAGCTTCGACGTGACCTTGGTGATCTCGGGCGTCGTCGCGACGAAGCCCTGCACCTGCTGCTCGGTCAGCGCGATCTGCGGCGGGCCTTCTTGCGCCGGCTGGGCTTGCGGCGGCTGCGCCTGTTTGGCCGCAGGTGCCTGTTTCTGCTGCTTGGCTGGCTGCGCGTCCGCGACGCCGGTCAGGGGGAGAAACAGAGCAGCCGCGATCGCCGCCGCGCGAAAGGTGCTTTGCATGGGAGATCCTCCTCGAGTGGGGAACATTTTTGTCGCACTCTGCCGTGGCGGCTCTGTGGCAAAACGCGAAGGTCGCCGCGACTGCCGGATGAAACCGCGCGGCATGCCGCGCAGACGAACATCCTGCAGTGCGCAGGCCTGCGCTCGTCCCAACCACCTGCCGCACGGGAGATTTGAAATGTTTCTACAGACGATCGCCGAAGAGGATGCGACCGGCCG
>Ga0081539_10007251_pt1 | contig 10188 bp, 10 predicted proteins | sample TabmetS4T2R2_FD_71023 | JGI IMG/M metagenome (GOLD analysis project Ga0081539, IMG submission 71023) | Tabebuia heterophylla rhizosphere microbial communities from the University of Puerto Rico - S4T2R2 | ecosystem: Host-associated > Plants > Roots > Rhizosphere ... | reverse complement strand
CCCTCACCGGACACAAGGTCACCCTCCACCCCGTAGCCTGACCCACCCACCCCCAAGCCCGGCTCCGCAACCCCCACCGGGCAACCTCACCCTGCCCACTCACCATCTGATTTTCGAACCAGGTCACTCAACGACCTGAACGCGCCGTTCAGGACACCAACCATGTCTCAAACGCGCCTTTCAGGGCACGGCAGACCTGGGGGCGTCAAGCCCGCGGGCGGGGGCCGGGTGCGGCGGCGGCCGGATCGGGTCAGGTGGGGACCCCTCCCGGGCCGCACATGGTGTGCTGACCACGCCGCGGTGGGCGTGGGGGCCCGCCGCGGCCTACAGCTCCGGGAGCCGGCGGCGCAGCAGGCAGAACTCGTTGCCCTCCGGGTCCTGGAGGGGGTACCACGCCTCCTCGCCCGTCTGACCGATCTCCGCCGGGCGGGCGCCCAGCGACAGCAGGCGCTCCAGCTCCGCGTCCTGGTCGCGGTCCACCGGGTTCACGTCGAAGTGCAGGCGCAGCTTGGCCGGCTTCGGGTCCGCCGAGCGGCTGAACACCAGCGTCGGGGCCGGGCCGCCGAAGCCCGACGCCGGGCCGATCTCGATCCCGTCCTCCGGCTCCTCGCGGCTCAGCTCCACGTAGCCGAGCACCTCGCACCAGAAGCGGGACAGCGCGACCGGATCGGCGCAGTCGATGACCAGTTCGGACAGTCGGCAGCTCATGCGCCTCAGCGTAGCGGGAACTCCACACCGTGCTCGGACTCCGGGCGTGGCCCGAAGATGCGCCGCTCGGACTCGTCGATGCGGACGTCGTTGATGCTCGCCTCACGCCGGGCCATCAGGCCGTTCTCGGCGAACTCCCACAGCTCGTTGCCGTAGCTGCGGTACCACTGGCCCTCCGCGTCGTGGCACTCGTACTGGAAGCGGACGCCGATGCGGTTGCCGTCGAACGCCCAGAGGTTCTTGCGCAGCGCGTAGTCCAGCTCCCGCTCCCACTTCTGGGTCAGGAACGCGACCACCTCGTCGCGGCCGCTGACGAACGTGTCCCGGTTGCGCCACACGGTGTCCGGTGTGTACGCCATGGCCACACGGTGCGGGTCGCGGGTGTTCCAGGCGTCCTCGGCCGCCTGGACCTTCTTCAGCGCGGTCTCCCTCGAGAACGGGGGAAACGGCGGGCGGCTTTCGGACACGGGCGCACCTCCAAGCGAGAACCATCGTTCTCAAGTACGCTAGAGAACGTAGGTTCTCAAAGTCAAGGAACGCGATGGATCCACAGACGGCCGAGACCCGCGTGCTCGACGCGGCCGCGGAGCTCTTCTACGCCCGCGGCGTGCACACCGTGGGCATGGACGACATCCGCGACGCGTCCGGCGTCTCGCTCAAGCGCCTCTACCAGCTGTTCCCCAACAAGGAACGCCTGGTCACGGCCTACCTCCAGCGCCGGGACGTGTGGTGGCGGGCCCGGTTGGCCGAGCACGTGGCCGCCTGCGACGACCCGCGTGACCGGCCACTGGCCGTGTTCGACTGGATGCACGGCTGGTTCCACGAGCCGGACTACCGCGGCTGCGCGTGGATCAACTGCTACGGCGAGCTGGGCGCGACGTCCGACCCCGTCGCCGAGGAGGCCCGCGCACACAAGGAGGGTTTCCGCGCGTTCCTGCGTTCGCTCGCCGTCGACGCCGGCCTGCCGGTGGAGACCGGCGACCACCTGCTGCTCCTGGCCGAGGGCGCGATCGTGACGTCCGCGCTCACCGGCGACCTCGACGCAGCCAGGAAGGCACGCGCCGCCGCGGCGAAGCTCGTGGACTAACGTCGCGGGCATGGAGTACAGGCGACTCGGCCGGTCCGGCCTGGAAGTGTCCACAGTGGTCCTCGGCTGCATGAGCTTCGGGGACCCCCACCGCGGCAACCACGAGTGGACCCTCGACCTCGACGCGTCACGCCCGATCTTCCGTGCGGCACTCGAGGCGGGCATCACCACGTTCGACACGGCCAACGTGTACAGCCACGGGTCCAGCGAGGAGATCACCGGCACGCTGCTGGGCGAGCTGGCGAAGCGCGACGAGGTCGTCATCGCGACGAAGGTCCACGGGCACATGGGTCCCGGCCCCAACGGCGGCGGCCTGTCCCGCGGCGCGATCATGACGCAGATCGACGACAGCCTGCGCCGCCTCGGCACGGACTACGTCGACCTGTACCAGATCCACCGTTTCGACCCGAAGGTCCCGATCGAGGAGACCATGGAGGCCCTCGACGACGTGGTGCGTGCCGGCAAGGCCCGCTACCTCGGCGCGTCGTCGATGTGGACGTGGCAGTTCGCGCAGCTGCAGCACGCCGCGGACCTGAACGGCTGGACCCGGTTCGTGTCGATGCAGGACCAGTACAACCTGGTCATGCGCGAGGAGGAGCGGGAGATGCTCCCGTACTGCCTCGACCAGGGCGTCGGCACGCTGCCGTGGAGCCCGCTCGCCCGCGGCCGGCTGACCCGCGACTGGGACGAGCGCACCTCCCGCTCGGAGACCGACCAGTTCGGCGGCACGCTGTACCGGCAGGCGGACGAGGCCGACCGGCGCGTGGCGGCCGCGGTCGCGGCGGTGGCCGAGGAACGCGGGGTGTCGCGGGCGCAGGTCGCGCTGGCGTGGCTGCTGCACCAGCCGGTGGTCACGGCCCCGATCGTGGGGGTGACCAAGCCGCACCACCTGGACGACGCGGTCGCGGCCGTGGACCTGAAGCTGTCGGAGGAGGAGCTGACCCGCCTGGAGGCGGACTACGTGCCACACCAACCCGAAGGGTTCTGAGTTTCACATGACTGGGGGAATCGTTGTACACACCGGAGTTCTTCGCCGACCCGCACCCGTTCTACGCCGACCTGCGTGAGGAGGCGCCGGCGCGGCAGGTGCGCAACCCGAACGGCCTCGAGTACTGGCTGATCACCCGGTACGCCGAGGCCCGCGCGCTGTTCGCGGACGACCGGCTGGCGAAGGACCCCCGGCTGGCGTGGGACGCGCTGCGGGCGGCCGGGGTCGTGCGCGGTGAGCCGCAGGACGCCACGTTCGACCTGCACACGACCGATCCGCCGGACCACACGCGGCTGCGCCGGTTGGTGGGCAAGGGTTTCACGCAGGCCCGGGTGGACGCGCTCGCGCCCCGCGTCGAGGAGATCGCCGAGGGACTGCTGGGCGCGACCGAGTTCGACCTGATCGAGGACTACGCGTACCCGCTGTCCCTCACCGTGATCACCGAGCTGCTGGGCGTGCCGGTCGCCGACCGCGCCCGCTTCCGCGAGTGGACGATGGCGGCGATGACACCGCCGTTCGTGACGAACGGGGCGATGTCCCGCGAGGAGGCCGGCCGGCTGCTGCGTGCCTATGTCACGGAGTTGGTGGCGGACAAGCGGTCCCGGCCCGCCGACGGCGGCCTGCTGAGCGCGTTGATCGCGGCCCGCGACGAGGACGACCGCCTGAGCGAGGCGGAGCTGGTGGCGCTGACGCAGCAGATGCTGTTCGCGGGCCACGAGCCGACGATGAACCTCATCGGCAACGGCATGGTCGCGCTGTTCGCCAACCCGTCACAGCTCGCCCTGCTGCGGGCCGACCCGTCGCTGCTGCCGGGCGCGATCGAGGAGCTACTGCGCTACGACGGGCCGACGGCGCGCTCGTCACCGCACTACACGCTGGTCGACGTGCCCGTCGGCGACGTGGTGATCCCGGCGGGCAGCGTGGTGGTCATGGGTATCGCGTCGGCCAACCGGGACCCCCGCCAGTTCCCCGCGCCGGACCGGCTGGACGTGACCAGGGCGCCGCAGCACCTGGCGTTCGGCCACGGCGTGCACCGCTGCGTCGGTGCGGCCCTCGCCCGGCTGGAGGGCCGCATCGCGATCGGCACGCTCCTGCGCCGGTACCCGGGATTGCGGCCGGCGGTGCCACTGGCGGAGCTGACGTGGCTGCCGTTCCCGGTCTTCCGCGGGGTGGCGGCGCTTCCGGTGGCCGCGGGCTAGCGAAACGTCAGCATCTGGTTGCTGGGAGCGGACGAGGAGGGTCGCGGACACGCGATCCGGCTCCTCGAGCTGCTTCTCGGTTGGCGGCGGCCGACTAACAAGGAGCGCCGGTCGCCAGTTCGTGCGCCACCGCGGTGATGTTGACGTCCATCAGGTTCGGTAGGGACGCCACGTTCGGGTAGTTCGGGTACCTCGCCTCCACCTCGGCCCTGACCTCCGCCAGTTCCTCGGGCGTGACGGCCGTGCCACCCGGCGAGGACGGCGCGGCCACCGGGGCCACGAACGCCCGGAAGTCGCGGAGGTACCGCTCCTGCTCGCCGATCAGGGCCGGCGAGCCCGGTGCCCCATGCCCGGGGTACAGCTTCCGCGCGTCGGGAAAGCGTTTGCGCAGCCGGTCGAGGTCGGCGAGCCAGCCGCAGGTGTGCTCCTCCAGCAGGGCCGGGGTCATGTGGTTCGCGACGAGGTCACCCGGGAAGAGGACGCGGTGGGCCGGTTCGTAGAACGCCGTCGCGGTGTCGGTCTCGCCGGGGCCGAACTCGGCGGTCACCAGCCGCAGCCCGCCGATGGTGACCGGCCGGTTCGGCGCGAGCACGTGGTCCGGCACGGTCATCACGGCCGGGTAGTCGTCGCCGTGGAGCTGGCGGGTCAGGGCGTAGAAGCCCTTCGAGTCGGTCCTGATCTCCTCGCTGGTCGCGGCCGTCGCGTACATCGGCGCGCTCGGGAACGCCTCGTGCAGCACGCCGAGGCCGCCGACGTGGTCGGGATGCGCGTGCGTGATGACGATCCCGGCCACCGGGCGTCCGGTCGCGCGGAGCGCGGCAACCACCTTCCGGGCCTCGGACAGAGTTCGGCCCGAGTCGATCACGATCAGCCCGTGCGGCGCGGAGATCCACAGCACGTTGACCGAGCCGGGGTTCGGTGACGCGTACCGACCCACCGGGAGCGTCGTGGCCCCGGCCGACGACGGGACCAGCACCAGCAGCAGAAGCGCGACGATCACCTTTTTCACTGGAACCGCCCCACGTTGGCGCGGACCCACTCCGCGAACGTCCTAGGCGGGTGGCCCGTGACCTCCTCGACCGTGGGGAAAACCGTTGCCTCGTCGAGCTTTCCGTCCGCGTAGAAGCTGAAGAACGCCGCGACGTACGGCGCCGGCATCTGGGTGAGCATCTCCACCCGGGCCTCGTCGTCGGGTTGTGGCTCGTACCGGACCTCGCGGCCCAGCGCCTCGGCGAGGACGCGGACCCGGTCCTCCGGGCGCAACGCCTCCGGGCCGGTCACCGGGTACTCGCGTCCCTCGTGGTCCGCCGACACCAGGGCTTTCGCCGCGACGGCCGCGATGTCGGCCGGGTCGACCACCGCGGACGCCACGTCGGGCCAGGGCGCCCGCACCACACCGGCGTTCACCTGGGGAACCCACTGCAGCGCGTTGGTCATGAACATCCGCGGCCGCACCATCGTCCACCCCAGGCCCGACGCCCGCAGCGCGTCCTCGGTCTCGATCATGTACCGGGCGACCGCGTTCGACCGGTCGCCGGTCTCGGCCGAGCCGCCGGACATCAGCACCACCCGCCGCACACCCGCCTGCCTCGCCTCCGTGAAGATGTCCGGCGAGTAGCCGCTGAGCAGGAACAACGCGGACGCCCCGGCGAGCGCCGGTCGCAACGTCGGCGGGTCGGTCAGGTCGCCGGCCACGGCCGTCGCGCCCGCCGGCACCGCCGCGGCCGGATTCCTGGTCAGTGCCCGGACCGGCTCCCCGGCCTCGACGAGCAGGCGGGTTACTTCCCGCCCGACGTTCCCGGTCGCCCCAGCCACCACGATCATGTCCACCCCCAGAATGTTAGGGATCGTTCCCTAACGGGTAGACTACGAGATCGTGCGGCGCAGTGCCAAGGAGACGCGGGAACACATCCTGGCAGTGGCGCACGAACTTTTCTACTGGCACAGCATCAAGGGCACCGGCGTCGACACCATCGCGGCGGAGGCCGGCGTGGCGCCGACGACCCTCTACCGCCTGTTCGCGTCGAAGGACGACCTCGTCGCCGCGTACGTCGAACGCGCCAGCGGGCACCACAAGCAGTGGTTCGCCGAGGCTACGGCCGACGGCGACCCCGCCGACCGGCTCCTGTCGCTGTTCGACGCGCTCATCGAGCAGGTCCAGCCCGAGCAGTGCCGGGGTTGCCCGTTCCTGATGGCGATGGCCGAGCTGCCGGACGCGTCGGCGAGGGCGCACAAGCTCGCCGTCGAGACCAAGTCGTGGGTGCGCGACCAGATCGGCGAGCTGACCGCCCAGCTGTCCACACCGGACCCCGCGACGCTCGCCGACCAGATCTTCCTCGTCATGGAAGGGGTTTACGCCTCCGTGCAGTCACACGGCGCCGACGGGCCCGCGCGGCAGGCACGCGGGCTCGTCGAGGCTCTGCTCACGGGAGCCCGTTGAGGAACGGCCGGTGGCTGTTCTGGAACTCCCAACCGTAGTAACGGTCCCAGTTGATCGACCACGTCATCAGGCCGCGGATCGCCGGCGACGCGCCGCCCCGCAGCGGGTAACCGCCGCAGTTCTGGTTGCGTGCCAGGCAGTTCAGGGCCTGCTGGACCGTGGCCGGGGCGATGTACCCGTTGCCGGCGCTGACCGCCGCCGGGAGGCCGACCGCGATCTGGTCCTCCCGCAGGCCCGGGAACGTCTGGCCGGTGCTGGCGACCGGGAAGCCGGCCTTGAGCATGTCGCCCATCGCGATGGGGAAGTCCGCGCCACCCATGGTGTGGTACTGGTTGTCCAGTCCCATCACCGGGCCCGAGTTGTAGTTCTGGACCTGTAGCACGGTCAGCGAGTCCCGCAGCGCGTGGATCACCGGCAGGTACGCTCCGGTGCGGTTGTCGCCGCCGCCCGCGCCGCCGTAGAACTGGTACCCCACCTGGACGAAGAACGTCTCCGGCGCCATCGTGAGGACGAACCTGCTGCCGTAGCGGGACTTCAGCGTCCGCAGCGCGGAGATGAGGTTCACGATCACCGGCGTGGTCGGGTTGCGGAAGTCCGTGTCACCGGCGTTGAGGTACAGGGAGTGCCCCTCGAAGTCGATGTCCAGGCCGTCCAGCCCGTACCTGTCGATGATCGCCGATACCGATCTGACGAACGTGTCGCGTGCCGCGGTCGTGGTCAGCTGGACCTGACCGTTGGCGCCGCCGATCGAGATCAGGACCTTCTTGCCCTGCGCCTGTTTCGCGCGGATGCCCGCGATGAACTCGCTCTCCGACTCGACGTTCGGGCACTCCGCCACCGGGCACAGCGTGAACCGGATGTCCCCGGAGGTCACCGAGGTCGGCTCGCCGAACGCCAGCTCGATGACGTCCCACGCCGCCGGCACGTCCGCCATCCGGAGGTACCCGGAGCCGTTGGCGAAGCTCGCGTGCAGGTAGCCGACCAGGGCGTGCCGCGGTAGGTCCGCCTGCTGGCAACCGGAGGTGGTGCCCGTGACGGGGGCGCTTCGGCCCGACTCCCCCGCCGTGTTGTAGGCCGCCACGGTGTAGGTGTGCGTCTCGCAGGCGCCGAGGCCGGTGATCGTCGCGGACGTGCCGGACACCGTGGCACGCAGCGAGTTCCCTTCGTAAACTCGGTACCCGGTGGCGCCGGAGACCGCCGGCCACGAAAGCGCGACCGACGACGCCGTGACCGCGGTGACCGACGGGTTCCCCGGCGTGGCCGGCGTTCCCGGGTTGGTGCCGCCGGGCCCGTCGAGCACCACGTCGTCGGCGTAGTAGGTGCCCGCGCCGTACCAGCCGTGCAGGTACAGCTGCGCGGACGTCTGCCCGGCGGCCGTGGTGAACGACAGCGTCAGCTGGGCGTACGACGTGGACCCGGTCCAGGTCGACGGCCCGTTCGTGATGCCGAGGTACACCGGGTTGCCGCGCACCCACGCCGACACCGTGTACGTCGTGCCGGGCACGACCGAGACGGTCTGGGTGCACTTCGCGTTGTCGGACGCGGTCGCCGCGCCGGCCAGCGCGTAGGTCCCGCTGTGCACCGGGCTGGTGACCACGCTGCCGCCCGAACACGTCCAGCCGCCGAGGCCACCGGACTCGAAGCCGGCGTTGGTCAGCAGGTTCGCCGCGCTCGCGGGTTGCGCGCCGGCGACGACCACCAGGAGCGCGGCCGCCGCCGCGAGTGCCCGCCTCATGGCAGCGTGTCCAGGAACGGCGCGACCGTGCGCGCGAAGTTGTTGCCGTTGCTCACATCCCAGTTGATCGACCACGTCATGGCGCCGCGGATGTCCGGGTACGTGCGTGGTGGCCGGAACGAGCCGCAGTTCGTGCCGCGGGCCAGGCAGTCGAGTGCGCTGGTGACGACCGACGGCGCGACCACGCCGCCGCCCGCCGCGCCCGGCCCGGCGGGCAGGCCGACCGCGACCTGGTCGGGGCGCAGTCCGTTCTCCAGCTGGATGCACGCGAGCGCGGTGATGAAGTTGACCGTGCCCTGGGAGTACGCCTGCGACTGGTCGCAGCCGAGCATCGAGCCGGAGTTGTAGAACTGCGTGTGGACCGTCGTGAGGATGTCCTTGATGTTCAGTGCCAGCGCGAAGTACGAGCCGCCGGTGGACTGCATGTCGATGGTCTGCGGCGCCATCGTGATGATCAGGCCGGACCCGACCTGGCTGCGCAGGCTACGCAGTGCCTGCGCCATGAACGTGGGGTTGAGGCCGTTCTCGAGGTCGATGTCGACGCCGTCGAACCCGTACTCGGCCATGATCGACCGGACGCTGTTGGCGAAGTTGGTCGCGGACGTGCCGTCGCTGACGGTGACCCGACCGGCCTCGCCGCCGACGGAGAGGATCACCTTCTTTCCGCGGCCGTGCAGGGCGGCGACGTCGGCCTTGAACTGGTCGTTCGTGTACCCGCCGAGCGCGCTCGACAGCCCGGGGTCCACGCCGAAGGTGACCGCGCCCGGCGTGGCCGTGGCCTCGGCGAACGCGATCGCGACGACGTCGTACTCGTTGGGCACGGCCGACAGCCGCAGCTCGGTGGCCGGGTTGACGAAGTTGTGCCAGTAGCCGGTGAGGGTGTGGCGGGGCAGGTCGGCCTGCTGGCAGCCGGACGTGGTGCCGGTGACGGGGGCGCTCTTGGCGGACTCCCCCACGGAGTTGTAGGCGGCCACGGTGTAGGTCCGGCTGGTACAGGCGGCGAGCCCGCTCAAGGTCGCGGACGTGCTCGTCACCGTGGCACGCAGCGAGTTCCCTTCGTAAACCCGGTACCCGGTCGCGCCGGTCACGGCGTTCCAGCCGAGGGTGATGCTGGTGCCGGTCGTCGCGGTGACCCGCACGCCCGCCGGCGTCGCGGGCGCACCGGGCTGGCCGGTCCCGCCGGCGCAGTCGAGCCCGTTCACCTTGCAGTTCTGCGGCGTCCCGGACCCGCTGGCGAGGAACCCGAAGGAGGCGGAGGCACCGGGCGCAAGCGTCCCGTTGTACTCCCGGTTGGCGAACGTGTGGTGGCTGCCGCTGGAGGTGAGCAGGGCGTCCCAGTAGCTGCCGAGCGTCGTGCCGGCGGGCAGGTCGAACTCGACCCGCCAACTCGTGATCGTGGCCGTGCCGCCGTTGGTGATCGTGTACCTGCCCTCCCAGCCGGACCCCCAGTCGGAGGTCCTGACGAAGACGGCGGTCTCCCCAGCGGCGACGGCCGGAGCGACGGGCAGCAGAGCGAGCCCAAGAAGTAACGCGGAGAGGACGGTGAACAGGCGGCGTCGCATGACAACCTCCGAAACACGCGGCGAGCAGGGGGAAACCGCGAGGTTCCTATTTGTCTAGACCAATGCAAGCCAGTTGTCCAGACCTATCCCCCATCCGCGTGTCCAACCCCCAAACCCCGCGTGTCCAACGCTCCGGACCGGTGAGTTCAACAAACGTGACAGAGCCGGTGTCGCGATTTGTCGAACTCACGGGTCACGAGCGTTGGACACGCGCCCAGTGAGCGTTGGACACGCGGGGTTAGTCACCTTGTCCCTGGTGGGGGCGCCTGTTGAGGGGTGAAAATTTGGTGTTGGCTGCCCGCTGACGTCGTTGTCTCCGTGGTCGTGTGAGGCCGTGGGTTAGTCAGACGCTGGGAGTCTGTGCAGGGCCCTTGATTGTTGCTTCGAGCACGCGGATCAGATTCGTTGATTGCCTGGGCTCCTGCGGGTGGCCGCCCGGATGTTGAGGGTGAGGCCGATGTTGGAGCAG